>Ga0302347_1004742_pt1 | contig 10586 bp, 12 predicted proteins | sample PhyWR1_FD_202178 | JGI IMG/M metagenome (GOLD analysis project Ga0302347, IMG submission 202178) | Leaf surface microbial communities from wheat plants in UC Gill Tract Community Farm, Albany, California, United States - DLSL W.R1 (v2)... | ecosystem: Host-associated > Plants > Phyllosphere >...
GGGCGTGAGCAGCAGCTCGCGGATGCGCTCGGCCAGCGGCGTGCCGCCAGGTTCGCGGGTCAGCACCACGTCGATGCCTGCGGCGCGCAAACGCTCTGCCAGGTACTCGCGATTGGTACTTTTGCCTGTTCCAAATATTTTCCTTAGGAGTGACGTAAACCAGACGTCAACCCCCAGAAAAATCACTAAAAACCTTACTGAGCCGTTAATTTTCAATGACTTAAATAACCCCAAAAACATTGAAATGGAATCCGAAATAACACCTGCGTCAACCAGTACTTAAAGGGTCGCTTCGCTGCATCAAATGTAAACCAAGCTGCCTTTTTGGGCGTATGGGCGAACTATCTGATTAGCCTCTCAACCTCAAAAATGTAAACCAAATGAGCTAGGCACATGATTGTATAGGGTCTTTTCCACACTGTCTGGATCGGATGAAAAGCAGCCACAGATCGTTTAGTTCCCCCCCATTTCTACCAACGGAACCGACGAACGGGTCAACGCGCGACGCAAGGGCGAGCAAATTACTTGGCCACCACAAAATAACCACACAATCTCAGCTGGATTTAATTGCCCGCCAACACTAGCGAGAGCGCTTGATAAAGCCCGCTTCGATGAGCCCGTCAACATCGAGATCTATGGCGCAGTTAATCAGCTATGCCAGTGCACCATCCCAGATCCAGCTCTCATACAAATACGGCATTTCCGTCTAAGCTTTCAGCCTCGTTTTTGGCCGAACGGCGATAATTTCCGGTGTAGGGCCATCGCGATTCCGCTGTATAGAACGTTCACTTAGGTCTGCAAGACATGCTCAAAGGCCTCAATGAGTATACCTTTGGTATACCCTTAAGATACTGAATTTAAAGCGCTTTATACCGTTTGTCGTTTCATCTTTGACTTGAGTTCTCCTGTCGTCTTCTCTACCAATACCCCTTGGGAGGAAAGCCGACATGCTCTTTTCAGACTTTTTTCACCCTGAATGCGATCCTGTTGAACCTCATGACGCGCCTAATCATGTGGTATTCAGTTGCATGCAATGGAAAAACCCAAGCTTGGGAGTGATGCCGCAGGCCGCTAAGCAAAGGTTTGCAATCATGTATAGCGACCCCTCAAATCCTCTAAATCCATACGTAACTGCAGCCCTGGAGCGTGCGTACATCCTTGGCGCCATGTCGGCTGTGAAGCTGATTGCCGTACACGAAGACTCTCTCTACCTTTTTTTGGACAGTGGAGTATCAAGCGCCACCTTCCAAGAAATTGAGTCGCTGTGGATACAGGTCATGTGCATGAGCCAGGTTCGGCTGACAGTAGACTTTGCGAACGTTAACGAGGTCTATTCTGGGCGCTCTGACTACTTCTTTTGGCAGGATGCAAAAGAGATCCTCGAATCCTACGCCTTGGGTGTTGAGCAATATGATCTGGCGTCTCTGGATGGTTTCTCTGACTTACCATCCATCGACGAACATGTGTGGGAGTACCTATCGCAGAGGGATAGTAGCCAGCCTGGGTCAATTCAGGTTTGTCCGGTGGGAGTGCCAAATATCGCTAACATGATGGGTCACTCCAATTATTTCATGACCCTGAATTACATCCAGCCGCATCTTCCTCGGAAGCGTGACGCTTAATATATTGACCCGAAGGGTCATACCTCGTTAAAGGCACTGGCCGACTCCACATCAGTTTCATTAACGTAGCTTTGCCAAAGGGTGCGTTGCATGATCTATTCCCGACTGCTTTATACAGAACATGAACATCCCCATGATGAACATGGTGAAGGTGCATACACTATTTTCAGCACTCAGCAGGCAAAGGACGTGAACTCGATGGCCCTTAGTGCTGTATCCATACAGAAATTTGCTGTCCTATGGGACGGTAGTCCAGACACTCGGGTTATCGATTTAATCGAAGAAGCCATAATTAAAGGGGGGTTGGCCCCTGTAAAGCTGTTGCATGCTTCTGAGGGAACACTTTTCATCGCATACGACTCCGTACTGGACAGAGACCATTATCGAGAGTTTGTAAACGCCTGGGAGGATATCGCATCTGGCGTTTTATATGACTGTTGGACGGCTATATTTATTATTGACATCCATTTAAATAGTCAAGTCGAAAGCTGTAGGTTGTTTAGAAATTACGCTCCCGGAATCTTGGACAACCATGCATTAGGTATTACTGACTTTACCTCTGATATGTTTCTGTTTTGGGATGAGTGGGATCCTGTGAATATTTTTGGGCCAGCACCTCAGGAAGAGCTTCAGGGGCCAGACGATCCTTTTGATTTTGGTTTCAATGATGACGTGAAGTTCTAAAGCCAATGAGCAATTTGCGTTAGCGCGCGCCCCTGGCGGGGTCAGCTGTCGCGAACCGAGCCTCAGGCGCAGGCGCCTGCGCGTTCCCCCTGCCCAGATGAGGGAACCCCCTACTGATGAATACGAAAAAGCGATGCACCTGCTCGTGTTTATCCGAAATATGAAGGTCACCCTGGCTGGGACAGTGGCGAATTGGACACCCGACAGCGATGAGGAAATCGAATCGTGAACAACGACTGCGTTGATAAAGCCATAGGCCTTTTGTCTGCAATTGGAGTTCACCAGTCGGAAGGTGTATGGGCATTCACGGATATTCACATTGCCAGCCAAGCCTACATTCACCACTCACTTCAACCAGTCGCCCTGGCTGCCTACGCAGCAGTTAACCCCACGTTCGCTGCTGGCCGTTTTCCCAACTGGGCGTTGGTCGATATGGTGGATAAAGTGCCTTGCATGGACGGTGCTCAGATTACGGCGCTATCGATGGTTTGCGGAGCTTCCATCCCTACGTTCTCCAATGCATCAGAGCGCAGTAATACTTTTGGGCAAGCAGTGTGGGGAATTATAAAGGCTTACTCGCTCGAGGGTTGTTTTGAGCATGTCGAACGCGCCTATGGTAGTGAAGGCAGCCATTACAACTTACGTCCTCGCGGCTTCGATTGGGCAGGTGGAGAAGATCCGGTTCCTGAATCCTTGAAGACAATGCGTAAAAGTTATCGCGCAATGACGCCGCTGCAACAGATCATGGTGCTAACGATTATGCATTTGTACAACCAGGGTAAAGACAAGACATATCTGACTGGGGGCTGTCAGATCAAAATCTCTGCCGCCGAGGCAATGAATACACTTCGCAGAAATGGGCCGGCGCTCTCGGCCTGGGGCCACTTAGTTACTCATTACGCTGGCTGGTAATTGGCATGCTTGCGCAGAAGACATCATCACGGTTGTACAGATGTGACGCCCGCGACTTGTGATCGGCAGCTTCTAATTTCATAAAAAAGGTAGCCGTTTTTGTGCGTACCCCTTCGGGTACGGCTGTCGTGAACCGAGCCTTGGCGAGAGCGCCGGCAACTCGGCCCTTCGGGCTTCCATCCTCACGCCTACGGCTTAGCCTGCTCGCTCCGCTTGCCGTTTGAGACAGAAACTTGTCACAGCCTCGCACCCCTTGATGAGCTCGCAAGACTGGACTTAGACGGCTTCGGTGATAGAAGATGGCCTTTCGCCACGAGCATCGCAATGGCCCGACTGGCCCAAGCCAATATTCTTTTCAAGGATTTCGCAGTGATCAGAGCAATGATTTCCCTCGATTTAAAGAATGCCTCGACGGCCCAAAGGAACGACTTCGACGCCAGCCTCGATGAACAGGGATGGCTCAAGCTAACTGGTGTCGACACCGTGTGGTGCAACCAATTCGGCGGAAATGCTAACAACGAGGATGGGATCAAGGAGGTTCGTAACAGCATTATCCGCGCAGTGAAGAAAGCTGCAGCTATCGGCAGAATTGAGCAGGTTAAATACGTGGCGCAGATTTCAAACGATATAGCGATCGGCCGGGTTGTTTGGAAAAAAGCAGGCGAGTACGTACATCGCCATTACGATCCCTACACCGCTGAAGTCGAATAATCGGTCACTCCGATTCAGTGAAAGTACAAGATATGGCTTCCCGCGTAAATTAGTAAGGGGCTTCTTTCGCATGCATCACGATCCGTGCTGTCGTCCCCAAACGCTACGATCTGGATTCGCCACAGGCGGAAGAGAAGGACTTCACCATTGAGCATCAGACCGAGCTGGCTTGCCAGTTCCAAGCCTCTCGGGCTTGTATCGCCTCGAGGTTTGCCCAAGCGTCGAATGATCATCTGGCATTCGTGGTCGCTGAAGACGCAGCCATCAAATACTCCATCGTCTCGAAGGCTTTGCGGCAGGCGAAGGTGTTCATCAACAGAGACATCCCGCTTCCGCGAGGATCCTCTGCGACTGAAGCTCTGTCAGGAGGTGTCGGTGGTCACTACGAAACGGATGGTGAAGGCACGGATTGAAGTCACAGCGACGATGCACGCCGCTTCGCCTGCTTCGAGCAAGCAACCTTCTTCGCCCCGACCAGACAAACTCAGTTCATCATTATTTTTGAAGAGCTTGTGCAGCGGCCTGCATCGTCAGGCTATCACGCCCCTGATGACAATTATGGCTTGCTGGAAGAGCTCGACGGCCATCTTGCGTGGTCAAAGCCTTGCTACTAGCCACTCCGGCGCCACATCGTCGTTTATACGATCTCTCGAGCGCTTCGGGTGCCGCCGTAAGGAAGGTGGCCGTGGCGCTCGCAATCGAAGCCCCCTACCCTTTCACTTCAGCATATCGCCCTGAAGAGCTTCGTTCTGGCTGGAGTTGGATATTAGGGCGCTCCTAACGGTCGAGAGAAACGACTCTTTTGACCGAATGGCCTTATCCAGCAAGTCTTGCTTATAAAGTGAGACAAAAAGAGCGATGGAATACGCCTGACAATTAATCGACTTATCAGGATTGAACTCGATATCTGTAAATGCAGAGTATGAAACTATTTCTTCCACAACTGATGAAGGCTGCTTTATCAAGGCATTTATGTACAGCCAGTCGTAGAAAGCCGTGCGCGGCTCTAGCCCCCAGTCCATATTGAAAAAGCTGAACTTCTTAAGCTTACCTGACGACTTTATCCTTTCATCCAGCTTCGCTTCACGAGAGGTTTTCTGAAACAAGTCTTTGAATGGCCCCCCATGCTCGAAGACCTTACTACCCTGAAAAGCACACTCAACACTCATCGTCAGATTGTATTTGCGAGTGGTAAAACTAAGGTTGAACGCGCTCAGAGCCACTCCCAGCTCGTCTCTGGACTTACTCGATACCTCAAGGATCCTACTCAACGATGGCATCGAATCCTGCGCCGCTGCTTGGAGGGAGTCGACTGATCTCTGTTTTTGAGCAACCGACATGCCAGGAAACCATTTGAAATCTATGGTTTTCGTCTCAACAAGGGTCTCGGCCCCAGGAGTCGGGATGAAGATTGGTCTGAGAGCCATCGTTGTTACCTTACAAAGTTACGGGAGGCGAAATACCCCGATGAGGGGCCATCAGTCCGCAATGTGCGGTCGCCACAAGTGGCTGCGTGCCTTTCTCTCGCAGATTGGGTTTGAAATGACACACCGGTAATCAGGTGTGGCTCAATCCGATTAAAGACTAACACCTCAGCTTGGGGATCTGTAGGGTCATAGATACGCAAGCGTCGATCCACTCGGAGGTTCTCCCCCTCATCCTCACAGAACAGGCTCTGGAGGGAGGCGAGTGTCCGGAGCTGCTCAAGTGGCTGCACACTGATCCGACCATCAGCAGCGTTGTATCGGCAGAAACCACACTCTTTATCCCACAGCACAGACGGGTCAATCCGAAGGACGACCCACTCTTCTTTAGTTTCCTGCCGGTATCGATAAAACATTAAGTAGTTGGGAAAAGAAATCGAAACAGATGTGCCATCCAGATGCCCGTCGAGACGCCGTACATCATTGACTACCGGGGCAGTACGAAGCCTTTGCTGCTCACTTACCGGATACAAACCGTGCTCGAGAATTGAAGGAAGATTGACGAGTCTTGTGAAATGAACCACGTGGGGGATTTCGCGTTGTTGGCAAAATCGTTGGATGAGCGGTCGCGGCATATAGGCCCCTACAAAGTCGCGTGAGGTACCCACAGCGTAGTCAAGTTCAGCACAACAAAAATGGCCATAAGCCACTACATTTTGTAACAACAAATATCTAAAGGTGTATCCCCCGCAATCGCCCGACGCACTATCCAACCTCAGGGCCTCTCCCGGCCAGCGACAGGCTACCCCTTCCCCCCCCTGGTGACACACCACTGGGCGGGAAACTCCAGATCCAAGGCGTTTTATCTAGCGCATAGCACTACACTGTACAAAAACACAGCGCTCGACCCGCAGAGCCTCAATCGCCACCTCATACCTGCCCTAATGGCATGTAATTCATTATGATGGTCACCGAGCTCGGCTCTCTCGATCAGAAATGCGCCAGTTAGGATCGCAAACGAGGGGCTAGGAAGGGATATGGCAGAGACACAGATTGAGTGGACAGACTCTACCTGGAATCCGGTAGCGGGCTGCTCCATCATTAGTGCCGGGTGCAAGAACTGCTATGCCATGGAGATGGCACGTCGGCTTGAAGCTATGGGCACACCAAAGTACATGGGTTTGACCCGCAAGAAGAACAAGCGCATCGTCTGGAACGGCACCATTGTCGAAGATAGTGATGCTTTGGCTATTCCATATCGCTGGAAGAAGCCCCGGAAGGTCTTCGTGAACTCAATGAGCGACCTTTTCCACGAGAAGGTGAGCGACGACTTCATTGTTGCGGTCTGGAAGGTCATGCGAGAAACCCCGCATCATAACTACCAAATTCTGACCAAGCGTCCAGAGCGTATGAAGCATGTCCTCAACGAGGTCATCACTGAAGTGCTGCCTAATGTTTGGCTGGGCACTTCTGTTGAAGATCGTGATGCTGCTGAGCGCGTCCAATTCCTGAAAGACACTCCCGCCCAAATCAGGTTCATCTCCTTCGAACCACTCATTGGCCCTGTCGGCAGCATTGATCTATCGCAGATTGACTGGGCAATTGTAGGTGGTGAGAGCGGAAATAAGGCTCGACCTGTGAAGGAAGGATGGATCGATGAGATCTACACGCAGTGCCTGGAAAGCGGCACAGCGTTTTTCTTTAAGCAATGGGGCACGTGGGGCAAGGACAATGTCCGTCGTTCTAAAAAAGCCAACGGTCGAGAATACCGTGGCAAAACCTGGGATGAGATGCCTGTAAAGCTGGTAGGCATGACCTAGTAGATTGAACGTCGCCTGATAAGGAAGATTCATGGCTGAGAAGAAGTACGCTTGGGAAGAAGGCGCCACCCTTGCCGAGCATTCAAGGAAAAAGCATCAGATACTTCGTGAGTATTTCTACGAATACGTCATAACGCGCTGCAAACATCCTCAGGTTAGAAAATTCCGCCTGGCAGTGGTCGACGGGTTTAGCGGAGCTGGTAGGTACCAGTGTGGGGCAGCCGGCTCACCCGTGATTTTTGTTGAAGAGTTAAGTCGGGCCATCAATGCCATCAACCTTTACCGCGTCTCAACCAATTTGCCTCTGGTTGATATTGAATGCAGCCTCATTCTAAATGATGCAGACCGCAATGTGATTGAGTTGCTCAAGGGTAATCTAGCCGCACCGTTGATTCAAAGCACCCTGTCAAACAACCATCTGAAAATCATACCGCACTATTTCAGTGATTATTTTGAGAATGTCTATCCCACAATAAAATCCCTGATTCGTTCCGAGCGACATAAGAACATCATTTTTAATCTTGATCAGTGTGGCCACAGTCATGTACGGACTGAGACGCTAACCGACATGATGAGTCTCAATGATTCAGTTGAAGTTTTTTATACATTCGTCATTACTGCTTTGTTGGCGTTTTTGAAACAGAACGACCCTAAGGCTTTGGTGGCGCAGCTTTCCTACCTCCAACTTACCCAGCACGACTTTGAATCTCTCATTGAGCAGACCTCGAAGCGAGCATGGTTGGGTGTGGCAGAACGCATCGTTTTTGACAGCTTTAAAAAATGCGCCAGGTTCGTTAGCCCCTTCTCAATCAACAACCCAGACGGATGGCGGTACTGGCTAATACATTTGGCAAACTCTCACAGGGCAAGGCAGGTATATAACGATATTCTGCACCAAAACAGCGAGATGCAAGCTCACTACGGACGCTCAGGACTAAACATGCTGGCACATGACCCAAACGAAGAGAAAACACTCTATCTCTTTAATATGTCAGCAAGGGATCAAGCAAAGGATCAGCTTCAAGAGGACATTCCCCGTTTTCTATGCGACGGCGGAAAACCTCTGCTCGTTAAAGATTTCTATGAGCGTATTTACAACAATACCCCAGCCCATAGCGACGATATCAACTCTGCGATCATTGGAAGTAGAGAACTCACGATCAAGACACCTGCAGGTGGGGTCAGACGCAAGCCTGGACAGATCGAGACCAAAGACTATATCGAATTTAAAAAGCAGATCAGCTTCTCCTTCAAATAGGGTAGGCAATCGCTTGCAGACGATGAGACATATCAACAAGCTCCCGGTCAGGCCTCCTACGCCATGAGCCTTGAAGCAAAACTCCTTCACCTTCAATCCATCCATAACCTCCTCGCGCCATACCGCGACCTCTATTGCGTAGACCTTGGGCAACCTGTGATGAGGTTGATGAGTCGGAGTCGCCAAGGTCGCTTGTAGTCGTCCCCGATCAAATGGAAACGATTGAGATTGGCCTGGTGGTGATCGATTTGGAGTTGCTTGAGATCGTCGATGAGTTCCAGCGTTTCGTGCGGCCTCAGATCAACCCTACCCTTACTTATTTCTGTAAGAAGCTGACGTCCATTCAACAGGCGGACGTGGACGGTGCCCGAACCTATCGAGAGGTCGGCGACGAGCTACGGACATTTGCTGCGAGTTATCCAAACGCGGCATGGGCATCTTGGGGTGACTACGATGCGAGACAGCTTGAGCGCGACGCTGGCTTTGCTGCCTGCCCTTCCCTGCTCGAAGGCTTGCCACATTTCAATGCCAGGAAATGGCATGTAGGCTTGTATGACAATCGACCCAAATCACTTAAGCAAAGCGTAGAGTCGTTGGGTTTAGTTTGGCAGGGTACCTATCACCGAGGGATAGACGATGCTAGAAATGTGGCTGCCATCGTTAAGGAAATGCTTAGCTGATTGATGAGCCGGGCCCATCGGCCCGAAGGTTCGAACTTTCCGTAGAGGCCACTTCATACCGTTAGCTATAGACACGCGATGACTCGAGCTCAGAATGATTTGAACACTTCCCCTCATCTCACCACCCACGAGGTCTGCCAGGTACTGACGGAAGTCGCGCTCGGCAAACGCACTATGATGCGAATTACCATCCAGTCATAGAATTAGATCTACCACGGCCTCATGCCTTTGGAGATTGATGGTTGCCCTGACGCATTCATTTAGGGTGTTCTGCAGTCAGTGATGGAGCGAGAGCCACATCGATCAAGCGTGCATTAGTCACGTCTCGGCGCAAGTCTTCTTTAGCACCCTCAATTGCGTCATGTGCAGAGGGCGCTTCACGGGTGAACTCCAGAGCTAGGCGCCATGGCTGTCCGCCCTACTCCGACCAATGCATCATTGCAGCCTTATTCCGCCAAGAGTTCCACAAGCGGATCCATATCGCTCTCGTCAGACGTCAGTTGGTAATTAAGGGTGAAGGTATAGACCATCTAGAACAATCCATTTCAGCCAGTGCCAACGGCTCAAAAGCACGAAATTAAAGCTCTTCATCTTCACCACGAATCCAGTGGTGATCAGGGACAATTAGAGTTTCGAGAATGCCGTCTGCTTGTTGCCTTAAGATTTCTTCATGCTGAGAAATTGCTAGCGCGAGCATCTGGATTGCAGATCTTGCGACCCGAAGAGCACGCAGTGCCTCATCGATAAAGTCTGAATGGCTGATATGCTCGACTTCAGGAGTTTGCCTAGCCCTCGTGGTATCCCCCAAGTCATGAAGCACCACGAATCTGTGCGTGCCAGAATTTCGCAAATCCTTCTGTGAACGGAGAATTCCATCTCTGGTGTCGTAGTCTTCTGCCAGTTCAGCCAAGCCGTACATCGCGCATACACCTGCACGAATTAGTGCTTCTACTTTTTTTGCTAGCGGCGAAGTACCTAGCTTTTTATCAACGGGAGTTCTCCATATCTTCCCGAAATAAACCTTGTCAGGCAGATGGCCCAACTCAAAATAATAATTGGCCGTTACTGCAACCTTATCGAGCAGATCAAGGGCAGTTCGATGTGCCAGTATGAGTGCGGAGGTATCAGGGCCGTACATTGCATAATCGAGAGTATCTGCAAACTGTCCTGTCTTCGGCCAAGCGCTTCCGTCACTTGCTCGCCATGCCAAATCCCGTGCTAGGACAAAATCGCTCTTCAGCATATTGAACATGGCAAACAATGGCGGCGGTCTGCTGCCCCCCCCTGGTTCGCGCTCGAGAATACCTGGAAGAGTAAGCCAATCGAGCTTACCCAAGGATGGATCTACGTAAGCGTCCAGCCAACACACCTTCCGAACTCCAGCATTAAGGGCGATGGTGTCCGCGTATTTTTAAGCGGACGCGATCGCCCTTAACGTCAGGATTTCCATGCGCCATCGAAGCTCTTACCCGAAA
>Ga0302347_1004743_pt1 | contig 10586 bp, 10 predicted proteins | sample PhyWR1_FD_202178 | JGI IMG/M metagenome (GOLD analysis project Ga0302347, IMG submission 202178) | Leaf surface microbial communities from wheat plants in UC Gill Tract Community Farm, Albany, California, United States - DLSL W.R1 (v2)... | ecosystem: Host-associated > Plants > Phyllosphere >...
GCCGACGCCAACGTGCTTTACGGCATTGCCGAAATCAACGGCTTCATGGTCAGCACCGATGCCGGCAGGAGCTGGCATGCGCGCACCGCGGGCATTTTGGCGCTGTCCGAGCTGCCCCATCTCAAGAGCAAGATCGAGACCGACGACGAGGCCGAAGGCATGTTCGATGCCCATGCGGTGACGACCACGCCGGCCGCGCCCGATGCGGTGTTCTACCTGTGTCGGCTCGGCGTGTTCGAGAGCCGCGACCAGGGTGCGGTGTTCGAGGACCTCCAGGTCGGCCAGTTCGCGCCGTTCAGCTACTGCCGCGACCTGCGCATCGTCGCCGGCCAGCCCGAGAAGATGTATGCCTGTTTCAGCATTGCCTCGCGCAGCAACGCGGGTGCGGTCTATACCAGCGACGACCTGGGGCGTCACTGGCGGCGGGCCGATGCACAGGTCACGCCCCAGAGCACCATCATGGGAATCAACGTGCACCACGCGGACGGCGGGGGCGTGATTTCCGTGACCCGCGGCGGCCAGGTGTTCTACAGCTTCGACGGCGCGGCCAGCTGGTTCGAGGCACAGCTTCCCGCGGACGCCGGCGACGCGTTCTGCGTGGCAATGATTTGATCTTGTGGAGCATAGGATGCGCCTGAACAGTATTATTCGCGCCCTTGAATCGGGGCCGGGCATCGCCTTCACCTCGTTCATGCAGGCCGAGGTCGAGAACGCCGTCAATTTCGCGCAGTCAAGCAACGACGGCCTGGTGTTCGAGATGGAGCACAACCCCTGGGATGTCAACGCGCTGCGGGTGTCCATGCAGTTTCTGCTGCTGCGCGAGCAGATCGTGCGGGCCGGCTCGGTGGCCAACCCCATGTCGCCGCTGGTGCGCATTCCCGCCAACGGCAGCGAAAGAAACGAATGGTTTGCCAAGCAGGCGCTCGACCTGGGCGCCTACGGCATTCTCTGGCCGCGCATCAGCAACAGCGAGCAGGCCTACAACGCGGTCGCGGCCTGCCGCTATCCGCGCCTGGCCGCGCGCAGCCACTACGAGCCCGCGGGCCTGCGCGGCGACGCGCCCATGGCCGCCGCGCGCTACTGGGGACTGCCGCAGCAGGAGTACTACAAGCGTGCCGATGTCTGGCCGCTGGTGCCCGAAGGCGAGATTCTTGTGGGCCTGATGATCGAGGACACCGAAGGCGTCAACAACGTCGAGAAGATCCTCAAGGAAGTGCCAGGCATAGGCTTCATCCTGATCGGCGAAGGCGATCTGAGCCAGGAGCTGGGCTGCCCGCGCGAGTATGACAACCCCGAGCTGCTGCGCATGATGGGCCAGGTGCTCGAAGTCGGCAAGGCGCATGGCGTGGCCGTGGGCCACCCGCACATGACGCGCGAGAACGCGCGCGAGATCATCGACCAGGGCTACCGCTTCCTGATGAGCTATCCGCGGCGCGACTTCTCGGCGCTGGAGACCGGCCGCAAGATTTTCAAGGAGCTCTGAATGGCATCGCTCAAGACCGTTCTGGGCCCGCACGCCCAGCTGGCCGGGGTGCGCGCGCAGACCGAGATACTGCCCGGCGTGGCGCTGGAATTCATCGACGTCAAGCGCATGCCCGACGCCTACCGCGACATGGCGCGCAGCCAGCCCTACGACATCTGCGAGATGGCGCCCACCATGTACCTCATGGCGCTGGAGCGCGGCGCGCAGATCACGGCGCTGCCGATTCCCATGACCCGGCGCTTTCGCCATTCGGGGCTCAAGAAGCGCAAGGGCCTGGCGCTGGCCACCCCCCGGCAGCTCGAAGGCATGAAAGTCGGCGTGCGCAACTATTCGGTGACGGCTGCCGTGTGGACGCGCGGCGTCTATGCCGACGACTACGGGCTGGACCTGAACCGCGTCACCTGGATCACCGAAGAAGCCGAGAACCTCGACGACCTGGTGCTGCCGGCCAACGTGCAGCGGCTTGCGCCCGGGCGCAGGATTTCCGACGCGCTCGCATGCGGCGAGATCGACGTGGCCTTCGATGGCCTGGCGGGCGCGGGCGATGCGCAGGTGGAAATGGAGGAGGTGGTGGCCGATGCGGCCGCGGCCGAGCAGCGCTGGTTCGAGCGCACCGGCATCTATCCCATTCACGGCGTGATCGTGCTGCGCAACGAGGTGTTGACCGCGCATCCGGGCATTGCCCGGGCGCTGTTCGAGCAGTTCGTGCAGGCCAAGCAGCGCTATCTCGCGGGCCTGGCCGCGCTGTCCCAGCCTTCGGGCGACGACAAGCGCTATCTGCGGCTGGCCCGGTATGTCGGCGATCCGCTGCCATACGGCTTTGCCGAGAACGCGGCTTCGCTGCAGGCACTGGTGCGCTATGCCCGGGAGCAGCAGCTGGTGCGCGGTTCCGCGCAGGCCGAGAACCTGTTCATAGACCCCCGCACTGCGCCCCTGGGCCAGCTCGCGCAATGGAAGTGACTCCCATGGAAAAGACAACGCTCAGTGTCATGCTGGGCAGCTACCCCAAGACGGCGGCGCTCAAGAACGCGCATATTGCCTCGGAGCGCGTGGCGCTTGAGATCGCTCCCGTGGACACGGCGCAAAAAGCCTTCAAGGACGTGGTGCGCGGCCACCGCTTCGATGTCGCCGAGCTGGCCATCGTGACCTATCTGCTGGCCGTGGACGCCGGCCACCGCTACCTGCTGCTGCCGTTCGTGATGAACGGCAACTTCCACCACAAGAGCATCTATGCGCGCGCCGACGACGCCTTCGGGCCCGATCAGCTCAGGGGCAAGCGCGTGGCCATGCGTTCCTTCTCGCAGACCACGCCGACCTGGGTGCGCGGCATTCTGTGCGACGAATACGGCCTGCAGATGTCCGATGTGCAGTGGTGGAGCCAGGAAGGCGCGCATGTGGCCGAGTACCAGGATCCGCCCTGGGTGCAGGCGCTCGACAAGGCCACCGGCCTCGAGCAGGCGCTGCTTAGCGGCCAGGTCGACGCCATCATTGCGGGCGGTGCGCTCGAGCACGGGGACCGGCTGCGCCATGTGATTGACCAGCCGCTGGCCGCCGCCCAGGCCTGGAGCGCGCGCAGCGGCGTGATCCCCATCAATCACATGGTGGCCGTCAAGGCCGAGCTGGTCGAGCGCCATCCCGAGGCCGTTGCCGAGGTCTATCGCATGCTGGTGGAAAGCCGGCGTGCCGCGGGTGAAATACCGGCCGCGGGCGAGCGCGATCTGCAGCCGTTTGGCTTCGATGCGCTCGAGCCGTCGCTGCGCAAGGTGATCGACTATGCGTTTGACCAGCAGATGATACGCCGTCGCTTCACGACCGATGAACTGTATGGCGCGGTGCGCAGGATTTTGAAATAGAGAGGACCCCATGCCTGGAATCGTTTCTTCCATTGCCTATGTGCGCCTGGGCGCGCCCGATCTCGACGTGCAGGAAAAATTCCTGCAGGAGTTCGGTCTGCTGACCGTGCAGCGCGACGCCGACCGCCTGTACATGCGTGGCCTGGGCGCGCGCCCCTTCATCCATGTCACCGAGCGTGCAGAGTCGGGCGTGATTGCCGTCGGGTACGACGTGCACCCCGACGTGCCCATCGAGTCGCTGCAGCAGCGCTTTGGCGCCCAGGTCGAGGCCATCGACGAGCCCGGCGGCGGCAAGCGGCTGTGCCTGCGCGACCCCAACGGCATGCGCGTGGAGCTCGTGCAGGGCCGCGAGGTGGCGCCCGAACTCGCGCGCCGCAACCCGCTGCGCGGCGCCGAAAGCGTGAGCCAGGACCACGGCCCGGCGCGCATCGAGCAGCTGGCGCACACCGCCTATATGACCACGCGCCTGCAGGAGACGCTCGACTGGTACCAGGGAAACTTCGGCTTTCTGGCCACCGACGAGCTGTTCATCGAGAAGAAAGGCAATACGCTGGGCCGCTTCGTGCGCGTCGACATGGGCGACGAGCCGGTGTTCCACCATGTGCTGTTCATCATGCGCGGCGAAAAGGACGGCCTGCACCATGCGTCGTTTGAAGTCGAGCGCGTCGACGAGATCTTCACCGGCGGCGACCACCTGCACGGCCTGCGCTACGACCATGTGCGCGGCATTGGCCGCCATGCGCTGGGCAGCCAGATCTTCGACTACTGGATGTCGCCGTTCGAAGTCATGCACGAGCACTGGTCGTCCAACGAGAAGATGAACGTGCACAGCCGCTTCAACGAGATCCAGATCGGCCCCGGCATGTCGCACGACAGCGGCGAGCGTCCGCCCGAGCGCTTCGTCAAGCAGGCCTCGCCGATCCTGCAGAAATAAACCATTCAGGACAGTTTTCCATGATCATCGATTGCCACGGTCATTTCACGACCGTTCCCCCCGCGCTGCACGCCTGGCGCAAACAACAGCTCGAAGGCCAGGGCCTGTCGGGCCGGCCGCTGGAGATTTCCGACGACGAACTGCGTGCCTGCCTGGAGGACAAGCAGCTGCGCCTGCAGCGCGAGCGCGGGCTGGACCTCACGCTGTTCTCGCCCATCGCGGGCCAGATGGGCCACCACCTGGGCACGCCCGAACAAAGCGTGGAGTGGTCGGAACTGGCCAACAACCTGATCCACCGCGTCTGCGGCCTCTATCCGCGCAACTTCGTCGGCGTCTGCCAGCTGCCCCAGTCGGCAAGCGCCGCCGATTTCGGCATCGCGGCCAGCGTGGTGGAGCTGGAGCGCTGCGTCAACGAACTGGGATTCGTGGCCTGCAATCTCAACCCCGATCCCTCGGGCGGTTTCTGGCAGGCGCCGGCGCTGACCGACAGGCGCTACTACCCGCTGTACGAAAAGATGGTCGAGCTTGACGTGCCCGCGATGGTGCATGTGAGCGGCTCGTGCAATCCCTGCCACCACCATGTGGGCGCGCACTACCTCAACGGCGACACCTCGGCGTTCATGCAGTTCCTGCTTGCGCCGCAGCTGTTCCAGGATTTTCCTGGGCTGCGCTTCGTGATTCCGCATGGCGGCGGCGCCGTGCCCTACCACTGGGGGCGCTACCGCGGACTGGCGCAGGACATGGGCCTGGCCAAGCTCAAGGGCGGGGTGCTCGACAACGTCTTCTTCGACACCTGCGTCTACCACCAGGACGGCGTGGATCTGCTGACCAAGGTCGTGCCCACGGAAAACATCCTGTTCGGCTCCGAGATGGTGGGCGCCGTCAAGGGCATGGACCCCGAGACCGGCCAGTACTACGACGACACGAAACGCTATGTGCAGGCCACGCCCCATCTGAGCGCAGCCCAGCGCCACGCTGTGTTCGCGGGCAATGTGCTGCGCGTCTATCCGCGCCTGGCGCGCCATCTCAACGCTGTCTGATTTCAAAGGAGCATCCCATGGATCTGGGTATCAAGGGCCGCAAGGCGGTCGTCTGCGCATCGTCACAAGGACTGGGCCTGGCCTGCGCCACATCGCTGGCGCGCGAAGGCTGCGAGGTCTGGATCAACGGCCGCACCGAGGCCAAGCTGATCGAAGCCGCGGCGCAGATCGAGGCGCTGACGGGACATCGCCCGCAGGTCATCGTGGCCGACATCACGCAGGAGCAGGGCCGCGCCGCAATTGTGGCGGCCTGCCCCGAGGCCGACATCCTGGTCAACAACAATGCCGGCCCCGAGCCGGGCAAGATCGCCGACTGGTCCGAGCAGGACTGGCGCGACGCCGTCGAAGGCAACATGCTCGCGCCCATCATGCTGATCAAGTCCTATGTGCCGGGCATGCGCGCGCGCAAGTTCGGGCGCGTGATCAACATCACCTCGGCAATGGTGAAGTCGCCCAGCGCCACCATGGGCCTGTCGGCCGCGGTGCGCGCCGGCCTCACGGCGCTGAGCAAGTCGGTGCAAAAGGATTCGGTGGTCGACAACGTGACCATCAACAACCTGCTGCCCGAGCGCTTCGATACCGACCGCCAGCGCTTCATGGCCGAGCGCATGTCGCAGCGCGAAAGCATCACCGTGGACGAGGCGCGCCAACGGATTGCCAATACCATTGCGGCCAAGCGCTTTGGCAAGCCGCAGGAATTCGGCGATGCCTGCGCCTATCTCTGCAGCGCCCAGGCCAGCTTCATTTCGGGCCAGAACATGCAACTGGACGGCGGCTCGTATGCCGGCCTGGTCTAAGGAGAACTCAGCATGAAACTCATCAGTTTCGAGAAGGCCGGCAAGGCCTCGTTTGGCGCGGTGGTGGGAGAGCGCATTGTCGACCTGGGGCGGCATTTCGAAGGGCGTTTCGCGACGCTGCGCGATCTGCTGGCGGCCGGGCTGGGCGAGATCGGCGACATCTCGCGTTATCCAACCGATTGCGCGCTGGCCGATGTCAAGCTGCTCAAGCCGGTGACCAACCCGGAACACATCTGGTGTCTGGCGGTCAACTATGCGGACCACCACAAGGAAGTCGAGTCCGCGGGCCGCGCCCAGGACCTGCCCAAGTACCCGGCGGTGTTTGCGCGTTTCAACGACAGCTTCGCGGCCCAGGACGAGGGGCTGTGGCACCCCGAAGTGAGCGAGCAGTTCGATTACGAGGGCGAGCTGGCGGTGGTGATAGGGCGGGGCGGCTACCGCATTGCGGCGGCCGATGCGTTTGCGCATATCGCGGGCTATACCATCCTCAACGACGGCAGCGTGCGCGACTGGCAGTTCCATACGCGCCAGATCACGCCGGGCAAGAACTTCCACCGCAGCGGCGCGATCGGCCCGTGGATCGTGACGGCCGATGAAATTCCCGACCCCTATGCGCTGCGCATCGAGACCCGGCTCAATGGCCAGGTGCTGCAGTCGGACCCGGCCGGCCTGATGCTGCACAAGATTGCGGGCTTCATCGAGTATGTGTCGACCATCGCACCGCTGCAGCCCGGCGACATCCTGGCCACGGGCACGCCCAGCGGCGTAGGGTTTTCCCGCAATCCACCGGTCTGGATGAAGCCCGGCGATGTCTGCGAGGTATCCATCGATAAAATAGGCACCCTGCGCAACCAGATAGTGAACCCGCAGTATTGATGCCGGCATTTTGATTTTCAAGGGGCCGCGCGTTGCGGCCGACCCCTCATGAATAACGTTCCGAATATTTGGCAGCTCCGGGTTTTTGACTGCGTTGCACAACATGAGAATGTCACCAAGGCGGCTCAGGAATTGCTGCGCACCCAGCCGGCAATTACAACCAGCATCCTGGGATTGGAAAAAATACTTGGGGCGACATTATTCGAGCGCAACAAGACCGGCATTTACCTGACCGAAGTGGGCGTGGCCGCTCATATTCGCATCAAAAGCATTCTGGCGGCGCTGCAGGAGGCCATGGCGCTGCTGGGCGAGCGCAGCATCAGCCCGCTGGTGCTGGGCTCGCGCATCTCGCGCTCGCAGATGCATGCGCTCCTCGCCATCCATGAATGCCACTCGTTTCGCGCCGCGGCGGCCAAGCTGGGCATCACCGATGCCTCGCTGCAGCGCGCGGCGCGCACGCTGGAAGCCAATCTCGGCTGCGTGCTCTACCGCTACACGGCCGCGGGAATCAAGACCACGGAACTCGGCGATGAACTCGCGGCGCGCCTCAAGCACCTGGAAGCGCAGATCACGGCGCTGGTCGAGGCCGTCGCGGTGTTTGTCTACCCGCGCAGCAAGAACATCCGCGTGGGGGTGATGCTGCTGGACCCGTCCATGCTGCTGGTCAACGCCATCAAGGAAACGCGCAGCCGCCACCCCGACGTGCGCATCACGGTGATCAGCGGCGTCTACGAGCAGCTGGTCAACAAGCTGTTGCGCGAGGAGATCGATTTCATCGTGGGGCTGCTCAAGAAGCAGGAGCATGAGCTGAACCTGCGTCAGCAGCCGCTGTATGCCGAGTCGTACTGCATCGTTGCGCGGCGCGGCCATCCGCTGAGCCACCAGGCCACCGTCAGCGTCGAGGACCTGCAGCAGTATTCCTGGATCATTCCGCCCGCGGGCTCACCGCGCCGCAATGCCTACGAGCATGTGTTCATCGAGACCACCATGCCGCCCGCGCTGATTGAAACCTATTCGCTCTCGACCATGCGCATCATGCTGGCGGACTCCGACATGCTGACCATTCTGAGCTGGGTGGAAGTGCTCAGCGAACGCCATTTCGGTATTTTGACGCCCTTGCCATTTCATATTCAATGCGATGGCCCCATGGTGGGAATAAGCACCGTGCAGGGTAAACAGCTCAATGAAGCCCAGCAGTATTTCATTGATGCCTTCAAGAATAATTCGGCATGCCTGGGCGGGAATTGAATGACTTTTTTTATGAATGCTGCTGAATATCTTATGGAAGGCTGAACCCGCTTCTGGGTAGCATATCCCTACTTGATTTAAATGCGCAAGAAAGTAGGGATATATGGTTATTGTGGATGCCCAGGTTCATCCATGGTCTGACGGAGAATCCACCGGCCACCACCGGCGCGATCCCATAGACAACGGGGTTTTGCTGCAGGAGATGGTCGCCGCCGGCGTCGACAAGGTGGTGCTGGTGCCGCCGCTGTGGGATCCGAACGGCAATGCCTATGCGCTGTCGATGGCGCGCCAGGCACCCGAGCGCTTCTCGGTCATGGGGCTCATCGACCCGGCCGCGCCGGACGCCGCCGCGCGCCTGCGCCATTGGCATGACGCGCCGGGCATGCGCGGCGTGCGCTTTCTGCTCAATACGCCAGAACGCCTGCAGCCGCTGCTTGACGGCCGCTGCGATGCGCTGTGGCCGATCGCGCAGGAGCAGGGCATCACCGTGGCGATGCTCGCGCCCGGGCAACTGGGCGCGGTCAAGGCCATTGCACAGAAATACCCCCGGCTCAAGCTGATCGTCGATCATCTGGCCGTGCCGCGCGCGGCCGTGGGCCCGCGCGCGCTGCAGCACTGGCCCGAACTGCTGGCGCTGGCCGCGCTGCCCAACATCCACGTCAAGGCCGTGGGCGTGGGCGACTATGCGCTGGATCCCTATCCGTTTGTCTCGCTGGAAAAGCCGCTGGCGCAGGTGTTTGACGCGTTTGGCGCCGAGCGCGTCATCTGGGGCAGCGACCTGAGCCGGCTGCACCATCCCTATGTGCATTGCGTGCAGCATTTTCGCCAGCACCTGCCATTCCTGGACCCGGACGCGCTGGCCCTGGTGATGGGACAGAACATCCTGCGACTGCTTGACTGGAAATGAGCACCACCGCGCGGCGCGAGTCCGCTTTTGAGGAACTGCTGGCCCTGGCGCCGTTTCGCCGGCTGCTGGCGGTGCGCGTTTGCTGGACGCTGGGCATACAGATGCTGCTGATGGCCATTGCCTGGCATGCCTATGAAATCGAAGGCGACGCCTGGGCGCTGGCGCTGATAGGCCTGTGCCAGTTCGTTCCGGTGCTGTTGTTTGCCTTGCCCGCGGGCTATATCGTCGACCGCTATCCGCGCTCACGCGTGATTGCGGCCAGCCTGGCGCTGCATGCGCTGACGGCGCTGGCGCTGGTGCTGATGGCCGCGACGCAGACGCTCACCACGCCCGCGCTGTATGCCGCCAGCGTCGTGCTGGGCGTGGCGCGTGCGCTGTTCCTGCCGGCGCTGCAGTCCATCGTGCCCGGTCTGGTGCCGGCTTCCATGCTGTCGCGCGCCATGGCGTCGGTGTCCACGGCTTCGCAGCTGAGCGTGATGCTGGGCCCGGCGCTGGCGGGGTTTCTGATCGTGCAGAGCGTGGTCTGGGCCTATGGCTTGTCGATCGCGCTGTTCGCGCTGGCCCTGGCGCTGCCCGTGGGCCGGCAGCTGCGATCGCAGGCTGCGGCGCCGCGCAAGATCAGCCTCGAGACGCTGTTTGCGGGCTGCGTCTATATCCGCCGCCAGCCCATTGTTCTCGGGGCGATTTCGCTGGACATGTTTGCCGTGCTGTTTGGCGGAGCGGTGGCGCTGCTGCCGCTGTACGTGAAGGACATCCTGGGCGGCAGCCCCGCGGACCTGGGGCTGCTGCGCGCGGCACCGGCCTGCGGCGCGGTGCTGGCGGCCGTTGCGCTGCTGGCGCAGCCGATACGCCGGCACGTGGGCCGCAAGCTGCTGCTGGCCGTGGGTCTGTTTGGCCTGACGGCCGTGGTGTTCGGGCTGTCGCGCAGCTTCTGGCTGTCGGCACTGGCGCTGGCCGTCGGCGGCAGCGCCGACATGGTCAGCGTGGTGATACGCCAGACGCTGGTGCAGCTGGAAACGCCCGACGCCATGCGCGGGCGCGTAAGCGCTGTGAACTCGGTGTTTGTGGGCGCCAGCAACCAGCTCGGCGAATTCCAGGTGGGCGCGGCCGCGGCCCTGCTCGGGCCTGTGACCGCAGTGGTGGCCGGAGGCCTGGTCACCGCGCTGCTGCCACTGCTGTGGTGGCAGCTCTTTCCCGCGCTGGCACGCCGCGACGCGATGGAATTCCATGATGCCTACCGGCCCCCGGGCAGGCAGGCAAAGACAAATGCTTCGCTCTGAAGCCCGTCAATAAAATACCAAGGAGACAAACCATGCAACACGCTTTTTCCCGCCGCCGTTTCAACGCCTGGCTCACCATGACCGGAGTCGGCGCGGCCCTTGCCGCGCCCGGCGCGCGTGCCGCCAGCGAAAAAATTCCCATGGTGCGCGTCGTGACCGGTGTGCCCG
>Ga0302347_1004746_pt1 | contig 10579 bp, 8 predicted proteins | sample PhyWR1_FD_202178 | JGI IMG/M metagenome (GOLD analysis project Ga0302347, IMG submission 202178) | Leaf surface microbial communities from wheat plants in UC Gill Tract Community Farm, Albany, California, United States - DLSL W.R1 (v2)... | ecosystem: Host-associated > Plants > Phyllosphere >...
TTCGCCGGGTGGGCGGTGATCGCGAAGTGAAGGTCAATGTGCGCATCCTCAGCGCCACGCACCGCGACCTGGAAAAAATGGTCGGCGAGGGCACCTTTCGCGAAGACCTGTTCTACCGCCTCAATGTGCTCAACGTCGAAGTGCCGCCATTGCGTGAGCGCGGCCAGGACATCCTGCTGCTGGCGCGCTACTTCATGCAGCAGGCCTGCGCGCAGATCCAGCGCCCGATGTGTCGCCTGGCGCCCGGCACCTACCCGGCCCTGCTCGACAACCGCTGGCCGGGTAACGTCAGGCAATTGCAGAACGTGATCTTTCGCGCTGCGGCCATTTGCGAAAGCAGCCTGGTGGACATCGGCGACCTGGATATCGCCGGCACGTCCGTGGCACGCCAGAGCGACGGCGAGGTGGAGAGCCTGGAACAGGCGGTGGAAGACTTCGAGCGCGACCTGCTGGACAAGCTGTACAGCCGCTACCCCTCGACCCGCCAACTGGCGAGCCGGTTGCAGACCTCCCACACGGCTATCGCCCATCGCCTGCGCAAGTACGGCATTCCCAACAAACCCTGAAGCCGCGCACCGATCAGACTGTGGGCGCTGTCAGTGCACTTGGGCGCTTCAATTTTTGGTCCAGGAACGACATCCAGTGTACTGAAAGCGCTACAGCGGAACGATATCGCTACAGTCATCGCTTAAACGCGTCCTGCAAGGCTTTGATCCACATAGGCTTTTTTTCACGGGCCGAGCCGTAACGATATCGCTACACACGTACCCTTTAACGTTATATCCATATTTATCAAGCCATTGATTTATATGAGCTTATTAACATTGGCCGCAATATTGCTAATCAACGCTCATCATTCCGATTCTGGCCCCAGGAGTTTCCATGAGCGAGTTGCGTTTCACTGAAGATCACGAATGGCTGCGCGCCGAAGCCGACGGCAGCGTCACCGTGGGTATCACCGCGTTCGCGCAGAACGCGCTGGGTGATGTGGTTTTCGTGCAACTGCCGGAGTTGCAGGCCTACGCCAAAGGCGCTGAAGCCTCCACCGTGGAGTCGGTAAAAGCGGCGAGCGGCGTGTACATGCCGCTGGACGGCGAAGTGCTGCAAGTGAACGACCAGCTCGATGGCAGCCCGGAGCTGGTCAACGAAGACCCGATGGGCGAAGGTTGGTTCTTCCGCTTCAAACCGGCCGATGCCGAAGCGGTCGCCAAATTGCTCGATCAGGACGCGTACGATCGCCTGATCAAAGCCAACGCTGAAGCTTGAGGAGCGCACCATGACCATCACTCTCGGCACTGCCAACGAATTCATCGCCCGCCATATCGGCCCGCGCCCGCAAGACGAGCAGCACATGCTCGCCAGCCTCGGTTTTGATTCCCTTGAAGCCCTGAGCGCCAGCGTGATCCCGGAAAGCATCAAGGGCACCAGCGTGCTCGGCCTGGAAGACGGCCTGAGCGAAGCCGAGGCCCTGACCAGGATCAAGGCCATCGCCGGCAAGAACCAGCTGTTCAAGACTTACATTGGTCAGGGCTACTACAACTGCCACACGCCGTCGCCGATCCTGCGCAACCTGCTGGAAAACCCGGCCTGGTACACCGCCTACACCCCTTACCAGCCGGAGATTTCCCAGGGCCGCCTGGAAGCGCTGCTGAACTTCCAGACCCTGATCAGCGACCTCACCGGCCTGCCGATCGCCAACGCCTCCCTGCTCGACGAAGCCACCGCCGCCGCCGAAGCCATGACGTTCTGCAAGCGCCTGAGCAAGAACAAGGGCAGCAACGCCTTCTTCGCGTCGATCCACAGCCACCCGCAAACCCTGGATGTGCTGCGCACCCGTGCCGAGCCACTGGGCATCGACGTGGTGGTGGGCGATGAGCGCGAGCTGAGCGACGTCAGCGCCTTCTTCGGCGCGCTGCTGCAATACCCCGCCAGCAACGGCGATGTGTTCGATTACCGTGAGCTGACCGAGCGCTTCCACGCCGCCAATGCGTTGGTGGCCGTAGCCGCCGACCTGCTGGCGCTGACCCTGCTGACCCCGCCGGGCGAGTTCGGCGCCGACGTCGCCATCGGCAGCGCGCAGCGCTTTGGCGTACCGCTGGGCTTTGGCGGCCCGCACGCGGCGTACTTCTCTACCAAGGATGCGTTCAAGCGCGACATGCCAGGCCGTCTGGTGGGTGTTTCCGTCGACCGCTTCGGCAAGCCGGCCCTGCGCCTGGCCATGCAGACCCGCGAGCAACATATTCGTCGCGAGAAAGCCACCAGCAACATCTGCACCGCCCAGGTGCTGCTGGCCAACATCGCCAGCATGTACGCCGTGTACCACGGGCCCAAAGGCCTGACCCAAATCGCCCAGCGCATTCATCACCTCACCGCGATTCTCGCCAAAGGCCTGACCGCCCTGGGCCTGACGGTGGAGCAGCAACACTTCTTCGACACCCTCACCCTCCGCACCGGCGCCAACACTGCCGCCCTGCACGACAAGGCGCACGCGCAGCGCATCAACCTGCGGTGGGTGGATGCCGAGCGTGTGGGCATTTCGGTCGACGAAACCACCACCCAGGCCGATATCGAAACCCTGTGGTCGCTCTTCGCCGACGGCAAGGACCTGCCGGTTTTCGCCCAGGCTCAAAGCACCCTGCCAGCAGCCTTGCTGCGCCAGTCACCGATCCTCAGCCATCCAGTGTTCAACCGTTATCACTCGGAAACCGAGCTGATGCGCTACCTGCGCAAACTGGCCGACAAGGACCTGGCACTGGACCGCACCATGATCCCGCTGGGCTCGTGCACCATGAAGCTCAACGCCGCCAGCGAAATGATCCCGGTGACCTGGGCCGAATTCGGTGCCCTGCACCCGTTCGCCCCGGCCGAGCAAAGCGCCGGCTATCTGGAGCTGACCTCCGACCTGGAAGCCATGCTCTGCGCGGCCACCGGCTACGACGCGATTTCGCTGCAACCGAACGCCGGCTCCCAGGGCGAATACGCAGGCCTGCTGGCCATTCGTGCCTATCACCAGAGCCGTGGCGATGAACGCCGCGACATCTGCCTGATCCCCTCGTCCGCCCACGGCACCAACCCCGCCACCGCCAACATGGCCGGCATGCGCGTGGTGGTCACCGCCTGCGACGCGCGCGGCAACGTCGATATCGACGACCTGCGCGCCAAGGCCATCGAGCACCGCGAGCACCTCGCCGCGCTGATGATCACCTACCCGTCCACCCACGGCGTGTTCGAGGAAGGCATCCGCGAAATCTGCGGCGTCATTCATGACAACGGCGGCCAGGTGTACATCGACGGCGCCAACATGAACGCGATGGTCGGCCTCTGCGCGCCAGGCAAATTCGGTGGCGACGTGTCCCACCTGAACCTGCACAAGACGTTCTGCATCCCCCACGGCGGCGGCGGTCCGGGCGTTGGCCCGATTGGCGTCAAGTCGCACCTGGCGCCGTTTTTGCCGGGCCACGCGGCCATGGCGCGCAAGGAAGGCGCGGTGTGCGCGGCGCCGTTCGGCAGCGCGAGCATTTTGCCGATCACCTGGATGTACATCAGCATGATGGGTGGCGCAGGCCTCAAGCGGGCTTCGCAGCTGGCGATCCTGAATGCCAACTACATTTCCCGTCGCCTCGAAGAGCACTATCCGGTGCTCTACACCGGCAGCAACGGACTGGTGGCCCACGAATGCATCCTTGACCTGCGTCCGCTCAAGGACAGCAGCGGCATTAGCGTGGATGACGTGGCCAAGCGCCTGATCGACTTTGGCTTCCATGCGCCAACCATGTCGTTCCCGGTGGCGGGCACGTTGATGATCGAGCCGACCGAAAGCGAATCACGGGAAGAACTGGACCGTTTCTGCGAGGCCATGATCGCCATCCGTGAAGAAATTCGCGCGGTGGAAAACGGCACGCTCGACAAGGACGACAACCCCCTGAAAAACGCCCCGCACACAGCGGCGGAGCTGGTTGGCGAATGGACCCACCCGTACAGCCGCGAACAGGCGGTGTACCCGGTTGCGTCGCTGATCGATGGCAAATACTGGCCGCCAGTTGGGCGCGTGGACAACGTGTTCGGCGATCGCAACCTCGTGTGCGCCTGCCCGTCAATCGAAAGCTACGCCTGAGATGAGAGGGAGCTTGCTCCCTCTCACACTTCGCCCTTTTTCAGGAGCTGAACATGTCCACTGACACTCTATTGAAAACCCCTTTGCACGCCCTGCACCTCGAACTTGGCGCGCGCATGGTGCCTTTCGCCGGCTACGACATGCCGGTGCAATACCCGCTGGGCGTGATGAAGGAACACCTGCACACCCGCGAACACGCCGGGTTGTTTGACGTGTCCCACATGGGCCAGATCCGCCTCAGCGGCGCCAATGCCGCCAAGGCCCTCGAAAGCCTGGTGCCGGTCGACATTATCGACCTGCCGGTGGGGATGCAGCGCTACGCGATGTTCACCAACGAACAGGGCGGCATTCTTGACGACCTGATGGTGGCCAACCTGGGCAATGACGAATTGTTCCTGGTGGTCAACGCCGCGTGCAAGGATCAGGACCTGGCACACCTGCGCAAACACATCGGTGAGCAATGCAGCATCGAGCCTCTGTTCGAAGCGCGCGCGCTGCTGGCCCTGCAAGGCCCGGCGGCGGTAAAGGTACTGGCACGCCTGGCGCCGGAAGTCACTCGGATGACGTTCATGCAGTTCGCCAGCGTTCGCCTGCTGGGGGTTGACTGCTATGTAAGCCGCTCGGGATACACCGGTGAGGATGGGTTTGAGATCTCCGTACCCGCCGCCAATGCCGAAAGCCTCGCGCGCAGTCTGCTGGCCGAAACCGAAGTGCAGCCGATTGGCCTCGGCGCCCGCGACTCCCTGCGCCTGGAAGCCGGCCTGTGCCTTTATGGCCATGACATGAACACCGAGACCACGCCGATTGAAGCGAGCCTGCTATGGGCCATCTCCAAGGCACGTCGTAGCGAAGGCGCACGCGCTGGCGGCTTCCCGGGCGCCGAGAAAATCTTCAGCCAGCAACAAACTGGCGTGACCCGCAAGCGTGTCGGCCTGCTGCCCCAGGAACGTACACCCGTGCGTGAAGGTGCAGAGGTCGTCGACGAACAGGGCTCCTTTATCGGCACCATCTGCAGCGGCGGCTTTGGGCCGAGCCTCGGTGGCCCTCTGGCAATGGGTTACCTGGACAACGCGTTCACCGCACTGGATACCGAGGTGTCTGCCTTGGTGCGTGGGAAAAAGGTGCCATTACGTGTAAGTAAAATGCCATTCGTACCGCAGCGTTACTACCGTGGCTGACTGGCTGTTTCTATAAGTAACGCGGCTGCGTTAACGTGCACTAAACTGTCACGCAGCCGCCATAAAACAGTGCATCACTGATAGGCTTTTTTATAGGCAAGCGCCTATAACAAGTGAACTTATCTATCGAATAAGACAGCAATACGTGGCGGGTCAAAGTGCCACAAAGCCGAGTAAACGCTGGGGGTTTTGCAGGACTTGTTTTTTCTGCGTTAGTTGGCGTAGAGTTTGTCCACTGTGTTTGCATGGGTCGCTTGGAACCTGGACCTGGGCAGTAGCTGAGGTAGTTTGCTACAACCCGTTCGACGTCTCTTACTTTCCTGCAACCCAGCCCAGTGCTCTTTCATGTGAAAGGGGCTGTCATTAATTTTTAGCGTCAAAGGAAAGAAGAAATGTCCACACGTCAGAGCGGTACCGTCAAGTGGTTCAATGACGAAAAAGGGTTTGGTTTTATCACACCAGAAAGCGGTCCGGATCTGTTCGTGCATTTCCGCGCTATCCAGGGCAACGGCTTCAAGAGCCTGAAAGAAGGCCAGAAAGTGACCTTCGTTGCCGTGCAGGGCCAGAAGGGCATGCAGGCTGACGAAGTACAAGCGGAAGGCTGATCCTTCCTGCAACAAAAAGCCCCTGATATGACATCAGGGGCTTTTTTATGGGCGCGATTCCGTAAACTGCGTATTTTCGTGCGAGAGCCCTGCCATGGCCCACCCCCTGCTGAGCCCTCAGGGCGCGTTCCCCGCTGCCAGCCTGGGTCGTCGCCTGGCAGCGATGCTTTATGACGCGTTGTTGTGTACCGCGCTGCTGATCGTCACCGCCTTTACCTACAAGCTGGTGTGGATCGCCTTCGTGGGTGAAGCACACATGCGCACCCTCACCGAATCCGGCACGCTGGACGGTGACCCAATACTGTCGACCCTCCTGCTGTTTGTGCTGTTCGGCTTCTTTGCCACGTTCTGGACTCACTCCGGGCAGACCCTGGGCATGCAGGTCTGGGGCGTGCGCGTGCAAAACGCCGACGGCTCGCGTATCAGCCTGTGGCAAGCGCTGCTGCGCTTTATGGTGTCGATTGCATCGTGGCTGTGCGTGGGGCTCGGGTTTGTGTGGTCATTGTTCGATAAGCACAAACGCTGCTGGCATGACATCTACTCGGATACGCAGCTGGTGCGAATCGCGCAGCAGAAAAAATAACCCTCATCAGGCATTGCCTGCCAGCTTGAGACGCGCAGCCTGGGTGAAATCCAGCATGCGCTTGAGCGGGCGCACCGCATGCGGGATCACTGACGGCTCAACGAATATCTCGTTACTGCCCTCACGCAGGCATTGCAACGTGCGCTCCAGGGTGTTCATCGCCATCCATGGGCAGTGCGCGCAACTGCGACATGCGGCGCCGTTACCGGCGGTGGGCGCTTCGACAAACACCTTGTCCGGGCACAGCTGCTGCATCTTGTAGAAAATGCCGCGATCCGTCGCCACGATGAAGGTCTTGTTCGGCAGGCGCTGCGCGGCGGCGATCAGTTGGCTGGTGGAACCCACCGCATCCGCCAGTTCGATCACGGCGGTAGGCGACTCGGGGTGCACCAGGATAGCAGCGTCCGGGTACAGCGCTTTCATGTCTTCGAGCTGCTTGGACTTGAACTCTTCGTGGACGATGCAGGCACCGTCCCACAGCAGCATGTCGGCGCCGGTCTGACGCTGAATATAGGTGCCCAGATGCTTGTCCGGGCCCCAGATGATGGTCTCGCCGTTGTCCATCAGGCTCTCGACGATTTCCAGCGCACAACTGGAAGTCACCACCCAGTCAGCCCGGGCCTTGACCGCCGCCGAGGTGTTGGCATACACCACCACGGTGCGCTCGGGATGCTGGTCGCAGAACGCCGAAAACTCATCCACCGGGCAGCCAAGGTCCAGGGAGCAGGTGGCTTCCAGGGTCGGCATGAGGATGCGTTTTTCAGGGGTAAGGATCTTCGCGGTCTCGCCCATGAAGCGCACGCCGGCCACCAGTACGGTTTTGGCCGGATGGGCCGCGCCGAAGCGGGCCATTTCCAGGGAATCGGAGACACAGCCACCGGTTTCTTCGGCCAGGGCCTGAATCACTGGATCGCAGTAAAAGTGGGCAACCAGCACCGCGTCCTGAGCGTTGAGCTCGGCGGCGATGGCAACGCGCAGGCCGGCTTCTTCTTCGGCGCTGAGGGCCTTGGGCTGCTTGGCGTCGAGATGGGCTTGAACCAGTAGGCGTTCGGAAATGTGCGTCATGTTCGCAAGACCTGCAGGCGCAGTTGCGCGAAAGTCGAGTGTACCACCGGCTCTGGAGCCCTTCGGGCGCCGCCGGACGAAGTGATTGTATTCATCAAGCACGGGTGAAGCTGCGCAAGGCTACAGAATATCGAATGGATTCAAAAGCCTAATCTGGGGCTGGCGTGCGTATCTGCCGGGCAAAAAACAGGAAAACCGGTTTTCTGTTTTTAAGGACACTGTCAGCGCGACAGTGCGCAGGGATCTTCCTGCAGCAGCACAGCAGCATGCATAGTTGTCAGTGCCTCCTTGAGCGTGGACTCCTCCAGCGCCTGCCTGGACTTAGTGCTTTCCCTTGCGGCGTGCTCCAGCAACGCCACGTAGTCATGCCTGGCCGAGGCGTGCCGGGGCACAAACGTCTCATTGACCTGCTTGCCCATCACGTATTTTTGCGTCCGGGTATCCTCGCTCGCGGACTGCGAGACAGAGGCATGGGTCAGCATGCCTTCCTTATACCCCAAGTGAGTCGAACTGCTGGCCTTGTCCTCGACCTGCACATACAGGTAATTCTGCGATTCGGCCGTGGTGCCAAGCGCCGGGTTTCTTGCGCCGGTCAGATCCTTGTGGAAACTGGCGGACAGGCTCGATTGCTGATACTGGGTCACAGTGCGATCCAACGTGCTGCTGCCGCCCACGCGGGTGTTCTGCGCCACGTCGTAGGCAAAGCTGTCGACTTCGGACGGACGCATTGGATTGGAAGCCTCGCGGGTCTGCTTGATCGACGCCTTGAAGTCGGCCAGGCCGCTCAGCAGGCGCTGGTCCGCCGCACTGCGGGTCAGCGCCTCGGGTGCGGCGCCGCCCTGAGGATAGTGGCTGTTCATGGCGCTGAACGCGTCCTTGAGCATGTCCATCAACGGTGCCTTGGCATTGCCTCGCTCCTGCACTCGATCAAACTGCGCCAGGTAGCTTTCCAGCGCTTTGGCCTGTTGTTGAGCTTCGCCAAGGATGGCCGCGTTTTTCAGGTCCACCGCCAGACTCAACTCGCCGTCCGCCCCGCTCATGCGGGTGGTGCGGCTCTGATTGTCGGCGTGAAACGCAAGGGTCTGCTGCTGGGCGTCCGCTAACTCCAATTTGGCGTCAAGGTCGACGGACGCCAATATTTTGGAGTCGAAACGGGTCAGGCCGCCCAGGTCGAGCTTGGGCGGCACAGCGGTGAGCCCGTCGACCGCTGCCTGGAAGGCGCTGCTCAATTGACCGACGGCCTTGAGCTCATCGTCGCTCAAGGTGCCGCCATCCACAGTGGCCTGAACGCCCAGGCCATCGTTCTGGCTGGATAAACTGAAGGTGATGGTCTTGCCGCTGGCGGTCTTGATGTTGAGGCTGACCAGATTGTCGGCCTTGCTGTGCAACAGCGCCTGACTGAGCTTGAGCTCGCCAGCATTGTCTGCGCCTGCATAGCGTACCGACTGGGAGATATCCGTATCGACCTCGGCAAACTGTGCCATCAGACTTTCGCCCAGGCCTTTGAAGCGGTTGGCAATGGATAATGCGTTGAAGTTGGTATTGATCGCCTTGCTCAGGGTGTCATGACTGTCACTTTCCCAAGCCAGCACCGGCGCCTGGCCGGGCAGTTGCCCACGCGGAGAGTAGGTGTTGGAGAGTGTGTCGGATGCCACGTTGCCCAGGCTGACGACGGATGAAGGTCGATCGGCAACAGGGGTATCGCGTGGCTGGGCGGCAAGTGGTTGACCCGGAGGACGCAGAATCTGGACGAGGCTGGAGCTGAGGGGTGAAAGCGTAGTCATGACGATCCCTGTCGTGAGTGAGCAGCCTCCAATTTAATCAAGATGGGGAGCGATTGACAGTGGGTTTACTTTGAGTTTTCAAGCACGCAAAAAAAAACCCGGAAATCCTCACTTTCGTGGGCCTTCCGGATTTTCTAAACCGCCAAATATGGTGGGTCGTGTGGGATTCGAACCTACGACCAATTGGTTAAAAGCCAACTGCTCTACCAACTGAGCTAACGACCCGCTGTGTGGTGGCGCGTATAATACTGATTTCTAAGGATTATTCAACACCTTATTTGAAATAAATCAGAAATACCGCGTTGCATCTGCAATTGTCGCCGTTTTCAGGCCCTCTCAGCGGCCAGGCTCGTCGTTCCACAGGTACTTGTGCAACTGCAATTGCAGACGCACCGGCAGGTTGTCCGCCACCACCCAGTCTGCCAGGTCGCGGGCGTTCAGGTCGTGATGGCTGGGGGAGAACAGCACCTCGCCAGCGCGACGGTCCAGGCCATATTGGATCAGCTTGGAGTTGGCCCAGTCATAGTCTTCGCGGGAACAGATAACGAATTTGACCTGATCATTGGCCGTCAGCAAATCCAGGTTCTCGTAGAGGTTACGATGTACTTCCCTGGAGCCCGGTGTTTTGAGGTCGACCACACGGCTTACACGCGGATCAACAGCCGAGATATCCAACGCACCACTGGTTTCCAGAGACACCTCATAACCGGCATCGCACAACTGCTTAAGCAAGGGAATGGCATTGGGTTGGGCCAGGGGCTCGCCGCCCGTCACACAGACATAGCGCGGCCGATAGCTGGCAACCTGTTCGAGAATGTCGTCAAGGGTACGCACAGTGCCGCCACTGAAGGCGTAAGCGCTGTCGCAGTACTGGCAACGCAACGGGCAACCAGTGAGGCGCACAAAAACCGTGGGCAGGCCGGCGGTTCGCGTTTCACCCTGCAACGAGTAAAAAACTTCGGTAATACGTAATGTGTCTTGCATAGTCGCCACGGGCGTAACAGCTAAACAGGCTGTCCGCCTCCGTCAGGCACTTCAAGGGGTTGCGCCAATGCGCCGACCCCAAAAAGCGGGTGTCATAAAAGGGCGTGGAGTCTAACGAAAAAACCCGCGCCAGGCGCGGGTTTCTTCTAAACGGGCTGCATGGCTTACAAGCGCTGCAAGTCCCGTTGGGCCAACTGTGCCGCTGAAGTACCCGGATATTGGGCCACTACTTGCTGCAGAATGCCTTTGACCTTGTCGGTATGACC
>Ga0302347_1004747_pt1 | contig 10579 bp, 12 predicted proteins | sample PhyWR1_FD_202178 | JGI IMG/M metagenome (GOLD analysis project Ga0302347, IMG submission 202178) | Leaf surface microbial communities from wheat plants in UC Gill Tract Community Farm, Albany, California, United States - DLSL W.R1 (v2)... | ecosystem: Host-associated > Plants > Phyllosphere >...
TGAGCGCCTGCCGTATGCAGCGTCGGTGACCGACTACGAAGCCCTGCTGCCGTGGAACTGCTCGCCAGAGATGCCACGGTAACCTGATGCCCCATCGTGTGATAGGTGGGGTTCATGGATCGCACTCAGAAATTCGTGACAGTGAGCAAGCAGTTCAGAAGTGATGGCGGACAGAGCTCGAATAGATACACGCTCGAAATTTTCACCCCCCTGACAAAATGTGACCCTCCCCCCGCCAGGAAGACACCGGCCACCGACCAGAGCGTCTCTCCCCCGGTGCCACATATGTCACCGGGGGATGACAAGATGTTGTCACCCCATAAACCTACAGAGAATCCAAATAAAGAATCACTACAACAACTACCGAAGGGCAATCTACACGGCGATTCTGATCCCGTGAATTACAGCGAACATGGGGAAACTACCGAAAGTCAACTAATCTGGCCTCACATGCTCACCTCCCGTTCAGAGAAGAAGGTAATCATGGAAATGATGGAAAGTTTCGAACACACGACAGCACAAACGCTGTTGGACGAGCTGCAAGGTGCACTGGCTACGCACAGCATCAAAACCAGCCCAAGCAGATGGATGAGGGGGATAATTAGTAAGTTCAGAAAAGGCACATTCGTAGCGAATGCAGGCTTAGCTGTGGCAGAAAAACGCAATCGACGAAGACTAGACATCAAGACGCCCAAGCCAAATGATCAGTTGGATCAACCAACCTCGACCATTTCAGATGCAGAAAAAAGAGCACGGTGGCAGCACATTAAACACGGAGTTACTTCAGGATCGAAAATCAGTTTTTAGATACGCCATGCATCCAGATGCTCCGCGCTTCGCTTGGGCAACCCCTTCGGTTGCATCCCGCGTCCTATCCTTGCCGGACGGGCGGCAGGGGCAGGTCCGGCGGCTTCGCCTTGTTCCTCCCCCTGTCGCTAGGCTTGGTCGCTTACAGCTGCATCAAGGGTACGGCTACGCCCATCATCCTCACCCGTTCGGTGCTCGCCCTCCGGGCTGCGCTCCGCTGCGGCTTGCGGTGATGCCCTTGACCCAGCTTCCAGCTATTCGTGGATGCTGGCTGAAACAAATTCGGTCAAGGTGAGCTTCCCGTCCACAAAAGCTTGAGCGCGTCGCTTTTCTTCAGCGCTCAATACTAAGCCCTCGAGCCCGATTGACACGCAAGCATACTCGACAGCCTTCCGACGCCGCTCCCGCTCAGCATTCGTGATGATGATGCTCTCCGAAGTATTCACGGGCTTTTCCCTCGTGTCGGTGACTAAAACAAGACAATTTCAGCGCTGAACAGATAAACGAGGGTCAAGGGCGTCACCGGAGGCCGCAGCCCGTGAAACGGGACCGGGCGAGGATGACGGCGAAGCGAACCCTTGACGCTGTGCACCTCCAATCCTATATGCGGGGGCTGCTGGATGCCTTTCCCAGCGGCCCCTGCTACCGGCGAGGGCGGGAAGTCCAGAGGGGCAGAGCCCCTTTGGGCAAGCCCGCCAGGGCGCGCAGCATGCTCCACGGCACCAATAAACCTTTAACTGCCGACCTTCCCTCCTCTCGCCCTACCCCAGTTCTTGCCCAGGTTCTGCATGACATGCTGCCGGTAGGCGGGATTCCAAACACTGTTCCCTGCGATCACATGATTCAAACCTCTCGCAGTCGTCATCATGCCCGACTGCAGGTCACGACGCGTTGACATCGGATTAACTGTGTTGAAGACCGCCTTGGCTGGGTTTAACGCAGCCTGAGTCATCTGCCGCAATGTGATCGCACTGGACGACAGACCACCTGCAAGCTGACCTCCCAATGAGTAAGCCTGATAAACCATATAGAGCACGATCCCACTCAACGCGAGGATCTCCAGCATGTCGGTCGCTGGGCCGTTTCCAGCGGTGGGCTGCACATCGGCCAGCATTGTCGAAAAGAACTTCATCCCCAGCGTAAGCACTGAGGTGATCGCTGCGCATTGAATGATGTAGGTCATCACCTGGGCGAACCATTGATCGAACCACTTGCTGGTCATCTGCCCAAACAGCAGCAGTGCGATGAACAGTGGTCCGCACCCCAGCAAAAACGCCAACAGCACCTTGGCCGTGATGATCATCGCTCCAGCGGGCAGCGTAATCAGGAATGTTGCGATGATCATCGTTCCTGCAATAAGCCAGTCATAAAGAATCATGCCTATCTCGGTCATGCCACGACGTCCGGCGCGAGCAATCAGATCGGAAGCGATATCAAATCCATCGGTCATGGCTCTATCAATCACCTGATACACCGATGTGGCAGCCACACCTTTGCCATTTGGCGAGAACGCATCTGCCAAGCCAACCTCCAGGCCGCGAATCGCTTCCACGACCCAACCAAGGTACGTATCAGCATTGAGTGCCAATGCGCCGATGAATACCCATTTCAACATGAGCTTGAAGACATGCGGGAGAGGATGCTCGATGAAGCCACCGACGGACAGAAGGCCCAGGATCATGAAGAAAAGGCCGCCGCTAGCAACGAACAAGCCCGAGGAGTTATCAATGACACTATGTGCCATGAGTTGCACGTAGCCGTTCAACACCGAGTCGATTGAGCCACCTACCCATTCGTAAAAATTGGACTCCATGGTCATTGCCCCTCCAAATTCAGCATTTCGCGCTTCCGATAGCCGCGCTGATCAAGCTGCTGCTCATTCCTGGCCTGCTTGGCATTAACGCAGTTCGGCGTAAGGGCCAGAGTCCCGGCATGTCGCTCGCACTCCAATATTCGGATATCCCTTTCCGAGCTGTGGGCTTTGTACCAATCGACAGAATGGACCGGTTCATCCGCCCCGCAGCCAGTGAGCAGAAACAAAACGGCAATTGAGAAACGAGAGGCTGTCATTTCCGGCCCTCCCGATTCTGATCCGCCCCATTCACTTCACGAGGCAGCACATGCTCCGCCTCCGTGCGGAATTCCCCAGCAAATTTCAGCGAATAGGCCAGCTCAGCAGCGTTGATAATCTGAAGTGCTGCAAGCGTTCTCAACGCGCTTTCCCTTGTCCCTGCCCAACTACCCGCGATGCGGGATTCGGACCTCGAAATCAATAGAGACGAACCCAGTGCACATGCGAACGAGATCAAAACGGCGAGCGTTGAGGAGATTGGACCTGTTGCTCGGGGCGGCACTATCTGCAACCAATCGGCAAGCGCCAGTACAAATGGCATGATCGCGGCCGACGCAGCCAGGAGATCGCTCTGGATCAACTCAGGTGCACGTCGTGACACCTCTTTCAGAGCCCCGAACCGACCGATGCAAATCCAGAATCGTCGTAAGGAAGTGAGGATGAAGAAGCACACGACCAAGGGGAGGATATGAGCGTACGAGATCATTTCAGTTGCCTCCCAGGTTCAGCACTTCGCGATTCTTGTAGCCCCTCTTGTCGAGCACCTGGGCATTCAATTCCCGTTGTCGCTGCTCCTGGATCTTGCCCTCAGCCTCAGCGACCATTTGGAACATCTGCAATTTGGTCTGCTCGTTCTGGATCATCGCTTGCTCTGCCGCGATGCGACCTTGCAGCTCTGCGATCCCTTTGGGATCTTGCGTTTGATTGATCTGTCCCATCAGCTGGTCAATCTGGCGTAGTCGGGCTGCAGCCTGCTCATAGGCTTCCAGCGCAAACGCTTTATCTTGCGAAGGCTTCACCGCCTGTGCTCGGCAAGCATCGCGCTGCTGATCCTGAACCAGGCTTTCGCAGGCATCGAACACCTTGTTGTCCGAATAGATCGAACCGGCACGGCTATTCAAACCTGAATAGCCGCCACGCTTCACTGCGTCATACACAGCCTGCCAATCTTGGGGCAGATACTCTCGCAGCTGCGGGTCATCAAATACTCGACCGAGCCCACGCGACCCCGTGAGCGCGCCGTACTGCTGCTTCATCTGATCAATTTGAGATGTCATCTGCTGAACCTGTTGGGCCCAGCGAGTCGCGTTAGATGCGAACTCTGCAACAGTCATGGGGGAATCCGTCACTTGGGTAGTAACGGTTACAGGGATTTGCGCGTATCCCTGCTGCGAGCCGAGCACCAACGCGAGCGTGGTCGCGAAACTAAATGGCCGGACGCCTTTGAAGGCGAGACGCTTGAACAGACCCATAGTCACCTCTCCATTGGACATGGTGAACACTGGGCCGTCTGTCCGGCCTGTCGATCTGTTTAGGAATCGCACCCAGCACGGCTGCACCGTTCTTGGGGTGACTATGCGCCAGTCTTACCCGGTGTAGGCCCCGTCTTTTAAGGGCCGCGCCCATAATGCGCAAAGCATCAGCGAGGCGGTTGCAGCGCTCGTTTAATTAACCAAAATATTATACATCGGCAAAATTAATTATCCCATTGTGGCTTTATCTCTTGGCGTGCCGTACATCCAATTTCTTCGTCATGACGAAACTCTTATCTTTAGGGGGGACTACTGCAGGATAGGCAAAGCACCGTAACGCCGTCATACAGCCATACGGTTCACGCACAGAAAAAGAATTTCGTCATGACGAAAAAACCGACCCCTATTGGCGAGGTGAGAGCTACCGCAGGATAGGCAGACCACCGGTCCAATGTGCGCACGCTCGCTTCAGTCGAAGTTCGGTTGAGGATGTCAACGTGATATCATCCAGATGCCCTGGGGGCTCTGCTCCATTCTCTGTCGCGCCCCGGGTAAAGCCTTGGTACAGCATTGCTGTCGATTCCGCTTGCCGTGAGGGCTTGCAGTCTGCAGACTCTGTCGGTTATCCACCCACGTGAAGCATATTGATGAACGGCGAAATCCCCCTCTCCTCCTTTGCCACCGCGCTGATGACGGCAGGCGACCTGGATGAAGGGACGTTGTGCCCTGAGAAGCTGGTAAGCGACCTCATGAATGGCCACGCGACCGATTTCGTCTACAGCACCTTGTCATTGTCTGACCGACGCAGGCACGGAGTCTTCTTCTCAGGCGCCTCGTGGGCGAAGAAAATTTTGGCAGGACATGATCTCACTGGCTGGCAACGTTTCGTTGATCCAAGTGTTGGTGTTGGTGACTTACTTCTTGAAGCATGTCGCTCTTTGCCGCTGAAGAAAACCGCTAGCGAAACGATTAGGGACTGGGCGGAAAGGCTAGTTGCCGTCGATTTAAGAAAATCATTCTTAGATATAGCTTGGATGAGAATTCAAGCTCTCGCCTTTCACCGCCACGCTGCTGAAAAGGGACAATCCAATAAGATTCTTTTTAAAGAGCTCCCGAATAGTTTTCTAGTCGGAGACGCACTTGAAACTGATCTCCAGCTGATGCCCAACGACTGTGTAGTCATGAACCCGCCTTACCAGCGAATCCAGGCACCTGAAAATAGCTTTACCGGAAAAGGAAAACGGTCAGCAGCGGCACTTCACCTAGAACATATTACACGGATCGCTCCGCCTGGAGTGGGCATCTTCGCATTGATTCCGGATGTACTGAGAAGTGGCAGCTCCTACGCTAAATTCAGAACCGAATTGACCAATTTAGTTAATGTTACTTCTTTCGAGCCATTTGGCGCCTTTGGCACTCAAGCTGACATTGACGTAGCCATACTTGTCGCCACATCGAAACTCCCCGAGGATGTCCTGATAGAGCCCGAACAAGAAGTCTGCAGCGAGCAATGCGTAGAAGACTTTTTCTCAGTATCTGTCGGACCTGTAGTGCCTCACCGAACCCCCACCAACGGTAAGCTTTATGGCTATCTAACTGCCAAAAATGCAGTTGTTGGCGAAGAAATAAAAGCAGCATCAGAGTTTGCGACATATAATTGCCGAGTGGAGCGTGGTCCTTTTGTGATAGTGCGCCGAACCTCTAGCCCTTCTGACAAAAAAAGAGCAAGAAGCACATTATTCGCCTCGCGAGAGGAAGTCTTGGTAGAGAATCACCTTTTGATCCTCAGGCCAAAGGACAAAAAGATATCAACATGTCGCCTACTCTTGAACGTATTAGATGATAACCGTACCGACGCATGGCTGAATCATCGTATCAGATGTCGTCACCTGACTGTAGGTGCAATTAAGAGCCTACCCTGGACCGTAGATTGAATTGGAGCAAACCACATGGAGTCGCCACCACTAGGATTTAGATTTGCCCCATCTATTCTTGTGCGATTAGGCGAGGAGCTGGTTCCTAACCTCGACCAAGCAATTATTGAGCTCATTCGTAATTCTTACGATGCTGATGCTAAAGAATGCACTGTCGAGATTAAGCTTGACAAAGCCAACGGCGGCACCATAGTTATTTCCGACAATGGTTCAGGAATGACTTCTCAGCAGATACTTAATAACTGGTTAGTGCTGGGTGGATCTTCTAAAGAAAGCACTAAGCTTACGCCCAAAGGCCGACGTACTGTAGGGGATAAAGGGCTGGGAAGGCTCGCTGCTTTGAGAGCAGGTTCCTCTGTTGAGATGGTGACGAGACATGAAGACTCGCCAACAGATGAAGCGTACTCAATAACTATCGAATGGAGCAAGTACGACAACGCCAAAGTCGTAGAGGAAGTCGGCCTTCCTTTAGAAAAAAGTAGTCGAACCGAACCAGGAACTACGACGACCTTGAAAGGTATAAAGCGTACTCTTGGGAAAAGCGAAACCGACCGACTGGGCCGAAGTATCGTTCTGCTTACTAGTCCGTTTAGTGGACAAAGCGACTTCAAGGTCAATTTAATAGCGCCAGACTTTCCTGAACTGGAAGCCCGGGTCAGAAATGGCTATCTCGACGAAGCAGAATATATTTTAAGGGCTAACCTGCGTGCTGATGGCTCGGGCTATGCAGAAGTTCTCGATTTCAAGGGTGATGTGCTTTACAGCGCTCACTCTGACGAGTGGCCCACAAAAAAACCAAAGAACCCAACAAAGTACAACGCCCCACCAGCAACTTTTGAGCTTTACAGCTTTATCTTTAACAAGAACGCCTTTGCTGGTCGTGGTTCTACGATTGGCGAGGTCAAAAATTGGCTTAAGGTTATTGGGGGCGTGCATTTTTACCACCGCCAATTCAGGGTGCCACCATATGGTGACCCTGGACACGACTGGTTGGATATGAACCTTTCGCGAGCCCGAAGCCCAGAGGAGCGCCCCTCGACTAATACAAGTGTCGGCCGGATGATTGTAGATGACCCTGAGGGTGTGCTGAAACAAAAGACTGACCGATTCGGATTCATCGAAAGTGATGAATTTTTTGAAATTCGTCGCTTCGCAAAAGATGCACTGGATTGGCTAGCTCGCCGTCGCTTGCGCGATGCTGAAGCTCGCCGGGATTTGCAAAAGCAGCAGTCCGGCGAAGAGCCAGCTAAAGCTCGCTCCGACTTACTGGACACCATCGCCCAGTCTCTGCCAGCGCCAGAGAAAGAAAAGGCAATCAAAGCCCTTGATAGACTTGAGCAGAATTTTCAGAAGGAACTCCGTGCGACGCGGGAGGATTTAGTCCTCTATCGCTCCCTAGCCACCGCAGGCACTACGGCAGCGGTATTCGCGCACGAGATTGGAAAACCTATAAGGACAATCGCCGGGGGCGAAAAGACGATACGCCGAAGGGTGAAGAAGTACTGTGGCGAAGAAGTAGTATCACAGATTGAGCCATCTCTTGACCTCATTGCGAATGGTTCAGAGCGACTTACTCGCTTTGCTTCCATGCAAATTGACTTTTTGAAGCGTGAAAAAAGACGTCATGGCGCTGTCAACATTAACAAGGTAATCCAAACTCTCCACGATCTATGGCGCCCTATACTCGAACAGGCAAAAATTGAACTCTTGCTTACGCCATACAAAACTGATGACGCTCTAATCTTTGGCGCTGAAGCTCTTGTAGAGACGATTATTACAAATTGCCTCACAAACTCGGTTAGCGCCTTCGAACGCTCCGGGGCACGGACAAAGGACCGCCAGATAAAAATCATGGTGAGCATTGAAGGCAACACTGTGGCAATCGACATCGAGGACAATGGTCCAGGCATAAACATGGACATCAATGAAATCTGGCTTCCTGGAAGAACGACTCGACAAGAAGGGACCGGCTTCGGCCTTACTATTGTAAAAGACTCTGTTCTAGATTTAGGCGGCAAATACAGCGCATCAAACGTAGATACATCAGGCGCGCAATTCAAATTTGTTTTCCCTCTACTAACAAACCAAGCCAACGTATGAATACCATGAGACCAATTAGGACGGTAGCGGTTGTAGACGATGATGATGATGCTGCTCAGACCATCATTCATGCCCTAGAGGACGGTCGATTTAATCCTTATCGGCAAGAAGCTGCTGATAGCTTGGCAGCTCTGGCAGAGCTAATAATTAAGAATTCCGATGCAGCAGTCTGCGATCATCGACTTAGACATGGTGCCTTCGCAGACATATCAGGCGCAGAGCTAGCAGCTGCACTAGTCGAGAGAAAGCATCCTACGTTGCTAGTGACCCAATATCTTGACCAGTATGCAGACATCGCCATACGAAGTCACCGAAGCAATTTACCTGTAGTTCTTCGCCGGGAGGATGCTGATGAGCCTGAAGAGCTTCGTGCCGCATTTGCAAGATGTAAAAATGAACTGCGACGTGGAAAAATCGACGACCGAAAATTACACAGAACCTTGCTGCAAGTCATGGATGTTTCAGATGTTGGTGGCGTAACGGTTATTGACGCAATAGTGCACGGCTGGAACGCCAAAGACACCGTACGATTCCCGCTTTCACTGGTTTCACCTGAGCACCGAAGCAAAGTTTCATGCTCTAGCATATTAAGCGCCCTTACAAATGTAAGTACATCTGAAAAGGTCGACCTGTACTTTGAAAATGTAGAACTCGCGCCAGAACCGGAGTGGGATGATGGCTTGCAGTGAGCTGATAATACTCGACGTTGGACACGGAAACTGCACCATTATCAAGCACGGCGACGAAGCAATTATCATCGACGCTCCAGGTCGTCCCATCGTTGCAAAAATTTTAGATGAACTAAAGATACAATCGGTCCACGCGCTTCTCATATCACATGCAGATAGCGATCATCTATCAGGTGCCATTCCTATCTTGATGAATCCTGATCGACCAGTCAGACAAGTTTATGTCAACCCAGATTTGAGAAAAACCAAGTCTTGGTTTCAATTTAGAATTGCAGCAGGCGATGCTAGGAAGAGTCAGGGCACAGCGATTTACTCATCATTGCATGTTGATCAGCCACAGAGCCTGACATTAGCCAATACAACTCTTCGAGTTCTCCACCCAACACCGGAAATGTGTTTAGCGACCAATGAAGGCGAGCATACTGATGGCGTCAAGCTCGACGCAAACAGTATGTCTGCCGTTGTGTTAATTGAACACAACGGAGAGCAGGTCTGTCTGCTAGCTGCGGACTCCGGTCGTCATAGCCTCGATATAATGCTTAGCGAAAATAGAGACTTGCGTGCCCAGGTATTAGTATTCCCACATCATGGAGGGCATACGGGTGGGGCCGCTGACAATAGATCCTTCGCGAAAGATCTTGTTTCTGCTGTGCAACCCAAGCTCGTGCTGTTTTCTTTGGGCAGAGGTTCTCATGGTACTCCTAGACCAGAAATTGTTGCTGGCACTCGGGAGGCAATTTCGGCTCAACAACCTTACATAGCGTGCACTCAGCTTTCGAAAAACTGCGCAGATGCACTGCCCAGCCAATCTGATCGAAAGCTGGTGAAGCACTCAGAAGGTTTCTCAAAAAACCATTGCTGTGCGGGAACCATCGTTCTTCCTCTGAGTGATGATGGTGTCGAAATCATGATGGGGGAACTTAGTGAGCACCATGGAAAATTCGTGACATCCGAGCTACCCAAAGCACTGTGCAGACGCCAGCTTACGCAAGCGGTACCGCACCTAATTGCGGCAACCAATTAACAGCGAAGAGGGTAGCGATTCGCTACCTCTCGCGACAGAGCTATTGCCAGGTACAGTACAGGTACAGGCGTCAGCTTCTCTGGCTTTCGCTAGCCTACGGCAGTGTACAGTGAGCCAGCTATTCTCATTTAACTTAGGGTACGGTAGCTTTACACACGCTAGTTTTTTTAATTATTTTCGCCAGGCAACTCATAATCCTTTGGTCCACGGTTCGAGTCCGTGTGGGCCCACCAGCTACTGAAAAGCCGCGCGAATGCGCGGCTTTTTCATTCCGGGCAATATGCTTCGGAGCGTGCTCTGGCCCCCGCCTTATCTGCTTGATGCACAAATCCTAGGGGCGCTATGCACCCCTTCGCGACACAAGGCCGCTCCTGCAAGGACCGCGTCGGCAGCGGCTGGCCTTGCCCTGATTGGCATTGGCTGGCTAGGCTAGCGGGCCAACCGTAGAGACTCGCCATGTCGGATGCCCGCCTTATCACCCTGGATGAAATCGATCGCCAGCTGATCGCCCTGCTGCAGATCAACGCCCGTGAAAGCGTGGCTAACCTCGCTCGCCAGCTAGGTATCGCCCGTACGTAACCGATCCATGAACCCCACCTACCACAAGGTGGAAGCCAAGGTTACCGTGGCATCTCTGGCGAACAGTTCCATGGCAGCAGCGCTTCGTAGTCTGCTACCGATGAGGCGTGCGGCAGTCGCTC
>Ga0302347_1004748_pt1 | contig 10575 bp, 8 predicted proteins | sample PhyWR1_FD_202178 | JGI IMG/M metagenome (GOLD analysis project Ga0302347, IMG submission 202178) | Leaf surface microbial communities from wheat plants in UC Gill Tract Community Farm, Albany, California, United States - DLSL W.R1 (v2)... | ecosystem: Host-associated > Plants > Phyllosphere >...
TGATGCGCGACACCACCGCGCTGGCCAACTCGCGCTCGGCCCGCGACAGCCCGCCTGGCGCGTACATGATGGCGTTGAACGCCAATGAGCGTTGGCGCAGCACTTCGGGTTGGTGGATCAGCGTCAGGTAGTACTGCGAGACCTTGGCCTGAGGATGGCTCTCTTCCAGCACGGCGATCTGCGCAGGGTTGGCCTGGGCCAGGTCGAGGGTCGGCAGCCAGGCTTTCCAGCCCAGGCTGCGGTTGGTGAAGCCTTGGATGTCCAGGGGTGCGCTCATCGCAGTTGCTCCAGGGCCTTGAGCCCGCTGGCCAGGCGTACCTGGTAGGAAATAAAGGCGATCAACTGGCCGAGGGTGACCACGTCGACGGTTTCCAGGCCGGCGTCGAGCAGCGCCGTCAAGGCTTGGCGATCACCTTCCACCGGCGTCAGCACCAAGGTGCGGGTGAAGTCGAGGATGGCTTTCAAGCGCGCGGAATCCGGGCTCGCCGGCAACGCTTGCAGGCGCTCCAGATAGTGCGCGGCTAGCTCCGGTTGCGGGGTCAGTTGGCTGGCGTATTCGGCCACCAGCAGGCGTTCCTGCAGGCTCAGGCTGCCGGGCAAATCCTCGGCAAACAGCGCCTGGTAACTGCCTTCGGTGGCGTCGGTGACTTTGGCCCGCGCCTGGCGCAAGCCTTGTACCGGGCTGTCGCCGCCGAGCAGCAGGCGGGTCAGCAGGTCGGGTAACACGGGACTGTTCATTGCAACTCCTTGGAATGCGCGCGGCGCTCGGCCACGGCGTTGTGCAGAAACTCCAGCACCGCGTGCCATGACTGTTCATTGGCCTGGGCGTTGGCTTCAGGCTGGCCGTCATCGGCATAGGTGGTGGGAATGTAGGGCAGCAAAATGCTGTGCCCGGCCAGCGGGAAATCCCGTTGCAGCACCGGCCAGGGGTGTTTGAACTGCTGGAGCCGCGCACTGACCATCTGCCCGAAACGGCTGGACGGCCACGCCGCGTCATCGCCAGCGGTCAAGGTCAGCACCGGCCCGCGAATACGCTCGACGGGGATGCGCGCACGCTCCACCGCGTCGGCATCCTCCAGGGCGCTGTTCATCGACACGGCATTGCGCAACCCCGCATCGCGGGCGGCCCAGTTTGCATGGCGGTTGTTGTTCCACACATGCACCAAGGGCTCGCCGCGATACAACCACGCCGGGCCATCGCGCCCTACCCTCGGGTCGGCGGCGGCCTGCCCGCCATGCACCAAGGCACTCGGCACATAACCCACCACTGCCGCGACGGATTCGGGAAACAGGCTGGCCAGCAACAGCACCAACTCGCCGCCACGGGACTGGCCACTCAGCGCGATAAAGTCATCGGCCGGCGCCAGCTCGCGGCGCATCCACGCCAGCCCAGTCTCGAAGTACTCCAGCGGCGTGTTGGAGATGTAATCCGATAGCCCCGGCGCCTTGAAATAGCCCAACGCCAACGCGCTGTAACCCCGCGAGGCATACAGCGCCGCGCGGGCTTCGTTGATGCCGCCGCCGGAGCCATTGAGCACCATCACCGCCGGATACGGCCCGGCGCCGGGCGGTTGGAACAAGGTGCCTACCAGGCCGTCTTCGCGCACTTCGCGCCGGGTTACGCCAGCAGCGGCCAGGCGTTGCACCAACACCAGCGCCTGGTCCTGTACCTCGATGCGGGTGTGCAACGGCTCCAGCACCGCATCGGGAAACACCGCCGCGCTGTGGCCCTGTTCGAGATGCTGGCTCCACAACAAGCCCATGCCAGATACACCGTGATAATCCCCGGCCACCGGGGCATCCCGGTCAAGATCCACCCGCCCCTGCGCGTCTGCCACAAACGTCGCCGCACTGCGCCACGCGCGCCCGCCGCCACGCAAGGTGCGGCTGGTCAACGTCACTTGCGCGCCCGGCGCGAGCCCTTCGACAACGATGTGGCGCGGCTCATCCAGCAGGCCGTCGAGAGGCGTAATTGCCAAACGCGCCATTACTTTTCCTCCGTCACCATCGCGGCGGTGGTGCGGTCGCTCACCAACGGCTCGACACGCAGGCCTTTGCGGGCCGCCCAGATGTTCTGGTAGTGGAACAGCGGCAGGATGCCCACATCGTCGCTCACCCGTTGCACCGAATCGCGCAGGATCGCTTCGCGCTTGGCGTCATCGAACTCGGCCGACGACAGCTCCAGGTCCTTGTCCACCTGCGGGTTGCTGTAGCGGCCCCAATTCGACGAACCCTGGCCCTTGCTCGGGTCGGCGCTGGCCAACACATTGAGCAGGCCATACCCCGCCTCGCCGGTGCCATTGCCCCAGGCGATCACCGTGACGGCGTATTCGTTTTTATTGGCGCGGGCGGCATAGACCGACCATGGCACCACCTGCAAATCCACCTTGATGCCGATCCGCGCCCAGAACTGCGCCACGGCTTGCATGCTTTCCGGGGCCAACGGGTAACGGTCGCCGGGCACGTGCACGGTCAACTGGAAACCGTCCGGGAAGCCCGCGTCGGCCAGCAGCTTTTTCGCCTGGGCCGGGTCGTTGGGGATGTTCTTCACGTTGGTGTTGTAGCCGATGGTATCGGCGGGCATCCATTGGTTGGCTTCGGTCACGGTGTTTTGCAGGATGCGCTCGACAATCGCCTTGCGGTTGATCGCCAGCGACAACGCCTGGCGCACCCGCACATCACGCAGCGGGTTTTCGGCCAGCGGCTTGCCCGCGTTGTCACGCACAAATTCGTTCGGCCCGGCACGGAAACTCGGCTGGATCAACAGCGCGCGCAACCCCGGGTAGGCAAACACCTTGACGCTCGGCGTGGCCTGCAACTTCTTCACGTCCTGGGGCGAAACCTTGTCGATCACATCCACATCGCCCGCGAGCAACGCGGCGGTGCGGCTGGCCGGGTTGGCAATAAAGCGGTAATCCACCGTGTCCCACAGTGGCTGCGTGCCCCAGTAATCCTTGTTGCGCTCGAACAGGGTGCGGTCACCCTGGGCGTAGGACACCAAGCGATAAGGCCCGGTACCGATCACCGCCTTGCCGCTGTTGTAATCCTCGGTGCCGGACTTGGCGCCGATATGGCGGCTGACGATGTACACCGAGTCGATGTTCTGCACCAGCAACGGGTTCGGCACCGAGGTCTTGACCCGCAACGTGTACGGATCCGGCGCGCTCACCGATTCCACCGTGCGCAGGCTGCTGGAATACGGCGCGACGCTGCCGGGCACGTTGCGCGCACGCTCCAGGGAGAACACCAGATCGTCGGCGGTGAACGGCTGGCCGTCCTGCCACTTCACGCCCTGGCGGATCTTGAATTCCCAGGTATTGGCGTCGATGGCTTTCCAGCTTTCGGCCAGGCCCGGCAGGTTCTTGTCGTCGCGACGGTCCAGCAGGGATTCCCACACGTGCAAGGCCAGCGAGCGGTCGCCGGCGTGGTTGTTCAGTTGCGGGTCCAACGACGACACCGGGTCGGCATAGGCAATGCGCAAGGATTGCGCGGATGCCCCAGTGGCGCCGCTCAACAGCGCGGCAGTCAGTAACGTCAGCAGCAAGGGCTTCATGGCAAGTTCCTAAGAGGCAAGGTTGAGGTGGCAAGCGCTCAGGTGGTCGGGCGACACTTCTCTGAGCAGCGGGATTTCTTCACGGCAACGCGCCGTGGCATGGGGGCAACGCGGGTGGAAATGGCAGCCTGACGGCGGGTTCAACGGGCTGGGAATTTCGCCGCGAATCGCCTGGTACTGGCTGCGCCGCAGTTCAAAGCGCGGGATCTGCGCCAGCAGCGCCTGGGTGTAGGGGTGATTGGCGCGGGCGAACAACTCGTCCACCGTGGCCGACTCCACCACCCGGCCGAGGTACATCACCACCACGCGGTCGCACAGGTGCTCGACCACGCCGAGGTCATGGCTGATAAACAGGTAGGTCAGGCCCAGTTGCTCGCGCAGGTCCATGAACAGGTTGAGGATCTGCGCCTGGATCGACACGTCCAGCGCCGCCACCGACTCATCGCACACCAGCAGTTGCGGTTGCACCGCCAAGGCACGGGCGATGCCGATGCGCTGGCGCTGGCCGCCGCTGAACTGGTGCGGGTAGCGCTGGCGTAACTCCGGGCTCAAGCCGGCGCGGCGCAGTTGCGCGCTGACGTAGTCGTCAAAGCCGGCGCGGTCGGTGAGGCCCTGGCGCAACGCGCCCTCGCCGACGATGCGGTCCACCCGCAGCCGTGGGTTGAGGCTGGCGTAAGGGTCCTGGAAGATCATCTGCACCTTGAGCTTTTGCGCCGCGCTCAAGCCTTGCATCGGCTGGCCGTCGACGCTCACGCTGCCGCTGGACGTCGGCAACAAACCGGCGACCATGCGCCCCAGGGTGGATTTGCCGCAGCCGGACTCCCCCACCAGCCCCACCACTTCGCCCCGGGCGATGCGCAGGTCAACGCCGTCCACGGCGCGCGTCTGCGGGCGTGGGCGGCTTAGCCCGAGGCGTTGCAGCACGCCGCCCGGCGCCGGGCCAAACTGTTTGCTGACCTGTTGCAGCTCGATCAACGGCACGGATTCATTGGCCATGGGCAACTCCAGGATGGAAGCAACGCACGCTGCGACCGGGTTCGATTTCAAGAGGCTGGGGTTGTTCGCTGCACGCGCTGCTGACGCGGCTGCAACGCTCGGCAAATGCACAACCGACGGGCATCGACAACAGGTCCGGGGCCATCCCCGGGATCTGCCGCAGGCGCTGGCCGCGCCTGTTGCGGCTCGGCAGGCTGTCGATCAGGCCTTGGGTGTAGGGGTGCAGCGGCTGGTCGAGCACCGCATCCACACTGCCCTGCTCGACGATGCGCCCGGCGTACATCACCGCCACGTCGTCGGCGAGGCCGGCAACCACCGACAGGTCGTGGGTGATCCAGATCAGCGCGGTGCCCTGCTCGCGCACCAGTTTTTGCACTTCACCGAGGATCTGCGCCTGGATGGTCACGTCCAGCGCCGTCGTCGGTTCATCCGCGATGATCAGGTCCGGGCGGTGCAGCAACGCGATAGCAATCGCCACCCGTTGGCGCATGCCGCCGGAGAGTTGATGGGGGTAGGCACGCAAGCGTTCTTCGGGGCTGGCGATGCCCATCGAGGCCAAGGTCTCGCAGGCATGTTGCCGTGCCTCGCGTGTGCTCATCGGGTTGTGGGCGCGCACCGCTTCGATCATCTGCGTGTCGATGCGCAGCACCGGGTTGAGGGTCATCATCGGGTCCTGGAAGATCATCGCGATGCGATTGCCTTGCAGGTGGCGAAGCTGTGAGGGGCGCAGCTGCACCAGGTCCTGGCCGTGGAACAGAATCTCGCCGCTGCTGATGCGCCCCGGCGCGTCCACCAGACCGAGGATGGAAAAACCGGTGACCGATTTACCCGAGCCCGACTCCCCCACCAGCCCGAGGATGCGCCCCGGTTGCAGGCGCAGGGACACGTCGCGCACCGCCGGCAGAATGCCGTCGCGGGTGTGGAACGAGGTGCACAGGTTGCGCACCTCAAGGGTCGCCGGCAGTACCGCGTTATCCAAAGCCTTCATCGCTGCAACCTCGGGTTGAGTACATCGCGCAGGCGGTCGCCCACCAGGTTGATCGCGACAATCGTCAGCAATAACGCCAAGCCGGGGAACACGCTGATCCAGTACTCATCGCCCAACATGAACTGGAAACCGTTGGCGATCAGCAACCCCAGGGACGGCTCGGTAATCGGCACGCCCAGGCCAAGGAACGACAGGGTCGCTTCCAGGGTAATCGCCCGGGCGATCTGCAACGCGCCAATCACAATCAACGGCGGCAGGCAGTTGGGCAGGATGTGCCCGACCAGGATGCGCCAGCGGCTGATGCCCTGGCCGCGTGCGGCCTCTACGTACTCGCGGCGGCTTTCCACCAGCGCCTGGCCACGGGCGGTGCGCGCGTAATAGGCCCATTCGAGCACCACCAGCGTCAGCACCACATTGCCCACGCCCTTGCCCAGCCACGCGAGGATCATCAGCGCCATGAGGATGCCGGGGAACGACAGCAACAGGTCCACCAGGCGCATCAACAGCGCATCGACCCAACCGCCGGCATAGGCCGAAACCAGCCCGATCAAGGTGCCGATCACCGCCGCGATCAGCGCCGAACCGACGCCCACCAACAGGCTGATGCGCAGCCCGTAGACAATCGCCGAATACAGGTCGCGGCCCTGGCCGTCGGTGCCCAGCCAGTAGGTGTAATGCCCTTCGCTGCTGGTGGCGCCGGGCGCCAGGCGCGCGTCAAGCACATCCAGTTGCATCAGGTCGTAAGGGTTTTGCGGGGTGATCCACGGCGCGAACAACGCCGCCAACACCACCAGCGCCAGGATCAGCAGGCCGACAATGGCCATCGGCGCCCGCAGGAAATCCAGCGCGCCACGTTGCCACAACGATTGCACGCGGATCATTGCGCACCTTCCAGGCGTACGCGCGGGTCGAGCAGGCGGTACAGCACGTCCACCAGCAGGTTGAGACTGACGAAAATCACCACGACCACCATCAGGTACGCCACCACCACGGGGCGGTCGAGGGTGTTGATGCTGTCGAGGATCAGCTTGCCGGCGCCGGGCCAGGCAAAGATGCTTTCGGTGACCACCGCGTAGGCGATGGTCGAGCCCAGCTCCAGGCCGAGCACGGTCACCAGCGGGATCAGGGTGTTGCGCAACACATGCATAAGGGTCACTCGCAGCGGTGACAGGCCCTTGGCCCGGGCGAACTTGACGAAGTCCTGGGGCAGGATTTCGCGCACGCCGGCGCGGGTCAGGCGCAGCACCAGGGAGATTTTGAACAGCGCCAGGTTCAGCGCCGGCAGCAGCAAATGCTGCCAACCGTCGAGGGTCAGCCACGACCACTGAATGCCCAGCCATTCACGGGTGGCGCCACGGCCACTGGCGGGCAGCCAGCCGAGGTGCACCGAGAACAACATGATCAGCATCAGCGCGACCCAGAACGACGGCAGGGAAAAACCGACGATGCTGCCGGTCATCATCAGCCGCGAGGCAAAGTGGTCCGGGTACAGGCCGGCGAACAGGCCCAGCGGCACGCCGATCACAATCGCCATGAGCAAGGCGCTGAACGCCAGTTCAAAGGTCGCCGGCAAGCGCTGCAAAATCAGCTGCAAGGCGTCTTCGTGGTGCACGAAGCTTTTGCCCAGATGCCCGTGCAGTGCGCCGTCGAGGAAGGTCAGGTATTGCTGCCACAGCGGCTGGTCCAGGCCCAGGCGCGCGATGGCTTGCAGGCGTTCGGCCTGGTTGAGGTCTTCGCCGATGAGGATGTCCACCGGGTTGCCGATGGCATTGAGGCCGACGAACACGATCAGCGTCATCAGCAGCATCACCAGCACCGCCTGGCCGACGCGCCGCAGCAACCATAAGGTCATGTACGCAGCTCCTCGGCGCGCAGGCTGCCGGCTTGCCATTCATCGCCTTGCAACTCCGGCTCGGCGTAGCGTTGCATCGCGTCGAAATGCAGCGCCACGTCGTCGTTGAACAACTGCCCGGCCAGGCCTTGGGCCATGCGCTTGGCGCCTTCGCTGATGGCTGGGATATCACCGGAAACGCCGCCGTAGGTCAGCGCCGCCGGGTAGCTGAAGCAGTGCACACGCTCCAGGCCCGGGCAGGCATCGGGCGTGCGCGGCTGGAATTCGAACAGCGGGCCGAGGTCCGGCAGTTGCGCCAGCTCCTGGTCTTCCTGGCCGATGGGGGCTGTGAAGCGGTCGCGCCAGAGTTTGATGTGTGGGGCGAACGGCGAGAATTCCGGACGCAAATCGAAGTTGCTGCGAAAGCCGGTGGCGAACACCAGGAAGTCGTAGCGCAACTGCGCCTTCGGGGTGTGCAGCAACAAGCTGCCATCGGCCTGCACCGCCACCGATTCGATCGGGCTGTCGAGCAGGAACCGCGCATTGGCGTGGCGCGAAACGCGCAAGGTGCTGCCGTGGGGCGGCGGCACTTGTTGCCGGTTCAGGTAGTGGCGGATGCTCCATTTCCAATCGTCCGGCAGGCGCCAGTAACCGTGGGTCATGCCCGGGCTGCCGGCGCCCTTGCCCTTGTTGATGCGCGGCAAGTCCTTGCGCCGCACCAGCAGATCGACCTTCAGCGCGCCGGCTTCCAGCGCAGTGCCCGCCGCGTCCATCGCCGACGCGCCGCCGCCGATCACCGCGACGCGTTTGCCGACAAACCACTGATCCTGCAAACCGTCGGCCGAATGCGCCCAGTATTCGCCGGGCAACTGCCGCGCCAGTTCCGGCACCCATGGGCCGCCCAAGCCGTCACGCCCGGTGGCGAGGACCACGTGGCGCGCCGAGAACACCTGCGCCTGGCCATTGGCGTCGATGTGCAGTTCAACGCGCCCATCGGCCTGCGGTTGCACGCGGGTCACGCGGTGTTGGTTGCGCACATCCAGGCGCAGCACCTGACGGTACCAGCGCAGGTAATCGGCCCATTGCAGGCGCGGGATCTTGTCCAGCGCATCCCACGCCTCCAGGCCGAACTGCGCCTGGAACCACGCGCGAAACGTCAGCGCCGGCAGGCCCAGCGCCGGCCCGCTTAATTGCTTGGGCGAACGCAGCGTTTCCATGCGCGCCGTGGTTGCCCACGGCCCTTCGAAACCCTGGGGCGCCTGGTCGAACACCACCGCCCGTACCCCCAGGTGGCCGAGTTCGGCGGCCACCGCCATGCCCGCCATGCCGCCGCCGATCACCGCCACTTCCAGCAGCGGCTGGCCGTGCAGTTGGCGCGGTTTGACCCAGGGCTGGGCGGGAAGATCGAGCCACGCCAGGTCCTCGCGCAGGCGCGCTTCGAGGGCGGGTAGACCGATGGGTGCGGTGGTGTGCGGCATCGTTGGGTACTCGATCAAGTGAGCGGGCATGCAGCCCGCAGGGGTTAAAAGTCGATGTTCAGGCGGCTGTAGTAGAACGCCCCGTAGGAACCGAACGGCGAGATCGACGAGTAGTAGGAACCGCCGGAAACGTCGGTCACGGTGTGCTTGTCGGGGTAGACGTTAAACAGGTTGTCGGCGCCCAGGGAGACCCGCACGTTGTCGGTCAGGGCATAGGTCACGTCGACATCGGTGATCCACTTGGCGCTGAAGGTTTCATCCACGCCGGTGGTGCCGCTGCCCAAGCGCTTGACCTTGCCGTAGCGGGTGGCGCGCACGCCGACATCCCAATCGTTGACCTGCCAGTTGAGGCCGACGATGTACTTGCTCTTGGGCGTGAGGTCGGTGATGCCGCCCAGTTCGGTGCGTTCGAAACGTTGCAGGCCGAGGCTTTGCAACTGTGACGGGTTGGCCTTGAGGTCGGTGATCGTGGCCTTGTTCCAGTTGGCGCCGACGTTCCAGCGCAAGCGGCCGAAGCGGTCCAGGTGCTGGGTGTAGTCGGCCACCAGGTCGAGGCCCTTGGTGCGAGTGTCGAACGCGTTGGCGTAGTACTGCACTTGCTGCACGTGGGAGAAGCCATTGGCGGCGAGGATCTGGTCGACTGCCGCGCCGGACAGCGGGCTGATCAGCGCGATGCGGTCTTGCAGGTCAATCAGGTAGGCGTCCAACGCCACGTTCAAGTCCTTGACCGGCGTCCAGGTCAGCCCGGCGGACACGCTCTGCGACTTCACCGGCTCCAGGTCTTCGGCGCCCAGGGCGCGGCCAATCGCCGAATTGGTCTGCACGCGTTTGATCATGATGTCCTGGGTGGTGTTGCCCACGGTGCGGCGGCCCAGGCCGGTCTTGGCGTAGCCCTGCTGCACCATCGACGGTGCGACGAAACCTGTACTCAAAGCACCGCGCGCGGCGATTTCCGGGGTGAAGGCATAACGCGTCGAGAGCTTGCCAGTCCAGGTGTTGCCCGAGCTGTCGGTGTAGTGCTCGAAGCGGCCAGCGGCGCCGACAAACCATTTATCGGTGACGTCCAGGCCCAGGTCCACATACGCCGCCGAGTCGCTGCGGCGCAGGTTGACTTCGTCTTCCGGCAGCAGCAGGTAGTTGCCCAGGGCGCCGATGGCCGCGAGTTGCCCAGCGCGCGGGTGGCCGGCCGGGTAGCGGTAGTTGCCGTTGCGGTAGGAGTCCACATCGCCGGATTCGGTGCGGTACTGCTCGAAGCGGTACTCCAGGCCGGTGGCGAAGTTCAGCGGGTTGCGCGTGCCGATATCCAACTTGCGGTTGAGGTCGAAGTTGGTGGTCCACTGGGTGAAGGTGTTGGTCTGCAAGGTGAAATCGGTAGGGCTGGCCGTGCCGAGGGACGGGTTGAGGTTGTTGTCGGTGGATTGCTTCTGGCGGTTGGCGCCATAGGAGGTGCTGAGGTCCCAGCCCCAACCGGCCAGGTCATCGCCACGGGCACCAAAGGTGCTCTGGTAGTCGAGGCTGTCAAAGGTGAAATCCGGGGCGATGCCGTCCGGGTACAGCTCGTTGATGATGGTGTTGGAGTTGGGCCGGCGGAAGCCGATGGAGACCAGCGCGTCCTGCTTGCCCAAGGTGCTGAAGGAGTACAGCGAGGTCGAATCGTTGAGCGGCAACTCGGCGTTGTACGACACATTGATCTGCTCGATCTCCGGCAGGCCACCGCCGAAGCTGCGCT
>Ga0302347_1004749_pt1 | contig 10575 bp, 8 predicted proteins | sample PhyWR1_FD_202178 | JGI IMG/M metagenome (GOLD analysis project Ga0302347, IMG submission 202178) | Leaf surface microbial communities from wheat plants in UC Gill Tract Community Farm, Albany, California, United States - DLSL W.R1 (v2)... | ecosystem: Host-associated > Plants > Phyllosphere >...
GGAGTGTTCTCAGGGGAGATAACAAATTGTGACAGAAAGTTACGCCGTCCAGTGATCCCTACCAACGGATTATCGCTTGAACGGTAACAAAGATTCACAGGAATGCCAGCTTATCGCCCTTCATGCCGCCGCCTAGAATTGCGCCACCTACCGTGCATCACCCCCACAGGAATTCGCTTGCCGTGCCGCGTCGCATCAGCAGAGAGCTTAAGACTCTCAGTGTTTGGGCTTTATCGTTAGCAATCAGCGGCTGCATCGGAACCGGCGGAATCGCCCCCCAAGGCAAAGCCCTCAACGCCAATACCCTGGCCACCGACGAAGCCATCCACAGCGCCACCCAGGACGCCCACTGGCCCACCGCGCAATGGTGGCAGGCCTATGGCGACCCGCAGCTGAACCGCTGGGTCGACCTCGCCACCCAAAACAGCCCAAGCATGGCCATGGCCGCCGCGCGGGTGCGTGAAGCGCGGGCCATGGCCGGGATTGCCGAGTCGGCAGAGTCGTTGCAGCTCAACAGCGACACCACCCTCAAGCGCCACAACTGGCCCAAGGATCAGTTCTACGGCCCCGGCGAGTTGAGCGGTGCCACCACCTGGGACAACAATTCCTCCCTGGGCCTGAGCTACGCCCTCGACCTGTGGGGCCGCGAAAGCAATGCCAGCGAGCGGGCCGTGGACCTCGCGCACATGAGCGTCGCCGAAGCGCGCCAGGCCCAGCTGGAATTGCAGAACAACGTGGTGCGCGCCTATATCCAGCTGTCGTTGCATTACGCCAACCGCGATATCGTCGCGGCGACCCTGGCCCAGCAACAGCAGATTCTCGACCTGGCCAACAAACGCCTGAACGCCGGGATCGGCACCCATTTTGACGTCAGCCAGGCCGAGACCCCGCTGCCCGAAACCCATCGCCAACTGGACGCCCTGGACGAAGAAATCGCCCTGAGCCGCAACCAGCTGGCCGCGTTGGCCGGCAAGGGGCCGGGGGAAGGCGCGCAGTTGCAACGCCCGACGTTAGCCCTGGCCGCGCCGCTGAAACTGCCGTCGAGCCTGCCCGCGCAATTGCTCGGCCAGCGCCCGGACGTGGTCGCCAGCCGCTGGCAGGTGGCGGCCCAGGCGCGTGGCATTGATGTGGCCCATGCCGGCTTCTACCCCAACGTCGACCTGGTCGGCAGCCTCGGGTATGTGGCCACCGGTGGCGGCATGCTTGAGTTTCTGGCAGGCAAGAAATTCAACTACAACGTCGGCCCGGCGATCACCTTGCCAATCTTCGACGGCGGCCGCCTGCGTGCCGAGTTGGGCGAGGCCAGCGCCGGTTATGACATCGCCGTGGCCAAGTACAACCAGACCCTGGTCAACGCGCTCAAGGGCATCAGCGACCAGTTGATCCGCCGCGAGTCCATGGACAAGCAAGCGGGCTTTGCCGCGCAGTCGGTGGCCTCGGCGCGCAAAACCTACGACATCGCGATGATCGCCTACCAGCGTGGCCTCACCGATTACCTCAATGTGCTCAACGCCCAGACCCTGCTGTTCCGCCAGCAGCAAGTCGAGCAACAGGTACAGGCCGCGCGCCTGAGCGCGCATGCCGAGCTGGTGACCGCCCTGGGCGGCGGCCTCGACGCCGGCCAGGACCTACCGCAAGACGCCAAGACCCTCCCGAGCAAGACCCCGGCGGCGCTGGCCGTGTTCGATCACTGAGTAGGATTCGATGACTCCCTTGCCTGCACCGCTGCGCTGGCTGCATTCCCTTGAGTGGCGCCGTGGCTTTTTCGACTGGGCACGCAGCGACGGCGTGACCTGGGTGTACATCTTCAAGGTACTGATCGCCGCCTTCCTGACCTTGTGGCTGGCGATGCGCCTTGAGCTGCCGCAACCGCGCACGGCGATGATCACCGTGTTTATCGTGATGCAACCCCAGAGCGGCCAGGTGTTCGCCAAGAGCTTTTATCGCTTCCTCGGCACCCTGGCGGGCTCGGCGGTGATGGTCTTTTTGATCGCCTTGTTCGCGCAGAACACCGAGTTGTTCCTCGGCGCGCTGGCGATCTGGGTCGGCCTCTGCACGGCCGGCGCCACGCGCAATCGCAACTTTCGCGCCTATGGATTTGTGCTGGCCGGGTACACGGCGGCGATGGTCGGCTTGCCGGCCTTGGCTCATCCAGACGGCGCATTCATGGCGGCGGTGTGGCGGGTGCTGGAAATTTCCCTGGGGATTCTATGCTCCACGCTGGTCAGCGCCGCGATCCTGCCGCAAACCAGCAGCGCCGCCATGCGCAATGCGCTGTACCAGCGTTTTGGGGTGTTCGCGCTGTTCGTCACCGACGGCCTGCGCGGGCGCAGCCAGCGTGAAGGGTTCGAGGCCAGCAACGTGCGTTTTATCGCCGAAGCCGTGGGCCTGGAAGGGCTGCGCAGCGTCACCGTGTTCGAAGACCCGCATATGCGTCGGCGCAACGGCCGGCTCAGTCGCCTCAACAGCGAGTTCATGAGCATCACCACGCGCTTCAACGCCTTGCACCAGTTGCTCGAACGTCTGCGCACCGATGCCGCCGATCACGTGGTGGCGGCCATCAAGCCTGGCCTGCAAGACCTCGCCGAAGTGCTCGACGGTTTCACCGGCCGCGCCCTCACAAGCCCCGACGCCGCGCGCCTGGTCAACCAGTTGAGCGCCTACAAGGACGGCCTGCCCGCCAAGGTCCGTAGCCTGCGCGCGACCTTCCAGGAGGGCAACCCCAGCGAAGCCGAGCAGCTGGATTTCCACACCGCCTACGAGCTGCTCTACCGCTTTGTCGACGACCTGCACAACTACGCGCAGACCCACGCCTCCCTGGCCGACCACAGCCACGAACGCGAACAGTGGGACGAAACCTTCATCCCCAAAACCAACTGGCTGGCCTGCGCCGCCTCGGGAATTCGCGCCTCGTTTATCCTGATCGCGCTGGGCAGCTACTGGGTGGCCACGGCCTGGCCCAGCGGCGCCACCATGACCCTGATTGCCGCCGCCACCGTCGGCCTGTCCGCCGCCACGCCCAACCCCAAGCGCATGGCGTTTCAGATGGCCTGCGGCACCTTGATCGGCGCGTTGGTGGGCTTTGTCGAGATGTTCTTCGTCTTCCCCTGGATCGACGGTTTCCCCTTGCTCTGCGTGATGCTCGCGCCGGTGATCGTGCTCGGTGCGTTTCTCGCCTCACGCCCTAAATACGCCGGGGTCGGGCTAGGCCTGTTGATCTTTTTCAGCACCGGCTCGGTGCCGGACAACCTCACGGTCTACAACCCCTACACTTTTATCAACGACTACATCGCCATGGTCATCGGCATGCTGGTGTGCGCGGCGGCGGGGGCGATCATCCTGCCGCCCAACAGCCGCTGGTTGTGGCGCCGTCTGGAGCAGGACCTGCGCGAACAAGTGGTGTATGCCATCAGCGGCAAGCTCAAGGGGCTGGCGTCGAGTTTCGAAAGCCGCACCCGCGACCTGCTGCACCAGGCCTACGGCCTTGCCGTCGGCCAGCCGCAGGTGCAGCGCGATTTGCTGCGCTGGATGTTTGTGGTGCTGGAGGTCGGCCACGCGATCATCGAATTGCGCAAGGAGCAGGCGATTTTGCCGGTGCACCCGGCGTATGCCGAATCCCAGCCGTGGCGCCAGGCGATCCGCGTAATGGGCCGCTCGCTGGTACGGCTGTTCCTGCAGCCCAGCGCGAGCAACCTGGAGCGCGGCCTGATCGCCGTCGACCACGCGATCAGCCGCGTACAGGCCACCGACGAACCCTTCGCCCCGCACTTCGACACCTCGGCCCTGCGCCGGGTGAAGAGCTACCTGCACTTTATCCGTACCTCGCTGCTGGACCCGCAATCGCCGCTGGCGGCCCTCAAAGGAACCCCGCATGCCCCGTGAAATAGCCTTCCATGGCGTGTACATGCCGACCATGACCCTGATGTTTTTGATCGCGGCCGGCGTGGCCTGGGCGCTGGACCGCTTTCTGGCCGGGTTCGACCTGTACCGTTTTTTCTGGCACCCGGCGCTGCTGCGCCTGAGCCTGTTCGTTTGCCTGTTCGGCGCCCTGGCGCTGAGCGTCTACCGTTGAGAATGCCCCGATGAAAAAGTTTTTCAGCCTGCTCGCGACCTTGCTGGTACTGGCGTTGGCCATCTGGATCGGCCGCACATTGTGGGTGCACTACATGCAAACCCCATGGACCCGCGACGGCCGTGTGCGCGCCGATATCATCAACGTGGCCGCCGACGTCACCGGTGAAGTGGTCGACGTGCCGGTGCGCGACAACCAGTTGGTGAAAAAGGGCGACCTGCTGATGCAGATCGACCCCGAGCACTACCGCATCGCGGTCAAGCAGGCGCAGTCCCTGGTTGCCTCGCGCAAAGCCACCTGGGAGATGCGCAAGGTCAACGCCCACCGCCGCGCGGACCTCGACGCGCTGGTGATCTCCAGGGAAAACCGCGACGACGCGAGCAACATCGCCGACTCGGCGCTGGCCGACTACCAACACGCGCTGGCGCAGCTGGAAGCCGCCGAGCTGAACCTGAAACGCACCCAGGTGGTGGCGGCAGTGGACGGCTACGTCACCAACCTCAACGTGCACCGTGGCGACTACGCGCGTATCGGCGAAGCCAAGATGGCCGTGGTGGATATGCACTCGTTCTGGGTCTATGGCTTCTTCGAAGAAACCAAACTGCCCCATGTGAAAGTCGGTGACAAAGCCGATATGCAGCTTATGAGCGGCGAGACGCTCAAGGGCCACGTGGAAAGCATCTCGCGCGGCATCTACGACCGCGATAACCCCGAGAGCCGCGAGCTGATCGCCGATGTGAACCCGACGTTCAACTGGGTGCGTTTGGCCCAGCGCGTGCCGGTGCGGATTCATATTGATGAGGTGCCGGAAGGGGTCCTGCTGGCAGCGGGCATCACCTGCACCGTGATCGTCAACCAGGCACAGAATTAAAATGTGGGAGGGGCTTGCCCCCTCCCACATTTTGACCAGGTTCAGGCCTTGATAAAGGTTTCGTGCAAGTGACGCCACAGCAACGCGCCGCTGGCCTGCTTCTCAAACACCACCGTGGCCCTCCGATCCGTCCGCGTACCGCTGTCATCCACCTGAAGCTCGCGATAAGTCACCGTCGCCCCACGCGCATGCCGGTCGATTCCGGCCATTTCACTCAAGGTGATCTTCAACCCCGGACGCATCCCGCCCAGGCGCGTGAACAGCGCATTAACCCCCGCCGCATTGACCCTTGTGCCAGTGGCGGGGGCGACCATGCTGAACTCGGGTGAAAAGCGTGCGAGCAGGTTTTGCAGGGTGCCTTCAGGGGCAACCCCGGCGAACCATTGTTCGATCTCGACGTGGGTCTGGATCACTTCTTCGAAAAAGTCGCTGTAGTCGATCATTTACAAACTCCTATTCAAACCAAAGCGTTTCTTCAACACGGTTTCCAATAATCCTTTGGGCAGCAACGCCGCCATCAGCGGCAATGCCCGGCTGCCATTGCCCGAGCGCAACAGGCGGGGTGGCTTGGCCTGTTGCACGGCTTTGAGCACATCCGCTGCAAACTCGGTGGCCGGGGTCGGCTTGTCCTGGGAGGCCTGGCTGCGCGCGCGAATGCCGTCACGCAGCGGCCACCAGGGCGATTGCTCGTTGATCAATAGCTCGGCCTGGGCGCCGGCGTTTTTCGCGAAGCTTGTGTTGATGGCACCCGGTTGGACTTCCATGACCCGAATCGCGAACGGCGCCAACTCCATGCGCAGGGCGTCGCTCAATGCGTGCACGGCGGCCTTGGACGCGCAGTAGGCGCCGGCAAACGGCGTAACCAGCACCCCGGAAACACTGCCGATATTCACCACCAGGCCCTTGCGTTTGCGCAGGGCCGGGAACAGCGCCTGGGTCACGCCGACGAGAGAGAACACGTTGGTTTCGAACTGGCGCTGCATGGCGTCGGTGCCGCCATCGAGCAACGGCCCCATGGCGCCGTAGCCGGCGTTGTTGACCAGCACATCGAGTTCGCCCAATTGCCCGGCCAGGCGTTGCAGGGCGGCGCCGTCATTCACATCAAGCTGCACGGCGTGGAAGCCGGCGGTAGATAAGTCGGCGACATCTTCCGCGCGGCGGGCGCTGGCCCACACGTCATAGCCGGCCGCTTTGAAGGCATCGGCCAGGGCACGGCCGATGCCGCTGGAGCAACCGGTGATCAGTACATTGGGCATGGATCCATCCTTTGTCAGTCCGAGAAACTGCCTTGCAGGTGCTCGGCGCGAAATTCCAGGGTTTGCGCGCGGTAGCCGGGGCGCAGTGGTGGGGTGGGCAGGCAGTCGTCCCAGGTGGCGCCGGCCTGCAATTCGCCAGGGCCGCGATAGCGTGGGGCGGCGTAGACGTTGTCGGCCAGGTTGACCGTGTCCCCCGGGGCATAGGCGGCGACGCGCCAGCGCAGTTCGGTCAGCGGTACGTCGTTGCCGTTGTTCAGGGTCAGTTTCAGGGGACGGTCGGCGGGGCATTCCTGCGGCGCGTAGGTAATGCGCAGTTCAAGGCGGGCCAGTTGCGAGGCTTCGCGGTTGTCCAGCCACACCACCCATACGGCGACACACCCCAGGCCCACGGCGGCTGCCAGGGATACGGGCAAGGCCTTGGCGGGGTAGCGCAATAGCAGGATCAACCAAGTGATGATCAGGAGTACGCCGAAGAACACGATTAAACCCTCGCTTGCGGTGAGCAACCATCCTAGCTGACCCCAGGTAGGAAACCAATTTGATCCTCCTGTGCACAAACATCCTCACGCTCTGGGGGCGCTGGCGAACATCAGGAAATATATACGCTGCGTTCCAATGGAACGGCGAGCGCGCTGATCCCACTGATGCCGAGAAAAGGAGCAGTTTTTACTTTTAAAAGGAGTTCACCCCATGATTGTTAAGCGTCATCTCCAGGTTCAGCCCGATTTTCCTTTTCGATCAAACGTTGTCCTGCCTAAAGCCGTCGAACAGCCAGCGCCTCGTTCAGACAGCCCCGGAATAGTGTCCGAGCAGGCCATTACCGGCACTCCCCTTACCCCGATCGTGCGGGGTATTTATCCTGCATTCGTCAAAGAAGCCGGTGTGAATACCCCCACGTCTGCTCAACAGGGGCTTTTGCTTCAACACGACGACCTCAACAATAAAATCAACCTGTTGATCAGCCAGCAGCCGACCTATGAAGCCTTTGTCCAGAAGTATCAACCCTACGTTGCCAGCACCCCCGGTGCGGTCGACAATATTGGCGCCCTGTTTGCCAATGCCGTCACGCGGTTCTGGACAGCGCCGCGCCCTGGCGAAAAACCCTCCAGCCCACCGCAAGATCAACTGATTAATCTGCATCGGCAAATGCTCTCCACCCAGGCGGCCCTGCGCGCTGCGGACGGTACCCTGAGCAGTGCGGGTAAAGCCTTGATTGACAAGGCGTTCCAGTATCCCACCCAGGCTGACCGGGAAAAGGCCTTCCCGCACGGTTCACGTTTTGGGGTCTACCCGCTCACGGTGGATGACAACACGCCAACCGGTGCGCGCCTGGCGGGTGCCTTTATGCTCACCGCCACCGACGGCTCCAGCGCAACCACACCCCACTGGCCCAACGGCGACAAAAGCCTGTTGGCCAGCGAAGACAACGGCCCCGTGGTGCTCTACACCCCCGGTGAAGGCTTTGAAGAGTTCGCCAACCCCGCCCAGCTGCAAGCGGTGTTGATGCAACGCATCGACAACGGCGGGGTGCCCGCAACGCTGCTCTCGGAAAGTCTGCCGCTGCCTGCCGAGCGCCTGCGCAAGCCCCTGCGCGGGCAAGACCTGACGCTCGGGTTTTCGCCTATCCCTGAGGATGTGACGGCCGCAGCGATACCTCAGCTGTTGGAACGGCAAGCCGACGAACTGAATGCGCTGACTCACTCGGATACGAGTGATATGGACGGCGAGCACGTCGCCGCCGCCATGAACAATGCCGCCAATTGGACCTCTCAATTTGACGGCAGCAACGCCATGCTCGCCCGGGCTGAAAAACTCGAAGACAAACAACAACCGCAGTGGCTGAAAAACCTGTTGCCTGTGAATGCGGGGCATTATCAGTTTCTGGACACCTGCGAGCAAAAAACCGCTCAGGCGCTGGCTCCTTTGTTGGAGGCCATTCCCTCGCTGCAGCACTTTGCCAATCAGCAGATAAACGCCGCACTCAAGCAGAAATACCCGACGGCAAATTTTGATGCAGACAAGATCGTGGTGCACACCTACGGGGAGTTCGTCTTCTCGCGAAAAAACGGCGAGGTCGTGAAAAACGTCACCAACAGCTTTAGCTCCCTGACTGATGTTGCCTTGAAAAATGCGACCCTATCGATCCCGGCAGAAAACTACCAAAATCGCTCTTTGACAATGACCGCAAGCCTGACCGATACCGGCGGCAAGCCGGTGCTCGGGGCTGATGGAAAGCCCATCGTCCTGGAGGGGAGTGAAATCGCGGCACTGGTCAGTAAGCTGGAGGTGGGCAGCAATTACATCAAGTTGCTCAAGAAACGAATGGCGCCGGAGGCCCTGACGGGAGACGCGGGAAAAGTCCGCACTGCTTGGAAGGCCAACCTGTCGGATGTCATGAGGAAACAGGCATTTCTGGCGGAATTGAACCCGCTGGCGTACCCGCCTGGATCGCCGGGCCCTGAGTGGGTACAAACCGTGCTCGACTTTCCGGACCCTGCCAAACGGCCGCAAGTGGAGGGAAGAACCATCGTTGCCAATACGGTGAGTCACTATGGCAAGGCGCTTCAAGGCGTGATTGCGATTGACAGTGGCAAAGGTGGGCCGCTGATCCTGTATAGCCCCGATGCGCCGGACGGTATGTCCTTTCGGCAAGTCGCCGACCGAGTCGCCCTGGAAACGCTTTTCGAACAGCCGCAATGGAAAACGTATGCCAAAAGCAAGGTGTCGCCGCGCAACCCTGGCGGCCCCGATGCGGCGATCCAGGACCGCCTGAATGAGTCGGTTTTCAGCGCCCTGGACCGCGAGGACCGCGGCGACCGGCCCAATGGCCCTGGATACCTCAGCGCGATCCAAGGTGATTTTCAGGACGCATTGTATAAACAGTTGGCAGGCCTCTTGATCGATGAGGCTGATGCTGGTTCTGTCAGCTCTGCCGAGCTGGCTGCAGAGACGAACTACAACAAGATCATGTTTGGTATCGAGATCGCTACCCAGCTTTTGGGCTGTTTGCCCGCAGCTGGAAGGTTTGTCTCGACCGCCCTGCGGCTAACCAGGGCCGGGTTGAGAGTCCTCAAGGCACCGGGCAACGCCATCGTCAACGTGCTCAACCGGCCTGATCGCCTTGCCATGCTCTATTCCCGAGTCGGCGGCAGTGGCGGTGCCACGGCGGGTAGCAGGGCCCGCCCCCTTCTGCGGCCTGTCTTGAGTGCGCATGCGCTAAGCCGCGCGGTGCAGCCACTGGCCCCCGGCACGCCCGGCGTGGGGAGTGTGCCGGATATCAGCGGCCATTCCGTTCCGGATAGCCTGCTCAGCGGCCGTACGCTGAGGGGCGATGGTACTTATCAAGTCGGCGATCAGTTCTACGTGCGCTACACCGATGGCACCGGCGTCAGCAAACCCTATGAAATCAGCCCGATTTACAAAATCGAAGGCGGCCCTGTGCGGGTGATTAACCCCCATACCCGAAAAACCGTTGCGTTCCTGCAGCCGGCAGGCGCAGGGGAGTGGCGGCAGAACCGGATGTTGGGTGGCGCTAAGGGCGGCGTCGTCCAAGGGGTCAAACGCCCCAATACTGAGCCGGTGCAACCTGGACCTTCCAGCGCGGCCAAACAACCTAAGTCGCTTGAAGCGTTTCCCGGTGAAAAAGCGCTGCTGGAACCGCCGGTCAAAGGTGTCAATCGGTTCTATCACTACACCGGCAAAGACCCGCACGCCAGGATCATGGCGAGCAATGTTCTCGAACCGTCCAGGTTCAATTTGAAGGGCGAGGCGTTACCCAAAGGTCAGCGCCGGCATTACTTTACCGACCTGGCCCCGGAGGACATGCCCACCGAGAAAATCTCCGAGGCCATCTTCGGGAAGCGTAAACAGGGTAATGCCCTGGATAAGATGACCTATTACTACGAGGTCAACACCTCGGGACTGAACGTGGTGAAAAGCACCGAAAACGCGCATATCTTTTACGTGGAGACGCCGTTTGACATTCTGTTGAGCTACAGGAGCTCCCCACGGGCGGAGTTGACTCGCCGGGTCATCTACCATGGCGAAACCCCCTACACGCCGGCCCCGCCCAGTTAAAAAAAAGGCCCCCATCATGCACTGCGGATAGGGGACGCAGCTCATGCTGGGGGCCGTGTTCTACACGGTGTTACTGCGCGATAGTTTTCACCGAAACCCCACGCTCAACCGGCGTCGAACGCCCGTAGATATCTTCAAAACGCTCGATATCGTCTTCGCCCAGGTAGCTGCCCGATTGCACTTCGATGATCTCCAGCGGGATCTTGCCCGGGTTGCGCAGGCGGTGTACCGAGGCGATCGGGATGTAGGTGGACTGGTTCTCGCAGAGCAGGAACACGTTCTCGTCACAGGTGACTTCG
>Ga0302347_1004750_pt1 | contig 10569 bp, 9 predicted proteins | sample PhyWR1_FD_202178 | JGI IMG/M metagenome (GOLD analysis project Ga0302347, IMG submission 202178) | Leaf surface microbial communities from wheat plants in UC Gill Tract Community Farm, Albany, California, United States - DLSL W.R1 (v2)... | ecosystem: Host-associated > Plants > Phyllosphere >...
GCGTAGGCTTCCTGGATAGTGCCTTGCTCGTAGCCCACGGATTTGCCCTTGAGGGATTCCGGCGTAGAGAACCCTGCGCCCTTCTTGAACACCAGAGAAGTCGGGCCCGAGAACAGCTCATTGGAGAAGTCGATCGCCTTTTCGCGGGCTGCAGTCACGGTCATCGACGAAATCACGCCATCGAACTTGTTGGCGTTGAGGCCCGGGATCATGCCGTCGAAATCGCTTTCGACCCATTTGCACTTGACCTTCAGCTCCGCGCAGATCGCGTTGCCCAGGTCGATATCGAAGCCCACCAGGCTGCCGTCGGCCGCTTTGGATTCAAACGGCGCGTAGGAGGGATCCACACCAAAACGCAATTCCTTGTATTCCTTGGCCGTGGCTACACCGGCGGCCATGCACAGGGCCAGTGCAGAAAGGGTCAGCAATGCTTTTTTCATTAGGTAATCCCTGGAAACCAAGATAAGCGCTTGTGGCGCGTTTAGGACTGTTACTGAACGGTGTCAGACGGCTCTCAAGTAGCAATTTCTGCACCATAGTTCCGAATGAGCGTTTTAAAAGGCAGCGCGAGGACGTTGGACGTGTAGGCGATGCCCAAAAATGGGCATTGGAAATGGCGCGCACTGTTTCGGACCATTAGCGATGACCAAGTTGTGGGAGGGGCTTGCTCCCACAAGGATTTGTGTCAGGCCAGCAGGTCCTGCAGGGTAGCCAGGTTGTCGGCTTCATCCACCGCCTTGTCCTGGCGCCAGCGCAGCATGCGTGGAAATCTCACGGCAATCCCGCTCTTGTGCCGCTTGGATAGCGCGATCCCTTCAAACCCCAGCTCAAACACCATGCTCGGCGTCACGCTGCTGACAGGGCCGAATTTTTCCACGGTGGTCTTGCGCACGATGGCGTCGACCTTGCGCATTTCTTCGTCGGTCAATCCCGAATAAGCCTTGGCAAACGGCACCAGCGTGCGCTCGGTGCCGGGCGGGCCGTCCCACACGGCGAAGGTGTAGTCGCTGTACAGACTGGCACGGCGGCCATGGCCGCGTTGGGCGTAGATCAAAACCGCATCGACGCTGAACGGGTCGACCTTCCACTTCCACCACAGGCCCATATCCTTGGTGCGGCCAACGCCGTAAAGGCCGTTGCGATCCTTGAGCATCATGCCTTCCACGCCAAGGCTGCGCGAGGCTTCGCGCTGCTCGGCCAGCGCTTCCCAGGTGTCGGCCTGCAACAACGGCGAGGGCAGCAGCACGGGCTGGTCGCACGCGGTGATGACCTGTTCGAGCTGCGCGCGGCGTTCTGCCTGGACATGGTTGCGCCAGTCTTCGCCCTGATATTCCAGCAGGTCGTAGGCAAGTACCGCGACCGGCGCGTCCTCCAGGACTTTTTTGCTCAACGTTTTGCGGCCAATACGCTGTTGCAGCAGGGCAAAGGGTTGCACCGCGCCGTTCCACACCACAATCTCGCCGTCGATCACCGTGCCGTCCGGCAGGCCGCTCACCAGGCTGTGCAGCTCGGGGAAGCGCTCGGTCACCAGCTCTTCACCTCGCGACCAGATCCACAAACGGCCCTCGCGCTTGACCAGTTGTGCGCGGATACCGTCCCACTTCCATTCCACTTGCCAGTCAGTCGGCGCGCCGAGCAGGGTGTCGAACTGCTCGACCGGCTGCGACAGGCCATGGGCCAGAAAAAACGGATAGGGCTGCCCGCCACGTTGCGCGTGTTCGTCGGTTGATTCAGGTGCAATCAGCTTGAGGTAGCCTTCGGCCGTAGGGCGATTGGACAAATCTGTGTAGCCCACCAGCCGCTGTGCCACGCGCTTGCTGTCCAGATCGGCCATGGCGGCGAGGGCACGGGTGACCAGTAGCTTGGACACGCCGACGCGAAAGCTGCCGGTGATCAGCTTGATGCACACCATCAGGCTGGGTTGATCCAGCTGCGCCCACAGCGCGGGCAGGCGTTCGGCCAGATCCAGGGGCGACAGGCCGCGCAGGGGCAACAGTTTTTCTTCCAGCCAAACGGCCAGGCCATCCTCTGAGGTGTAGGTGGATTCGGGCAAGAGCAGGGAAATGGTCTCGGCGAGGTCACCGACCGACTGGTAGCTCTCTTCGAACAGCCAGGCTTCGATGCCTGACGCTTGCGTGGCCATGTCCCTTAAAAGGCGCGTCGGCACCAGTTGTCGTGGCCGGCCGCCGGACAGAAAGTACACCGCCCAGGCGGCATCCTCTGGCGGCGCCTGCAGGAAGTAGGCTTGCAATGCGGCCAGCTTGGCGTTGCTGGAAGTGGTGGCGTCGAGGTTGGCGTACAGCTCGGCGAAGGCCTTCATGCAGTGGCCTCTTCTTCGTCATCACCGTATTCGGTGGTGAAGCCCTGGGCATCCAGGCCTTTTTCCCGCAGGTGGCGCACCAATACACCGACAGACCCATGGGTGACCATCACCCGTTCGGCGCCGGTTTGCTCGATGGCCCACAGCAAGCCCGGCCAATCGGCGTGGTCGGACAGCACAAATCCTCGGTCCACTCCGCGCCGCCGCCGTGTGCCGCGCAGGCGCATCCAGCCGCTGGCGAAGGCGTCGCTGTAGTCGCCAAAGCGTTTGATCCAACTGCTGCCGCCAGCCGATGGCGGAGCGATGATCAATGCCTTGCGCAACAGCGGGTCGGTTTTTTTGAAGTCCCCCGCGTAGAGGGTTTCTGGAATGTAAATGCCGGCCTCGCGGTACACCCGGTTCAAGGGCTCGACGGCGCCATGGCTGAGGATCGGGCCGATGCTCGCGTCAATGCCGTGCAAGATGCGCTGGGCCTTGCCGAAGGAATAACAGAACAGCACGCTGGCCTTGCCGGCGGCGACGTTGGCCTGCCACCACTCATTGATGCCGGCAAAAATTTGCGCCTGGGGCTGCCAGCGGTAAATCGGCAGACCGAAGGTGGATTCGGTGATGAACGTGTGACAGCGCACCGGCTCGAACGGCGCGCAGGTGCCATCGGGCTCGACCTTGTAATCGCCGGATGCGACCCAGACTTCGCCCTGGTATTCGAGGCGCACCTGGGCCGAGCCGAGGACGTGCCCGGCCGGATGAAAACTCAAGGTGACGCCGTGGTGCACCAGCCGCTCGCCGTAGGCCAGGGTTTGCAGGTTTATGTCCTGGCCCAGGCGCGAACGCAGAATGCCTTCGCCGGGCGCCGCCGCCAGATAATGCTGGTTGCCGTTGCGGGCGTGGTCGCCATGGGCGTGGGTGATGACGGAGCGTTCCACTGGGCGCCAGGGATCGATGTAGAAATCTCCGGCGGGGCAATAGAGACCTTCGGGGCGGGCGATGACAAGGTCCATGGGGTGACCGGGGAGGTGGGCTTGTCTATTTTGAGGCGGGGGCGAGTGTGTAAGTTCTATCTGAATGCATGGGGCCCGAATGTGGGAGGGGGCTTGCTCCCGATGGCGGTGAATCAGTCATAAATGCAGTGACTGACACTTTGCTATCGGGAGCAAGCCCCCTCCCACATATTGATCCGGGTTCTTCAATAAGAACCCGATTTACTTGCCAGGCGTGAGGGTCAGCCGGTTTTTGCCATACGCCTTTTCGAAGTTCTGCGGCTGCATCGGGAAGCTCAGGTATTGCGCCTTGAGCGCCGGGTCGATGCCATTGGCATAGTCGGGACTGGCCGGGTTGCCGGACTGGCCGCTGCCGCCCTGGCCCATCATCGGTTCCACCTGACCGAAGTCGACAATCATTCGCAGTGCCGGCACCTGCGTGGTGTCGAAACTCTGCCCCCAACTGTACGGCGCCGGGTTCAGGGTGTTGTGGTCGCCACCGCTGGCAAGTGGGCCACGGATGACCTGCCCGCTGGCGCTCTTCCAGGTGGTGCTGTGCAGTTTGCCCCACTGCCAGGCCTTGTGATCGGCGCCCAACTGGCTGTCACCGGCGCTGATCGCGGCTGCGAGGCTGCGGGCAAGAATGGTGGGTTTGTCTTCTTTTTGCGCAGTACGCACATCGTCCCAGAACGGGCTGTCTTCGCGGCCCAGCAGGTGGTCGGCGTTGGCCGAGTAGGAGAGGTTGGCATTGCTGACAAAGGCTTTCCAACTGGCGCTGGTTTCCGGACCCAGTTCGTCGAGGAAGATCTGCCGCGTGCTTTCCTGCAGGAACAGCTCGTAGATCGCCGCGTCGGCGGAGGATGGCGCGAGGCGGCCATCGAACGCCATCAGGCGCCCCAGGGCTTCACGCGCCTTGGCCTGTTCGGCCGCAGGCAGCGCAGCAATCGCCTGTTTCAAGGGCTGGGCCATGCCTGGCGCCTGGAACATGGTTTTCAGCTTGGCGGCAAATGTGGTGGTCTGGTCGTACTGCATGGCGATCATGCTGCGGCTGTCATGCTTGCCGGCGCTGGCCAGTTGCGCCAGGCGCTCGCTGCGCTCCGGCGCGTCCCAGGCGTTGGACAGTTGCATGCCATAACCACGTGGCGCGGTGCGCTGGTTGGCGGTGCCGATCCAGCCTTGGGCCGGGTCCTGATCATAAGGGTGCAGCATCGCGTCGGCATAGCCGTCCCAGTCAAAGCGCGTGTCCCAGCCCGGCGAGGGCAGCAGGCCTTCGCCTTCGCGGCGGTTGGGGAAGCGGCCGGTGACCTGCCAGCCAATGCTGCCGGTGTCGGCGAACACCATGTTCAGCGCAATTGCACGGATTTCGCGGGTGGCGTCCGAGGCCTTGCCGGCGCTTTGCGCACGGGACAGGTCGAAGAACGCATCCAGGCTCTTGTCGTCCTTGAGGTCGGCGGTTTGCAGGGCCAGGCCAAAACCACTGGTGAGGGCCTGGCTGCTGTTGAGCAGGGCACCGTGGCGGGTTTCGTACACCACTTCGCGAATCGAGCCACGCCCCTTGACGAAGAACGTTTCGTTACGCACGCCGGCCGGTAGCCACTTGCCGTTATTCTCGTAGTACAACGCATTGCCCTGGCGTTTGACCTTTTCCAGGAACAGGTCCTGGGTGTCGCCCTTGACCGTGCTCATGCTCCACGCCACCTTGCCGTTGAAACCGGACAACAAGGTCGGCAGGCCGGCTATCGAGGCACCCGCGGCCTGGTATTTCGGCGCGCGGATCTGCACGTAGCTCCACGGCGACGGCGCTTGCGGCCGGGCGGCAAGGTCGTTGGCCAGCAGGCTCTTGCCGCTGCGGCTGCGTTGCGGGCCAATCGCCCAGTTGCTCGAGGTGGTCACCGCCAACGCATTGAGCGTGCTCAACTGCTGGCTGACCGTATCCAGCCCGGCGAGACCGGTGATCTGGCCAAGGTTCACGCCTTTGAGCTTCTCTGCCTCGGCCAGCGGGATGGGTTCGTCCGGCGCGCTGGGAGTGAGCCAGGCAAGTTTGTCGACGCCGACTTTTTGCGCCAGTACCAGCGAAGACAGCTCTTGCTGCAGGTTGGCCGACTCACTGAAGTTGAGCAGGCAGAACAACAGCGCCGAATCTTCCGGCTTCCAGTATTCGGGCTTGTAGCCGGTCTGGGCGAGGTCCGGCGGCAGTTTGTCGCGGTAGCGGAACAGGTAGGCATTGACCCCGCGCGCGTACACTTCGAAGAAGCGCTTGAGGCGCGGGCTCGATGCGTTATACAGCTCGCCGGCGCTTTTTTTCAGGTTGACGGCGCGCATCAAGCGGTCGACATCCAGCACGTCAGGGCCGGACATTTCCGCCAGACGGCCCTGGGCCAGCAGGCGCAGCGTGACCATCTGGGTGATGCGGTCGCTGGCGTGCACGTAGCCCAGGCTGAACAGGGCGTCGTGGAAGGTATTGCTCTCGATCAGCGGCATGCCCTGGGCATTGCGGCGTATCGACACATTCTGGGCCAGGCCTTTGAGGGGCTGCACGCCGGCAACGGGCGGCAGGGTGTCCTGAGTGTTCTGGAGCTGGCAACCGGCCAGGCTTAACGCACTGGCCACTGCCGCGGCAACGCCGAACCGGGGAAGAAAACGTGAGAGGGCTGGCGAGGCCATGGCAAAGCTCCTGCGGGGGTAGTTTTAGGTAAAACATCGCACATCAATGTGGGAGGGGGCTTGCTCCCGAGGGCTGAGTGCCAGTCGCTGCATCTGTTGACTGGTCCACCGCCCTCGGGAGCAAGCCCCCTCCCAGCTTTACATCGTCAGGGTGGCTTAGACCCCGTGGCACTTCTTGAATTTTTTCTCGCTGCCGCAAGGGCAGGGATCGTTGCGGCCAACGTCCTTCAATGCATTGCGTACCGGCTCCTGATGAGCGTGGCCGCAGTTGGGGCCGTGGACATGACCGTGGTCGTGATCATGGTGCTCGTGATCGTGGTTGCAGTCAGGACCATGGACATGGGGTTGCTGAGTCATCGATGTCGCTCCGGAATAAAATCGTCGGGGATTATCTCGCCATTGTGGGCCACCTGCACGTCATTACCGATGAACAAGCCGGTTTTCAGCTCGCCCTCCAGGCGATAGGGCACGGGCCGGTCGGGGTTTTTCAGCATATGCACCACCTCGCGGATCTGCGGCCAGAGATTGGTGCGCACCGACACCCGGAACACCGCATGGCCGCGCGGCGCCACGGTGAGCCATTCATTGGACTCGCCTTCGGTCAACACGAAGTCGCCCAGGCTGACCTTGTAGATCAGGCCGCGCACGGTCAGGTCGGCGTCGTCGCGATTGTCGACGCGGAAATACAGCCTGAATTTCTGTTCGAGCAACTTGGCGCGTACCACTTCGACCTTGACCAGCGACACATGGGGCGGCGGCGAATCATCCTCGAACCAGGAGGCGCAGCCGGTAAGACCCAGGGTCAACGCCAGCATCAAGCTGAATATCCGAAGCATGGCGTAATCCCTTTGCAGGTGGTGTCAGCGGAAGCCCGCGCAACATTTCTTGAATTTTTGCCCGCTGCCGCACAGGCACGGATCATTGCGCCCGACCTTCACCTCAACGGTAGGGTCGATGAAGTACCAGCGCCCCTCATTCTGTACGAAAGAGGACTGTTCGCGGTGACTATGTTCACCCGTGTTGTCATGCCAGCGAGCGGTGAAGGTCACAAAGGCATGTTCCGGCTGGCCACCGAACACTTCCGAACTCTCCACCTCAAGCCCGAGCCAGGTGCTCTGTGCGCTCCAGGCAGCGATGGCGGCGCGGTCGAGGCCGGGTTGCTGGGCCGGCAACGTGGTCGCCACCAGGTAATCCACCAGGCCCAGCACATAGGCGCTGTAACGCGAGCGCATCAGCGCGCTGGCGCAGGGAGCCGGGTGGCCGTTGTGATAATGGCCGCAGCAGGCATCCAGCAGGTTGCCACTGCCGCAGGGGCAAATGGGTGTGCTCATGGGTTACCACCAATACTTTCCGAAGTTTTCCGGATTGGCCCAGAAACGGGCGTTGAGCCAGTCCGGCACCTGTTTATAGTCAAGCAGATCGTAGGTGAACAGCGTCAGCACCTGCTCGTCGCGCTGGAAACGCTCGCCGGCCTGCAGGGCCAGGGAGAAGAAGTCGGTGTCTTTCCAGCCGCAGGCATCGAGGTCTGCCAGCACCGCGATGCGACTGGCGTTGAGGTTGCGAATACCGCCAAGCAGCGTCAGGCCCTGTGGCTTTGAAAGGTGTTCCAGGCAATCGACCGCCAGCGCCAGGTCAAACCGCTGCGCCGCCAGGTGCGCAGGCAACGGACCGGGTTCGGCGACGGCGATAAACGTGTCGGGGTGTGCCTGTTTGAATGCCTCCAGCGCCGGAAAGCGGCTGGCGCCCAACAGCAGCAGGCGTTTGGGCCGATGCAGGTCGAGCAGGGCAGCCAAGGCTTGCTGGGGGGTAGGGGCAGAAATACCGGCGGTCATCGCAAATCCTCACATCAGAGCCGTAGAGACTAGCGCGGCTGCGCCTGCGGGCCTAGAGCAAGCGCGACAGAAAAAGCCCTGAACCTGCGCTGCTGAAGTTTTTTGATACGTCACTGGCAAATCGCCTGCAGAAGTCGTTAATGTGACCCGGATAACAGTTTGAAAAGAGTCAGGAGCCCCATGATGCGTAAGGTTTTTCTGTTGGCCCTGTTGGTCAGCCCCATTGCCCTGGCCCAGAGCGTCAGTGTCGAAACCCACTCATTGATGCGCCTGCCCAGCAGCACCAGCGTGTTGCAACTCGAGCGCCTGGATGTGGCGGATTACGGTACCTTGCTGATTCCGGCAACCATCAGCCAAGTGACGGTGGATGAACTGCACCTGGGCCGCGAAGCACGTATCGCCATTGTGCCGGGCAACACCGCGCTGCAATTGCAGGTGCGCCAGGCTCAACTGGAACACGGCAGCCAGATCACCTCGCGCGGCGCCCCGGGCACCCATGAAAAACCGGCCAGGGCAGGGCGCGATCTCACGTTGCGGATCCATTCGCTGACGGCTGAAGCATTGTCGCTGGACGCCCGTGGCGGCGCCGGTGCCCAGGGGTATGCCGGGCTCGATGGCGCCAACGGTGAAGACCCGGGGTGTACCTGGGGTTCGGCCGGTCGCGGTTTCAACGGCGATAACGGCGGCGACGGTTTGCCGGGGGCTGCAGGAGCGACGGTGCGGGTTGAACTGCCACAGGACTTTCCCGCTGAAAACATCAAGGTCTGGGTCGATGGCGGGCCTGGAGGTTTGGCCGGTACTGCAGGCAAACCTGGCAAGGGCGGACAATCGAAGGGGTGCGTGGTGTACCGCGCCGATGGCGGCGATAAGGGCCGTCCAGGTCTGGAAGGGCAGCCAGGGGCGGCCGGGCCTGCGGGGTCTGTGACCATCCAGCGGCTTTGAGTTGCCTGGCTTGACGCTATAGGGGGCTTGCTCCCTATAGCGGATTAAAGGCCGCTTCAGAACATCGGCCGAGCCGAAGCAACTGCAACCACCCCCAACCCCACAATCAAATTGATCCCCACCAACCGGCGAATCTGCCCCAGCGCAGCAGCGCCCGCCGGCCAGTCTTCGGCCGCTACCGCCGTGCGCAATTGCGGGAACTTCAACGCCTGGATGCGGATAAACAACGCCGTCATCACCAGATACAAGCCCATCATGACCTGCACATAACGCGGCGCCGTTTCAAAGCCGCTGAAGCGCAGTTGCAGCAGCCCCACACCGCTGATCGGCAAAATCAGCACCGCCACCCATACCCACACGAAAAAACGTTGAAACACATTTGCCCACAACCTGAGCCGGGCAGGGCCCTCAAGTGCCGCCACAGCAGCGGGGCGCAGGATCATCCAGGCGAAAAACATGCCGCCGACCCATACCAGGGCGGCCAGTATATGCAGGGTGTAAGCGAGGCTGAAGACGGTCATTGTGGTACTCCGTTCTGCGCGGGATTAATTAGCGGGGTATGATAGCGGCCGATCCGAACCACTGAACTCAAAACCACGATCCAGGGCGCCTACTCGCGTTTTCTCGAAGCCAAGCGCTTGAAACCGCGCTATGGCCAGCGCCTGATGATCGCCGAAGTGGCGAAAGTCCTTGGGGATATCGACACCGACGACGAAGGGCGCCGCGAGGGCGACCCTGCGGTCGTGGCCGTTGAAGCCGGCACCGGTACCGGCAAGACCGTAGCCTACAGCCTGGCTGCGATTCCCACGGCCAAGGCCGCCGGCAAGCGCCTGGTGATCGCCACCGCCACCGTCGCCCTGCAGGAGCAGATCGTCTACAAGGATCTGCCGGACCTGATGCGCAACAGCGGCCTGAATTTCACCTTCGCCCTGGCCAAGGGGCGAGGCCGCTACATGTGCCTGTCCAAGCTCGACGTGCTGCTGCAGGAAGGCCATGCGCAAACCGCCACCGCCTCGTTGTTCGAAGAAGAAGGCTTCAAGATCGAAGTTGATGAAGTCAGTCAGAAACTGTTCACCAGCATGATCGAGAAACTGGCCGGCAATAAATGGGACGGCGACCGCGACAGCTGGCCCACTGCTCTGGAAGATGCCGACTGGGCACGCCTGACCACCGACCACAGCCAGTGCACCAACCGTCATTGTCCCAACTTCGGTCAGTGCGCCTTCTACAAGGCGCGTGAAGGCATGGGCAAGGTCGACGTGATCGTCACCAACCACGACATGGTGCTGGCCGACCTGGCCCTGGGGGGCGGCGCCGTGCTGCCGGACCCGCGCGACACCCTCTACGTATTCGACGAAGGCCACCACCTGCCGGACAAGGCCATCGGCCACTTCGCCCATTACACACGCCTGCGGTCCACCGCCGACTGGCTGGAAACCACCGCCAAGAACCTCACCAAGTTGCTCGCCCAGCACCCGCTGCCGGGCGACCTGGGCAAGCTGATCGAACAGGTGCCGGAGCTGGCGCGCGAGATCAAGACTCAGCAGCAGTTCATGTTCAGCGCCTGTGAGCAGGTGGCCGATTTCAAGCCTGGCGAAGACGTGGAAGGCCGTGAGCGTCCGCGCCACCGTTTTGTGGGTGGGCTGATTCCCGAGCACATGCGCGAAATGGGGATTGAACTGAAGAAAGGCTTTTCGCGCCTGACCGACCTGTTCACGCGCCTGACCGATCTGCTCAAGGAAGGCATGGACGGCGAGGTCAATATCGGCATCGCGAGTAATCAGGCCGAGGAATGGTATCCGCTGTTCGGCAGTCTGTTGTCCCGCTCCCA
>Ga0302347_1004752_pt1 | contig 10567 bp, 9 predicted proteins | sample PhyWR1_FD_202178 | JGI IMG/M metagenome (GOLD analysis project Ga0302347, IMG submission 202178) | Leaf surface microbial communities from wheat plants in UC Gill Tract Community Farm, Albany, California, United States - DLSL W.R1 (v2)... | ecosystem: Host-associated > Plants > Phyllosphere >...
GTTGCCCATCCGTAAGAAGAACCCACAAAAGTTCCCGACATATCTTGTTCGACGATCATTGAGTTCATTCCAATTTTGTCTATTACGGCGCTGTACCAAAAATCAAGATATTCTTGCTGTGTTTTAAATTGTCTTCTTAATATTAAAGACAATAAATTAGTTGTCCCTGATGAATAATTCCAATGTGTGTTTGGTTTAAATTGAGCTGGTTTATCCAATTGCACTTTTCCCATATCTTCGGCTTGAAAAAGCATTTTTGTGGCGTCGCAGATTGTGCTGTAATTTTCTTCCCATTCTAAACCAGAATTCATATGAAGCAAATCATTAATCGTGATAATTTTACGATCGTCATTTTTCCACTCTGCAATTGGTGCTGGCTTATAAATATCAATTTTTCCTTGTTTAGCCAAAACTCCAAAAGCAGAACTTGTGATACTTTTTGTCATCGACCAGCCTAGAATTTTACTGTCTTTATTAAAACCTGTATCGTATTTTTCGGCAATTAATTGGTCTTTATATAAAACTACGACTGCGCGTGTACGTTTAGCTTTTCCGTCATTTTTATCAAACGCATTTTCAACTGCTTTTTTTAGTTTTGAATAATCAACATTTGCAAAAGAAGTATCTTTTGGTTCATTATTCCCGTAAGGAAAAGGAAGATTATTTTCTAATTTTGTTCTTTTTGGAAGTAAATATGGTTTTGAAATATCAAAATCATCATTAATCAAAGTTGCTCCCAGACCTTCACGATAAATTGCTTTTCTTTCTTTTAGCCCATAAACATTTGAAATTGCAAATTTTCCCGCATCATCAATAGAGTTTTTTGCCAAATCAATCATATCAATATCATTGTCCGTTTTTTCAATTAAGTCTAACGGTCGATTATCAATAAAATGTCCGGATGCGACACTTTTGGCCGAAAAACCAGAAATTAAATCCAGCTTAGGATAAGTTGTAAATCCGAAATACAAAAAAGCAAGAACCACTACAAGCAAAAGTACTTTGAGAATTTTTTTCATGATGATTGAGTTATTTTTATTGCAATATAAATAATTTATGTTCACGATTTTAGAACTCATTTCATAAATCTGATTCGGATAATTCATAAAATGGAACCGATTTTTATGGAATCAGCATTTACGGCTAGTAACAATGGCGCCATAAAAGGAAATTATAGAATTGCTGTTTAAACAAATTTAGTTTTAGTACTTTTGTAAATAGATTTTTTCTAAATAAGACAATGCTAGATATTCAAAAAATAAGAGCTGATTTCCCGATACTTTCACAAACTGTAAACGGAAAGCCATTAGTATATTTCGACAACGGAGCTACTTCGCAAAAACCACAAATTGTGATTGATGCTGAAGTAAAATATTATAACGAAATCAACGCCAATATTCATCGTGGCGTTCACACTTTGAGCCAGTTAGCTACTGATGCTTACGAAATTTCTCGTGGAAAAGTAAAAGAACACATCAATGCAAAACATGCTCACGAAGTGCTTTTTACTTCGGGAACAACATTCGGAATCAATTTGGTTACAAACGGTTTTGCTTCTATTTTAAAACCAGGCGACGAAGTAATTGTTTCTTCATTAGAACATCATAGTAATATCGTGCCTTGGCAGATGTTGTGCGAAAAAACGGGAGCAATCTTAAAAGTTATTCCAATCAATGAAAACGGAGAATTAATCATCGAAGAATTTGATGCTTTACTTTCTGAAAAAACAAAAGTGGTTACTGTTAATCATATTTCAAACGCACTCGGAATTATTAATCCGATAAAATATATCATTGATAAAGCTCACGCTGTTGGTGCTGCAGTTTTGATTGATGGTGCACAGGCAGTTCCGCATTTAAAACCAAATGTTCAGGAATTAGATTGTGATTTTTATGCTTTTTCAGGACATAAAATGTGCGGTCCAACTGGAACTGGAATTTTGTACGGAAAAGAAGAATGGCTAAACAAACTTCCTCCTTATCAGGGCGGCGGGGAAATGATTAAAGAAGTTACTTTCGAAAAAACAACTTACGCAGAACTTCCTCATAAATTTGAAGCCGGAACACCAAATATTGCGGGTGGAATTGTTTTAGGAACTGCAATTGATTATTTAAACAATATAGGTTTCGAAAATATTCAGGAATACGAACACGAACTTTTAGAATACGCAACAAAACGTTTATCTGAAATTGAGGGTTTAAGAATCTACGGAACTGGAAAAAATAAAGCTTCGGTAATTTCGTTTAATATTGATGGAATTCATCCGTATGATATTGGTTCTATTATAGATAAGTTAGGAATTGCTGTTAGAACCGGACACCATTGTGCGCAACCAATTATGAATTTCTTCTGTATTCCGGGAACAATTCGTGCTTCTTTTTCTTTTTATAATACAAAAGAAGAAATCGATCAAATGGTCGATGCTGTTAAAAAAGCACAAACAATGCTAAGCTAAAAAAACAAGATTATGCGAATAGTAACCTTATTGCTCTTAACTCTTTTTATTGCAACGAGTTGTTGTAGTCAAAAAAAAACAGACATGACCGCAACTCAAATTGAATATTCTGCTGTTTCGAGAGGATACTACAAAAAAATAATTGTGCAAAACAAAACTGCCTTAGTCACTAACGGACGAAATGCAGAAGCTGTTACAAACAATATCGATGATGCAAAATGGAATAAGATTGTTGCTGCATTTTCAAAAATAAACTTAGATAGTCTTTCTACACTAAAAGCTCCAACTGAAAAACGTTTTTATGATGGTGCTGCGATAGGAAATTTAAAAGTAACTCAAAATCAAAAAATCTACGAAACAAAAGGTTTCGACAATGGTTTTCCTCCAAAGGAAATAGAAAAACTGGTAAATTTGCTAGTTGATTTTGTTAAAGAATAATTATGACGATAAAAGAAATACAAAACGAAATAATAGACGAATTTTCGATGTTCGACGACTGGATGCAGCGTTATGAATACATTATCGAACTAGGGAAAAGTCTTCCGTTAATTAAAGAAGATTACAAAACCGATGAGAATTTAATTAAAGGTTGTCAGTCTAAAGTTTGGCTTCAGGGCGAGCAACAAGATGATAAAATCGTTTTTACAGCAGATAGTGATGCCATTTTGACTAAAGGAATAATTGCAATTTTAATTCGCGCTTTCTCCAATCAAAAAGCAACTGATATTTTAAACGCTGATGTTGATTTTATAGACGAAATCGGATTAAAAGAACATTTGTCTGCAACACGGGCAAACGGTTTGGTTTCGATGATAAAAAACATCAAAATGTACGCTTTGGCTTTTGATGCAAAAAACAAAAATTAAAAAATTCTAAACCATTAAGGCATTAATCTTCTTAATATCTTAATGGTAAAACAAAAATAAAAATGGAACAAGAAATAGACACAAACGAATTAGGAGAATCAATCGTAAGAGTTTTAAAAGGAATTTACGATCCTGAGATTCCGGTTGATATTTATGAGTTAGGACTAATTTATGACGTAATGGTAAATACAGATTATGAAGTAAAAATCCTAATGACACTTACATCTCCAAACTGCCCGGTTGCGGAAAGTTTACCGAGAGAAGTAGAAGAGAAAGTAAAAACAATCGAAAACATTAAAGATGTTGATGTAGAAATCACTTTCGATCCGCCTTGGAGCAAGGATTTAATGAGCGAAGAAGCAAAATTAGAATTAGGAATGCTTTAAAAAAGTGTTCAGTATTTAGTTTTTAGTGTTCAGGACTTACTGAACACTAAAAACTGACCACTGCTTACTATAAAAATCATGGAAGAAATTATCAATAAAGTTGCCAATAGTGCTTTAGAAGTTTTTGATTTAGAGGATTATTATCCAAAAGGAATGCGTGTGCAGATTGACATTTCGCAATGGCTTTTGGAAGGATTTTTATTGAAAGAAAAAGACTTTAGGGAACATCTTAAAAATCATGATTGGTCGCAATATCAAGATCAATATGTAGCTGTACATTGTAGTACAGATGCCATTATTCCGGCCTGGGCATTAATTTTAGTGAGTGTTCATTTGGCTCCTTTTGCCAAAAAAATAGTTAACGGAACTATCGAAGACTTAGATGCAAGTTTATATGAAGAAATTCTAAGTAAAATCGATTATTCTGTTTACAAAAGTAAACCCGTAATTGTTAAAGGTTGTTCCAGAAAACCTGTTCCAATGCGTGCTTATATTTTAGCTACAAATTATTTACAGCCATTTGCCCGAAGCATTATGTATGGCGAAGCATGTTCTGCAGTACCTTTATACAAAGAGTCTAAGAAATAACCTGCATTTACAACTGATTTACGCCAACCCTTAAATTGGTTTTTTGTATATTTGATAATACACTTAAACTAAACAACCATGAGAAAGCTGGCGTTATTACTATGCATTTTAGCGAACTTTGCTATTGTTCAGGCACAAAATTCAGAAAAAGAACTTGTTCAAAATACTGAAAAAGCAGTTAAAAAAATAAACGATACCATTGAAGGTGAAGGCTGGAAAGCAAAAGGAACGGTATCACTTTTACTTAATCAATCCAGCTTTAATAACTGGATTGCAGGTGGCGAAGACAGTTTTTCAGGAACTCTCGGAATAAATTACGACTTCAACTACAAAAAAGACGATGTAACCTGGGACAATAAAATCCTTGCTTCTTACGGGATTTTGCAAACCAAAAATACTGATTTTGGAAAAAAGACTGACGACCGTTTAGAGTTTAACTCAATTGTTGGAAAAAAAGCTTTTGGCGAATGGTATTACTCCTTCTTTTTAAACTTTAGAACACAGTTTACAACAGGTTATATTTATGGTCAGGATGCCAACGGCAAAGAAATTAGAACTGAGCAAACTAAATTTATGTCTCCAGGATATCTTACTACCGGCCCCGGTATTTACTGGTCTAAAGATGAAAATTTAAAAATAAACTTTGCTCCTCTAACTTCAAAATTCACTTTTGTAGACAATGCTTATACAAGTGGAATAGATCGATTTACTGGTTTGCCTTATGTAGATGGCGATTATTTTGGAGTGGATGAAGGTAAAACCATGCGTTATGAACTCGGTTTTTATGCTTCGGTTTACTACAAACTGGCAATTATGACCAATGTAACAGCAGAAAACACATTAAACTTATATTCTAATTATTTAGAAGATCCTCAAAATGTAGACATCAATTATTCTTTGAACATTATCATGAAAGTAAACAAATTTCTTTCTGCCAACTTTGCCTTCCAGGCCATTTATGATGATAATGCCTTCAAAGGACTTCAAACCCGACAAGTGTTTGGTTTAGGAGTTAATTTTGGGTTTTAATTCTAAACTGAAAACTGCTGCTTAATTTTTACCACAAAGAACGCTAAGGTTATATTATAAAGTATCTCAAAAACGCAAAGTTCGTAAAGCTATATAGATTTAGCTTTGCGAACTTTGTATTTTAATAAAACCTGAATAAAAAAATCTTAGCGTTTTGTGCTGTAAATTAATTTATTCTTGTTCTTCTTTCTCAATTGCATCTTTATAATCCGGATACAAAAATTTATTATATGGGAATCTTGTGATATGAATTTGACGAACTGCTTCGTAAACCATTTCTCTAAACTCCTCAAAGTTTTCTTTTTTTGTTGCCGAAATAAACAATGTTTTGTCCTGACCAACATTACTCATCCAGGTTTGTTTCCATTCGTCAAGCGTATAATGTTTTCTGGTTCTTTCGGTAATTAAATCGTCTTCATCAATTGTCAAATGTTTGTAAGCATCGATTTTATTAAAAACCATAATAGTTGGTTTGTCGTTGCTCTTAATCTCTAACAAAGTTTGGTTTACAGATTCAATGTGATCTTCAAAATCAGGATGTGAAATATCTACAACATGCAAAAGTAAATCGGCTTCACGAACCTCATCAAGTGTACTCTTGAAAGAATCTACCAATTGTGTTGGCAATTTTCTAATAAATCCAACTGTATCTGAAAGTAAAAACGGAAGGTTTTTAATTACCACTTTTCGAACTGTTGTGTCTAATGTTGCAAATAATTTATTCTCAACAAAAACATCACTTTTCCCAATGGCATTCATCAAGGTCGACTTTCCAACGTTTGTATATCCAACCAAAGCCACACGAACCATTGCTCCACGATTGCTTCTTTGAATACTCATTTGTTTGTCGATCGTTTTGATTTTCTCCTTCAATAACGAAATTCTGTCACGAACAATACGTCTGTCCGTTTCAATCTCCGTTTCACCGGGACCACGCATACCAATTCCTCCTTTTTGACGTTCAAGGTGCGTCCATAAACCAGAAAGTCTTGGTAATAAATATTGACATTGAGCCAACTCTACTTGCGTTCTTGCATAAGAAGTTTCAGCTCTTTGTGCAAAAATATCCAGAATCAAATTGGTTCTGTCCAAAATTTTACAATCTATAATTCGTGAAATGTTTTTTTGTTGTGATGGTGTAAGTTCATCATCAAAAATAACAGTCGATATTCCGTTTTCTTTTACAAAAAGATTGATTTCGTCAATTTTTCCCGTACCCACAAAAGTCTTTGGATTCGGGCGTTCCATTTTTTGCGAAAAACGTTTAATAACTTCACCGCCAGCGGTAAAAGTCAAAAACTCTAATTCGTCCAAATATTCGTTAAGTTTTTCCTCACTTTGATTTTGAGTTACAATACCAACGATGGCCGTTTTCTCAAAATTTATAACTTCTTTCTCTAACATATCTTAAAATAAGCTACAAATTTAATCATTTGTACACTACTTACAATTATACAATTCCAATTTTAAATTCTATTAAAAAAATAAACCATTTATAAATCAGGTATCAAATCTTGATTTATAAATGGTTTATTAAAAAATGCAATAAACTATTTATTCGTAAATATATGTTTTCTCTGTTTTTACAATTCCGTTTTCTTCAATTTGAGAGCATGAAATCGGGAAATTCAATTTGTTGTATTTATACTTTCTGCTTACTGCAACCAAAGCTGTAGACGAAGGGCTAAAGTTCATTTCGTTATTATAAGATATATCTTCAAAATTAAATTCATCTTCATGGTAAGAAATCATTGGTACAATTACCTTATAATTTTCTCCAAAAAGATTTTGAACAATCAACTGATCTACTGATTTTTTATCATCATAAGTATACGTCTTCGAGATTTTATCTCCAACCAGTCCTTTATGTTTTGACACATTATCGTTTACATATACATACTCGATTTTACCAATAATTTGTTTGTTTCTATCTCTGGAAGTACGTCTTACAATAATTCCGTTTTCTACAATGTATTCAATATCATCGACCAAATTTTGATGATTGGTGCTTTTCTTTGTAGTTGCTTTAATTCTGGCTCCTTCATAAAAAAAAGTTACCACTTTTGTAATATAATCATTTCCTTCGTGGTACTTATTCACAAATTTTATGATGTTATTATTAGCATCGTAGCTATAATTTGCTACCTCTTTCCAATCACTTCCTATTTTTTCTTTTACAGTCATATCCAGCAATCCATTTTTGTTGTAAAAGAATTTCTGAATCACATCTGAAGTGGTAATGGTTTGTATTTTTCCATCGGCAAATACGACTGTTTTATTGACAATTTCACCGTCTTTAAAGTTCTGGTAATTGGTTTTTACAATGTTAATTTGTTTTAATTTTACCGGAGGATTTTGATCCTGACTATGTATCAAGAATGGAAATACCATCATTATGATGGCGATAAAGTAGGTTTTCATGTTGTTTCTGTATTGATTTGGGATGACCAAAATACAAAATTCAATTAAATTTCAGGAATTTGAAATACAAAAACCACAAACTTTTAAATAAAACTCTAAAAATCAATCCATTAATTTTATTTTTAAAAATATCTCCTACTTTTCTCCAAAAATCTTAATATCATCAACCATAAAAGCACCGTTTAGCGTTTTGTCTTTTCCTGATCCAACATACCTGAATGCGATATTAATATTTCCTGAATAGGCTGATAAATCTATTCCGCCAGAACTAATAAATTCACGCGTTGGCGTAGAAATCGACGGGATTTTTGCTTCCAATTTTGTCCATTTTGCTTTGGTCACACTTGCACCATCAAAATTGGTTGAGACATATACCTCTAAAATATTTAATGGCGAATCGACTTTTAAATCATGTTGCGCGCTTCTAAAAGAAAGTACTGCATTTTTATAGCCCGTCAAGTTTATTTTTGGAGAAACGAGCCATGCAATATTTTCGGCTGCAGTTGTACTTGTTGTATTAAACTCTGCATATCCGTTGCCAGAATAGACCATACTTTTCCAGAGTTTTGCTGCTTTTTCTACAATATTACTCCAGCCTGTGAGAGCAAAATTTACATTGTTTTTTACAGATTGAAAGTCTTCTGCAAAAAACGGAACATTTCTTTTTCCGTTCATATCGATATCACTTTCAGAACGAACCATAAGTTGATAATCAGAACTGAATTTGGTTAGAATTCCCCTAACTTTTCCGCTTCCCTCCGGAACAAAATGATCGGCAAATTTTGCATAACTACTGGTTCTAAAAATGATCTGATTTCCTGTTTTGTCTCTAAGATTCCAATTGGTAGATCCACCAACATTGTTCGATTCTTCAAAATAATGACGGCCAATTGCAGCTTCTGTAAATTCAACGTCATTCAATTCTATTAAAGTATTTAATTTGCTATCGACTAAAGCCTCTTCTATAGAAAGTGATTCTACTAACTGTTTTTCATCAATTAAAGTACAAGATGCATGCAAAACATCCTTATATTCATTTTGAGAAATTCTTCCAATTGTAGGATCTCCCGCATTGCTCACATACAGGCTTCCAATTCTTAATCCTCCATAATAGAGATCTGTAAATTGGTTTTTAAGTTTTACATAGACTTTATTGCCAACTCTATAATCAATATAAGTATTTGAAGCGTCAACGGGAATGCTAAAACCTATGGCAGGGACTTCCAAAGAAGCTTTTGTCTGAAGCGAAATTGTTTTGAAAAAATTTCCGCCTTCGTCACTTGAAACAACATAAGCTTCTACAATGTCATCATAAGGATATTGTTTAGCTGTATTATTTGTAAGTTCATAAACTTTTTCGACCGTTTTGTTTACTGTAAAATCAGGTTGAGTACATTCTAATTTAGGTGTTTCAATTTCTGTATTGCAGCTGCAGATAAATAATGAGGATATAGCTAAAAATGAATTTAAAATTATATTTTTCATGATAAGTAATTTCAGTTATAAACCGATTGTAAGATTTAAAAAATAAGTTCTTCCGTAACCGTAATAATATTTTGGACCAAATGATGGTGTTCCGCTTGAAACATCCTGGTTCAATGCTCTAAAATTTGCATTTCTAGCTTGTTCAAAACCACCTGTTTTATAAGCAGAATTCAGAACATTATTGATGCTGGCAAAAAGTCCGATATATTTTTTATGAATGCGCCACGACTTTCCTCCATTGATATTTAATAAACTTACCGGATCGAATTTTTCCTGTTTTAATAATTCATTTCCTCTCTCAAAAGTTGCTTCAGGAAATGGAAATTCATTGGCCGGATTGATGTAAAATTGTGAGGTTCTAGAAATTGGTGAAATATCGATATAATTATCCGTCAGGTAATTAATATTGGTTCCTATCCACCAGTATTTAGGATCCCGATATTCTAAACCTAATGAAAGGGCATTTTGAGGAGTTCCAGATTGTTTGTAGTTTTTAAGGTAAGCTTTACCAAAATCAAAAGTAGTTTGCGCTCCTTCTTTTGCCGCGTTTGCATCGTTGGTGATCGATACATTAGGATTGCTGTTGTAAATGTAATTTCCGTATGCTGCAGATAAAGTTGTTTTTAATGTTGTTGAAATCTGATATTCTAAACTCAGTTCTGTTCCTGTATTTTTCTTATCTAATTTTGTTAACGTCTGACTTACAAAAGCGTCAGTGGCATCGTAGCCGGCTCCGTTATCAAAAATTCCTTCGGCATAAAAAAAGGATGTTTTTGAACTGTTTTTAATTAAAGTATAATAAGCCGTTAAACGCAACTTTAATTTGGGCGAACGATAAACATAATTGGCTTCGGCACTTGTGATGTTTTCACTTTCAATTCCATCAACAATAGTATTATTTAAGCGTGAATTCGAAAAAGTATTTCTAAGAGAAGGTGCTCTTGTAAGATGTGCTCCATTAAAAAACAATCCTTGTTTTCCTGAAATTTTATAAGTAAATCCGCCTTTGAAACCAAAATTTTCAAAAATTACTTTCTCGCTTTTTCCGAGAGAATTTTTAGCATAAATTCCGTTTTGATACAAACCTTCTCTTTGATAATCAGACATCGAATAAGATTGCGCCAAATAAAATTCTGTTTTATTGTAAGCAAATTTAAACTGCGTGAAAGCATCAATTGTATTGGCTAAAAAGTTATAATTGTATCCATAAATATCTCCTTTTTTTACTTGCCGATTTGGATGTTGTAAATCTGACTGAGAAAGGTTTCCTTTATAAAAAGGATCGATATCTTCGAAATATTTTCCGCCAAGAAGATCCAGCAGATATTGAAAATTAT
>Ga0302347_1004754_pt1 | contig 10564 bp, 7 predicted proteins | sample PhyWR1_FD_202178 | JGI IMG/M metagenome (GOLD analysis project Ga0302347, IMG submission 202178) | Leaf surface microbial communities from wheat plants in UC Gill Tract Community Farm, Albany, California, United States - DLSL W.R1 (v2)... | ecosystem: Host-associated > Plants > Phyllosphere >...
AACTGGAAAGCCGACGAGATGGAGCTCAACGAGAAGCGCACCAGCATCGAGACCCGGTTACAGCATGTCCGCCAGAGCGCTCATGAAGACATGGCAAAGGCTCGACAAGCTGAAACGGATGCAGCCACCGCCTATGCGCAGGCTGTAGCCTGGGGCGATGTGGAAGGTGAGAAAGCTGCTAATGCGGAAGCTCAAAAAGCAGCAAAAAATCTCACGGCTGCGGTTGAGCATAACCGCCGCCAACAGTTACTGATTACCGCCATGGAGCAGGAGCTGGTGACGATTGATCAGCACATCACGGAGGCACAAAAAGAACATGCCAAGATTGAAAAAGAAGCAGCACATCTGGCAAACACAGTGTTAGAAGAAAAGTGGAATGAGGCCGCGAAAGCGCTGCTGGAAACAGGCGGTAAGTTGTGGGCCGCACGCGACCTGATAAATCGAGACCAGGTTGCATTGATGAAGCTGGATATCCCTGAACAGGGCGAGCGCTTTGGAAGCTGGACCTGGCACGAACTCGCAGATCGCTCACACCAACACAGCCTGCTTGACCTATTGGCGGCCTAACCTAAACCCTCCCCGAAGCAATCGGCGAAGGAAGGTTGCTTTGGGCCTACCATCGGTCTAACTATGAGTAAACCAGCACAGAACAGTGCTCAGATGCCTGATTATCTAAAAGCCCGAAAGCTCCATTTGAGTAGCGTAATGGCCGTCATAGCCGATATGAAAAAGCTCAATGTTAGAGCAAACAAAACCAGTAAAGTCGAGACGCTTACGATCAATGCAATCAAGGCAGAGCTTGCTTTCATTGAACTTCAACTCAAAAGAAAGAGCGGATCATAAAGGGAGCGGAAGCCTAATTAGCTTCCGCTTCGTGAGAGCCGAACCTTAGAAAGAAGGGGATCGGATTTTTTCGGCTCCTGGTCTATAGCGTCTTTGAGACAAGACGAGATATATCAGGAGTACTTCACAGAGTTGCTGCCAATAAGGGAGCGGCACATTCGCCACTCGTAATAGCTCTACTTCAGCAACAACTGCTTTCCTGATCGAGAAAGAAAGTATGCAGTATCAGCGTTAGACTGTAAAATATCGACTTTTAGCAGCTTCTTTTCCATCGCTAGCAACCTCGAAGCGTACGACTTTTCCTTCTCCTCCTTATTATCAAGTCGCCAGTTAAATGAACTATGCTTAAACAGCGTCAACAAATTAGGAATATCACGAATACTTTCAAACTCATTCCAAAGCAAAGCATGAGCAGAGTCAAACAAATTAGCCAGACGCTGACCAAATAAATACTGATAAGCTTTAATAAGATTACCAAGATCCTCTGTAGATAACGCAACCTCACGATTAGAATACAGCCTTGCGAGCTGAATTGCAGCCCGAGCGGAATTATAATAATCCTTTTCTTTATCTGCAGTATCCCGCACCTCAATCAAAGAAAGCTCAAGTTCCGCAGAGTCAGGTGTCGAGCTGGCCAGACTTAAAATAATGTTATTCGCGACGATGTTTGCGCCTCGCTTACGAGCGTCACGTTGAATTTTTACCAATTTTAAATGTGAATTATCTTCAGCTTCGACTTCGAGTATTAAAGTGTGGGCCTGCAGAGCGTGGTGTGAGTGCTTATCAATTCTGATAATTTCTCTCGCCATCAAAATTGCTTCGTCGGGACGCGTTTGTTCCAAACAAAAGGCATGATTCATAAGTACGGATATTTTTTCAGCATTTGACCACTTGAGAAGCTGAAGTCGCTCATAAATTTCAACTGCTTCTTCGCCGTCGCCAGTCATTCTCATTGCGTTTGCTAATGTAAGTTCAAAAAAACCTTTTTCAAGCGGTAGAGTTCCTATCGGCAAAAGTCCCAAAATATCTTTGCACACCGTGACCATATCGCGAAAGTTTTTATGAGCAAACCCATGAACACAATAAGCTTTACATACAGTAATAGCTTGCTTTATAGCGTGATCTTTTTCGGTTGCAACTGCGAATGCTAACAAACGGAGAGCCAGAACGCTTGCATTCATCAGCACAGATCTATCATCCGACTTAGCATCCTCTCCGAAAGTACGAAGTTTTGCGGCTCCCGACCTCCAACTATCTCCAAAATACAGAGCAACTGCGCGCCCTGTCAGGTCCTCTATTTCAGAACTAGGAACAAGACTAATAACATGATCTCTAACTTGCCGAGGCGTATATAAAATTTTAAACTTTTCTTTTGCTTCTCCAGCACCTGTCATAAAGGCTGAAGTCACCCGAACTCCAATCAGGTTTAGCTCCAATAATTCCTCAGCATGCTCAGAACGGAGTGTGGTTCGCGAGGCCAAATATTTAATTCGCTGCAGTGCTTCTCCGCTAGGAAGCGCCGAAAGGATTTTCAAGAGCGTCCAAGTTCGCTTTGAATGGTCATCCTTTGAAAGTCTCAATCTATCAACAGCTTGAACCAAAGAAAGAGGGATGGACTCCTTAGATAGGCCGGTATTCTTCGCGTCGCTTATCATCTCACTTGCTAGATCTGACAAGCTGACCACTCTCAGCTGCTTTATAGTCCGATCAATTTTTCCAGGCACACCCTCAGTATGACGATATATTTCACTTACAGCAGACTTAGCTTTTAACTCCGGCCCAATCTCTGTATGAGCAATTAGGTATGCACGAGTATCCGCCTCGTCCAATGGCATCAGGTGAATATAAGATGCCCCTATCAATTTAGGGATAGCTCGACTAATAATTAAAACAAAAACATCAACGCAAAAATCCGTTACCAGCTCCGCCAACTTCATGGCATCACTTTCAGAGCCACACACGCCAACATGTACAGGGGCCTCATCTAGAATGAGAATTGAGGTACCATTCGCTCCGAGCATCTTGCAATACTCGGTGAAAGAGCACCCCGTACGGGTGGAGAACTCTGAAAAAAATACGTCTCGAGTAATGTAACTACCCAGATCAATCTTGAATATAGGGGCACTTGCTAGCTCGAGTCGCCCTAGCACCGAGGATAAGAAACCATCAGTTCCTAATCCCCAATCTGAAACCACCCAAGATATTTTTTTTGATTTAAGAGTGAAGCAACAGGCTTGTTGCTCAAGCCCTCGAATTGCTACATGAGGAGGCTGACTGATAACTCTGTACGCTGTACCATCCAAAACTTGCTTGATTGGTAGAATCCTATCAGACGCTGGGGAGGCCAAATCGGGAACTAACGTCGGAACTGGGGTAACCGTCTTCGAAGCAAGAGAGCTATCACGCACGGAGAGCCTTTCCACTAGAAACTCCTCTCCTCGCACTAAAGGCAAGTCGTGGTCTGGAATAAACTTCCGAGAACCATCTTTACCGACATGCGATTTTCTTGGCCATAGCTTCCATGAAGCACCCTCATCATCGATTTGAATCTTACCTATTGAGTACCCATGAGCACGCAAAGTTTGATCCGACTCAACAATATACTCTAAGCCAAACAACGATGCCGCCTGTACAGATTTCCGGCCTGCTCCGCCTCGAGAAACAGTTACATCGTCAATATCATGTAAATGACCAAACAAGTGCGCTGTAAATCTGTTCGGATGATATATATGCTCTTCAAAGTGAGCATGGTCTTTTAGCCAGGACGTTGGATGGTGTGTAACGAGAAAATTTACGTCATGTTTTAGGCACCACTCGCTCGGAGTATCGTCGGTAACCGCAAGAATTTGGTGTACGCTTAGATCTAGCTCCCCCTCATAATCGTCACCTGTTAGCTGCAAAAATGCGGTATTCAGCCCCACTAATCCAACTTTAATTCCATCAAGTTGAAGAGTAACCGATGCATCACCTGGTAATACTCCCTCAGTGACAGCCCCCAACCGGATTGTAGGATGCGCCTGTAAACCTTCAATCCAGCCCATATAATTTGAAAATGTCGCACATACGTGCGGATAATAATCTTTATCTTTAGACCAAAAGAGCTCCCTTATTTTGGGTCGGTCCCACCAACCCTTCAGCACTTCACCTACGGGACTTTCACTAGGTCTTGCTAAATCGTGATTGCCGGGAATGGTGAATAAGATGGGGTCACTACCCGCTTGCTTTAGGACCTCCCAAATCTCTTCCAGAACCTTTGTTAGGCCTTCGTATTCTTCTAGTGAACCTTTCTGTGTCAGATCGCCCGAAAAAATTACAGCATCAATAGCTCCAGAATCTTTTAGCAGCGCTGCCAAATCTTGTAAAAATACACTTTTAACATTTGGCCACAGCCAAGATTGACCTTTTTGTCCTACATGAAGATCACTAAGGTGTAACCAAGTGAAGGCTCTGCTCATTATACAATATCCTTTTATTAGAGCTTTGATGAAAATATAATGTTACTGCCATACGAGGCATGAGTACCTTTCGGAGGTTGTATGGCTAAACGCCGCTCTTTTTCCTTTTTTAAACTTCCACGGTTACCAAAGTTCAACCTTCGATCATTCCCTTCGCGGAGCTAGCTTAGGCTTTAATTTCACCGTTCGCTTTTTTACACCTCTAGGATTCCATCCTATGCTAGGTGCTTCTATTACAACAATCCACAAACCGGTTACCTTCCTCACCAAGGGGAAGCATTGGATTGCGCCTTTCGCGATAGGCAGCGAACGTCCAAAAGCAGTCATTCAACGCATCTATGAATACACAGTCGAACCACTAACGTTAGAAGTGGAATTGATCACCTTGCGAACGCCATCTTCTTTCGTAGAAACGAATGGTCCAAGAACCGCTCCGACGGAAAGCGGCGTGATCTTTGTAGGTCAATTCACAGATTCTGACGGCCACCCATCGGGGACTAGCGCGGGAGGTTTGGTCCAGGGTTCTTCAACCAAGGCGTCTTGGAACCACTGCTCACGTAAGTTCGCATGCTCAGTAACGATGAGTTGAAACCCCGGAACCTCTTCTTGAGTAAACTTCAGCAACAACTCGAAAAGCCGGCGAACCGCATTGAGGTCGGCATCAGCTTCTGTCTTTTGCACTGACCCGTCAGCATCCTGGTAAACCTGTTCATTGTGGAAGTAAACCTGGGTTGGTTGATCGATGAGCATAAAGCGTGGAATTGGCCGATTGTTCTGCACCGCATATAGATGAAGAGAGAGTAGTGCAGATAGATGGTACGCCAGATGGTTTTCGCCCCCGCCGGTTCTACCCATAGGCACCGGGCGCTCGGGCCGATCAAAGATGATGGTCATTTGCGACAAATTTAGCCGTGCGGGAAAAGGAGCGAATTCGGCGTTAAAGCTCTTTATGTATCGCGATATCTGCGCAGAGATGTTGTTAAGGATCGAAGTAAGACGCTCGTTGCTGTCATCGGTCCCAATTTGTTCCTCAAACTGCTTTACCTTGTTGCTGAGGCGGCGACTCTCGGCTTCGAGATTAGCAATATCCTCATTTGGTAAGAGCGTTTCCAGAAACAAGCTGATACGGCCGACCACACGTGCAGCGGCATTGTTGCGCGAGCCCATCTTGGCGAGAAATTCGTTCGCCGAGATAGCCGCAGACAGCTGCGCTTCCTTTTGTTTGATCTCATCCTTGATTTCGTCCACGGTGCTGACCAACTCGGTCAAGTAGGCATCTAGCTTGGGACGTTGGCCGGTGGCGACGCGCAACTCTTTTTCAAGCGATGCCAGTTCTTTGAGCAGTACTATAGCAACAGGGGATTCTAGACCCAGGTTTCGTTCGCTGAACGGCCATTGCCACTCCCCACTGTCTGGATTCTTCGGCAGCGCTTTAATCGAAGCCAATCGGTCTATCTGTTCGACGGCCTCGTTTTCATAGCCGCCCGAGCGTTTTGCGAACTGTCGCGCCGCATCAATCCTGCCCTGGGCATCCCGGCGACTGCGGCGCAACTGTACGAGATCCTCTTCTAAAATCGAAACCCTACCGCCATCGTCGTCAGGTACGGTTTCTGGCGTCCATGACAACGCAGATCTCAATAATTCTACGACCCCGCCTGCATTAAGACTCTCGTCGGCTTCGCCGATAACACCGACTGTCTTTGCTTCCGAATAGAGGCTTATGGCCTGCACCTGCGATGTGTCGACGGCGCCGCGTGCCAGGTCCAATTTCTTCTGGTTAATCCTCAAGTCCCGCTGAGCCAAGCGCATCTTAGACTCTAGTTCGTAACGATCATTGGACGACACGCCGAGCAGGATCGGTAACGTGTCACGGATCGCCTGAGATTGGAACTGCTCGTTCTGTCGATAGAATAGTTGGTCTTTGTTGGCGACCAACCCCTGTTTCTGGAACAGGTAGTAAAAGGTGTGCTTAACGTTGGCGTCGTAGCTATTTCGGCTGTGCTCCAGCGCGACCTCAGTGCGGTTTTCAGGAATGCCGAGGAGACGCGACAACAATTCGACGATGCTTTCATCGTCAGTGTTGACCGACAAGTCATCAAACTCAGGAGCTTGCAATTGGGCACCTCTACGCAGCATTACCATACTGCAGCTGGCTCCACTGCCAGAAGGGGTTGGCTTCGCAACCAGCACCTGCTCCTTCTCGAATTGGTAGATAACGGCGAACCAGGCCACCTTGTCACGGATGATGCCCTCGGGGACATTGAACGAAGATCGCCCCATGCAGTATTCGATGATCTCTGAAAGCGCAGACTTGCCGGTGGAAGAGCGACCGGTAATAACGTTGAGCCCGTCTACTTTGAATGTGAGGTCACGACGCTGACCATCATGGCTGTAAATGTGGATGGATCTGATCTTCATGGGCGAATCCCGAAAGTCGTGTAAACGGTCGCCCGGTCGGCGATACGCGCGAATTCCTTTCCTACGATGCGTGCCACTTTCTGGCAGGCGATGGTTTCGGCAGTCCCATCTACGGTCTTACGCACCTTCTTGGGCACAGTCTGAATACGACCGTCATGGGCGACGGCGATACAGCCCCGTTCCATCAATACACCGAAACCCTCGAAAGCATAAGGGAGCATTTGTGTTACACGGTCTGCGAAGCCCACCATGATTTGTTGGTTCTTCTCAGCAGTCTTGAGGAGATAACTGCGAGGGCTACTGGCGATCACCTCTCGCGAGTCCTTATGCAGACTTAGAGGCAACACTAGAATCGACAGCGAAAAAGGCATACCGCGTTCGTCTTCCTCTTCATACCCGGCAAGTGCACGAAACAGGATTAAGCCGCAGAACGCTGGGTTGAATAGATTTCTAACCTCGAAGGGGCGCTGATCCCACCGCTTCATGATGCAGCCCCCAGAACGTTGCAGAGGCGATTAAGGAACCTGGGATGCCAATAGACTCTGGGTTGGGGAGTAGTGTCGGCTAATATGTGGAAGCTTCCACGAAGGACGTAGGGCTCAGTCACCCGCGCTCTAATTCGCAGTGACTCGATCTTTCCGGTTTCAAATTCCGCCCAGTTGTAAAGTTCAACGCCAGCTTGGCGAAATATCTCCTCCGCACTGTCATCATCCAGCTTTTCGAATATGACATCTTTATATCGATCCCATTCATCGGCTAGACGGTCTTCGTATTCCTCAACCCCCCCTAACACAAGAAGACTTTCTCGAGCCCAGGCCGACCTTTGTTCGAATGCTCGGTAATAATCTACAATAGCGCTCCTGATCCGGTTAGCGGAAACACCGATCTCACGTAGCTGCGCCACGAATAGGCGCGGATCCGCAGCAATATCGATATTATCGGAGGGGAGTTTTCCGCGGAACGTGATAGGCAGGTTATCCGCTTTGTACTCCTCAGCAAAGTTCGAGAGTTTATCGGATACTTCGTAGCCAAAAATTCCTTCAGGACTAGTGCCCGTAAGTTGCTTGATCACGGCATCGGTCCACCAGCCTTCCAGCCGTTCGAAAACGAACTCGCGATGCTCCCGCCGGATGCTTCGCATGTGCTTGTCCCTTATGAGCACAGGTATGTCACCGATGCGAGGGCTGCTATCGAGGATTAGGATGCGTTCGAGGAAATCCTGCTTCTCGGTTTCACTGAGTTCGTCGAACGCCACAGCAATTGGAGCAAGCAGTTTAGACGTCGAAGCCGAAATTGCCTTTTTGGCCAATTCGCTCAGAGTTTCGTCATCGCCGGAAGAGGTGGGCTGACTGGAAAGAAGACGGGATAGAAAGGAGTCGGCCGACACCTTACCGGTGGTGAATAAGAAGAATCGCAGGTTCGATGCCGCTCGGCCATCAGCTTTGTATCGCACCAACCAAATATTGACGGACTTCCAGAAATCGACTGACAGATCTGCTAGCTTGTCACCGACTGCCTTGTGCTTGAGCGAAGCTAAAGACTTGGCGCCTTCTCGATCGACGAAGTCGAGGTCGTCATCCTTTTCCAGAAAGATGGATGTGTCTTCGGGCAGCTGGAGTAAATGTAGTAAAGCTAGACGCGCCTGATAAATGTATCCCAAACCTTGCTCGACGGCTGAGAATTTGTCGGTAGATTTCCCGGCCATGCCAAAATCCTTTTCGTCAAAATTATCGGGAATGAATCTGAAGTTGTGACAGCATATCTCCTTATGCCAAGTACGTGTGAAAGTTGACCTTTCCATTTCAGCGCTACATGTGCAGCGAGGTGCACACAGCTTCTGCTAAATCACTGGCAATATTGAGTGTCCGCGTTTGGTTGGTAGCATTCCCCTCCGAGTTAAGGGTTCTGGATCAATAATAGCGGAGTTAGCCATCATAAAATGGTCCATCGCAGAGCAGGTTTGATGTAACACCAATTTGCCTTGTAACACGTCTATCGGCAAACGAAGCACAGCCGTGTAACGCCATAAAAAATTATTAAAAATCATATACTTACTACACCACGTAACGCGCGTAACACCCGTAACACGGTTTTATTAGGGTATCCCCATAGCCCCTTTATCATCGCTCCTCCAGCGAGGGTAGATAGGTCATACTCTTGGCTTGATTAAATGGCGAGGGTCCCTGCGCACGTCGGTTTGGCACGGGGTAGGAAACCCGCTGGTTCGTGTTAGCGGAAGGGCACCCAGCTTAGTGAACAGGTGAAACTGGTGAACTCCAGTTCACCTGTGCACATGCCCTACCCTTTCAGCCATCTGCGAGTACCATTACCAATACGGTAACGATGCCCTTTTTTCTTCAAGATGCTTTCAATTTCAACATTGAAATTTCAGTAAGCTGGTGTGGTTGCCGCTACCACGATCCCGCGGGTTTCATGCCCCGTGTGCAAAAGATTTCTTCAGGGACCCCGACGCTTCGAACGCGAACTAGAGGTTCGACGTTACGTTCTTGAGATGCCTAGACTGTCGGCCTCAGATCCTTCCAGAGATAGTCACGTATGGAAACGCCAAAGATCCACCAAATGCTCCTCAACATTGGAGCTATAGCCCAGCATGAGGCCGCACACTACGTGACTGCTTCAGCATTGGGATTCGAAGGACGCGAAATCAGCTTGCATTACCAAATAGAGCCATATGCGCATCGAGGCAATGCCCGAGGTGACTACAACGTACGCTGTGAGTCACTTATCGAGTTGCATGAGCTGATGACCAACAGGGTGATAATTGCCCTATCGGGAGCTATGGGGGAGGCAATTGATCGTTCGACCTTGAAAGTAAATGCCGTGACTGCTTACAAAATTCTTAACGAAGGGGCGACGGGAGCTAGTCAAGATTTTGCAGTCGCGAGGGAGCTGGTCAATTTGCTACACAACTCCTCCCAGGCAGGAGTCCACGTAGAAACGGGAAAGGATCACTCCTCAGTAGATTTGCTGAACAATCTCCTTGGAACCACTCTCGCGTTGGTAGAGTTGAACGCCAAGCCGATTTGCGCTATCGCTGATGCTCTCACGCAGAAGGTTGTGGACGGCAGAGGGACTGGGGCATTGCAACGCGTCGAAATCGAACAGTTGCTCACACATCCTGTACAGTGAGCACCGCTAGGCCGCAGGACCTTGTATCCCTGCATGTATCCCTAGCTTAAAAATAACGCTCAAGGCCTTGTATTATATGGACCCCGATGGTCTCCCTCGGGCACCATCTTAAAAAAAGACCTTGAAATTCAAGGTCTTTTTTTTCGCCTATAGAAAAGTGCATGACTCGCACGGTCATTCTTTTGAGAGCGACTCAGCACTTCAAGAACCTCCTCCAGGCGCGCCTGCGACACGCCTGACCAGCACAATTCGCCCTACCACTCATCGCGCGCTCACAAGCCTCTGACAGGCACTGGAGAGCGCTCAGCGGCCGAATGCATTCGAGGCCACTACCAGAATGTCCAAACCGCGCTCAGCACTGACGCAGCGGGCGTGTCAGAAAGGTGCGCAGCTTCAGGCACCGATCGACGCGCAGCGCGAAACGGCGCTGACCCAGCGCGGGGTTCACACCGATGAAACGTTGGCACAGAGGGGCGCTCCAGGTGAAGGATACTTTCTCTATGTGGCGTGCGCTGTTAGCGTCGACCCCACCAAGAATTCGTTCGCGCGAACGATCAGACTTAAATCGCCCAAGCCGCTCAAGGCTCTCGCGCATGGCCTGAATCCGGATGACTACCAGATCTTCCAGGTCGTTTTCGACCGCCCAAAACAAAACCCCATCTGCTTTCGCAGATGGGGTTTCGGAATTTAATCTTGAC
>Ga0302347_1004755_pt1 | contig 10563 bp, 6 predicted proteins | sample PhyWR1_FD_202178 | JGI IMG/M metagenome (GOLD analysis project Ga0302347, IMG submission 202178) | Leaf surface microbial communities from wheat plants in UC Gill Tract Community Farm, Albany, California, United States - DLSL W.R1 (v2)... | ecosystem: Host-associated > Plants > Phyllosphere >...
CCAGGGGCAAATCAGCGCCACGTAAAGATGATATCTGTCTGGCTCGGCAATAAAGCCAGCGTCACCGGTGATACCGGCTGAGCCATCGGGTGTTACCCAGTGACGAAAACTTGAGGTCTGGCGGACAAATCCGCCTTTTTCATCAGTAGCCTGTACGGGGTGCCATTCAGCGGTCCATTTTCCGTTAACCAGCATAGTCTTGTCCTCAGCGTTTGAATGAAGTGGATTTCAGAGCATATTTACCGTCACCTGTCAGAGCTAATGTAATCAGACCCACTATCCACAATGCAAGGAATTCCCAGCCACCGTTCGGATTAGTAAAGAAGAAACCTGCCGGGCCGTGTACGGTAGCGATAGCACCGAGTAACACAGGGATCAGAACGATGGCAACGATGCGCGCATAGATACCGAGGATCAGGGCAACACCGCCAACCAGTTCAACCGCCATTGTCAGATAAGCCAGACCACCCGGCAGTCCGAGTGAGGCAAAAAATTGTGCGGTGCCAGCCGGTGTAAAAACAAAAAATTTCAGACCAAAGTGAGCCAGAAACAGAATGCCTAATGCCAGGCGCATAATCAGGGCTGCGTAGGGGGCTGTGCGTTGATCTAACATAATATATTCCTCTCAAAAGTTGATAAGAGGAATGTACTCCATTTCCACGATGGTTATTATCCCATTATAAAGAGCATGTTTATTTCCAAAATGGAAATAAACACCTCCATTTAATCAATAACACTGCGGATAAATAACAACATCCAATAACGTTAAATTTTTTATCTATAAAATGACCGTATTTTGAAACAAAAGAGCAAGTCTCGCTGATATTTTCAGCGCTATCCGTCAGGTGTTTTCAGACGGAAATCGTGTATATATTCAATATGATGAGACTTTAAATTATGCCCTTTGATGTTATTACCGGGAGCTTTCCCGCCAAAATCAGTAACAATCATATTTACCCTATCACCCACACCGATTTGCCTCCTGACATGAAAGTCTGGGAAAAAATTAAGGTGTTCTTCGACCATACTCAACAGCCTGAAGCGTTAGAGTGTATCCGAACGCTGTATCACCCAAAGTTCGACACAACGCGAGAAGATATATTCAACAGATTTGAACAGATAAGAATGCTTGCATATCCTGGGTACCAGGAAAACATTCAGTCTAGCCGGTATGGGAGTAACCATCTCTGTATCCTGGACGCCAACAACCATGAAGTGTTTTCAGTCACCATTGATGATACCGGGAGCTATACCGTGGAATGTGAGGGCGACAGAGCAACACATCTCATTTCCACCCCCCCACAGAATGCAGAAATTTATGAAGCTCTCTGGTCTGCGTGGGTAATGGCCGCATCGCCCGGAGAGTCATCCATCCGTGCGACAGTGGTACAAAAAATGCGTCGCTGCCTGTACTATAATTGTACCACGCTTAACTTGACCAGACTTCAACTCACAACCTTACCTAACTATTTACCACCGGATATTCTAACGCTGAGGATTGATATGACACCCATCAGCAGCCTGCCGGAATTACCGCCAGGACTGGAGGTGCTGGTGGTGAGTAACACCGATATAAACAGTCTGCCGAAACTACCATCAGGACTGCAGGAGCTGGATATCAGTAACAGTGAAATAGACAGTTTGCCGGAATTACCGTCAGAACTTCAAAGGTTGTCAGTGAATAATATTCCGCTGCTGACCAGCCTGCCGGAATTACCGTCAGGACTTTCTCGTCTGGATGTGGAGGAGATTCCATTAACCAGTCTGCCGGAATTACCGTCAGAGCTTCAAAGATTGTCGTTGAAAAATCTTTTGGTGACGAGCCTGCCAGTGTTGCCACCAGAACTTGAGGCGTTAGATATTAATGATGTCTCGCTCATCCGCTGTCCGAAATTACCGCCAGGGCTTCAGCGTCTGGCGCTGGAGAATATTCCGCTGACCAGCCTGCCGGAATTACCGTCAAAACTTCAGCATTTGACGGTGGATGGCATGGAGCTGAACAGCTGGCCGGTGCTACCGTCAGAACTTCAGACGTTAAGCATTAATGACATCCCGTTATCCAGCCTGCCTGTATTGCCATCAAAACTAGAAAGCTTGACGGTGGAATCCACCCCTCTGACTAGCTTGCCCACCTTGCCACCAGGACTTCGGCAGTTGGATGTCTCTTTTACTGAACTGATTAGCTTGCCGGTTTTACCAGCAGAGCTTCTGAATCTGTATGTGATGAGAGCTGACCTGGCAAGTTTGCCCACTTTGCCGTCAGGACTTCGGGGCTTGAATGTGATTGACCTTGAGCTGACCAGCCTGCCTGCCTTGCCGCCAGGACTTCAGGTGTTGCGAGTGACGGGCGTTCCGTTGCTTAGCCTGCCAGCGTTACCATCAGGGCTTCAGCGCCTGGAGGTGGTTAATACTGAACTGACCAACCTGCCGAAAAACATCACTAGCTTGCCCCCAGAAGCAGATGTATGTCTGAGAGATAATCCTTTGACAGAACGCACCCGGCAGGCGCTGGACGATATAGTTAGAAACTCCACTTATTCCGGTCCTCGAATCAATATTAGTATGAGCCGCTCTTTCGTCCGCCGGGAAGCTCGGTTATTACATCTGTCGTCTGCTGCTAATGAAGGCCAACGTGCACCTTTCTGACAGAGGCTAGGGTTTTGGACCGCAAGATGCTTTTCAAAAACCGTAGACTAAGTGTTTACGGTTTTTATCAGCTGAAACGCTATGTGGTAGACCGTTTTCGATGTTCCTTTCTTCTCATAAGAATGATTCGCCACTGCGGCTACCGCTTACGGCATGTTATATAGCGTGCGTACTGGATGGCCAGTTTTCTTCCCACTTGGGTTTGCCCGCAAAAGATTCAGCAAGAAAATCAATCAAGACGCGGGAACGCCGGGTCAGGTATTTCACGGGGGGATAAATGGCATACAGGCCTAACGGTGGGGCTTCGTAGCGAGAGAGAACGGAGATAACGGTTCCATCCTGAAGGGCCTTGCCTGCGACAAAAGTGGGAAGCCGTGTAATCCCGAGTCCTTCTGTCGCTGCCCGCAGGCAGACTTCCGCGTTAGATAATTTTATTTGTCCGCGGACGAGCTGGACTTGTAACTGGCTATTTTCATCCTGGAATGACCAGGCAAGGGGATCGCGAAAGTTAGTGTCCACAATGCAGTGGTGTTCTGACAGCTCAGTCCAGTGTGAAGGCGTACCTTTCTGTTGTAGGTAAGCGGGGGATGCCACCGTCACGATACGGATATCGCAAAGCTTACGAGCAATCAGACTACTGTCAGCCAGTTTGCCAATACGCAGCGCCAGGTCAAAACCTTCATTAACGACGTTAACCAGCCGGTCGGCAAAACTGACATCTAATTCAATATCAGGATAGCGACGGGCAAAAGTCATCAGATGTTCAGCGAGCTGGGTCGAGCCAAAGGTGACTGGCGCAGAAACTCTTAATAACCCGGACGGTGTTTTGGAGGCGTTAAGCACATCGTCATTCAGCGCATCATATTCTGCCAGTAGTGGACGAATACGTTCATAGTAGGCCAGCCCCACCTCGGTGGGTTTCAACGAGCGGGTCGTGCGGTTAAAAAGACTGACGGCCAGTTCCAGTTCGAGACGGGTTATCAGTTTTGATGCCTGTCCGTGGCTGGTCGACAGTCTTTGCGCGGCGGCGGTAAAACTCCCCGTTTCCATGACCGCAATAAACATGCGATCGCAATCGAGCCTTTCCATGCGGCTTTCCTTTTACTTCACTCTGACACCAGGAGGCAAAAATGAGGCTCTTGCCTCCTGAACCGTCGTATCCCGTTTATTTCAGACCGTCGGCCGTCATACGATCGCGGATATGCTGAGCACGCCCCTCAGAGGAAGGGTGGTCATCCAGCATACTGCTCTGGCGTCCACCATCCAGACTTGCCAGTTTTTCAAAGCTGGTCACTAGCCCGTTGGGATTGATCTTACGCTGGCGTAGCAGATCGTAAGAGTAGTCATCAGCTTCTGACTCCTGACGTTGTGAGAACTGAGCATTGACCAGTTTTTCACTTAAATCGCCCAGTTGAGACTGGGAGAGCTCACCGACTACCCCCCCGGCAGAAGCGGCCGCAATACGTACGGCATTGGTCCCCATGGCGACTTGCATGCCTTTCTTCACATGACCCAGGGCTACGTGCCCCATCTCATGACCCAGCACGCCTTCAACTTCATTATCGTTCATCAAGTCCATCAGGCCGCTGTAGACCCGGATACAGCCGTTCGCCATCGCAAAGGCGTTCACATCTTTGGTCATATAAACTTTATAATTCACCGGCATACCGTTGATATTATCCCCCAGAGCCTGGGAAATTTTCTTTAAGCGCTGGGTATAGACGCTATTAGCCGGAGCCAGGGTAGCCTTACTGTCCTGTTGCTTACAGGCCTCATCACTGAGCTGTTTTACCTGAGCATCACTGAGGGTATAGGCCTGAAATGCGCCGACACCGGAAGTTAATAAACCATCAGAGTTCATGCCCTGGCAGCCGCTCAAAAAGAGGGTTAAGCCCAGAGCTGCGATAATGGGGTGTAACTTCATGTTCAAATCCTTCTATCAGTGATAATTGTGGAATAAAGAGGAACTCAATGTTCCATAACCAGGAGGTTTATCCTTTCATCAGGAAAGTCTCATACGCTGTAGGTAGCGACCGATGCAAGCGTTTTCGTGAGATTTCTTAGTAGATACGCTGCCTCTACATGTACATGCCCTTCCCCCTGGTGTACATTGTCGGGAGGTTTTTGGGCTGTAGTTACCAATGTATATTAGTAGTAGCGTCAATTTCCACTATCCGATCTGGAGTTAAAATGTCCTCTCGTAAAGAGCTTGCAAACGCAATTCGTGCGCTCAGCATGGACGCAGTACAAAAGGCGAAATCCGGGCACCCTGGTGCACCTATGGGTATGGCCGATATCGCTGAAGTTCTGTGGCGCGATTTTCTGAATCATAACCCGCAAAACCCATCATGGGCCGATCGCGACCGTTTTGTTCTGTCTAACGGCCATGGTTCAATGCTGATTTATAGCCTGTTGCACCTCACGGGTTATGACCTGCCAATCAAAGAGCTGGAAAACTTCCGTCAGCTGCACTCTAAAACGCCTGGTCACCCAGAAGTGGGCTACACCGCAGGTGTTGAAACCACCACTGGTCCGCTGGGACAGGGTATTGCCAATGCTGTAGGTATGGCAATTGCTGAACGTACCCTCGCGGCACAATTCAACCGTCCTGGCCATGATATTGTTGACCACTTCACCTATGCCTTTATGGGTGACGGTTGCATGATGGAAGGCATCTCCCACGAAGTGTGCTCCCTGGCGGGTACCCTGAAGCTGGGCAAACTGGTTGCTTTCTATGACGACAACGGCATCTCTATCGATGGCCATGTTGAAGGCTGGTTTACTGACGATACAGCAAAACGTTTTGAAGCCTATGGCTGGCACGTTGTTCGCGGTATTGATGGCCATGATTCTGACTCAATTAAACGTGCAGTTGAAGAAGCGCGTGCGGTCACGGATAAGCCATCATTGCTGATGTGCAAAACCATTATCGGTTTCGGTTCTCCGAACAAGCAAGGTACTCATGATTCTCACGGTGCGCCACTGGGTGATGCAGAAATTGCACTGACTCGTAAAGCACTGGGCTGGGAATATGAGCCGTTTGTTATTCCACAAGATATCTATGCACAGTGGGATGCCAAGGCAGCCGGCGAGAAAAAAGAAGCGGCCTGGAACGAGAAATTTGCAGCTTATGCAAAAGCGTTCCCACAGGAAGCTGCTGAGTTTAGCCGCCGTGTAAATGGTGATTTGCCAGCTGATTTCGACGCTAAAGCGAGCGAGTTCATTGCTAAGCTGCAAGCTAATCCTGCGAAAATTGCCAGCCGTAAAGCTTCTCAGAACTCTATTGAAGCCTTTGGTCCGTGGTTACCTGAGTTCCTGGGCGGTTCTGCTGACCTGGCACCTTCTAACCTGACCCTGTGGTCTGGTTCTAAAGCGCTTAACGAAGATCAGGCCGGTAACTACATCCATTACGGTGTACGTGAATTCGGTATGACTGCTATCGCTAACGGTATTGGTCTGCATGGTGGTTTCCTGCCATACACTTCAACCTTCCTGATGTTTGTTGAATATGCACGTAATGCTGTGCGTATGGCTGCGCTGATGAAGCAGCGTCAGGTTCTGGTTTATACCCATGACTCTATTGGTCTGGGTGAAGATGGCCCAACTCACCAGCCGGTAGAACAGCTTGCTGCTCTGCGTGTGACACCAAACGTGAGCACATGGCGTCCATGTGACCAGGTTGAGTCTGCGGTTGCCTGGAAATACGCAGTACAGCGTAACGACGGCCCGACAGCTCTGATCCTGTCTCGTCAGAACCTGGCACAGCAAGAGCGTACTGCTCAGCAACTGGCTGATATTGCCCGTGGTGCTTACGTCCTGAAAGACAGCGAAGGCCAGCCTGAGCTGATTTTCATTGCAACCGGTTCTGAAGTTGAACTGGCAGTCGCTGCATGGGAAAAACTGACTGCTGAAGGTGTTAAAGCGCGCGTCGTTTCTATGCCGTCAACTGATGCCTTTGACAAGCAGGATGCTGCTTACCGTGAAGCTGTGCTGCCAAAAGCAGTGGCTGCTCGCGTTGCTATCGAAGCCAGCATTGCTGACTACTGGTTCAAGTATGTGGGTCTGAACGGCGCTATCGTCGGTATGACCACCTTCGGTGAGTCTGCTCCAGCAGAACAACTGTTTGAAGAGTTCGGTTTCACCGTTGAAAACGTAGTGGCACAGGCTAAAGCGATTCTGTAATCGTTGAGGTTAGTGTGTTACCAGAAGGGGTCGCTCAGGCGGCCCTTTTTTTATCCATATTGATATAAAAAAACTTAATGCTTACAGTCGTAGTCATTTTCTCTCACAGAGATGCCTTTAGTCCTATTCCTTTATATTATATATATGTTTATTATCATGAATTGTTATCTAAGATAGTGTCAGTGCTCTATTTTTTTCATACGCTGCATTATTTATTTAGTATAACAGAATGAAATTTGGAAAATATTGATGATTTTAGCTTGAGATAAAAGTAATGATGGCATTAAAAAATATTTTTCTTCCGGTTTAATAATGATTTTCACAGTTCCGACTGCGCACTAAATCTCATAAGGAAAAATACCAATGCTTCATTTAACTACTATCTCTAACGAAGATGTCATGTTACAAATCAGCGATATACTGCTAATAAAATCCTGTGGCAGTGCAAAAACAATTATTCAATTACGGGGCGTGTCTGAACAACTCACCATTGATGCGAGCTTTGATCAAATCAAGAGCGCAATTAATAATAAACAGACAAAACCGGCTCAAGTATTGACTCCATTAAAATTAGCGACAATCAGTGAGATTTAAAATTCTTTCGCGATGATTTAAAAATCACTCTTTTGAAGATATCATAAAATAATCTATTGCCGTAATGAGCAGGTTTAACTCCTTATTAAGGCTATCTATTGCATCATATATGAGGGCGTCAGCTGCGCGGGTGTGTAAATGGAGTTCAACAGTCTCGCATAGATGAACAATTGAAGCCCCTCCTAATATCTGTGCCGTTCCTGCGATACGATGAACATGACGTTCAACGGCATGCCAGTTTTCAGCCATCAGTGCCTGATGTAATTCTTCCCTGTCTTTTTGACACTCATCTCGTGCATGTTCCAGCATTTGGCGTATCAGTTCCGGCTGCTCCATTGCCAGTGAGGAAAGCATTTCTGTATCAATAATCGTATTTAAAGCGCCAAAGAAATTCCGTGGCTTCACTGATTGCATCAGACGCGACAATTGATCCAAGTTTATGGGTTTAAATAACAATAATTGCATACCTGCTGCAAGGCATCGTTCTTTCTCTTCTGTTCGAGCATTTGCTGTTAAGCCCCAAATAATCAGGTCACTATCATATTGGCGTATCCTGGCGGTGAGTTCGACTCCATCCAGAACAGGCATATTAATATCGGTAATCAGCAGATCGTAAGTTTTGTGTTTAACGGCATCCAATGCCTCTTGTCCATTTTTGACTTCATCGATAGTGTACCCTAAACGGGTAAACTGTCGGGATATCAATAGCCTGTTGGTTGGGTTATCATCAGCGATAAGTATATTGAGTGCTGTTGTTATCGATTGAAGAGGGAGGATATCTGAGTCTGAACGTTGGACTGATATCGAGCGAGATTGGTGTGTAGGGACTTCCAGAGTAAAGGTCGAGCCTTTATCAGAAGCAGCAGATAAGAAAATCCGCCCCTTCATCAGGTTTATAATTTCATTACAGATATATAATCCCAGGCCGGATCCTGTTTTTAACTTACCTGAGGAGGTCTGGCTAAACATTTTAAAGAGTTTTTCTTGCTCGGGTTCAGAGATACCGACACCACTATCCATAACGCTTATCACTAATACGGCGTTTTCTTCTGAATCTAATGACAGGTCAGCTGTAATATGAATATTGCCCCGCTCGGTGAATTTGACTGCATTACTGATTAAATTCGCGAGTACTTGACGAAGCGCTTTCGGATCAATATATAAATGATATTCTGGATCGATATTACAGTCTAAATTTATAGTGAGTCCTTTCTGAAAAGATAATGCATCAAACATGTTAATCACGGATAACAAAAAGGGCTCTATATCGACCCACTCTTCATTCAGTTCAAAACTGCCGCTGGCTATTTTTTCTAAATCTAACACATCACCCACAAGGCTAAGTAGCGTTTTCCCCGTTGCATAGGCGAGCTCAATATTACTGGCTGTTGCCGCATTTTCTGGTTTATCCAGACGAATAAGTTCAAGGAACCCCATAATAGCACTCACCGGTGTGCGAAGTTCGTGGCTCATCCTTGCAAGAAATTCACCCTTTGCTTGCTTAGCCATCGTCGCATTGTTAGATTCTACTTTTAGCGCATCCAGCAGCATTTTTTGTTCGGTTATATCAGTCCATCCACAAATGAGCAGTGGATTATTCTCGACATTTTTTTCAAATAACGTGAACCAAAGAATGACATCACGGACCTCATCACCGTTATGAATGGTTGTTGTGTACTTAACAACATTGTCTCTGACGAGACCTGATTCAATGGCTGAAGTAATAATATTAAAACTTTGATACAGCGGATGTGAGGGCGTAGAAATAAAACTCTCTGCCCCAGCGCTTTCTGAATGAGAAAAGAATGATGTAAATGCGGGGTTATAGCTTCTTAACTCACCTTCACTGGTTATCACGTAGAGCGGGTAAGGAACCGAAGAGGATAATTTTGAACTAAAACTAAGCTGATCTTTAAGATTACCTTCGGTAGATTTTCTTTTTTTCATTTCTCTTAATAAACTCCACCCCCAGAACAAAGTACTACCAATAAGTAGAAGAGATAGAATAATAACAATGTAAAATTCTTTTTTGTATATATCCCATGTGTTTACTTTAATATCAGGCATAGTTAACCATTTATTTGAGAGGCTAGCTATTTGTTTAGGCGGGATATCATCGATAACTTTGTTAATTATTCGTTGTAATTCATAAAGATGATTAGGTACGGCAAATGAAATCTCGGCAACAGGAGCCTGTGGTATCGGATAAAAATTAAGGTTATCAGAGTTGAAATGCTTGAGATAATATTGTGCCGTGAGCTTTGTGGCTATAGCAATATCGACTTCATCTTCATTAAGCATGTTGATTGCTTTACTGGAGTTTTCGACATTGAAGATCTTTAAGTAGGGATGGTTTTTTTCAATAAATAGCTTCAATACATGATCGCGAGGCATGGCAACTACGGCCTTTTGAGGTTTGTTTGTGAGTATTTTTGTATCATTTTTAGTCACAAAAACAAAAGGGCTTGCCAGGTAGGGATGTGTAAAAAGGGCTTTTCCTGCACGTTCAGAGCTATAATTCGCAGTGGGATGTAAATCCCATTCGCCGGAGTCGGTTATTTTTTTTACTTCACTGTTAGAGGAAACGAAAATGGGTTGGAAATTGAGCCCTGTTTTAATATGGATGAGATCTAACATATCCCCGGTAATACCACGAATATCCTTATTAGAATCAGTCATACTGAATGGGAAACTATATGGATTTATAATAACACGTATGGTTTTATTTCTATTAATCCATGCCTGTTCATGTTTCGACAGTTCAAGCGGACCATCATATAAAGAGAGATTACCGAAATCAAGCCACGATACGGTTATTTGATTATGAGTCTTAGTGCTAATTGCATTGATAAATAAATTAATAATGTTTAATAAACGGGTGTTGTTTTTGTTTAATAATAGCGAAACGACTAACTCCTCAGAACTCCAGGTTTTGATTAAGCTGAGTGAATTATAGAAATCTGAGGAAAGATAATAACCGGCTTCAAGATTTGTACCAAAAAAAACATCGTATTTACCACTTTCGACAGAAGACAAAGCTTTTTCAAAATTATCAAATGAAGTAATAGAGGCGTTTTTATAGCGGTGCTTTATAAAATTTTCACTTGGATAGTTATTGACAATGGCTATTTTAATTGGATA
>Ga0302347_1004764_pt1 | contig 10541 bp, 9 predicted proteins | sample PhyWR1_FD_202178 | JGI IMG/M metagenome (GOLD analysis project Ga0302347, IMG submission 202178) | Leaf surface microbial communities from wheat plants in UC Gill Tract Community Farm, Albany, California, United States - DLSL W.R1 (v2)... | ecosystem: Host-associated > Plants > Phyllosphere >...
CGGCCTGGGACGCGATCATCGAAGCCACCGTGGGCCGGCTGCGTCCCATCGTGCTCACCGCTGCGGCCGCGGTGCTGGCCATGATCCCGTTGTCGCGCAGCGTGTTCTGGGGCCCCATGGCCGTGGCCATCATGGGTGGCCTGGTCGTCGCCACGGTGCTGACGCTGCTGGCGCTGCCGGCGATGTATGCCGCGTTCTTCCGCGTGCGCCGGCCCGAGCCGGCAGCCTAAAAACTTGCACTCGATTGCAAAAAATGCAGTGTCAAACAGGTAAAATAAGCGGTTGACCTAAGGTCTGGCATCGCGCCAGACCACCGCGCGGGTGGCGAAATTGGTAGACGCACCAGGTTTAGGTCCTGACGCCAGCAATGGTGTGGGGGTTCGAGTCCCCCCTCGCGCACCAGAACAGAAAAGTGCCGACTCTCACCGAGTCGCGCATTTCAAGCAGAAAAGGCCGTTTCCCCTCTGGGAGCGGCCTTTTTTTCTGCGCGCTGCGCCTACGGTTTGGAAAGTGCTCTCTCCAGATCCTGTTTTTCCGACAGGAGTCGGTCCAGGTTGGCTTGCAGGCGGCGTTGCTCCGTGTCGCACCGGGTTGCTATAGCTTGCATTTCGGCGCTGAGTGATTGCTCCCAAGTAGCGCCTGCCAGGCTGTTGTCAGCGAGTGTCTTGCGATTGCGTACTGATTCGATCTCAGCCTGGCATTGAGCGTCGGCGCGAAGAATCTCACCTTGTGCGGCGCCAATGGCCAGGTTGTTGAGCGTTGAAAGGCGATTTTCCTTGGCTAGGCGGGCTGACAAGTTGTTCAGCCTGTCGGCCTCTGTGATGTTCGGCGATGCTGCGGCTGGTGTCCCGGTGCCTATAACAGGCGGCTCAGCGCCCGCTCCCGTCAGCGCCTGGGATTTCGGCGCATTGCCCGACGCAGGGTGAACATCGTGCTTTCCTCCCTGGTTTGCGCCGGCGCAAGGGATTTCCTGAAAGGTGGTGCGCCCGCTTGCGTCCTGGCATTTATAGACTGCCCAGGCCGGTGTGGCGGCCATCAATGTCAATAAAGCGATGTTGACCAGTTGACTTGTCTTCATGGGTTGCTCCGGCGGTGACTGTAGTGTTTTTAGCACATGGCGCCATGGCAGGCCGCAGCCAGTCGCACCGCGGTGACATCGCTGTGCAGAGTGCTCCCTTGCCGGTGGCTTCGGTTCTGGCTGCGGGTAAGGGTGTCGGCGTGCCCTGCCTGCGCTCGCCCATTTGCGTCAAAGTAACGGACAGTAATAAAAATGTTCGCGCTTCATACCCAAAAGCCGATCATGCGCCTACAGTGCCTAAAGAAAAATACAGGGCAAAAATGGTCCATGGATTATTGGTATCGGCATCTTTGTCGTGCTGGTGGGTTTGATCGATCTGGGGATCGCGGCCCTGTCTCGTGACATGGACGGCTATTGATGCGGTTCATGCAGTTTTTTCCAGCGGCTGTTCATTCCGGGTCCACCACCAGATCGCCCGCCGCGGCGCGGATCCGGGGTTCGACGTAGTAGCCGCCGTATTCTGTGTAGCGCAGAAAGACGCGCGCGCAGGACTTGCAGGCCCAGATGTCGCAGCGGTTGTAGGGGTGGTAGCTGACGGCAATGGGCGCATCCTCGGACCAATAGTTGCTGCGCTGCGGGTGGTACTCGTCGAGCGTGGGTTCAACGGCAGCCCCATCGGTCTCGCGCAGCGTGCCCACCTGCGCCAGAGCCTTTTCTTCAAAAGTCGAAGGCAGCGCTTCCCAGCCTGGGCAGCGCAGTGCATTGCAGGCTGCGCATCCTGTGTGGGAGCCGGCGCTGGCCGCTTGCCGCAGCATTTGCGCAGTCCAGCGCGAAGAACTTTGTTTGGTGGTCATGCGCCTACCTTAGCGCAAGGCAGTGGGGCTGGCGCCGAAATCACTCACGCCATGCATGGCTGCGCGCACGGGTGTCGCCGGGTGTCATTCCGTCGCGCGCTTTTGTCGCTTACCATCGCCTCCACGAGTCTTATTTCAAGACGATATCGGGAGAATTTATGGCCAAAGAACAGCGCAACGAGAAGTTGTCCAAGAAACCCAAGAAGGACACTTCGGCTCCCAAGACCGGCAGTCCTTCCGACCGCCCCATGGCGCCCGTCACCTCGGTGATCCCGCGCGGCAAGGACAAGAACAAGTAAGAAGCAGGTCGGCTTGCTTCCCGTGGACCATGCCTGCCGGCTTCGCCGGCGCGTGGCGGCCACGGTCTCACAACGCTGCCGGCACGTTGCCCGCAGCGTGCATCCCGGCGCGGCAGGCGTGCACCTGCTGAGTTTTTCCCGCGTTCGCATTGCGCCTTGCCACGCCTGCGGCTGATCGTCACTGCCACCGTGCGGTGATCGCCGCGCTTTCCCTTTTCGCGCAACCTTTCGACGTCTTGCCTGCATGCTCAGGGGGGGCGTTTTCCCGAGCGCTGCGGCATGCCTGTCCTGTCGCCCGATATTCACTGTCGGTTCGTTTCACTCGCTGAAGCGATTTTTCCGCGTGCATATACTGGTATTCAGTGAGTTATTGGTATTTTCCCTGCCAGAATTAACTTGCATGGAGTTTGATTCCATCCGCCAATTGCTGGAGCTTTTGTCTGGCAAGAAAGTAGGTGCTTGACGACATTATCGAAATTAAGCAGTTTATAGAATTTAACCGTGCATATCGTTCTTTGCACTTAACTTTCAAGGAGATGAAAATGGCTGTCAATAACCCCCATGGTCATAATCAATATACCGACAAGAAGAAGACGGAGAATGCGGATCCGAGCAAGCGCACGACGTCGGGAAGCTCCGCCGGAACGCGCGGAGGAACCAGCGAGCAGCATGCAGAAGCCGGCCGCCAGAGCCACAAGAATGACGACAAGTCTTCTGGCCGTCAGGGTCAGAAAAGCGACGGCTAAGAGGCCCTGAATTCAACCGGATCATTATGTGAAGGTTGAATTCTTTCTTGGTGGTGAAATGAAATTCTGGAGATATTCAAATGGTTTCACGTAGCTATGAGGAAAGTGATTATCGGCGAGGGCCGCCGAATGTACGCAATGAACCCAATCACCTGGGGCGGGGAGGTCGTGATGACGACGATTACGCCTACCCGCCGCCTGTTTACGGCCGTGAAAATGCCGGGCCGCAGGAGCGCTATCCGCAACGTGCGGACTATGGATATCGTGATATCGACCAGCCTTTGCGTGGTGGTGGCGATGTCTATCGCGGTTATGAAGGCCGCGGCAATTACGGCGGCGACCCGGGCTACGAAGCCGGGCGCCATGCTGGCGCATCCCGGCGCAGCGCGGCGCCTTATGACGACGCGCCGGCATACCGCCAGCGCAGTTTTCCGGCTGCCTACGGCCAGCGCGGGGAGACCGGTCATGAAGATCCCGCCCGATATGGCGCGCAGGAGCGCGAAGGGCGCGAGAAGTCGCGGCAGTTCGATTCCGACTACCACCAGTGGCGCGACGAACAATTGAACGCGCTGGATGACGATTACCGCGCCTGGCGCGGCGAGCGCTACCAGAAGTTCGCCGATGAATTCAGTCAGTGGAGGTCGGGGCGCTCGCGCCCCGAGGAGGAGAGCCGCGGCAAGGGTGCGGACAAGGAGGGCTCCGGCAAGAGCAAGTAAGCAGCAGGGGATTTTCTTCAGATGCCTGGGCGATGGTGGTTGCCCGGGCATTTTTTCCTTGCGGCTCGCAGTTGCGTGCCGGTGAAACGAAAAAAGGACTTGGCAAAGCCAAGTCCTTTTTTGAATCAATGGTCGGCGAGAAAGGATTCGAACCTTCGACCCCTTGCACCCCATGCAAGTGCGCTACCAGGCTGCGCTACACGCCGACGAGAACGCTATTGTATGACAAACAATCCACTGCTTTTGGCAAATCGCTGCTTTTTTCAAAAACAGCGGCCTGCGCAGCCGTTGAGCGACGGTTTCCGGCGGCAAAACCAGGGCGCCGGGCAGGGCGTGCACGGCGCGAATCGGCGCTGCGGCGGGGTCGATACAGCCTGCTGGGCAGCGGTCGCAGGGTTTCCCTTGCCAGCCTTGCGCCAGGGAGGTTTGCCCGCTCGCTATAATTGCAGATTCGATTTTTAGTGCGCGAAGCGCTTTCATCCTGTGTGGATTGGACGCCCGCTGCCTAAGCTATTGATTTTCTTGGTGTGCGGAAGTCTCCGCGCACCATCCATGTGAGACTTTGCGGAACACGGTGCAGGCTGCACTGCAGCCGGCACGGTCCACATATCCCTGATTAGGAAGAACCATGGCCGTTACTGTTGAAACCCTCGAAAAGCTCGAGCGCAAGATCACGCTGAGCTTGCCTTTGTCCGCAATCCAGTCCGAAGTCGAAACGCGCCTCAAGCGTGTTGCCCGCACGGTCAAGATGGACGGCTTCCGTCCCGGCAAGGTCCCCATGAACGTCGTGGCACAGCGCTACGGCTACTCGCTGCAGTACGAAGTGCTGAACGACAAGGTCGGCGAAGCTTTCGCCCAGGCCGTGAGCGAAGCCAAGCTGCGCGTTGCCGGCCAGCCCCGCATCACTGAAAAGGAAGGCGCACCCGAAGGCGAAGCCCAGTTCGACGCCGTGTTCGAAGTGCTGCCCGAAGTCAAGATCGAAGATCTGTCGACCGCCGAAGTCGACAAGCTGTCGGCTGAAGTCGACGACGCCGCGATCGACAAGACCATCGACATCCTGCGCAAGCAGCGTCGCACGTTCGCCCAGCGCGCGCAAGACGAAGCGGCTGCCGATGGCGACCGCGTGACCGTGGACTTCGAAGGCAAGATCGACGGCGAAACCTTCGCTGGCGGCAAGGCCGAAGACTTCCAGTTCCTGGTCGGCGAAGGCCAGATGCTCAAGGAATTCGAAGACGCGGTGCGCGGCATGAAGACCGGCGAAAGCAAGACTTTCCCCCTGGCCTTCCCCGAGGACTACCATGGCAAGGACGTTGCCGGCAAGACCGCTGACTTCCTCGTGACCCTCAAGAAGGTCGAAGCCGCCAACCTGCCCGAAGTCAACGAAGCCCTGGCCAAGTCGCTGGGCATCGCCGACGGCACCGTCGACGGCCTGCGCGCAGACATCAAGAAGAACCTCGAGCGCGAAGTCAAGTTCCGCCTGCAGGCGCGCAACAAGCAAGCCGTGATGGATGCACTGGTTGCCAAGGCGGAACTCGATCTGCCCAACGCCAGCGTGCAAGCCGAAGTCGCACGTCTGCTCGAAGGCGCACGTGCCGAACTCAAGCAGCGCGGCATCAAGGACGCCGAAAAGGCAGAAATCCCTGAAGACGTGTTCCGTCCCCAGGCCGAGCGCCGCGTGCGCCTGGGCCTGGTGGTCGCCGAGCTGGTGCGCGCCAATGAACTGCACGCCACACCCGAGCAGCTCAAGGCCCATGTCGAAGAGCTGGCCGCGAGCTACGAGAAGCCCGAAGAAGTCGTGCGCTGGTACTTTGGCGATCGCCAGCGTCTGGCCGAAGTCGAAGCCGTGGTCGTTGAAAACAACGTCACCGAATTCGTGCTGGGCAAGGCCAAGATCAGCGACAAGTCGGTGTCGTTCGACGAACTGATGGGTCAAGCGTAAGCCAGGTGCCCTGTTTCCCATGAAAGCGCTGCGCTTTTGTGGGAAAACCCTAGTTTGGGGCTTGTGCTTTCGTGCACAGGCCCCATTTCTTTTCTGGGTACAGTACCCCCATTGAATGGAGAAAACATGAGCGCACTGGATACACAAGGCCTTGGCATGGTCCCGATGGTCATCGAGCAATCGGGTCGTGGCGAACGGTCTTACGACATTTACTCGCGCCTGCTCAAGGAGCGCGTGATCTTTTTGGTCGGCCCGGTCAATGACCAGACGGCCAACCTGGTTGTCGCCCAGCTGCTGTTTCTGGAGAGCGAAAACCCTGAAAAGGACATTTCGTTCTACATCAACTCTCCTGGCGGCTCGGTGAGCGCGGGCATGGCGATCTTCGACACCATGAACTTCATCAAGCCCGAAGTATCGACACTGTGCACCGGCATGGCCGCGAGCATGGGCGCATTCCTGCTGTCGGCAGGGGCAAAGGGCAAGCGTTATGCTTTGCCTAACTCCAAGGTCATGATCCACCAGCCACTGGGCGGCATGCAGGGCCAGGCCACGGAAATCGAGATTCACGCACGTGAAATCCTCAAGACCCGTGAGCAGCTCAACCGCGTGTTGGCGGAGCAGACCGGTCAGCCGCTGGAGAAGATCCAGCGCGATACCGAACGCGACTACTTCCTGTCGGCGGACGAAGCCAAGGACTATGGTCTGATCGATCAAGTGATCAGCAAGCGCGCCTGAGCCTGCTTTCCTCCGGCCGGCGGCGTTTCCCCTGGAGGGAGGCGCCGTTTTTTATTTCGGTATCATCGTTTTCCACACTTTTGTAACAAGGCACCGCTCCCATGGCCGAGAAAAAAGGCACTTCCAGCGAAAAAAACCTCTACTGCACTTTCTGCGGCAAAAGCCAGCATGAAGTGAAGAAGCTGATCGCCGGTCCGTCGGTCTTTATCTGCGACGAGTGTATTGATCTGTGCAACGAAATCATCCGGGACGAGAAGCCCGCCGATGAAGCACGCGACGCGCGTGGCGATCTGCCCACGCCGGCCGAGATCAAGGCGAATCTGGACAGCTATGTGATCGGCCAAGAGGTCGCCAAGCGCACGCTGTCGGTAGCGGTCTACAACCACTACAAGCGACTGCGCCACAAGGAAAAGGCCGGCAAGGACGATGTCGAACTCGCCAAGAGCAACATCCTGCTGATCGGCCCCACAGGCTCGGGCAAGACGCTGCTGGCGCAGACGCTCGCGCGCATGCTCGACGTACCGTTCGTCATGGCCGATGCGACCACGCTGACCGAAGCCGGTTATGTGGGCGAAGACGTGGAGAACATCGTCCAGAAGCTGCTGCAAAGCTGCAACTACGAAGTCGAGCGCGCGCAGCGCGGCATTGTCTACATTGACGAGATCGACAAGATTTCGCGCAAGTCGGACAACCCCAGCATCACGCGCGACGTGTCCGGCGAAGGCGTGCAGCAGGCGCTGCTCAAGCTGATCGAAGGCACGATGGCCAGCATTCCGCCCCAGGGTGGTCGCAAGCATCCGAACCAGGATTTCCTGCAGGTCGACACGACCAACATCCTGTTCATCTGCGGCGGCGCGTTCGCGGGCCTGGAAAAAGTGATCGAGAACCGCACCGAAGCGTCGGGCATTGGCTTTGGCGCTGTCGTCAAGAGCAAGAAGCAGCGTTCGGTTTCGGACATGTTCCAGGAAATCGAGCCCGAAGATCTGATCAAGTTCGGCATCATCCCCGAGCTGGTGGGCCGCATGCCCGTGGTCACGGCCTTGGCCGAACTCAGTGAAGACGCGCTGGTGCAGATCCTGACCGAGCCCAAGAACGCTCTGGTCAAGCAGTACAGCAAGCTGCTGGCGATGGAAGGCGTGGAGCTCGAGATCCGTCCCGCGGCCCTGCGCGCCATTGCCCGCAAGGCGCTGGCCCGCAAGACCGGCGCGCGCGGACTGCGCTCGCTGCTCGAGCTGTCGCTGATCGACACGATGTTCGAACTGCCCAATACCGACAACGTGGAAAAAGTGGTGCTCGACGAGTCCACCATTGAAGATGGCAAGCCGCCGCTGCTCGTCTACCGCGAAGCCGCCAAAAAAGCCTGATCTTCGCCATGCAGGGCGTTGGCGCAATCCGGCCCCAGGCCGGATTGCGCCGGCTCCAGGTGCCATGCCTTTCAAATGGGCAGGGTCATGGGGTTGAAAAACGCCGCAAGCGGATCATATTCCGCACAGTTACCAAGGAATTCCATGTCAGGATCCAAGCTCTTGCCTTCCTCCTCTCTCGATTTGCCGCTGCTGCCGTTGCGCGATGTGGTGGTGTTCCCGCACATGGTGATCCCGCTGTTCGTGGGCCGTGCCAAAAGCATCAAGGCGCTGGAACTGGCGATGGAAGGCGACCGCCGCATCATGCTGGTGGCGCAGAAGACCGCTTCCAAGGACGAGCCCGCCGTGTCGGACATGTTCGAGGTAGGTTGCGTCTGCACCATCCTGCAGATGCTCAAGCTGCCCGACGGCACCGTCAAGGTGCTGGTCGAAGGCCAGCAGCGCGCGCGTGTCGAGGCCATCATCGACCACGAAACCCATTTCCTGTCGACGGTGGCTCCGGTCGAAGTCGATGACGCGGCCCACAAGCCCAGCGAAATCGAGGCCTTGCGCCGTGCGGTGACGCAGCAGTTCGACCAGTACGTCAAGCTCAACAAGAAGATCCCGGCAGAAATCCTGACCTCGATCTCGAGCATCGACGATGCCGGCCGCCTGGCCGACACCATTGCCGCGCATCTGCCGCTCAAGCTCGAAGCCAAGCAGGCCGTGCTCGACCTGGCGGACGTCAAGGCCCGACTCGAGAACCTGTTCGAGCAGCTGGACCGCGAAGTCGACATCCTCAACGTCGACAAGAAGATCCGTGGCCGCGTCAAGCGCCAGATGGAGAAGAGCCAGCGCGACTTCTATCTGAACGAGCAGGTCAAGGCCATCCAGAAGGAACTGGGCGAAGGCGAAGAGGGCGCCGACCTCGAGGAGATCGAAAAGCGCATCCGCCTGGCTAAGATGCCCGCGGACGCGCGCAAGAAGGCCGAAGCCGAGCTCAAGAAGCTCAAGCTGATGTCGCCCATGTCGGCCGAGGCCACCGTGGTGCGCAACTACATCGACGTGCTCACGGGCCTGCCCTGGAGCAAGAAGACCAAGATCAAGCATGACCTGGTGAACGCCGAAGAGGTGCTCAACGAGGACCATTACGGCCTCGACAAGGTCAAGGACCGGATCATGGAATACCTCGCCGTGCAGCAGCGCGTCGACAAGGTCAAGGCACCCATCCTGTGCCTGGTCGGCCCACCGGGCGTGGGCAAGACCTCGCTGGGTCAGTCGATTGCCAAGGCCACGGGCCGCAAGTACGTGCGCATGGCGCTGGGCGGCATGCGCGACGAAGCCGAGATCCGCGGCCACCGCCGCACCTATATCGGCGCCATGCCGGGCAAGGTGCTGCAGAGCCTGGAGAAGGTCGGCACGCGCAATCCGCTGTTCCTGCTCGATGAGATCGACAAGCTGGGCATGGACTTCCGCGGCGACCCTTCGAGCGCGCTGCTGGAAGTGCTCGACCCCGAGCAGAACCATGCGTTTGGCGACCACTACGTGGAACTCGACTTCGACCTGAGCGACGTGATGTTTGTCGCCACCTCGAACTCGATGAACATTCCGCCGGCGCTGCTCGACCGGATGGAAGTCATCCGCCTGTCGGGTTACACCGAGGACGAGAAGGTCAATATTGCAATGCGCTACCTGCTGCCCAAGCAGCTGACCAACAACGGCCTCAAGGAAGGCGAGCTCGAAGTGCAGGAATCGGCAATTCGCGATGTGGTGCGCTACTACACGCGTGAAGCCGGCGTGCGCTCGCTCGAGCGCGAGCTGTCCAAGATCTGCCGCAAGGTGGTCAAGGCAGTGCAGCTGGCGAAGATGACCGCTCCGGTGGTGGTCTCCGCGGACAACCTGTCTGAGTTCCTGGGCGTGCAGAAGTACACCTATGGCCGCGCCGAGCAGCAGAACCAGGTCGGTCAGGTAGTTGGTCTGGCGTGGACCGAAGTGGGCGGCGATCTGCTGACCATCGAAGCCGCGACCATGCCGGGCAAGGGCGTGATCACGCGCACCGGCTCGCTGGGCGACGTGATGAAGGAATCGGTCGAGGCCGCACGCACCGTGATCCGCAGCCGCGCGCGTCTGCTGGGCATCAAGGACGAAGCCTTTGAAAAGCGCGACATCCATGTGCACGTGCCCGACGGCGCGACGCCCAAGGACGGCCCCAGCGCGGGCGCGGCCATGTGCACGGCCTTCGTGTCCGCGCTCACGGGCATTCCGGTGCGCGCCGATGTGGCAATGACCGGTGAAATCACCCTGCGCGGTGAAGTCACGGGCATTGGCGGTCTGAAGGAAAAGCTGCTGGCAGCGCTGCGCGGCGGCATCAAGACCGTGCTGATTCCCGAGGAAAACGTCAAGGATCTGCAGGACATTCCCGAGAACGTGAAAAGCGGCCTCGAGATCGTTCCCGTGCGCTGGGTCGACCAGGTGCTCAAGCATGCGCTCGAACGCATGCCCGAGCCGCTGACCGACGAGGAGGTCGCGGCCATGGTCGCGAACGCCAAGGCCGCGGGTTCCGCGGCTGCGGTGCAGCACTGAATTTGAAAAAATTTGGTGCTTGCGAATAGCGGGCAAAAAAGTACGCTACAATTCATTCCATCGCAGCAACGAAACATTGTAGAATGTGAGGCTGCAGAGGAAATGCGGGAATAGCTCAGTTGGTAGAGCGATACCTTGCCAAGGTATAGGTCGACGGTTCGAACCCGTTTTCCCGCTCCAGGTTTTTAGCCGGTTGCTTTTGGCAGCTGGCGCAGGCCTCGAGAAATGAAAGTTTTTTGAGGTTTTGCGGGAATAGCTCAGTTGGTAGAGCGATACCTTGCCAAGGTATAGGTCGACGGTTCGAACCC
>Ga0302347_1004767_pt1 | contig 10531 bp, 6 predicted proteins | sample PhyWR1_FD_202178 | JGI IMG/M metagenome (GOLD analysis project Ga0302347, IMG submission 202178) | Leaf surface microbial communities from wheat plants in UC Gill Tract Community Farm, Albany, California, United States - DLSL W.R1 (v2)... | ecosystem: Host-associated > Plants > Phyllosphere >...
TTTGGAATGAATTTTAATGTTCTTCCTCCTTATGCCAAAATATGTTCCGAAAAAGTCAAGTTATAGCTAAAGTGCTGTCAATAAAAAGAATGTAGTTTTATGCCAAAAATCAGGCATAAAAAAAGCCTATCAAAATGATAAGCTTTTATTGAAATGATAGTATATCTAAACTAAAATCGTTTACATAATTAAGGTGCTTTTCGATATATTTGATAAACTTAAATATAAACTTATGGAAATCTTTATAGGTATAGCAAGTCTGGTAATAGCTTGGTTGACATATCAGAAAACTTTTAATTCTAAACCTGATGAAGAAAGAAATAATTTGTTGGCTGTTTTTAAAGTTACTCAAAAATTACATTTAGAAGTACAATCTATAATTCAAAAATATATTGATGATAATGATGGGGCGGATCACTTATTATATCCTGATATAACCTTTCAGCATTATCTTAATGTAGCTAAAGAAGAATATGGAAAAGGATTATCTGAAAAAGTTTATGAAGATTTGAGAACAAATAAGCATTACACTAAAAGTAATATTGCTACTTTTCAAAACATGATTGATACACAGCACGACGCTTTATTAAAATTTAGAAACCAATTATTATTTTTAAAACCTCCCATGAAAAACTAAGTAATCAAGAGATCTACGTAATGTTTGGAATTTGGATTTTTAATTTTTGGAATTTTAAATTCCATATTCTTCTAACTTTCTATACAAAGTCGCAATTCCAATTTCTAATAATCGAGCCGTTTCTGCTTTATTTCCTTTTGTATAGTTTAAAACCTTTTGAATATGAAGTTTCTCAACACTCTGCATAGAGAAAGCCGACATTGATTTAGTGCTTTTCTCCGCTTGATGTTGCATCTCATAAGGCAGAACATCTGAGGTTAAAGTATCGCCATTACTCAAGATAACAGATCTTTCGATAATGTTTTTAAGTTCACGGATATTTCCAGGCCACGAATAATTTTCTAATTTCTGCAGAAAATCATCTGAGATTTGTAAAGTTTTTTTATTCGTTTTTTCAGAAAACTGTTTCACGAAATGGTGTGTCAAAACAGCAATATCTTTGATTCTTTCCCTTAAAGAAGGTAATTTAATTTCGAAGATATTCAAACGGAAATACAAATCGGAACGGAAACGATGTTCGTCGCTTTCGGTTTTTAAATCACGGTTTGTTGCAGCAATTAATCTGAAATTAGATTTTTTTGGAGTTGTATCACCAACCGGAATATATTCGGAAGTTTCTAAAACACGCAATAATTTTGCCTGAAGATCAATTGGCATTTCACCAATTTCATCCAGAAATAAAGTTCCTCCGTTTGCTTCTTCAATAAAACCTTTTTTATCTTTTACAGCTCCCGTAAAAGCGCCTTGTTTGTGACCGAAAAGTTCGCTTTCTAAAATTTCTTTTGTGAAAGTACTGCAGTTTAATGCGACAAAAGATTTCCCGACACGATTGCTGTTTTCATGAATTGCCTGTGCGAAAACTTCTTTTCCGGTTCCGGTTTCGCCAGTTAATAAAACAGTCGAATCGGTTTTGGCTACTTTTTGTGCGAGATCAATAACCTGTTCAATTCCTTTTGATTTACCAATAATAGTACTGAAAGAATATTTATCGTTGATTCGTTTTTCAAGCTGCTGTACTTTCTTTTGCAAATGCACTTTTTCAACGGCTTTATAAAGAAGCGGAATAATTTTATCATTATCATCGCCTTTTACAATATAATCGAAAGCACCATTTTTCATGGCCTGAACGCCGTCTGGAATATTTCCAAAAGCGGTTAAAAGAATAACTTCCGTCTCTGGAAAACTTCCTTTTATATTTTGAAGAAAATCAACTCCGTTTCCGTCAGGTAGTTTTACATCACATAAAACAACATCAATATCGGTTTGTTCCAGTTTTTTAAAACCCGATTTTAAATCTTTGGCTTCAAAAACTTCAAAACCTTCTGATTTTATAATACGCGCCAGCAGACTTCTCAGTTTTTCTTCGTCGTCTATAATTAAAATTTTGTGTGTCATTTTGCAGATAAGCTAAAACCGAATGGGTATTTCGATGTACAAATTTAGGTTTTAAATCACTTTCCTTTTTTGATTCAGTGGAAATTCTTGCGAAAATTCGATTTTCAAGATCGTTCCGTTACTATTTTCTATTGTCAGTTTTCCTTCAAGATCATCGGTTAAACCTTTTATCAGACTCATTCCAAAAGAGTTTGCTTTTTTATCGTTGAGGTTCAAATCAAAACCAATTCCGTTATCAGAAATTGTCAAAACATATTGATTTTCAGCAATAGTTTCAAGTGTTATATAAATCATTCCGGTTCGGTCTTCGGGAAAAGCATATTTAATAGAATTCGTAATCGCTTCATTTAAAATCAATCCCAGCGGAACGGCATGCGCAACGTCTAATTCCAACGAGTCTATTTTTACTTCAAAGCGAATTCTTTGTCCAAGCGAAAAAGATTCTCGTAAATATTCGACCAATTCCTTAATATAAATTGGCATATTAATCGTCGAAATATTTTCAGAGTTATATAATTTCTGATGAATCAAAGACATCGAATGAATTCTGTGCTGACTATTTTTTATAGCCGTTAAAGCCATATCATTTTCCAAATAAGCCGATTGAGAGTTTAGAAGACTTATTACTGTTTGCAGATTGTTTTTTACACGATGATGAATTTCTTTTAAAAGCCATTCTTTTTCATCCAGTAAATGTTTCAGGTTGATATTTTTCTGGTTAATCTCTTTTTCCTTAATCTCAAGTTTGGCGTGATTTCGTTGTTTTAGTCGGTATCGATTGTACAATAATCCAATCGTAATCAGTAATAAAACCAAACTCCAAATCGATACACTATTTAAGAGTTTTGATTTTCGAAGTTCACTTTTTTGTAGTTTATCCTGACTGTTTAAAAGTTTGATTTTTTGTTCTTTATTAGCTGTTTCATACTCAATTTTTAATTCGTCAATTTGTTTATTTCTATTAATGCCGCTAGTAGAATCACTAAGTTTTTTTACATTTCGGTAATGTTCTAAAGCACCAAGATAATTTCCGTTGAGCGAATCAATTTTATATAAAGAGTATTGAAAAATTTCTGAATTGTAAGGTTTGTTGTTGGCTTTAGAGAGTGCAAAAACTTTATCTGCATAATATTTAGCCTTTTGAACATTATTTGTATAGGAATAAAAATAAGCCATAGTGGCATAAGAATGTATTACTTCTCTAAAAGTTTCAGGAGTATTTAATTGTTTAGCAAAAGAATCCATTTCGATAAAATATTTTTCTGCTAAATCATACTTTTTTAGTGCGGCATAACAATTCGCTTTTGCTGAAGCTACCAGCATTTTATCAAAAATACTTTGCGGAGGATAATCAGCAGTTATTGTATTAATATAATCAATAGCTTCTTTATTTTTTTTCTTTAGAGACAAAGCAGCAGTTGCGCTTAGAAAACTTTTGTACCAAGTTCCGGTATTTAATGTTTGTTGTCCAATTTTGATGCTTTTTTTATATAGTTCAAGCGCTTCCTCATGATGTCCGTAGATATTATATACATCTGCCAGACGTGTGTAAAAAATATCACCAAAAGTATAATCCTTTTCAGCTTCCATTCTTTTAACACTTTTCAAAGCATAATAAAGAGCAGTAGGAATATTGTGCTGACCTAATTCAATAAAGGTGATAGTAGTTTCGGCAAATTGTTGATGTGTAAAACCAATCTTTCTTAAATCAGCTAAATTTTGATACAATCTTTTCTTAGCTTCATTTATTTTTCCTCCCCAAAAATAAATAGTCGTAATCTTCATGTAATTTTCGATCCTTTTTTCTTCCATTCCTAAAGAAGTATAGAGCGAAACGACTTCTGTCAATATTTTTTCTTTTTCAGGATCGAGATTAAACAAAAGAGTTCCATAAGCTTCCAGAGCTTCGGCAAGACTTTGTTTATCATTTTGTTTTCTGCATTCGGCTATAACCTGTAAAAATATTTTTTTGCCTTCATTCTGATTATTAGCCTGATAGTAATATTTGCCTAGTAAGAGTAAACTTTGATGTTGCCATTTTTTTACTTTAAGCTGATTACTTGTCCGAATTGCATCATCAATATACGTTTTTGCATTTTGAAGATCTTCTGGTTTTGTTCCGGGTTTAAAAAGATAAAAATTACCCAATTGCAGTAATAATTTAATACGGTTCTCAGCTTTTGATTTGGCGAGAAGTTTTAAAGCTGAATTAATATTTCCTTTTTCGATAAAATCTTTCCCAATTAGATATGATCCATCATTAAAACCTTCGTCATAAGCGAGAGAAACAGGAAGTTTGTATGCTTTACAAGCTATAATTACAGAACTATCTACATCTATAGCACCTTGATTCGCATTAAACAAATACATGGAACAAGCTTGTATTAAAAGCCTCTTTTTTGGAAGATCATATTTGGCGACGGCAGGTGAAATTTGTGCCAATGATGAAGTGGTTATTAACAAAATCAAATAAGAAATGGTTCGTTTCATAATTTGTTAAAAATTAGGTTTTTGGATTGGTTTTGGAAAGCAAATATAGAAACAAAGAAGTCTATTTTTTTTGAAAAATATCAAGAAAATTCACATTAAATATGAATTTTTTGATATAAAAATTTCAAAACGCTGAAATTACTGGTGTTATTTAACTAATTTTATGCCAGTGAATTACAGCATTATAATATTAATAATACTACATTTATGGAAACGGTCTCTGAAAACAGCACCCAATCTGAAAAAACCAGCTATCAAAAACAAATATTAATTGTTGAAGATCAATTTATTGAAGCACACGATTTGCAATTAATTCTCGAAAGAGCAAATTATAAAGTGATCGGAATTGTGCGTTCTGTAGATCAGGCTTTGGATGCAATTCAGAATCAAAAACCAGATTTGGTATTTCTGGATATTATGCTCAAAGGCGATGGAAACGGAATCGATCTGGCACATTTTTTAAAAGAAAAAAATATTGGTTTTATTTTTATTTCGGCAAATTCAAGCAAGAGAATTTTAGACCAGGCCAAAACAACGCATCCGTATGGATTTATAGTCAAGCCATTTAGAGAACAGGATATTTTAACGACTCTCGAAATTGCTTTTTACAGACAAGAATATAGCCTGGAGTCGCAGTTAATGCAACAATTAGAATTGAAAGGTGAGATTACAGAATTAATCAATTCCAATCTAACGCTCGAAGAAGGTTTATTGTCTTTTGCTAAAATTATTCAGACTTTCATTTCTTTTGATTATTTAGAAGTCGGATTTGTAAATGCTGAAGAATATTCAAATCTCGGAATTGCCAGAAAAAATATTGATCAATATCAAATTATTAGCATTCAGAAACTTTCTCAAATCGCCGAAATATCAATTAGAGAATTAAACGAAACTTATATAAAATCTCAAATAGATATAAAACCTGTCATTTATAGCGAAGAATCTTTGATTAATAATTTTCAGGCGGCACCAATAAAAGGTATTATTTCGCATAATTTCGGAATCAAATCGTATTTGGTTTTTCCACTCTCTATTGCATTATCTCAAAGATTTTGTTTTACTTTTTACAGCAGAAGTTTTAATGTTTATTCTGATGAAAATCTAAAACTGTTATCAAATCTAGAAAATACTTTTCTACAATTTATTTCTCATTTTTATTCTGCAAAAGACATAATTATCGAAGCAAAAGAAATTCCACTTAAAAAAGAAAAAATAGAAAACATAAAATCCGGATTTGAAGGAATAATTGGTAACAGTTCTCAAATGGTAACCGTTTTTAATTATATCAAAAAAGTAGCCCCTTCAGATACTTCCGTTTTGATTTTAGGCGAAAGCGGAACCGGAAAAGAAAAAATTGCTAAGAGTATTCATGATTTATCTCCTCGAAAAGACAAACCATTAATTATTATAAACTGTGGAGCAATTCCTGAAAATCTTGCCGAATCATTGCTTTTCGGACATGAAAAAGGAGCTTTTACAGGAGCATTAGAAAAAAGAATAGGAAAATTTGAGCTCGCCAACGGAGGAACCATTTTCCTGGATGAAATAGGAGAGATGCCGCTGGAACTTCAGGTAAAATTATTGCGTGTTCTGCAAGAACGAGAAATCGAAAGAGTTGGCGGACTGATGCCAATAAAAATTGATGTTAGAATTATTGCAGCAACTAATAAAAATCTGGAAGAAGAAGTTGCAGCCGGGCGTTTTAGAATGGATTTATATTATCGTCTTCATGTTTTTCCAATTTTAGTTCCGTCATTAAAAAAGCGAAAAGAAGATATTCCGGAATTGGCAGATTATTTTATAAAGTTGTACAGCGAAAGAATGGATAGAAAAATACCTGTACTATCTGAAAATGCCTTGCAGCAAATTACAAATTATGATTGGCCAGGAAATATCAGAGAACTTGAACATCTTATTCAGCGCACACTATTATTAACAGAAGGAAATACGATTAAATCAATTGAATTTTCGCCTTCAACCAAAATGCATGCGCAACAAAGCTCAGATTCCTTTTCAATAAAAACAATTATGGAAAATGAACGGGATTATATTTTGTATATTCTAAAAAAATGTAACGGAAAAATCTCTGGCGCAGGCGGAGCAGCAGAAATTTTAGATATTCATCCTTCAACTTTAAATTCAAAAATCAAAAAATTAGAAATCAAACGAGAAATAAGTTAAGTAACTTTTTCAATCCATTTTGCAATAAAACCAGCGATTTCTTCCCATTTTGGCTGAAGAATCAAAAAATGATTTCTGTTGTTGAATTCTTTGTAACAAGTTATAGAATATAAATTTCTGTGTTTTCTAAAATTCCAATGAACCAGTTTTGGATGAATAATTAGATCATCAGAAGAAGAAATAAAAAAAAGCGGTACATGTTTTTTTCTGAAATTAATTTGAGCATTTTTAGAAAATAGATTTCGTAATGCTTTTTTAGATTCAGGAATTATAAACCTTTCATATTCTTTTTTTTGTTCATTATTTGATAAAGTATTGAAGAATATATTTTTCCAGTTTTCGAAGGTTAAAAAAAGTGTTTTTTTTGAAGAAAAAATGACACACGAGTACTTTAATATGATTTTATAAAATGAAAATTTTAAAGATGTAAAGCCTTTCGGCGGAAAAGAATTAATACAAATTCCAGCCTCGGCCAAATCTTTCTGAACCAGTAATTGTACTAAAAGTCCGCCATAAGAATGCCCTATTAGAATTGGCCTTTCTGGAAGTTTTTCAATAATTTCAGTATAATAGCACACCAGATCAAATAAACTGATAGATCCAATTTTTACACACGGATTTTGATCTCTTAAATTTTCAACCGAATCATTTTTATGAAGCCAGGGCGGAGCAACCACTTTGTATCCTTTATTTTCAAAAAACGTGAGCCATTTCCCCCAATAAAAATGGCTCACAAAAGCTCCCGAAATAAATACTATTGTTTTTGTATTAGATAGATACATAGCAGGATTTTTTAGTTGTATTTTAAAATACAATCTACATGCCCTTTTGCGAAGTATTGATTATAGAGGATTTCCTGCTTTTTTAAATTATGAAGAACTATTATATTTCGTTAAATACTTTTGATGTATTGAAATATCAACTTTTACTACGATAAAATTTAGACGCTGATTTTACGGATTCACTTCGTGAAAACGCGGATAAAAACGGATTTTTATTATTTCTGTTTTTATTATTTTTAAAAAATAAAATCTGTGTCAATCAGCGTTTTCACGAAGTGAATCCGTTTTATCCGTGTTCAATTATTAGACTCAAAATTTATCAATTATCTTGTATCTTTAGAACTTCTAATTCTAATCCTAAAATGAAAATACCACATTCCAGAATAAAATCCTTTTTATTCACTTTAGTTCTTCTGATAAATTCAGTTTTTGTTTGTTTTGGAAATGATTTGAATTCTAAAATCGATTCTTCAAAAACTAAAACTATTTCTTTTAAAATCAAATTGAAATCAGATAGTAAGGTAAAAATAAAACCAGCTCCACTAAAATTCAACAAACATTTTGCCTACAGTTTTACGCTTGACGATGGATATCGATCAGCTTATTTAACGGCATTTCCATTATTGAATGGCGGAAAAATTAGCAATTCAGATATAAACGAATGGAAAATCGATCAGGGAGGAGACGGAACAACCTCAAAAGGTCTTTTTTATTCGGACGGATTTGGGAATAAAATCCCGTTTAAACTGGCTTTGGCCATCAATGGCGGATCAATTCGTGATTTACCCGAAAACCGCGGACATCTTTCGTGGCCGGAAATTAAAGAAATGTACGATGCTGGTTGGGATATTCTGAATCACAGTTTTCATCATGCAACAAAACACGGAACAAATTATAAAACAGAAGTGACAGAAAATACTGCTTCAATAAAGCAAAATCTTGATTTTACAATGTCGCATTTTGTAGTTCCTGGCGGAGAAGGAGATGATAAATATTATTTAGAATATGAAAAAGAAACATTAACAAACGGATTTCTTTCTGTTGCTTCTTATAAAGGTACGGGGCCAGTTTATAAAGTAAATTCAAAAGTTGATTTAGATAAAATGATTTCTGCAAGAACTTTTGTATTGAGTTCAAAAGACACGACTAGTTTCAAAACAATGGATCGTTATTTAAAAACCATAGATTCAATTGTAAAACAGCGAGAACCAGTTTGGTTTAACGATTTCACACACGGAACAGGAAATACAAATTTGTGGAATTTAAGCATGCGTTTCCCTGATTTTAAATACTATATGACAACGCTTGCCAATAAATATGGCGTAAAAGGAAACGATTCGATCTGGATGGCGCCGTGGCAGGAAGTTTACGAATACATTTGGTTAAGAGACAGAATTAAAGTCGATTACAAACAAAATAATAAAGAAATAGAAGTGACGATAGAACTTCCGGAAATCCCAGAAGCTTTTAGAAATAAAGATATTTCGTTGACAATCGATAATTCTTCAAAATTTGAAATCGAATCCAGTAAAGATTTGAAAATAAAAGACGACGGAAAAACAACCCACAAACAGATTTTTATTCAATTAAAATAATTTTTTTTGCCACGAATTCACGAATTTCTCTAATTCCTATTTTTTGAATGGTTTTTATTTCAAACATAGCCCGTGGTTTTAACCACGGGTACACAATATATAATTACACCTATTCGTAACGTTTCCCGCGGTTAAACCTAAAGCTATATTTGGGCATTTGTGAAAAACAAAAATTAAAAATTCGTGAAAATCCGTGTAATTCGGGGCAATAAAAACTAATCAATTTCCTTTTCGTTGTCCTTAATAAAAGTATCAATATTCATTAAATACGGATCAATAACAATGCGTTGAGGTTTCGTTTTGAGTTTGATTTTGCCTTCAATTTTATTGTTTTTAATAGCGAAAGGATAACGAAACAATTTACCGTTTTCATCATAAATTCCAATATCTATTGTAGCATCGTTTGCAATTGGTTGTCGCTCCCCAGTCGCATTTTCTCTGAATTTTTGAGAAACCGCTTTAAAAGAAACTTCATAAAAACCATTCTTCTGAATACTTGAAACCAATTCTATTTTTGAAGAATACGTAATAATCTGCTTAAACATTTCATCTAATTTAGAATGCAGTTTTTGATCCGTTACACTATAAATTTCTTTTAACAAACTTTCAGAATCAGGAAACGGGTTTGGATATTTATAATGATTTAGAAAATTTTTCAAAGCCAGATTTACTTTTTCTTCACCAATTAAAATCCGAAGTTGATGCATTACCAGCATTCCTTTATCATAAGGTAAATGAGGTGTTTCATAATTTGTTTTATACAAAGGCATTTCAGGTTCATAGCTGCGGCTGCTCAAATATAAATCCAGATGAATTTTTAAAGTTTCGAGTGCTTTTTCCAAACGATGTTCTTTTTCATACAACATCAATTCGGTGTATTGCGCCAGAGTTTCAGTCAAAATCCAGCTTCCTTCTTTTTGTTCTGGATTGATTTGTGAATTTCCCCACCATTCATGCGACAATTCATGAGCAGTTAATTGATTAATTACATCTTCTTTATCTTTATTATTGAGATTGCTGTAAAACCCAAAATTCTCTTTCATAAAAACCGTTGACGGATATGAAGTTGCAGCAAATCCATCAGCGAAAGCAGAAACTTCGGCATAACGAATCGTTTTATACGGATATTTACCAAAATTGTTTTGACAGTAATCTAAAATGTTTTTTACATCCTGAATTAGTTTTTTGATGTTTCTCGAATGTCTTTTGTCATAAAAAACTTCAATCGAAATGCCTTTATAATTTGTTTTTTGGATTTCATATTCGGCAGAAGAAAAAGCAAAACGAAACGGAATCTTACCGTTAGATTTATAATGAAAATAATTGCGACCGTCTTTTTTCCAATTCCCAATTAAATCTCCAACACCAATCGCCGTTTGATTTTTAGAAGTCGAAACCACAGCATCATAATCAACAAAATCATATCTAATTTCCGATTTGTCTTCTAGTTT
>Ga0302347_1004769_pt1 | contig 10526 bp, 7 predicted proteins | sample PhyWR1_FD_202178 | JGI IMG/M metagenome (GOLD analysis project Ga0302347, IMG submission 202178) | Leaf surface microbial communities from wheat plants in UC Gill Tract Community Farm, Albany, California, United States - DLSL W.R1 (v2)... | ecosystem: Host-associated > Plants > Phyllosphere >...
CTCAATTTCCTGCGCCGGCGCTTTCTAGAGGCCGAAACGGCCTACCAGCAAATCAGGACGCTGAACGATCCGGCCCGGATCGACGCATGGCTGGCCCGCCTCGTGCAGGCGCGCGCCAGCCAGGGCCAGGAACTGGCGGACCAGGCGCAATCCGTTTGACCGGCCATCACGGCGCGCCGTGTCTGCTACTGAAAAAATAGCGCAACATGCACGCGGCGCCTGCGCAAAAGGTCTTTTTGATGCTGAAAGCGCTGTTTGCAGGCCCGAGCGGTTCCGCGCCAAGGCCGGCCCATGGGCCAAGACGGCCTATTGACAGCTTTTCGTGCCCGCCGATGATCGGCTGATCCTTTTTGGCCCCGCGCACCTGGCGGGGCAGGGCACCACAGGAGCAGTTTTTCTATGCAGCGTCGTGAATTTTCGCAAGCCTCGGCGGCCGCCCTGGCACTGGGTTTTCTGGGCGTGCAGCGGCTCGCGCTGGCCGCGACGCCTGGTTCCGGCCCTGGCGCTGGCCCTGGAACGGGCGGCGCCGCGCCTGCGCCGGCGCGGGCCGTCATGGGCACCAACCTCTCGGGCATGGAATGGGCCAAGCCCGGCCTGCGCCACGGCTTGAGTTCGGCGCCCAACATCCATTTTTCCGTGCCGCGCAAGGCCGACATCGCCTACCTCGCCGCCTGCGGTTTCACCCGCAACCGCCTGCCCATCCAGTGGGAGCTGCTCCAGCCGATGCTCAGCGGCACCGTGGCCGATGCCCGCGCCGTGGCGCTCATCGGCGAGCCCGGACAGTTTCACAAGGGCTATGAGGACTTCATCACCGGCGTGCTCGACGCGCATGCGGCCGCCGGCATCACGTGCCTCCTGGACCTGCACAACTACGCGCGCTACCAGGACTTCGTGTACCAGCCCGGCGGCGCTGTCATCGGCCTGAAGGCCGCGCCCGACGGCCGCCTGCGGCCCTACACGACCGAGCGCCAGCAGGTGACGCACCGCATTTTCGCGCTCGCCCCAGGCGCGAGCCTCACGCCGGCGCAGTTCGCCGACTTCTGGCGCCGCGCCGCCGCGCGCTGGAAGGGCCACCCCGGACTGGGCGGCTACGGCCTGATGAACGAGCCGCACGACCTGCCCAACCCGGGCAAGACGGTCGAAAGCGACGATGGCCGCGAGGACCTGGCGATTTTGCCGGTGTTCATGCAGGCGGCGATCGACGCCATCCGCGCCATCGACAAGGCCACGCCCATCTATGTCGGCGGCAACACCTGGAGCAACGCCGGCGCCCTGGCCAGCCGCAATCCGGGCTATCCGCTGGCCGGCAGCGGGCTCGTCTACGAGGTGCACACCTACCTGGACCGGCGCAGCAACGGCTTTGCCTTCGACTGGGACACCGAGGTCTCGCGCAAGCCCATCGGCAACTGGCGGCCCGCGCCGGTCAGCACCGCGACCGGGCGCGAGCGGGTCGGCGGCGCCATCGACTGGGCCAAGGACAAGAAGCTCAGGCTGGCGCTGGGCGAGATCGGCATGCCCATCGACGATGCGCGCTGGGCCGAGAGCTTCAAGGGCGCGGTCGATGCGATGCTGCGCAATGGCTTCGAGGTGTACAGCTGGATGGGCGGCAACCACTGGCCGATCCGCAACTTCGCCATGAACCACGTGCCCGGCTGGCACCAGGGCAAGACGCTGGAGCCGCTGGTCTCGGGCGTCATGCGCGCCTCGGCCGGCATCGCCGGCGCCACGCTGTTCGACGACGGGCCGGGCCACGCGCCGGCCGGCACGCCGCTCACCATCACGGTCTACGCGCGCGGCCACCTGGCGCGGCCGGTGAACGTGCTGGTGTCGGTCAAGGGCGGCGGCAAGCTGGACAAGGCGCGGCTGACGATTCCGGCCGGGCCGAACGGCCAGGATTCCTTCAGCTACACGCCCGCCGACAACGAAGTGGCCCGGCTGCGCTACGCCGTGGAGGGCCAGCCGACGGCCCAGGTGCCGCCGCCGCGCGCCATCTATTCGCTGGCCGACCCGGTGGCGCATGCGGCCGGCCGGCTGGAGGAGGGCGCGCTGGCGATCCTGGCCAAGTACCGGGCCTGCCAATGGAACATGGCCGACGGCCACACCGACTACGTGCTGGGCGCGCCTGCGGCCAACGGCCAGCCGGTGCGCGCCGTGTCCGATTCGGGCTGGGGCTCCAGCCCGGGCAATGCGATGGAAATGCTCAACTGGCTCAACCTGGACAGCCCGGCCATGGGCGACATGGCGCTGCCCGTCATGCGCGAGGCCAAGGGCAAAAAAAGCGTGCGCTACGCCGGCGCCGGCGGCAGCGGCCTGTGGTGCAAGAAGTCCGTGCCCGAGGCCGGCGTGCAGGAGCGCCCGCTCAACCGCGTGCCCTACAACATCGAGGATGCGCACTTCACCCTGGCGGCCCTGAGCACCGCGTCGGCGGCCACCAGCGGCACCGTGTTTCAGGCTTCCAGGGCCGAAGCGGGCTACTTCTCGGAGCTGGCCATCGGCGCGGGCTATCCGCAGGCCCGCTGGGTGGATGCCAGGGGGCAGAAGGTCGAGCTGACGGGCAGCGACCGGCTGGCGGCCCATGCGCCGTGCGTCTTGAGCCTGACCTCCATGCCCGGCGCGCAGCGGCTGCGCGTCAATTCGGCCGAGGTGGGCCGGGCCAGCGCCACGCTGGCGCCCGGCGCCTGCAGCCAGATGCTGATCGGCTGGGGCTTCATCGACTATTACCCGCAGGGCGGCTTTGCCGGCCATGTGCATGCCGTCATCACCGGCAAGGGTATGCCCACGCCGGCCGAGCTGGGCGTGCTGGAGCGCTACCTGGCCCAGCTGGCCGGCATCAAGGCCTGAAGCGCTGAAGCCCCAGGGCGCCAGGGCGTTTTGCCGCCGCACCGCGCAGGCCCTGGCCCGCGCAAGGGCATTTTTTCAATGAAATCGGGCGTTTGCGCAGGCAGGGCATGGACAGGCAGCTATCGAAACAATAGCGAACTTGCGGGCCGGCCATGCCGCCTATCGCCTATCGCCTATCGCCCGCCGTCCGGCCGCTTCAGTCCAGCGAGCCGGCCGGGCCGAAGAACTCGTGCCGGGTCTGCGCCTCGGGCACGCCCAGCGCGCGCAGCTGGCGCTTGACCTGGCGCATGAACGGCTTGGGGCCGAGGAAGTAGGCGTCCACGTCGCGCGAGGCCGGCAGCCACTCGGCCAGGTGCGCGCTGCTGAGCAGGCCGGTGGCATGCGGCGCCTGCTCGTGCGGCGTGCCCTGCGCCGCTTCGGCTTCAGCGCTCTCCTGCAGGTGCTCGTCATAGACGTAAAAGCGCTCCAGCTGCGGATGGCGGGCCTGGCGCTCGTCCACGGCGGCGCGAAACGCGTGCACCGCGCGGTTGCGCGCGCAGTGGATGAAATGCACCGGCCGCCGGCCCTTGAGCGCCGCGTCCAGCATCGCCAGCGTGGGCGTGATGCCCACGCCGCCGCTGATCAGCACCAGCGGCTTGTCGCTGTCGGTCAGCACGAATTCGCCGGCGGGCGGTGACACCTCCAGCACGCTGCCTTCGTGCACCCGGTCGTGCAGGTAGCCCGAGGCCAGGCCGCCGGGCTCGCGCTTGACGCTGATGCGGTAGTCAACGCCGTTGGGCGCGGCCGACAGCGAGTAGTTGCGCCGGATTTCCTGGCCATCGACCAGCAGCCGCAGGCCGATGTACTGGCCGGGCAGGAAGTCCGCCAGCGCGCCGCTGTCCTGCGGCTGCAGGTAGAACGAGGTGATCTCGGCGCTCTCGGCCACCTTGCGCGCCACGCGAAAGGTGCGCAGGCCGCGCCAGCCGCCGGGCGCCGTGGCGATCTCGGCATAGGCGTTTTCCTCGGCGCCAATCAGGATGTCGGCCAGCTGCTGGTAGGCCGCGCCCCAGGCGTCGATCACCGCGTCGGTCGCCACCTCGGCGCCCAGCACCTCGCGGATGGCGCGCAGCAGGCAGGCGCCCACGATCGGGTAGTGCGCCGCCTCGATCTGCAGCGACACGTGCTTGTTCACGATCTGCGCGACCAGGCCGCCGAGCTGGTCGAGCCGGTCGATGTGGCGGGCGTACATCAGCACGCCGTTGGCCAGCGCGCGTGGCTGGTCGCCGTTGGCCTGGTGCGCCTGGTTGAAGAACGGCCGCACCTCGGGGTACTCGGCCAGCATGGTTTTATAGAAATGCGTGATCAGCGCCTCGCCGCCGCTCTCCAGCAGCGGCACGGTGGACTTGACGATGGCGCGTTGTTCGGTTGTCAGCATGGGTTCTCCGTTGGGGGGGCGGCAGGCGGATGGCGCGGCGCGAAGCCGCAGGCGCTGCCATGAAAGAAAGGGCGATGGTTGCCATGACTTCGCTATCAATAGCCGTGCCAGCCCGGCGTATTGATATGGATCAAACACTTGCGCGTTAAAACCCTGCGCAACGCATCAAAAAGACTTGTGGCTAAAGTCGTCAAAACGACATGCAAAGGCATCTTTTTGACTCATTCATCCACGCCCAACACCAATTCTCTGCTGCGGACGCTGGTGCCGCTGGTCGATGACCTGGCCCGCGAGCTGCCGGACGCCGACCGCTACCGCCGCCTCTTGCGCGCCATGCGCGCCCTGCTGCCTTGCGACGCCGTGGCGCTGCTCCGGCTGGAGGGCGACGTGCTGGTGCCGCTGGCCGTCGATGGGCTCAGCCGCGACACGCTCGGGCGGCGCTTTGCCATCGCCGAGCATCCGCGCTTTGGCCTGCTGCTGGGCGCCGGCGGGCCGCTGCGCATCGACGCGGGCAGCCTGCTCCCCGACCCCTACGACGGGCTGGTCGAGGGCCTTGCCGGCCAGCTCGAAGTGCATGACTGCATGGGCTGCCCGGTGCAGGTGGGGGAAAAGCCGTGGGGCCTGCTCACGCTCGACGCGCTGCGCCGCCAGCAGTTGGCCGCCGTGGATTTGCGCGACCTGCAGGCCTTTGCCAGCCTGGCCGCCGCCACCGTCAGCGTGGTGCAGCGCATGGCCGGCCTGGCCCTGCGCGCCGAAGACGAGCGCCAGCGCGCCGACAGCTACCGTGCGCTGGCGGCCGAGAAAAGCGCGCCGCCCGTGCTCATCGGCCAAAGCGCGGCCCATGCGCGGCTGCTCCAGGAGATCGCCATCGCCGGCAACAGCGGGCTGACGGTGCTGCTGACCGGCGAGACCGGCGTGGGCAAGGAACTGGTGGCGCAGGCGCTGCACGCCGCTTCGCCGCGCGCAGCGCGTCCGCTGGTGGTCATCAACTGCGCGGCGCTGCCCGAGACGCTGGTGGAAAGCGAGCTGTTCGGCCATGTGCGCGGCGCGTTTTCCGGCGCGGTGGCCGAGCGGCGCGGCAAGTTCGAGATGGCCGACGGCGGCACGCTGTTTCTTGACGAGGTGGGCGAGCTGCCGCTGCCGGTGCAGGCCAAGCTGCTGCGGGTGCTGCAGGGCGGGCAGCTGCAGCGCCTGGGCTCGGACCGCGAGCACCGGGCCGACGTGCGCGTGATCGCCGCCACCAACCGCGACCTGGCCGAGGAGGTGCGCGCCGGGCGCTTTCGCGCCGACCTGTACCACCGGCTCAGCGTTTACCCGCTGCGCGTGCCGCCGCTGCGCGAGCGCGGGCAGGACGTGCTGCTGCTGGCGGGTCATTTTCTGGAGCAGAACCGCTCGCGCCTGGGGCTGGGCAGCCTGCGGCTCGATGCCGGGGCGCGCGCCGCGCTGCTGGCGCACGACTGGCCGGGCAATGTGCGCGAGCTGGAGCACCTGATCGGCCGCAGCGCGCTCAAGGCGCTGGCCGGCCAGCAGCCGCGCCCGCGCATCCTCACGCTGAGCGCCGGCCATTTCGATTTTCCGGCGCCGTTGCACGAGGCGCCAGAGGCCAGCCCGGCGCCAGCCACAGCGGCAGCGCCGCCCGACCTGCGCACCTCGACCGAGGCGCACCAGCGCCAGTGCATCGAGGCCAGCCTGGCGCGCCACCGCCACAACTGGGCCGCCGCCGCGCGCGAGCTGGGCGTGAACCGCGCCAACCTGGTCCGGCTGGCCCGCAGGCTGGGGCTGCGCAGCGAAGGCCTAGCGGGATGAACACAGGCCCGGCCGCGCAGGACACGAGGGCGATGCCGCGCACGCCCGCTGCGGCGGGGTGCGCCCAGGCGGTGAGGCGGCGGCGGCGCTGAAGCCGCGCATCGCTCAGGTCAGGCGCGCCTTGTTGGGAATGAGCGAGCAGCCGGTGATGCGCCAGGACGCGTCTTTTTGGCGCTGCAGGCTGTACAGCGCCAGCCAGCCGCTGCCGTTGGCGTCCATCAGCTGCACGCGCTGGATCACCTGGCCGTGGTGGTCCTCGGGCTTGAGAAAGGCCGTGGAGGCGGGGCGGTAGATGGCCGGATAGCTGGCGCGCACCATCGCCATGAACTCCGCTGGCGTGCCGACGGCCTGCTGCACGCTGGGCGCGGCAAACGAGAAGGCCCGGGGCGCGTCGTCGTTGGCCAGCGCCTGTAGCTGGCCTTCGATGGCGGCGCGCACGCCTTGCGCGTCGGCCTCGTCAAGCGGCTCGGCCGGCGCCGGCCCGCACAGCGCCAGCGCGGCCAGCGCCACGGCCAGCCAGCCGGCAAAGGCTGCGGGAAGAAAGAAAGGAGGGTGCAAACGGGTGGTTGTCATGGCGCCGCCTTGGTCGAAGCCGTTGGGAATGCAGTCTGTCCATGGTGCGGCAGGCTGCGCTTTCAGCGGTACGCACCAAAGGCGCTTTTGGATGCAGGCCAATGGCGCTCGCGCCCGTGCGCCTGCGTGAAGGCCGCGCCCAACCCGCAGGCGCGGCCGGGGCATCGCGGGCCCGGCCGCCGCGCTTGGCCGGGCGCAGCCTAAAATTGCGGCTGTCGCTTGCCTTGCGCTTGTGCGCTTTTCTTCTTTCATTCCCGCCGCGCCCCGCCCTTGCCGGCCGCAGCGGACAACCCCCGAGGTTCCAACCCATGTCTCTGCAGGTCATTGAAGCCCAGACCGGCGAAAACCCCACCGCCACCATCCTCATCATGCACGGCCTGGGCGCCGACGGGCGCGACTTTTTGCCCATTGCCGAGCAGCTCGACCTCTCGGCCGTCGGGCCGGTGCGCTTTCTGTTTCCGAGCGCGCCGCACCTGCCGGTGACCATCAATGGCGGGTACGCCATGCCGGCCTGGTACGACATCGTGGGCGCCGACCTCACCAGCGGCCAGGACGAGGCCGGCATGCGCCGCTCGCAGGCGGCCATGGAAGCCATCCTGGCCAACGAGAAGGCGCGCGGCATCCCCGCCGGGCGCATCGTCATCGCCGGCTTTTCGCAGGGCTGCGCCATGGCGCTGATGGCCGGGCTGCGCCACCCCGAGCGGCTGGCCGGCATTGCGGGCCTGTCGGGCTACCTGCCGCTGGCCGAGCTGACCGCCGCGCAGGCCAGCGCCGCCAACCGCGACGTGCCGATCTTTCTGGCCCACGGCACGCACGACGGCGTGGTGGCGCTGCCGCGCGCGCTGGCCTCGCGCGATGCGCTGGCAGCCCTGGGCTACGCGGTCGAATGGCATGCCTACCCGATGGAGCATTCGGTCTGCGCCGAGGAAGTGGCCGATCTGCAGGCCTGGCTGCTGCGCGTGCTGGCCTGAAGCGTTTTCGAGCATCAAAAATGCCGTTTGCGCAGGCGCCGCATGCGCCGGCAGCTATTGAATCCATAGCAGCCTGAAAGCGCGCATGCGCGCGGCAGTACTGCCAGGCGGCATTGCCCATGGGCAAGCCGGGCGGCCCTGCCCGCAAAAACAGCCGGCCCGTCATCTTGCGATCAATGCCATGCGGCTCCATATGCGGCTGCACCTGCACGCAGGCCGTGCCCCCGCCACAGCGCAAAGCCCGAGCCTGTGATAACTTCCAAGCCACTTCAAGAATCCCGAGGGAACACCCCATGACCCAATTGCAGGCAAGCGCCAACGCGATTTTCCAAAACCGCCTGAGCCGCCTGAAGGCGCTCACGCCCCAGCAGCTCAAGGGCATGCGCCGCGGCATCGAGAAGGAAAGCCTGCGCGCCCAGCCCAGCGGCGCGCTGGCCCTCACGCCGCACCCCAAGGCGCTGGGCTCGGCGCTCACGCACCCGAGCATCACCACTGATTTCAGCGAGTCGCAGGTCGAGCTGGTCACCGGCGCCCACGCCAGCCCCGAGCAGGCGCTGGACGAGCTGACGCAGCTGCACCAGTTCACCTACCGCGCGCTGGCAGAAGAGGGCGATGAGATGCTCTGGGTCTCCAGCATGCCGTGCGGCCTGCCGACCGACGAGACCATTCCGCTGGCGCGCTTTGGCTCGTCCAACGTCGGGCGCGCCAAGAGCGTGTACCGCATGGGGCTGGGCCACCGCTACGGGCGGCGCATGCAGACCATCTCGGGCATCCACTACAACTGGTCGCTGCCCGGCGTGACGAGCGAGCAGTATTTCGCGCTGATCCGCAATTTCCGCCGCCAGGCGTTCTTGCTGCTGTACCTGTTCGGCGCGTCGCCGGCGGTGTGCTCGACCTTCGTTGCCGGCCGCCAGCATGAACTGCAGTCGCTGACCGACACCACCATGTACATGCCGCACGGCACGTCGCTGCGCATGGGCCGCCTGGGCTACCAGAGCGACGCGCAGGCCTCGCTGGCGGTCAGCTACAACAGCCTGGAGGGCTACGCCGCCTCGCTGCAGGAGGCGCTGAGCCGGCCTTACCCGGCCTACGAAACCGTCGGCATCCGCAACCCCGGCGGCGACTACAACCAGCTCGCCACGACGCTCCTGCAGATCGAAAACGAGTTCTACGGCACCATCCGGCCCAAGCGCGTCATCCGCCAGGGCGAACGCCCGCTGCACGCGCTGCGCGAGCGCGGCGTCGAGTACATCGAGGTGCGCCTGATGGACCTGGACCCGTTCGAGACGGTGGGCATCAACGCGCAGACGATGCGCTTCATCGACGTGTTCCTGCTGCACTGCTTGCTGTCCGACAGCCCGCCGGACACGTCGGCCGAGATCCATGAGCTCAAGCACAACCAGCACCAGACCGCCGCGCGCGGGCGCGAGCCGGGCGTGCTGCTCAGGCGCCAGGGCAGCGAGGTGCCGCTGGTCGAATGGGGCGGCGAGGTGCTGGCCCAGTGCGCGCCGATTGCCGCCGCGCTGGACGCCGCGCACGGCGGCACGCATTACAGCGACGCGCTGGCCAGCGCCAGGGCCGGTCTGGCCGATGCAGACACGCTGCCCTCGGCGCGCGTGCTGACGGCGATGACGCAGGACTTCGGCGGCTCCTTCGTGCAGTTCGCCCGCGCCCAGTCGCTCAAGACCCGCGCCGCGCTGCAAAGCCTGCCCATGGCGGGCGAACAACTGGCGCACTTCACCGCGCTGACGCTCGAATCGGTCGCGGCGCAAAAGAAGATCGAGGCCGCCGACACGCTGGACTTCGAGGAATACCGCCAGCATTACGTCTCGCCCGAATGCCTGAAAGTGCGCGCGCCCGAGGTGGCGCACGTCTGACCGGCGTGGCCGGGGTCTTGGCGGCGGTGCGGCACGGTTTTTAAGCCAAATCGCCTGCCTGCGCAGGCTGTGCCTGCGCAGGCAGCTATTAAAAGCGTAGCAATCGGCAAAAGCATCCGGCCACTCGCTCAGGAGTCCGAGCGCCCATTCTCAAACCTTTTTTCTGCTGCGGCGAGGTGCTTGAGCAGCACATGCGACACCAGATTGATGCCGATGCCGCCAAACAGCGCTGGCAGCAAATACAGCGCGAGCGAGAGTTCGGAAAGGAACACGGCATCGTCCGCCAGCGACGGGCTGCTTCGGGCCAATGCCGCCATGCGCTGCAGCAAATACACATCCGCGCCCGCAATGGCAACCAGCGCCAGGCCCAAAAGCAGGATGGTGGTCTGCGCAATCGCCCGCGTGGTCAGCAGCCGCCAGTAGATCAAAAACGGCAAAAGTACCGAAAAGGCAATCAGCACCCAGAACTCGGTTTCGGTGAAAACAGTGGTGCTGATATGCATGGCGGGTAGCGGTAAAGGGATAGGGCGCTCAGCGTTTGCCGGCCGCACCGATTGGCGGACAGGGATGCAGTCTGGCTGCGCCGTGTGTCTGGGCGGTATCGTGGACGTGGCTGCCGGGTAAACCACCGCACCTGCCAGGTTCGCTGAACTGCGGCGCCGTGTTTCCATGAATTGTCAAAAAAAACAGGCTGTGGCGCAGGCGGGATATGCGCAGCCAGCGATGAAAAGCGTAGCGGCCGGCGCGGCAAACTCAGGCGGATTTGCCGTTACGGTAAGGCTTCAGGCAGGCGTAGGCCATGTCATGAAAAGGCGTGGCGATGCCGTGCCGGCGGCCCAGGCGCTTGAGCAGGCCGCTGATGCCATCGAGTTCCAGCGGACGGCCCGCCATCAGGTCGTGGTGCATCGAGGCGAACAACTCGGGCGGAAAACCCTGCAGCAGCGCCAGCGCCTCCCCGGCCTGCGTCGGCGAAAACACCGCGCCTTCGGCCGCGCCCACGGCCATCACCTCGGCAATCGACGCTTTGGCCAGCGCCAGCAGATC
>Ga0302347_1004771_pt1 | contig 10526 bp, 8 predicted proteins | sample PhyWR1_FD_202178 | JGI IMG/M metagenome (GOLD analysis project Ga0302347, IMG submission 202178) | Leaf surface microbial communities from wheat plants in UC Gill Tract Community Farm, Albany, California, United States - DLSL W.R1 (v2)... | ecosystem: Host-associated > Plants > Phyllosphere >...
CGTTTCAACGGGCCTTCAGGCGGTGGAACAACCAGACCCCAGGGGAATTTCGCCGCAGTCAGCGGCATTCCGCCTGAAGTCGGTCTTACAGCTCAGTGGCATCGTCAGCCGGTTCCAGCGGGTCCAACTCAATCGCGTGGTACTCGAGCAGTTCTTCCTGGTAATCGTCCATGGTGGACTCCTTTTTGAGTTAAGAGTGGCTGCAGATAAATGACCTGCATCACCAGCCTAAAGTGCCGTGATGACGAAAAAATGTCGACGTCATGACGTTCCTGCACTCAAGGATTAAACGTAGCAGCGCCATATGGATTTAGCACGTGGCCTTAGAGGAACTATTGCAATCATTGCAATTGCAATCATATGTCAGTCTCCGTTAAGGTAATGACATTCGTCGCCAGGTGATCCTCTCCATGACCGCCGCTACCGCACACGCCGCGCAGCTCTGCATCAACGCCTTGAGCACAACCGCCCCCACCCGCCACTCACCGCTGTACACCGTCATCAACATGGCCAATACCCTTGAACTCAGCCGCCAGGCCTGGGTGATCCGCGGCCAGTCAAGCTCCCGGCGCATGGGTAACTGGCCTGGCTGGTTCGCCCGTAATACCACCGAAAAACCTTTGCTATACCTGCACAGTGCGCAATCGTCCGCGCAACTGAGTGCGCTGTCGGACGTCACCCAACAGCGCGGCATTCTGTGCAACGACATTGAAAACCAGCCCTCCCGCTGGCCCAAGGGTGCGCAACCTTCCTTACCGTTGTGGCTGGCCACCCACCCGTGTTGTACGCCGTATGACCCGGCCTCGGGCGAAGAGGCCCGTGCGATTGTGCTGGCGGCGTTGCGTAGCCTGTACGTCGACGGCAAGCCCGGGTTCTATTACCTGGCCCTGCATGATCATGAAGGCGCAACGCCCCTGAGCGAGCAGGACCGTGAAGCCGTGCTCGAGGGCATGTACCCGCTGCAGCAGGACACGCGGGGGGATGTGCGATTGCTCGGCGCAGGCCGGGCGCTTGCAGAGGTGGTGCAGGCCAAGCGCTTATTGGCACAGGACTGGAACATCACCGCGCAACTGTGGAGCTGCCCCAGCTACACACGACTGGCCCGCGAGGCTGCTGCGGTTGAACGCTGGAATCGCCTGCACCCCGGAGTGCCCAAGCGCAGCTGTCATTTGCGCAATTGTCTGGCCGGAAGTGCAGCACCGGTGATTGCGGTGACCGGCTATCCGCAAGCGATTGTCCACCAGTTAGGGGCACACGTGGATGCGCGGTTCGTAGCGTTGGGCGCGGGCTCGGTGCAGGCGTCGGCGCCGAGTCGGTATTGGATTGTGGTGGCTGCGCTCAGGGCGTTGGCGGATGAAGGGTGCATCGATGCACTGCAAGTGGAGGCAGCGATGAATCGCTATGCATTGGAATGCAATGGACTGTAGGCGCGGGCTTGCCGGCGCCTACAAGGTTTTGTCGAGGGCCTTCAGACTTTGCGGCGGCTGCGGGTCTGGGCGCCCGCCTCCATCGCCAGCCCGGCGGTGCGCTCCAGCGCGTCGGCGAAAGCCTGGCGCTGCTCAGGCTCGATCTGTGACAGGAACAGCTCATCCACCGTGCTTTCGTAGATCTTCCACATCTTTTTACGCAGCTCCCGGCCCGATCCGGTGATCGAGGCAAATGCCGCACGGCCGTCGCCGTCGGAGCGGGAGCGCACCACTAGGCCGTCCTTTTCCAGGCGGTCGACCAAGCGCGTGAGGTTGTAGCGCTCGATGGCCAGCACATCAGCCAATTCGTGCATGCGGCGAGTACCGTCGGGGCCGCTTTCCAGGCCCCATAACGCGTCATACCAGGCATAGGGCGGCAGGTCCGCCTCTGCCAGGCGCCGCTCGATCTCGCGGATGACCGTCCTGTGGGCCCTGACAAACCGAAACCAGACATCAGGCTCTTTCGACGACATGCAACACCATCCGGGCAATTTCAAGAAGGTTGCAATAGTAGCTCATCCCGCGCTAGATTCGGCCATGTAGTTGCAATTGCAATTACATTTGCCGGCACTCCCACAAGGAGCACGCCGCTTGAAATCCGCCTACCCTGGAGCCTCACATGACCCCGAACAACGCAGTCAGACGCGACGACGATCCACAGGAAACCCGCGAGTGGCTGGAGTCCATCGAATCGGTGCTGTCCACCGAAGGCCGCCCGCGCGCCCACTACCTGATCGATCAGTTGCTGGATTTCGACGTGGCGCGGCATGGCGATTTCTACGGGCGGGTGACCACGCCCTACGTCAATACAATCCCGGTGGACCGTCAGTTGCCCTACCCCGGCAACGTCGTTATCGAGCGGCGTACCAACGCGTTTATCCGCTGGAACGCCATGGCGATGGTGTTGCGTGCAGGCAAACACTCGGGGGTCGGTGGGCACATCGCGACCTATGCGTCAGCCGCAGTACTTTACGACGTAGGCTTCGATCACTTCTTTCGTGGCCGCACCGACAGCTTTGATGGCGACCTGGTGTATATCCAAGGCCACTCTTCCCCCGGCATTTATGGTCGCGCCTACCTGGAAGGCCGCATCAGCGAAGCGCAACTCGACAACTTCCGCCGCGAGGCCGGTGGCGACGGTATTTCCTCCTACCCACACCCAAGGCTGATGCCGGACTTCTGGCAATTCCCTACCGTGTCCATGGGCCTCGGCCCCATCACCGCCGCTTATCAGGCGCGCTTTATGCGCTACCTAGAATTGCGCGGCCTCAAACAGCACCAAGGGCGCAAGGTCTGGGCCTTCCTCGGTGATGGCGAAATGGACCAGCCGGAATCCCTGGCCGCCATTTCCCTGGCCGGGCGCGAGAAACTCGACAACCTGATCTTCGTGGTCAACTGCAACCTGCAACGCCTGGACGGCCCGGTGCGTGGTAATGCCAAGGTGATCCAGGAGTTCGAAAGCCTGTACCGCGCTGCTGGCTGGAACGTGATCAAAGTGATCTGGGGCAGTGGCTGGGACGCCCTGCTGGACAAAGACCAGAGCGGCCTGCTGCGCCAGCGCATGATGGAATGCGTGGACGGCGACTATCAGAATTACAAGTCGCAGAACGGCGCCTATGTGCGCGAACACTTTTTCGGCAAATACCCGGAATTACTCGCACTGGTTGCGGACATGTCCGACGACGAAATCTGGAAACTCTCGCGGGGCGGGCATGACCCGGACAAGGTTTACAACGCCTATGCGGCGGCCGTGCGCCATAACGGCCAGCCCACCGTGATCCTGGCGAAAACCGTCAAGGGTTTTGGCATGGGTGAAGCAGGCGAAGGCCAGAACATCAACCACCAACTGAAGAAAATGGGCGCCGATGCGGTAATAGCTTTCCGAGATCGCTTTGACCTGGACGTCGCGGACGATCAGCTCGCCGACATCCCTTACCTCAAGCCCGCCGCCGACAGCGAAGAAGCCCGCTACTTCGCCGCACGCCGCCAGGCCCTGGGCGGCTACGTACCTGCGCGCCACAGTGCGGTCGAGCCCTTGCAGATTCCCGAACTGGCCGCCTTCGCCACGCAGCTCAAGGACACCGGCGAACGGGCGATTTCCACCACCATGGCCTTCGTGCGCATCCTCGGCACCCTGCTCAAGGACCCGCACCTGGGCAAACTGATCGTGCCCATCGTACCGGATGAGTCGCGCACCTTCGGTATGGAAAGCCTGTTCCGTCAGATCGGCATCCACTCCGCCGTAGGCCAGCTCTACACTCCACAGGACGCAGGACAACTGAGCTACTACAAGGAAAGCAAGGACGGACAGATCATGCAGGAAGGCCTGAATGAATCCGGCGCCATTTCCTCGTGGATCGCGGCGAGTACGTCCTACAGCAACCACAGTCTGATGACCGTGCCGTTCTACATCTTCTATTCGATGTTCGGCTTCCAGCGGGTCGGCGACCTCGCCTGGGCAGCAGGCGATGCACGCGCGCGCGGCTTCTTGCTGGGGGCCACGGCCGGCCGCACCACGTTGATGGGCGAAGGCTTGCAGCATGACGATGGGCACAGCCATATCCTGTCGTCGGTGATCCCGTGCTGCGTGTCGTACGACCCGACGTTCGCCTACGAGTTGGCGGTGATCATTCGCGAGGGCATGCGGCGGATGTATGAGCAACAAGAGGACATTTACTACTACATCACTCTGCTCAACGAAAACTACCCGCACCCGGCGATGCCCGAAGGCGTGGAAGACGGCATTCTCAAGGGCATGTACCGGCTCAGTACCAGCCAGCAGGCCCAGGTGCAATTGATGGGGAGTGGCTCAATCCTGCGCGAAGTGATCGCGGCGGCTGAGCTGCTGCAGGAGGACTTCGGCGTGCACAGTAATGTGTGGAGCACAACCAGCCTCACCGAATTGCGCCGTGACGGTCATACAGTGGAGCGCTGGAACCTGCTGCACCCGCAGAGCGAGCCAAGGGTGAGCTACGTGGAGCAATGCCTGGCCGGTGAAACGGGGCCGGTGGTGGTGGCGACGGACTACATGAAGCTGTTCGCCGATCAGATCCGACCTTTCGTACCCGGCCGGCGCTTTGTGGCGCTGGGCACGGACGGCTTCGGGCAATCGGATACCCGTGAAACCTTGCGGGCGTTCTTCGAAGTGGACCGGCATTTCATCGTGCTGGCGGCCTTGAAGGCCTTGGCGGATGACGGCGTGATCGGACGCGAGAAAGTCAGTGAAGCCATCAGCCGCTACGGGATCAACGTCGACAAGGCCAACCCCGTAGCGGTCTAAGTTACTGCGACGGCGCCGGTAGGGGCGGAATCGCTTCTGTCGGCGGTGGCAGGTCCGGGTTGCTGGTGGCTGGAGCGGGCTCTGCCTGCGGCGCAATTGGCGCGGACTCGGCAGGTGGAGCGACAGGCTGGGAGACCGCAGGCTCTTCCTTCGGCGGCTCAACCTTCTCGGCAGCCGGAGCTGCCTTGGGTTCCGGCACCCCCAACTCGGCTTTCGGCTGCTCGGGAATATGCTCGGCCTTCTTCACTTCCTGCGGTAGGAACACATCCACCAGCGCAAAGTAACGCTCGTAGAACTTCGGCGCGGACACGGTCTCGCTCGCTACTTTCACCATGGAGTCATCGGTGGAACCGATCGGCATCGACACCGAGCCCAGCACGCCCACACCCAGGCTCGCGGAGTTGTTGACCTTTTTCAGCGCGTAGCGATCCTGCAATGCGTTGGCGAACATCGTCGAATGGTTGGTGCCTTTGCCATCATCGGCACACACCACGTTGAAGCTGATCTGCAGATGGGTCTCGCCGGTCTGCTGGAAGCTCTTGTTACCCACCACCAGTTTCGGATCGCTGCTGGTGATGATGTAGCCCTGGCTCAGCAAGGCGCGTCGCGCGGCTTCGCACGCGGCGACGTCAGTGACGGGGTAATCCCGGGAAAACGTACCGGAGTCGTCGAAATTCTCATGTTCATAAATGGCGGTCTTGGGTGACGAGCAGCCCGCGGCGCCCGCCAGCACCAGCGCCAGCCCGAGGCTACGCAAGTGAAATGATGTCGACATTGAAAATCCTGAGGAAAACAGTCCGGGCGGTATTGTGCAACAGAACGCTGCCTTGGCGCGCGCATTCCTGTCGGTAAAACGTCACAGCCTTACACGACGCCACCTGTAGGAAACAGCCCTGCGCACATATGATCAATAAACACGCGCAGTTTGGCCGAGGCGTGGCGACTTGATGGCCAGAGCATCCAGAAACTGCCGCGATGCTCCAGGTAATCATCCAGCACCCTCTGCAGACGCCCTTCGGCGACAGCCTGGTTGACCATATAGTCCGGCAGGCAGGCAATGCCCAAGCCTTCGTGCACGACATGGTTGAGGGACTCGATGGTGGTGCTGACGAACGGCCCACGCAAGATGGACTCGGGGGCGCCCGGTGCTCGCCGCAAAGGCCAGGGCTCCAGCTTGCCGGTCGCGCAGAACTTGTGACGCAGGCAGGCATGGTCGCTCAGGTGCTGCGGCTGTTGCGGTGTGCCATATTCGCGAAAATAACCCGGCGTACCCACCAGCACTAACTGGTAATGCCCCAGATGACGGGCCATCAGCCGCGAATCTTCCGGCTTGCCGGTACGAATCACCGCGTCGAACCCTTCTTCGATCACATCCACCATGCGGTCGGAAAAATCCACATCCAACTCGATGTCCGGGTAGGCGCGCATGAAGTCGCTGAGGACCGGCATCAGCAAGCCGCGCACTTGCGGCACGCTGATACGCAACTTGCCCCGAGGGGTTGCGCTGGCGTCGCTCAGTTCTTGCTCGGCAGCTTCGACCTCGGCCAGGATGCGCCGCGAACGCTCAAGGAACAGCGCGCCTTCGCTGGTCAAAGTGATGCTGCGGGTGCTGCGATGAAACAACCGCACACCCAGGCGCTCTTCCATCCGCGCGATGCTTTTGCCCACGGCCGACGACGAGACGCCCAGCACCCGCCCGGCGGCGGTGAAGCTACGGGTCTCCGCCACCTGCACGAATACGGAAAGACTGCCCAGACTGTCCATGGAAGGGTCCTTGATGATTGCGGACGTTTAAGTCCGATAAGTCCGGAACCTTAGCCTGTTTTTCCGCTGAGCACAGCCCCCTACCCTGCCTGCTTACCCTTTTGCTTGGATAGAGCGCGATGACCTCCCTTACCGACCCCGCAGTGACAGACCGGCGGGACACCTTGCCGTTGAGCGGCTTACTGGCCTTGGCCAGCGCCGGTTTTATCACCATCCTCACCGAAGCCATGCCCGCCGGGCTCCTGCCGCAAATAGGCGAAGGGCTGGGCGTATCACCCGCTTTAGTCGGTCAAATGGTCACGGTGTATGCCCTGGGGTCACTGCTGGCAGCCATTCCACTGACGCTGCTGACCCGTGGCTGGCGACGACGCCCCTTGTTGCTGTTAGCCATTGGCGGCTTCGCCTTGGTCAACAGCGTGACCGCCCTTTCCAGTCATTACGGGTTGACCCTGGTGGCGCGCTTTTTAGCCGGTGTATGGGCCGGACTGCTGTGGGCGCTGCTGGCCGGTTATGCCAGCCGGATGGTTGCGCCACACCTGCAAGGCCGGGCAATTGCGGTGGCAATGCTTGGCGCACCGCTGGCGCTGTCGTTGGGTGTACCAGCAGGCACCTTCCTCGGGGCCGCAGTTGGCTGGCGCCTGAGCTTTGCGATCATGACTGGACTGACACTGGTGCTACTGGCATGGGCGCGCTGGCAACTCCCGGACTTTGCGGGCGAGCCGGCAGGAAAACGCCTGGGATTGCATCAAGTGCTGACCTTGCCGGGGATTCGTCCGGTGCTGTGGGTGACCTTTACCTATGTACTGGCCCACAACATTCTCTACACCTACATCGCACCGCTGCTGGTGCCGGCAGGGATTGCTGCCGACATTGATCAGGTGCTGCTGGTGTTCGGCCTTGCAGCGTTGTTGAGCATTTGGATGGCCGGTGTGCTGATTGATCGATGGCTGCGCGTACTGCTGCTGATCAGTTGCACGATGTTTGGCCTGATCGCCTTGGCGCTGGCGTTCTGGATCAACCTGCCAGCGGTCATCTACGTCGCCGTGGCATTATGGGGCCTGGCGTTCGGCGGGTTACCTGCCTTGCTGCAAACGGCACTGGCCCAATCGGCGGGCGAGTCGGCCGATGCCGCGCAATCGATGCTGGTGACCGTCTGGAACCTGGGCATCGCAGGCGGCGGCCTGGTAGGTGGCGTGTTACTCCAGGGCTGGGGGGCCTGCGCATTTGCCTGGGCCGTTGTATTGCTGATGCTACTGGCTCTGGCCGGCGGATTACAGACAGCGCCCCAACAACTGGCCCGGCCACCCTTCAAGATCGAACGTTGAAATACGCTGATACCCGCAAGCCTCATAAAAACGCACCAGGTCACCCGTGCCGCCGGCGTAGCAATCCACGCGCAGGCGCCCCACCCCGGCAGCGTGGGCCCGCTCATCGGCGAAGGCCAACAGATGCCGGCCCAACCCACGCGCACGCGCATCACGTGCGGCAATCAGCAATCGCACATAGACCTCCGGCCCGGACGCTGGCGGCACGTAAGGCATGGGCTCGCCCAGCACAAGTGCCGCCAGGACCTGCCCCTCGGGCGCCTCGACCACCCACGCATCCGGCATCGCACACGCTTCTGTGACTTGCGCCACTCGCCGGAGCGATGCCGACCAAGGCTCGGTACCCCATTGGGCGGTATTCCCTATCCCTACAAACCAGGCAATCACCTCGTCAAACACTTGCAGCACTGCCGGGGCGTCCGCCGCGCTGGCGCGACGGATTATCCAGTCCTCTCTTCCATGAATAGACACGCTTGAAACTCCCTGATCGGCGATAACGTACGCGCAGTCTAGCGCACATAAAAAAAACCCCGGTCTTTTCAGGCCGGGGGCTTCTCTTTCAAACCGCCATCAGAACTTCTTGATGTCAGCCTTGGTTTCCAACTGCTTGCGGTAAGCCGCGAAGTCCTGCTGACCGACACGGGAGGCGAGGAAACGGCGATATTGCGCCTTTTCTTCGTCCGTTGGGGCAGCGGCTTCATTGACGCCGTTCAAGCGCACGATCACCAGGCTACCATCCGCCAGAGTCACCGTGGTGAAGGTCGGCTTGTCCTTGGCCGCAGGCTTGGGCATGCGGAACAGGGCTTGCAGCACGGCAGGATCGATCGCTTCCTGGCTACGGGTAGCCGCTTCAGTGACCTTCCATGCCTGGCCGTCGACCGGCTGGTTCAGTGGAGTCTTGCCATCACGCAGGCTGGCGATGAGTTCGTCAGCATGAGCCTTGGCAGCCGCGCTGGCGCGCTCCTTGGCCATCTGCGTACGAATCGCCGCACTGACGCTTTCCAGCGGCAGTTGCGAAGGTTTCAGGTGCTCTTTGGCACGCAGTACGATGATGGTTTCCGGATCCAGTTCGATGGCGGTGCTGTTGGCACCTTCATCCAACACTTCCGGGCTGAACGCAGCGGTGACCACGGCACGGTTGGCCGCAACACCTTCGCCACCTTCACGGCCAAACGGCGCGGAGGTGTGCACGGTCAGTTTCAGGTCGGACGCCGGCTGGGCCAGGTCGGAAGCTTCGAACGCCGCATCTTCCAATTGCTTGGTCGCTTCAACAAAACGCTGCTCAACCTGTTGGGTCTTCAGCTCCTTGGTCAGCTTGTCTTTCAGGCTAGCGAACGTCGGCACTTGCGGTGCCTCAACGCCCAACAGCTTGATCAAGTGCCAACCGAAAGTGCTGCGTACCGGTGCCGAGACCTGGTCCTTGTTCAACGCGTACAAGGCGGTTTCGAAGTCTGGATCGTAGACGCCAGGGCCAGCAAAACCGAGGTCGCCGCCAATGTTGGCCGAACCAGGATCCTGGGAAAACTCCTTGGCCAGGGCTTCGAATTTTTCACCCTTGGCCAGGCGCGCCTGGATTTCTTCGATCTTCGCCTTGGCTTGCGCGTCGGTGACCTTGTCGTTGACTTCAATCAGGATGTGCGCCGCACGACGCTGTTCAGCGAGGTTGGCGGTTTCTTTCTGATAGGCCGCCTGCAGCTCTTCGTCCTTCACGCTGACCTGGTCGAAGAAGGAAGACTTCTTCAGTTCCAGGTAGTCGATGACCACCTGGTCCGGGGTCATGAATTCTTTGGCGTGCTGGTCGTAGTAAGCCTTGACCTCGTCGTCGGTGAGTTTCACCGCGGCAGGGTTGGCCTTGATGTTGACGGTGGCGAAGTCGCGAGTCTGTTTTTCCAGACGCGCGAATGCCAGCACTTCGGAATCGGTGACGAAACCGCTGCCGGCAATACCTGCGCGAACCTGGCCGATTAGCATTTCCTGGGTCAGCATCTGACGGAATTGCATACGGCTGTAGCCCAGTTGACGGATCACCTGGTCAAAGCGTTCGGCGCTGAACTTGCCGTCCACCTGGAATTCCGGCGTCTGCAGGATCACTTGGTCCAGTGCAGCTTCAGAGAAGCCAAACTTGGAGTCGGCAGCACCTTGCAGCAATAGCTTGCGATCGATCAGCCCCTTGAGGGCCGCTTCGCGCAGCAGTTTTTCGTCCAGCAGGGAGGCATCGAAATCCTTGCCCAGCTGTTGCATCAGCTGACGGCGTTGCATGTCGACGGCCTGGCTCAGCTCGGTCTGGGTGATTTCTTCACCGTTGACCTTGGCCCTGATATTTTGCAGCATGCGTCCCCCAGAAACGGTTGAACTTCAATAATAGGCAACCGTGGAGCGTGGGTAGAGTACGGATATAAGAAAGGCGCATCCAAGGATGCGCCTTCTCGCAACTGGCGGAGCGGACGGGGGCTTTGGTTCTCCCCCCGGCTTGGCGACCCGATGCATACATGGGTCTGCTGCCGCTCCGCTCCCAGGTTGAACCTACGTTCGACCCGGGTAGGTAAGGCTGGATCGAAGCTTAGTTAACAGCTTCTTTCAGGGCTTTACCGGCTTTGAAACCTGGTTTCTTGGCAGCAGCGATTTGCAGTGCTTTGCCAGTCTGTGGGTTACGGCCAGTGCGAGCTGGACGGTCAGTCACAGAGAAAGTAC
>Ga0302347_1004774_pt1 | contig 10518 bp, 9 predicted proteins | sample PhyWR1_FD_202178 | JGI IMG/M metagenome (GOLD analysis project Ga0302347, IMG submission 202178) | Leaf surface microbial communities from wheat plants in UC Gill Tract Community Farm, Albany, California, United States - DLSL W.R1 (v2)... | ecosystem: Host-associated > Plants > Phyllosphere >...
ATAAAGGCCACCATCGACGGTTTGGCCTTGGCCTGGGCGTCGGATTCGGCGGTCGGCGTGACATGCAGGGTGCCGCGCGGGTTGCTTAGCAGCCCGCAGGTGATCGCGTAATCGCCGGGCAGCAGGTTAGCGTTGATCACCTGGCTCAGGCCCGGCGCGATGTTCTCGCGCTCCTCGACCACCAGCACACCGTCGAGGATTTCCCACTCCACGGCGCGATCCGAACGGTTGACGATGCGAAAGCTCGCACGTCCTGCCGGCACGCTCAGCGCATTGGGCTCGCAGGCATGATCGTGAATGGTCACGGTGATTTCATTGTGGTTGGCCTGGCGTTTGCTCGCGGCCAATTGCGAGGCGTAGTAGAACAAACCACCAGCGGCGATCATCACGACCACCGAGCCCGCCACGGCCCAGCGCAAGGCGCGGGACGGCGGGGCGGGTTGAGGCGTTGGGCTGGACAAGAGACGGTCCTTACTGGCTGGAAGCGGAAGAAGGTTGAGCGACAGGCGCAGCGGGTGATGCGGGCAGGAAAAACATCACCAGCGCCACCACCAGGTAAATCAGGTAGGCGCCGAGGGTGCTCACGGTCGGCGCTTCCTGATAGCCGAACATCCCGGCCAGCACCGAGCCCAGCGGGCTGTCCATCGGCAGCGCGCTGCTGAAATCGAACAGCACGGTTTGCAGGTGGTTCCACACACCGGCTTCATGCAGGGCCTGCACCGAGTTGGCGAGAATGCCGGCGGCCACCACCAGGATGAACAGGCCGGTCCAGCGGAAGAACGCGCCGAGGTTCAAGCGCATGCTGCCACTGTAGATCAGGAAACCGACGATGATCGCCAGGATCAGGCCGAGCAGCGCACCGATCGGCGCGCCGGGGCCTTCGCTCTGCTGGAACACTGCCAGCAGGAAAAACACGGTTTCCAGGCCTTCGCGGGCCACGGCGAAAAACACCATCAGGATCAAGGCCGTGACCTGGTGCCGCGAACCTGCCAGGGCGTGATCGAGGGAGGCGTGCAGCGAGTGTTTGATCGAACGCGCCACCTTGCGCATCCAGAACACCATCGAGCTGAGGATACCCACGGCGACCAGTCCGACGATGCCTTCGAACAATTCCTGCTGCTTTTGCGGAAATTCCGCGCTGACCAATTCCAGTCCACCGCCCACCAGCAAGGCCAGCGCAGCGGCGAGGAACACCCCGATCCACACCGCCGGCATCCACTGGCCGCGGCCGGTCTGCTGCAGGTAACTGGCGATAATGCCAACGATCAACGCGGCCTCAATGCCTTCGCGCAGCATGATGAGAAAGGGGACAAGCATTCGGCACCACAGGGTAATTAGATAGGGTGCTAAGTTGTAACATAATGATACTCATTGCTAAACAGGAAATGTTGACGTTTGCTGAACCCCGGCTGAACGGTGGTGGCAAAGCGCAAGCGCCCTTATGATGCTCGCCATCTTCAGCTTGATCGGATTGCCCCGCAGCCCATGTCGGAAAAAGACACCATCTCCGTCCACCTCGTGCGCGAGGCTCTGCTGCAGAGCTGCGCGCCGGGCGTGGCCACGCTTGAGGCCCTGAGCAAGGTCGGCATCGACCCGGCGTTGCTGGGGCAGCCACTTGCCCGCGTTCCCGCCACGGCCTATGCGCGCCTGTGGCGTCTGCTCGCGCGGCGCAGCGACGATGAGTTCTTCGGCATGGACCCGCGCACGCTCAAATCCGGCAGCCTGGCGTTTCTGTGTCGCGCGTGCATGGCACAGCCCAGCCTCGCCGCCGGGTTGGAGACGGGCCTCGGGTTTCTGTCGTTGATGCTGGAATGCCTGCCGGCGCAGTTGGTGCGCCAGCAGAGCCTGGCGGAAATCGTCCTGCTCGAACCCGAGTCCTCGCCCAGGCGAGCGTTTACCTATTTCACCTACTGGATGATCGTGCACGGCGTGGCCTGCTGGCTGGCCGGGCGGCGTATCCCGATTCTGGCCATCGAACTGCGCTGCCCGCAGCCAGATTTTTGCGATGACTACCGGGTGATGTTTTCCGACAACCTGCGCTTTGACCGGCCGCGAACGCGCATGATTTTCGCAGCCGACTGTCTCGATCTGCCGATCAAGCGCAGCCCGCAGGAACTGCAGCGTTTTCTGGCGCATGCGCCGGCCAATATCCTGGTCAAATACCGCGACCCGCAAAGCCTGGCCACCCGCATCAAGCACGACCTGCGCCAGCTGCCCCCCGACACCTGGCCGGAAACCGACGGCCTTGCAGCCTCGCTGTGCGTCTCTGCGTCGACCCTGCGACGCCGCCTGGCTGAAGAAGGGCAGACCTACCAGGGCCTCAAGGACAACGTGCGTAAAGAATTGGCCATCGTATGGCTGGCTGAACCGCAGATCAGCTTTGCCGAGATTGCCGCGCGGTTGGGATTTGCAGACACCAGTTCCTTTTATAAAGCCTTTCGTAAATGGTCAGGATCAAATCCTGGCCATTATCGAAGTTTGATCCTGAATGAAATAATGCCTGACAAGTAGTGCCCGTGCGGGACTAGGACGTCGCTGACAGCGTCCTTCTTTTAGGTATGACAGAGCGTTCCTTAGTGTTTTTAGGAAGCGGCTGGCTTACGTCGCATAAAAAGTCGTGCACAGTTTTCGTCACGGTCCTACCCAGTGGCTGAGACGTGCAGTTCAATCCTGAGTAATGCGCCGTAAACATAAAGCACATTAAACTTGCCAGGGTGAACTTATGAAAGGTTTTATTGCGTGGCCTGTTGCGGCGTTGATGTTCGTTTCTGTTCAGGTGTCGGCGCTGTGTTTGAATATTTCGGAGAGTTATACCGGGGTTGTACCATCTGATACCGAGGGCACTGCTTTCGGGCCTTTCACAATAGCGGGGGATAATGGCTGCCTAAATGCAAATATATCGGCAATGGTTTCTGCGGGTGGTGCCGGTAGAGCGCCGGAAATTTATATTCAGCAAGCCGTGGGGGCCACCTGGAAGATAGTAGCGGGCAATCCATTGTCGGCGAATGCGTCGTGGGTAGGCCCCTTTGGCACTTATCGCGTGGTATTGAGAAATCCCGACGCTGCGCCCAAGTCCTATTCAGGTACAGTCAGGTACGGTCGCTGAGCGTCTGCGGGCCACAGCGTACCGTAGCGTCGGTACACTGTGGCAGGCGGCCGTTATACATATTCATCAACCGATAGGTCATCTCTCGAAGAATTCACAAAATACGCCAATGCATTAATGGCGCGATTAGCGTCGAGCATGCCTTGTATGTATTCAGGAACTCCCTGTGATCTCCCGACATTTGGGTTGCTTTTAACAAACGAGAGATAATCCTCCAGCTGCTCATCGAATAATGCCAGTGCATTATATTTAACGTGCGTATTCGCTTGGCGACCTTGCGCATCAAAACCGCCGTCCCCGGATATGAAAATACCGAAAGCATTTGTGTCGATTACGCCACTTTCATATAACCGTCTCCCCACCACTTTAAGCTCATCGGTACTGATCGACGTCATGTCGTAATCCTTCAGAAACGCCTTCAGCTCCGCAATCTGATCCTGTTGCGACAACTTCAGTTCGTCAGCGGCTTTGGCTTCCTCAGTAAAGGTGTACACATTCGTGGTCTTGGTCGGGTTCTTGATCAAAAAACCGTCTGATTGCTTTGACAGTGTATTGGGTATTGTCAGCATCATGTCCATCTGCGTCGCCTCGCGGGAATTGACTGTACATACCGTTATCGACACTCCTGTGACCCACATTAAGTTGATTGTTTAATTTGAGAAGTGTCTGACAGAAGTTATAACTTGCCACGTAGCTTCTTTCTCAAACCCAAAAAAAGGCCCCGTGACCGAATGGACCACGGGGCCAAAATTGGCTGGATGCGACCAACCAAAGGAGCTCTTTACATTACTTCGCGGTCGCGATGACCGTATTCGGCTGCCAGCCACCGCCCAACGCCTTGTAGATCGCCACGATGCCGCGATACAGGTCCACTTCGGCCTGAGCCTGGGCGTCTTCGGCGGCCAGGCGTTCGCGTTGGGCATCAAGCAATACCAAAAAGTCCACGGTGCCTTCGCGATAACGAATCGCCGCGAGGTCGGCGGCGGCGCGGCTGGATTCACTCTGACGGATCAACGACAGCAGGCGCTGTTGGCGTTTGCCGTAATCACTGAAAGCATTTTCCGATTCTTCCAACGCCAGCAGCACCTGTTGCTCATAGGTCGCCAGCGCGCCATCGGCCTCGGCGTCCGCGCCGCGCAAGCGCGCACGCACGCTGCCCAGGTCGAACGCCGCCCAGGTAATGCTCGGGCCGAGCGCCCAGGCATTGGCTGCCGACGAGCCGATCTGCGAACCGCGCCCGGCGGTAAAGCCGAGGAAGCCGCTGAGGCTCACCCGTGGGAACAGGTCGGCCTTGGCCACGCCGATGCGGGCGGTGGCGGCGGCCAGCTTGCGCTCGGCGCTGAGGATGTCCGGACGCCGTTGCAGCAGTTGCCCCGGGTCGCCAATCGGCAGCGCTTTGGCAATCGCGGGCAGGTCTTTGGGGCTCAGGTCGACGCTGAGCTTGTCCGGGCGCTGGCCGAGCAGGGTGGCGATGCGGTTGCGCTCGCGCACCTGTTCGGCCTGCAGTTGCGGCACGCTGGCTTCCACCGAGGCCAGACGTGCGTCGGCGCGCTCCACATCGAGCTGGTCGCCCACGCCGGCATCGCGCAGGCTTACGGTGATGCTGCGTGAATCCTGCTGGTTCTTCAGGTTGTCCAAGGCAATACGCTCGCGCAGTTGCGCACCGCGCAGCTGGCCGTAGGCATCCACCAGTTCGGCAATCATGCTCACTTGCAACTGGTAAAGGTCGGCCTCGGCCGCTTGCTGGTCGGCGTCGCTGGCCTCCAGGTTGCGCTGGATGCGGCCGAACAGGTCCAGCTCCCAGGCCATGTCCAGGCCCAGGTCATAGCGCTCGCTGTTGACCCGCCGGGTGGTCTGGCCAGGGATCTGCCCTTTGGCCAAATCACTGCTGGCGCGACTGGTGATGGTTGGCATGGCGTCATTGCTGGCGTCATCACGAATCGCCCGGGCCGCCCGCAGACGGGCAAACGCCACGCGCAGGTCACGGTTGCCTTGCAGCGATTGAGTGACCAACTGATTGAGCGTCGGGTCCTCGAACTGCTGCCACCAGATGCCTTCAAATTTGGCGTGATCGTATTGTTTTGCATCCGCGGCAGCGGTGATGTTCGCCGCCTCCGGGGTCTGGGTTTTGTAGTCCGGGCCGACGGCACACGCGGCGAGCGCCAATACCAGCAGGCTCGGCAGGAAGATTTTCACGCTCATGGCTGTGTCTCCAGCTTCAAGGCCTTGGCCGCTTTGCGCGCCTGGCTGCGCTCCACATAGCGACGAATGAGTACGTAGAACACCGGCGTCAGCAACAGGCCGAAGAAAGTCACCCCGATCATCCCGGAGAACACCGCCACGCCCATGGCATGGCGCATCTCGGCACCGGCACCGCTGGACAGCACCAGGGGCACCACACCCATGATGAAAGCGAACGAGGTCATCAGGATCGGCCGCAGACGCAGGCGGCAGGCTTCGAGTACCGCAGCCAGCGGATCAAGCCCCTCCGCCTGTTTGTCCTTGGCGAATTCGACGATCAGAATCGCGTTCTTGCACGCCAGGCCCACCAGTACGATCAAACCGATCTGGGTAAAGATGTTGTTGTCGCTGCCCGAGATGATCACCCCGGTGATCGCCGACAACAGGGTCATCGGCACGATCAGGATCACCGCCAGTGGCAGGCTCCAGCTTTCGTACTGGGCGGCCAGCACCAGGAACGCCAGCAGCACGCAGAGCGGGAACACGAACAACGCAGTGTTGCCCGAAAGGATCTGCTGATAGGTCAGGTCGGTCCACTCGTAGGTCATGCCGTTGGGCAGCTCATCCTTCAGCAGTTTTTCAATCGCCGCCTGGGCCTGGCCGGAGCTGTAGCCCGGTGCGGCGTTGCCGTTGATCTCCGCAGTGATAAAGCCGTTGTAGTGCATCACGCGGTCGGGCCCCGAGGTGTCGCTGACCTTGATGAAGGTCGCCAGCGGGATCATCTCGCCCTTGTTGTTGCGCACTTTCAGCTGGCCGATCTGGTCTTCGTCCTGGCGGAACTGTTGTTCAGCCTGCACGTTGACCTGATAGGTGCGGCCAAAGCGGTTGAAATCGTTGGCGTACAACGAGCCCAGGTAGATCTGCAGGGTGTCGAAGATGTCGCTGATCGCCACGCCGTGGGTCTTGGCTTTTTCGCGGTCGATGGCGGCATCGACCTGGGGCACGTTCACCGTGTAGCTGGTAAACAGACCAAACAGCTCCGGCACGCCACGGCTCTTGGCAATGATGTTCTGCACTTCCTTGTACAGCTCGTCGTAACCCAGGTTGCCACGGTCTTCGACCTGCAGGCGGAAGCCCCCGATGGTGCCCAGGCCTTGCACCGGCGGCGGCGGGAAGATCGCCATATAGGCTTCCTGGATGCCGGCGTACTGGCCGTTCAAGGCACCGGCAATCGCACCGGCGGACAGGCTCGCGTCTTTGCGCTCATCGAACGGCTTCAAGGTCACGAACACGATGCCGTTGTTCGGGCTGTTGGTAAAACCGTTGATCGACAGGCCCGGGAAGGCAATGGCGCTTTCCACGCCCGGCTGTTTCAAGGCGATGTCGGACATGCGCTTGATCACCGCTTCAGTGCGGTCCAGGCTCGCGGCGTCCGGCAGTTGCGCGAAGGCCACCAGGTATTGCTTGTCCTGGGCCGGCACGAAACCGGTGGGGGTGTGGGCGAAGCCGAACCAGGTCAGCACCATCAACCCGGCATACAGGAACAGCGCGATACCGCTGCCGCGAATCACTCGGCGTACGGTGCCGACGTAGCCATGGCTGGCTTTCTCGAAGAAGCGGTTGAACGGACGGAACAACCAGCCGCCGAACAGCTTGTCGAGCACCCTGGAGAAGCGGTCCTTCGGCGCGTCATGGCTGCGCAGCAACACGGCGGCCAGGGCTGGGGACAGGGTCAGCGAGTTGAACGCCGAGATCACCGTGGAAATCGCAATGGTCAGGGCGAACTGCTTGTAGAACTGCCCGGTCAAGCCGCTGATGAACGCCGCCGGAATGAACACCGCACACAGCACCAGCGCGGTGGCGATGATCGGACCGGTCACTTCGCTCATGGCCTTTTCAGTGGCCGGGAAGGGGTCCAGCCCCAGCTCGATATTGCGCTCGACGTTCTCCACCACCACGATGGCGTCGTCCACCACGATACCAATGGCCAACACCAGGCCGAACAGCGACAGCGCATTGAGCGAAAAGCCGAACAGGTGCATCACCGCAAAGGTTCCGATCAACGACACCGGCACCGCCACCAGCGGAATGATCGACGCACGCCAGGTCTGCAGGAACAGGATCACCACCAGCACGACCAGAATCAGCGCTTCGAACAGGGTGTGCACCACCGCCTCGATGGAGCCGCGCACGAACACCGTCGGGTCGTAGGCGATGCGGTAATCCATGCCTTCGGGGAAGCTCTTTTTCAGCTCCGCCATCTTGGCGCGCACTTCATTGGAGATGTCGATGGCGTTGGAGCCAGGGCGCTGGAAGATCGGGATCGCCACCGCCGGCTGATTGTCGATCAGCGAGCGCAGGGCATATTGGCTGGAGCCCAGTTCAACCCGAGCGACGTCCTTGAGACGGGTGATCTCGCCGTTGTCACCGGCGCGGATCACGATGTTCTCGAACTCTTCTTCAGTGACCAAACGACCCTGAGTATTCACCGACAGCTGGAAGCTGGTGTCGGTGGGCGCAGGCTGCGCGCCCAGGGCACCGGCCGCGACCTGGCGGTTCTGCTCGCGAATCGCCGTCACCACGTCGGTGGCCGTCAGGTTGCGCGAGGCGGTCTTGTTCGGGTCCAGCCAGACACGCAGGGAGTAGTCGCCCATGCCGAACAGCTGCACATCGCCGACGCCGCCCAGCCGGGCCAGTTCGTCCTTGATATTGAGGATCGCGTAGTTGGACAGGTAGAGCATGTCGTAGCGCTGATCGGGCGAGGTGACGTGCACCACCATGGTCAGGTCCGGGGAGGCCTTGTCCACGGTGATGCCAATGCGCGTCACTTCCTCGGGCAGCTTGGGCTGGGTGCGCGTCACGCGGTTCTGCACCTGCACCTGCGCGTTGTCCAGGTCAGTGCCCAGGGCGAAGGTGATGGTCAGGGTCAGCTTGCCGTCAGCGGTGGATTGCGAGGACATGTACAGCATGTTCTCGACGCCGGTGATTGCCTGTTCCAAAGGCGCGGCCACGGTTTCACCGATGACCTTGGGGTTGGCGCCGGGGAAGTTGGCGCGTACCACTACGGTGGGCGGCACCACTTCCGGGTATTCGCTGATCGGCAATTGAAACAGCGAGATTGCACCCGCGATCAGGATCAACAGCGAAAGTACCGCTGCGAAGATCGGCCGCGAAATGAAGAACTTGGAAAAATTCATCTTGAGTCGTATCCCTTAACCGCGTGGAGTCGCGACAGCGGCGAGCTTGGGCGCAGTTTTTGCCGGCGCTACCTGTTCAAGGTTGCTGGCTTCAAGCGCTTGTCGTTGTTGGGCGAGGGCGGCGAGGGTTTCCTGGCTGGCCATCGGGATGGTCTCCGGGGAAACCGGCGTACCCGGGCGCACGCGCTGCAGGCCTTTAACCACAATGGTGTCGTCCTTGCCCAGGCCGTTGCGCACGATGCGCAGGCCTTCGATCTTCGGCCCCAGTTCCACCGCGCGATAGGCAGGTTTGTCACCTTCCATCACCAGCACGAACTTCTTGCCAAGGTCTGTGCCAACGGCTTCGTCGTTGATCAGCACGGCCGAATAGGTGCCGCTGCCCACCAGCTTGAGGCGGGCATACAGACCAGGGGTGTATTCGCCCTTGCTGTTATCGAACACGGCGCGCCCGCGAATGGTGCCGGTGGCCGGGTTGACCTGGTTGTCGACGAAGTTCATCTGGCCCAGGTGCGGGTTGCCGGTTTCATTGGACAGGCCCAGGTACACCGGGGTGGTCGCGCCACGGCGGCCCTGGCGCGCCAGCTCGGTGTACTTGAGGTACACGCGTTCGTCAGCGTCGAAGTAGGCGTATACCTTGTCGGTGGAAACCACGCTGGTCAGCGCGGTGGTGTCGGCCGTCACCAGGTTGCCGGCGGTGATCTCGGCGCGGCTGACCCGGCCGCTGATCGGCGAGGTCACGCGAGTAAAGCTCAGGTTCAGTTTGGCCAGGTCCAACTGCGCCTGGATCCCGGCAACGGCGGCGCGGGCTTCCTGGGCGGCGGTGGTGCGCGAGTCGGCCAGCTCGGCGGAAATCGCATTGCTCTGGCGCAGACGATCACCGCGCTGGGCTTCGTTATCGCTGCGGCTCGCGGCAGCCTTCGTCTGTTGCAACTGGGCTTCAAGCTGGCGCACTTGCGCCTGGAACGGGCGAGGATCGATCTGGAACAGCAGGTCGCCTTTCTTGACCAAAGCGCCTTCGGTAAAAGCGACTTGATCAATCTGGCCAGAGACCCGAGGACGAATCTGCACGGTTTCCGGCGCTTCGAGACGGCCGGTGAATTCATCCCATTCGTTGACCGGTTGCTCCAGCACCTTGGCCACGCTGACTTTCGCCGGGGGCATGGCGGCGGCCTGTTCGGGGGTCTTGCCGCAGGCGCTCATCACCACCACGGCCAATATCGCCAGGGGGAAGCGCAAGTGTTTGAGTGACTGTTCCATGAGGTGCATCCGCCAATGTATTTGAGATGGGCGGATCATGCGCGGGGTGGGGGTATGTCACGAATCGAATGAGGCGAAGGTGACTATCATTCGGAATGATATAAGCAAGGTGGGTGTGGGTGATGGTTGGGGCGTGGAGGCATCTGCGTGAGATCTCTGCATCGCAGGCAAGCCAGCGCCCGCAGGGATGCGGATGGTGGCAGATCCTGCCTTTGCCCCGCGTTTCGAGTGACGAGGCTGCCCGGCTTCAGGCGCGTTGCAGCAAGGCAATCTGCTCGGCTGGCACCAGGGTGCGCAAGGTCTTGTAGAGCGCGCGGGTTTCCAGCAGGTTCCACACCCGCAGCATGGTTTCCAGCGCATCCAGCGGTTTGCTGATGAAATCCCGCGCGCCGAGGGCCAGGGCGCGCAGGCGCGTGTCGCGGGTGGCGTCGGCGGTGAGCACCAGAATCGGCAGGTATTCGCCGTGAGGAATGCGCCGGTTGAGCTGTTCGAGCACCGCAAAGCCATCGAACTGCGGCATGTGCAGGTCAAGAATCACCAGGTCCGGCTCGAAGCTGTTGAACAGCTCCAGGGTGCGCAGCGGCTCGGTGCTGCTCAGCACATTGGTCAGGCCTTCGCGCGCGAGCAGTTGCTCCACCAAATCGAGGTTCGGGCGTTGGTCGTCGATAATCAGAATGCGCAGGTCAAGGTTCACGCGGGCTCCGGAAAATACAGGTCGAGGTGGGCGAGAAACGCAGGCACGTTGATCGGCTTGTTCAACACGGCGGTGGCGCCCGC
>Ga0302347_1004777_pt1 | contig 10515 bp, 8 predicted proteins | sample PhyWR1_FD_202178 | JGI IMG/M metagenome (GOLD analysis project Ga0302347, IMG submission 202178) | Leaf surface microbial communities from wheat plants in UC Gill Tract Community Farm, Albany, California, United States - DLSL W.R1 (v2)... | ecosystem: Host-associated > Plants > Phyllosphere >...
TTCTGCAACGTTTGCGTGAACTGGCCCTGCAGTCCGCGAACGGTGATAAAAGCGACGCCGACCGTGCGTCCCTGCAACAAGAATTTACTGCGAAAACCGGTGAACTGACCCGTATCGCACAAACCACCACCTACGGTGGTCGTAACATCCTGGACGGTTCGTTCACCAACCAGTCCTTCCAGGTAGGCGCTGATGCCAACCAGACCATTTCGTTTGGTATGACCGATATCAGCGCTACTGGTTTGAAAGGTTCTTACAGCGAAGCTACTACTAGTGGTACTGCGTTGACTGGTTTGACTGCTACCACAACCGGTTCGGCGTTGAACGTCATCAGTGCTACCGTAGTTGGTGGTACTGCTCCGGCTATTACGGCCGCTGGTGATAAGTTAACTATCAATGGTGAAGAAATCACATTGACTGGTGCTGGGGCTGGTGCTGCTGGTGGTACTCAAGCGGCAACCGATATCAACGCTAAGACAGCGGATACCGGTGTAAAAGCTGTTGCTGATGCAGCAGGTAAGCTGACACTAACATCGGTCGATGGCAGTGCTATTGATTTGGTTGATGCTGGTGGTGGTGGCCTAGCGAAACTGGGTCTGTCGGAAGGCACGACTGCAGCTGTCGATACAGGTGTTGCAAAAAAAGGTACAGACGCCATAGGCGCGGCGGGTGAAATCTCTGTTAATGGTAATGCCGTTAAATGGGATGCAGCAGATACTGTTGCCACTGTGCTGGGCAAGTTTGCAGGTCAAGCAGGGGCTGGTTCGACAGCTACCATCACAGATGGTCGTGTTGTGATCACTTCGGGTGCTGGCAAAGATATCAAACTGTCAAATACCGACGGTGGCTCGCTGGCTAAGTTGGGCCTTTCTGCTGGTACTTCCCAAGCGAAGCTGAAAGAAGACACCTCGATCGAACTGAACGGTGTCGAAGTTAAGTTCAAAAAGGGTGATACCACCGACACTATCGTTTCTTCGATCAACAGCGCCAGCACCGGTGTAACTGCAAGCAAAAACGATGACGGCACCCTGAAGCTGTTCTCCAACAAGGACATCACTATCAAGGATGGTGCTGCTGGCACAGGCTTGAAAGATTTGGGTCTGACAACTTCAGCTGCAACTACCACCAAAGCCACCACCGTAGAAACCACCGTTTCCGACCTGAGCATCCTGTCCGCCGCTGACTCCCAGCGTACCGTCCAGGCGCTGGCTGACGCGATCCAGCAGATCGACACCCAACGTTCCGCCCTGGGTGCCGTACAAAACCGTTTCACCAGCACCGTGGCCAACCTGCAGAGCATTTCCGAGAACTCCACCGCTGCACTGGGTCGTGTTCAGGATACTGACTTCGCTTCCGAAGCCGCCGAGCTGACCAAGCAGCAAACCCTGCAACAGGCATCCACCGCGATCCTGTCCCAGGCTAACCAGCTGCCATCCGCTGTAATGAAACTGCTGCAGTAATTTCAGCGCTTGGTTGATAACGGAAGGGCGCGTTTACGTGCCCTTTCGTTTTTTCAGTGTTGAGGTGATGACATGGACATAAGCATCAAGCTGAATACCGTTTACCCGAGCGCCACCGGATCACCCGGTCCCGTACCCGCGCCGGTTGCAACCCCTCAAGCAGTCGCGGCCCCGGCCCCGTCGACAGGCATGCCGCCTGAACGTGCGGAACTGGAAAAGGCCGTCAGTGATATTCAAGAATTCGCACAGTCCAACCAACGCAAGCTGGACTTTTCAATTGATGACACCACGGGTGTGATGGTGGTCAAGGTGATCGCCGCCGACAGCGGTGAGGTCATTCGCCAGCTACCTTCAGAGGTGGCCTTGAAGCTGGCGCAAAATTTGGCTGATCCCCACAGCCTGCTTTTTCAGGGCAAAGCCTGAACGTGGCATGAATTGTGATGCTGTCTGCTTCCTCGGCCTTGCTCGTCAAAAAAGCGTAAGCCCATAAAGCGGCAGCCCGGATAAGGAGAATACAGATGGCCAGTTCAACGATTACCGGTGTTGGTTCAGGTTTTGACACCATCGGGATTGTGAAAGCCTTGGTTGATGCTGAAAAAGCACCCAAGCAAAGCCAGATTACCGCGCAACAAAAAGACACCACCATTCAGTTGTCCGCCGTGGGCACGGTAAAAGCGTCGCTCGAAACCTATCGCGCCGCAATTGCCAAGCTCAACAGCGTCTCCAGTTTTAACGGTTTGACCGCATCGTCCACGGACGAGAAAATTTCCAAGGTCACCATCGATGACAAGGCCTCCAGCGGCAAGTACGCGCTGGATGTCACGCAGTTGGCGACCTCGTCCAAAATTACCAGCAAGGTGTTTGAAGGTGGCGCATCGGCGTCGGTCAACTCCAGTGAGCAAGACCAGACCCTGACCATCTCCCAGTCCGGTGACAGCTACGACGTCAAGATCCCGGCTGGCGCAACCATGCAGCAGACCCGCGATGCCATCAACACCCAGCTGCAGTCCAAGGGCATCAGCGCCAACGTGCTGACTGACGCCAACGGCTCGCGCCTGGTGATCGGCTCGCAAACCACGGGCAAGGGCACCGATATCACCATCAGCGGCGATTCGGAACTGGCCACTGGCTATAGCGCCGGTAAACCGCCGGTGAATGCCGAATACACTATCGATGACATTGCGATGGAGTCGTCGAGCAACAAGATCACTTCGGCCATCAGTGGTGTGACCCTGGAGCTGCTCGATACCAAGGCGTCCACCATTACCGTGGCTTCCAACACCGATACGTTGAAAACCTCGGTGCAGTCGTTTGTCACCGCCTATAACGCGCTGCTGACCAGCATCAACACCCAGACCAAGGTCACCGCCACCGGGGACGCAGCAACCACCACTTCGGGCGCCCTGACCGGTGATGCGTCGATGCGCCAGCTGGTGAACGGCCTGCGCGGCGAATTGCTGCAGAACTCCGGGACCTCGAGTGTCGGTAACCTGGCGCAAATGGGCATCAGCACCGACCAGAAAACCGGCTTGCTGACCCTTGATGACACCAAGTGGAAAGCCGCGGTGGCAACCCCCAATGGCGCTATCGAGATTGCCAAGGTATTCACCGGCGACACCGGTCTGATCACGCGCATGACCAAGGCCACCGAGAGTTATGTTGGCAGCAGCGGCCTGCTGGCCACTCGCGCCACGGACTTGAACACCAAGCTTACCGACCTGACCACCCAGCAGGCGGACCTGGACCGGCGCATGGAGTCGATGAAAACCACCCTGACTGCCAAGTACACGGCAATGGATGGTTTGATCGCCAAGATCAACGCCAGCAGTTCCAGCATCATGACCACGCTCAATTCCTTGAATAACCCTAAATCCGACTGATTTGCCGCGCCCTGGCCGCTAAAGCTTTGGGCGCTGCAGTCGATAAAAAGATCAAGAACCAAGCATTTTTGCCTGACACCGTTATGAGGTAGAAACATGAACCCGATGCGCGCCCTTCGTCAGTATCAGAAGGTTAATTCCCACGCTCAAATTTCCGAAGCCAGCCCCCATCGTCTGATTCAGATGCTGATGGAAGGTGGTCTGGACCGCATGGCCCAGGCCAAGGGCGCGATGAGCCGTGGCGATATTCCGCAGAAGGCCATGTTGATTACCAAGGCCATCGATATCATCACCGGCCTGCGTCAGGGCCTGGATGAAGAAAAGACCGACGACAAGGCGGCGCTGGAGCAACTGGACAGCCTGTACGAGTACATGGCCGTGCGTCTGACCCTGGCCAATGCCAAGAACGACCCGGAAATCATCGATGAAGTGGCGCGCCTGCTGATCACTGTAAAAAGTGGTTGGGATGCCATCGCCCCGCAATAAGCCAGAGGAGTGCGTCATGAGCCAACTGCAACGTATTCAGGAAACCCGCGAAGCGCTGATTGATGCCCTGGCCGAGCGCAACTGGGATGCCATCGGCGAGCTGGACTCGGCCTGCCGGGTGTGTGTCGAGAATGTGCTGGACGAAGCACCGCTGGATGAGGCGGTGTTGCGCGAAAATCTGGAGGGGTTGCTGGTGGTGTATCGCATGCTGCTGGAGGCCGCGACCAACGAGCGGCAGTCGGTCGTTGAGCAGATGGGGCAGATCAACCAAGCAAAAAATGCGTCAAAGGTTTACCATCTATTCGGTTAAGGCCTAAAGAATATGTGGTTAATTGCGTTTTAAACCGCCATAAATTTGACTCGGCACAGTTTTTTGACTTAACTAGCACGTTATTCTGTATTCAGTCGTCTTAGATATCCAACAGGGTTAGGACGTCTACATATGTCCTGCCATCCGGGGCATTGAGTTGACTAGGGAAGTTGCTATTGCATGTGGCGTGAAACCAAAATTCTGCTGATCGATGACGATAGCGTCCGCCGCCGTGATCTGGCGGTGATCCTGAATTTTCTTGGCGAAGAAAATTTGACCAGCCCTAGTCACGAGTGGGAGCAGGCTGTCAGTGCTTTGCCGTCCAGTCGTGAAGTGCTCTGTGTGCTTGTGGGCACCGTGAGCACTGCGGGTGGTCTTTCAGGACTGCTTAAGACACTGGCCGCGTGGGATGAGTTCCTGCCGATCATGCTTTTAGGTGAAGTTTCTGCCCTCGACTTGCCTGAAGACCAGCGCCGCCGGGTGTTGTCCAGCCTCGAAATGCCCCCCAGCTACAGCAAGCTGCTTGATTCCCTGCACCGTGCCCAGGTCTATCGCGAGATGTACGACCAGGCCCGCGAGCGCGGTCGTCACCGTGAGCCCAATCTGTTTCGCAGCCTGGTCGGTACCAGTCGGGCGATCCAGCATGTGCGCCAGATGATGCAGCAAGTGGCCGATACCGATGCCAGCGTGCTGATCCTCGGTGAGTCCGGCACCGGCAAGGAAGTGGTTGCGCGCAATCTGCATTACCACTCCAAGCGTCGCGACGCGCCGTTTGTGCCGGTCAACTGCGGGGCGATTCCTGCCGAGCTTTTGGAAAGCGAGCTGTTTGGTCATGAGAAGGGTGCCTTTACCGGGGCCATCACCAGCCGCGCCGGGCGTTTTGAGCTGGCCAATGGCGGTACGCTGTTCCTCGACGAAATCGGCGATATGCCGCTGCCGATGCAGGTCAAGCTGCTGCGTGTATTGCAGGAGCGGACCTTTGAGCGTGTGGGCAGCAACAAGACCCAGTGCGCCGATGTGCGGATCATTGCCGCGACCCACAAAAACCTCGAAAGCATGATTGAAGTCGGCGCCTTCCGCGAAGACTTGTACTACCGCCTCAACGTGTTCCCGATTGAAATGGCGCCACTGCGTGAGCGGGTCGAAGATATTCCGTTGCTGATGAACGAGCTGATTTCGCGCATGGAGCACGAAAAACGCGGTTCGATTCGCTTCAACTCGGCTGCCATCATGTCGTTGTGCCGTCATGCATGGCCGGGCAACGTCCGCGAGCTGGCCAACCTGGTGGAGCGCATGGCGATCATGCATCCGTACGGGGTGATTGGCGTGGTTGAGCTGCCGAAAAAATTCCGCTACGTCGACGACGAAGACGAGCAACTGGTCGACAGCCTGCGCAGTGATATGGAAGAGCGCGTGGCCATCAATAGCGCCACTACCGACTTCGTGGCCAGCGCCAACGCGATGTTGCCGCCCGAAGGCCTGGACCTCAAGGACTACCTGGGCGGGCTGGAGCAGGGTTTGATCCAGCAGGCACTGGACGACGCCAATGGCATCGTTGCGCGTGCGGCAGAGCGCCTGCGGATTCGCCGTACCACCCTGGTCGAAAAAATGCGCAAGTACGGCATGAGCCGTCGCGAAGGTGAAGATCAGGCGGATGATTGACGCGTGACTCTGTGGGAGCGGGCTTGCTCGCGATAGCATCGCCGCGATCTGCCTGACAGGCCGCGTCGCTTCTATCGCAGGCAAGCCAGCTCCCACAACCGTACGGCGCTCACGCTGTCCAGGTTTTACCCGCGCATCCTTGCGGGGCAGGCAGTGTTGTGTATTCAGGCACGGGTATTGCTTCGCTTGGTTTAACGGACTGTTTTATGACGGTCAGCCAAGCGAGTACGCCCCATGCCTCAAGCCGCCGTCCAGTTGTCCTCGGCCCCCGATCCCTACAGCCTGCTGCAAGCCCGTGTCTCGGAGTTGACCGGCGAGCTGGCGGTGGTCAGTGCGCAGCGCATGGCCGAGCTTGCCGAGAAAGAACGGCTGGCCAATCGCCTGCAACACCTGCTGGATCTGCTGCCTGGCGGGATTATCGTTATTGATGATCGTGGCCGCGTGCGCGAGGCCAACCCCGCAGCCTGCGAGCTGCTGGGCCTGCCCCTGGAGGGTGAGTTGTGGCGTCATGTGATCGCCCGCTGCTTTGCCCCACGCGAAGATGATGGCCATGAAGTGTCTCTCAAGGACGGCCGGCGCCTGTCAATTGCCACCCGCTCGCTGGACGCCGAACCCGGGCAACTGGTGTCGCTCAATGACCTGACAGAAACCCGGCGCCTGCAAGATCAGCTGGCCCGCCATGAACGTCTGTCGTCCCTGGGGCGTATGGTCGCTTCCCTGGCTCACCAGATTCGTACACCGTTGTCAGCCGCGCTGATCTACGCCAGCCATTTGACCGAGCAAGCCCTGCCGGTGGAAACCCAGCAGCGCTTTGCCGGGCGCCTCAAGGAGCGTCTGCACGAGCTGGAGCATCAGGTGCGCGACATGCTGGTATTTGCTCGTGGCGAACTGCCACTGGGCGACCGGGTCACCCCCAAAGTACTGATGCAAGCCCTGCAAGCCGCTGCGCAAACCCATGTGCAAGGTGTGTCGATCCGCTGGCAGTGTGATGCCTACGCGGGGCAGTTGCTGTGCAATCGCGACACCCTGGTCGGCGCGCTGCTCAATCTGATCGAAAACGCCCTGCAGGCCGGCACGCAGCAGGTGCGGCTCAAGGTGCACCTGTATCGCCGCGACAACCGCCTCAGGTTGTGTATCAGCGACAACGGCAGTGGCATTGAGCCGCAAGTGCTGGCGCGTCTGGGCGAGCCGTTTTTCACCACCAAGGCCACCGGTACCGGTCTGGGCCTGGCGGTGGTCAATGCCGTGGTGCGTGCGCACCAGGGGCAGTTGCAATTACATTCGCGGCTGGGGCGTGGCACCTGTGCCTTGCTCAGCTTGCCGCTGATTCCCGTTGTCGCGGAGGCAAACTGATGGTGATGCGAATTAACGTGCTGTTGGTCGAGGACGATCATGCGTTGCGCGAGGCCCTGGCAGACACGCTGCTGCTGGCCGGTCACGGTTTTCGCGCCGTCAGCTCGGGGGAGGAAGCCCTGGTCGCGGTCAGCGCCGAGCCGTTCAGCCTGGTGATCAGTGATGTCAATATGCCGGGTATCGATGGCCATCAACTGCTCGCCCGCTTGCGCGCCTGCCAGCCGCAATTGCCGGTGCTGCTGATGACGGCCCACGGCGCCGTGGAGCGGGCGGTGGATGCCATGCGTGAAGGGGCGGTGGATTATCTGGTCAAGCCGTTCGAGCCCAAGGCCCTGCTTGATCTGGTGGCCCGCCATGCTCTGGGCAGTCTCGGCGTGGCCGACAGTGAAGGTCCGGTGGCGGTCGAACCGGCCAGTGCGCAGTTGCTGGAGCTGGCCGCGCGGGTGGCGCGCAGTGATGCCACGGTGCTGATCTCGGGCGAGTCGGGCACCGGCAAAGAGGTGCTGGCCCGCTATATTCACCAGCACTCCCATCGTGTTGACCAGCCGTTTGTGGCGATCAACTGCGCAGCGATCCCTGACAATATGCTCGAAGCCACCCTGTTCGGTCATGAAAAGGGCGCCTTTACCGGTGCCATTGCCGCCCAGGCTGGTAAGTTCGAACAGGCCGATGGCGGCACCTTGCTGCTGGATGAAATCTCCGAAATGCCCTTGGGTTTGCAGGCCAAGCTGCTGCGCGTATTGCAAGAGCGCGAAGTGGAGCGGGTGGGCGGGCGCAAGCCGGTAGCCCTGGATATCCGCGTGGTCGCCACCACCAACCGTGATCTGGCCGGGGAAGTGGCGGCGGGGCGTTTTCGCGAAGACCTGTACTACCGCCTTTCGGTATTCCCCCTGGCCTGGCGCCCGCTGCGCGAGCGCACCGCCGATATCCTGCCGCTGGCAGAGCGCTTGCTGGCCAAATACATCAGCAAAATGAAGCACACTGCGGTAGGGTTCTCGCCCGATGCCAAGGCGTGCCTGAGTGCTTACCCTTGGCCGGGCAATGTGCGTGAACTGGACAATGCGATTCAGCGGGCGTTGATTTTGCAGCAGCGCGGGTTGATCGAAGCGGCAGATTTTTGCCTGGCCGGGCCTGTGGCTTGCGCGCCTTTGCCGCCGTTGACGCGCTCAGAACCGTTGGTGGTGGAGGCTATGGAGTCGGCCGGGGCTTTGGGCGATGATCTGCGCCGGCGTGAATTCCAGATGATTATCGACACCTTGCGTGCCGAGCGCGGGCGGCGCAAGGAGGCTTCCGAGCGTCTGGGCATCAGCCCGCGTACCTTGCGCTACAAGCTGGCGCAAATGCGCGATGCGGGGATGGATGTAGAGGCTTATTTGTTTGCTGCAACCTGATTTGCCCTCACCCCAACCTTGTGGGAGCGGGCTTGCCCGCGATGGCATCACCGCGCAGCGCCTGATTCACTGCGTCGATTAAATCGCGGGCAAGCCCGCTCCCACAAGGGCAGGTGTTATCCTTGTCTGCGACGTTTTGTAACGGTAATTGTTATAAAACGGCCATGAGCTGGCACCCTTGTTGCTACACCTCAATATGCGCTGTGAAAGTGTCAAAAAAATGCGGGTCGTCGGAGGCACTGGTCCATGAGCCAAGGTATTGAATTTAATCGATTGATGTTGGACATGCGGGCCATGCAGATGGACGCCATGGCACAACCGAAATCGGCTGTGCAGGCCGCTCCCGAAGCAGGTGCCAGCAGTTTCTCCGACATGCTCGGCAATGCGATCAACAAGGTCAGCGAAACCCAGCAGGCCTCGAGCCAGCTGTCCAACGCGTTCGAGATCGGCAAAAGCGGGGTCGACCTGACTGACGTGATGATCGCTTCGCAGAAGGCCAGCGTTTCTTTCCAGGCCTTGACCCAGGTACGTAACAAGCTGGTTCAGGCTTACCAAGACATCATGCAGATGCCGGTTTAAGGGCGATATCAAGTCATGGCAGATGCACTCCCGGATAATGTTCCGGCCAAGGCAGGCGGCGGCAAACCGCTGTTTGGCCTGACCTTCCTCGACAACCTGGGCGATATGACCATGCTGCGTCAGGTCGGCCTGATGGTCGGCCTGGCGGCGAGCGTAGCGATCGGCTTTGCCGTGGTGCTGTGGTCCCAGCAACCCGATTATCGGCCGCTGTACGGCAGCCTGGCCGGTATGGATGCCAAGCAGGTCATGGAAACCCTGGCCGCGGCCGACATTGCCTACACCGTTGAGCCCAACTCCGGTGCCTTACTGGTCAAGGCCGATGATGTCTCCCGTGCCCGCCTCAAGCTGGCCGCTGCTGGCGTAACCCCTACCGACGGCAATATCGGTTTCGAGATTCTCGACAAGGACCAGGGCCTGGGTACCAGCCAGTTCATGGAAGCCACACGCTATCGTCGTGGCCTTGAAGGCGAACTGGCGCGGACCATTTCCAGCCTCAACAACGTCAAGGGTGCCCGGGTTCACCTGGCCATCCCGAAAAGCTCCGTATTCGTACGCGATGAACGCAAGCCCAGCGCTTCGGTACTGGTCGAGCTGTACGCGGGGCGTTCACTGGAGCCGGGGCAGGTGCTGGCCATCGTCAATCTGGTGGCCACCAGCGTACCTGAGCTGAGCAAGTCGCAGATCACCGTGGTCGACCAAAAAGGCAATCTGCTGTCGGACCAGGGTGAAAACTCCGAGCTGACCATGGCCGGTAAACAGTTCGACTACAGCCGCCGCATGGAAGGCATGCTCACCCAGCGCGTGCACAATATCCTGCAGCCGGTGCTGGGCAATGACCGTTACAAGGCCGAAGTGTCGGCCGATGTGGATTTCAGCGCGGTCGAGTCCACCTCCGAGCAGTTCAACCCCGATCAACCGGCGCTGCGCAGCGAGCAATCGACCAGCGAGCAGCGTACCGCCAGCAACGGCCCGCAAGGTGTACCCGGGGCCCTGAGCAATCAGCCACCGAGCCCGGCCAGTGCGCCGCAGCAAACCGGTCAGGGTGCTGCGGGCGGCGCGGGCATGATCCAGCCGGGTCAGCCGTTGCTCGATGCCAATGGCCAGCAAATCATGGATCCGGGCACCGGCCAGCCGATGCTGGCGCCGTACCCGGCCGACAAGCGTTCGCAATCGACCCGCAACTTTGAGCTGGACCGCTCCATCAGCCACACCAAGCAGCAGCAGGGCAGGGTCAATCGCCTGTCGGTGGCGGTGGTGATCGACGACAAGATCAACGTCAACCCGGCCAACGGTGAAATCACCCAGGTGCCGTGGACCACCGATCAACTGGCGCGCTTTACCCGTCTGGTGCAGGACGCCGTGGGCTTCGATGCCAGCCGTGGCGACAGCGTCAG
>Ga0302347_1004779_pt1 | contig 10511 bp, 8 predicted proteins | sample PhyWR1_FD_202178 | JGI IMG/M metagenome (GOLD analysis project Ga0302347, IMG submission 202178) | Leaf surface microbial communities from wheat plants in UC Gill Tract Community Farm, Albany, California, United States - DLSL W.R1 (v2)... | ecosystem: Host-associated > Plants > Phyllosphere >...
GGCTAGAGCCCTTTGTTTGTTCTCGTCCATCTGTTACTCCATGCATAGCGAACCTGAAATTGGTGTTGATTATACTGTATAGTCATACAGTATCAAGTATGTTCAAAGAAATTTTTCAATTAGAACACACAGGGCAAACTCTGCCGCCAGTTGGCGTACCTGAAGACGCCCACCGGGGAAATATTGACGAATAGAATATGTACGCCCATCTTTAGCCGCAAAACCAAACCACACGGTACCCGCGGGTTTAGCCGCTGAACCGCCGTCTGGCCCCGCGATGCCGCTTACTGAAACCGCAAAATCTGCGTTTGCTGCTCGGAGTGCGCCCTGTGCCATTTCATTCACAACAGCTTCACTGACGGCACCATATAGCCGCAGCGATTCTAGCGTCACCCCCAGCATCTCATGCTTGGCCTGATTACTGTATGTCACATAGCCGCGCTCAAAATAAGCGGAGCTCCCACTGATATCAGTAATCACCTTGGCGATTAACCCACCCGTGCAAGACTCCGCACAGGTCAACGTGGCGCCTTTTTCCTTTAGGCGTGCTCCCAACGTCGTGCTCAATTCAAGTAACACATCATCCGTCATGTATTCTTCCTATGTACGGTTAGAATCGGCTTTTGATGTTAGCACTTTCTTTTAGATGATGTGCTCTGATATGTCACCGTCAAAAATCGGAAATGCGGAATGGATTCCAAGAGAGGAAAAAAATCAGCTTCTTAAACGAAAGGTCACTGGCTGCAAAGTCACAACGGTAGAGGCTATACCATTCTCTCGATAAGGCTGGCAGTGCGCCCCCGCTATCGCGTGCAAAGCGGCATTGTCCAATGCATCTATGCCACTGCTTTTCGCTACAGACTCATTCAGCAGCTCTCCCTGCTCTCCCAACATGAGTTTGACGATAACCGTCCCCTCCTGTTTGAGCCATTTTGCCTTTGCAGGATAGACAGGTGCTGGCACTTGGCAGCGTAAGGCCTGCGCAGAAACCGATAGAGGATGCGATAACGTTCCATGATTTACCGGTGCTGAAACCGCACGCTCATGGGGATCAGCACTCGTCGCCACAGGTGATGATTGATGAGATACCTGCATGTTGGAAGCTGAAGAGTGAGAAGGCTTAGGTTTATCTGTTGTCCGGTGCCATAACATTTTTTTACGCTCAACCTTTTTAGACGGAGCTGTTTCTGTCTTCACTGTCTGCATCGCCGAATTTTTTGTCTCTGGTTCTTTTTTAGCAACCACTTCAGGCGGCGAGGTTGCCGCAGGCACACTGACCACCGGCGCTTGTAGCGAAACCTGCATCGTAGGTATGTCGGCCAAGTCGAGCTGTGGCACCGTATGCTGGCGGAACGCAATAACCGCCAGCAGAACTAATCCCAGCACATGAACAATCCCTGCGCCCAGCCAAGCACGACGAAGAGATTGAGTGGGTATACTGCCTTGGCGATCGTTAATTCGCTCTTTGTCCAAGTTCTCATCGGGAACTGGCCCAAATGCCACTACGCGTCGGTCTTTTATCTCAATATTGCGATGACGGCCCAATGGAGGTGCTAGGTGCTCAACATCCTTGCGCTTCATTGCGGCGCCAGCCCTTGAAGTATTAAAGATGCCTGCTGGGTAGACAGAGAGTAATCAAAAAACTGCCGATAAAAGCGCTGTGTGATCAACACCATATCGTCTTGCTTTAGCCGTTCAGGATGTAGCTGTTGAGCTGCCCACTGGATCTGCAACGCACTCTCCGTCCCATAGCGATCCCAAGGAAAGACTCCGCTAGGATTACGCACGACCTTTCCATCCTGCACCGCATTCAACACCTGTAACACTGCAGCATCAGGCGCATCATGAATATCGCCCGCATCCGCAGCCAGAATGATAATATCTGGCTGCCATGCTAAAACCTGCTCTGCCGACACCGCCTGCATATTCCCTTTAATGCTTTGAGCCGCATTTCGCCCACCAGCAATCTGGATCCAATCATTGATAAGCGTATCGCGCCCGTCTACTTTTAGCGGATGTAATGAAGAGATATGCAATACCAGCGGCTTCTGATTTTCTGTAAGCCCTGCGGTAATGGCATGAATACGCGACAACTGCCGATCAAGATATTGGTTGTAAAGTTTGGCTCGCGTCATGGCTGACGGTGTTCCCATCGCCTGCGCCGTATTCAACAGCGTTTGTTTCAAGCCGTTAAGTGTCGTGAAATGCATCTGCATCACGGGTAACCCTACACGCTGCAAAGCCGCTACCTGCGGATCGCCAGCCGCGACAAAGACTAGTTGAACCCCATCATTCAGCAATGTTTCAGCGTTAAAGCGCGTACCTTGCACAGCACGCGCCTGATACAGTGAAGGCTGCAGCGTAAACATCCATGGTCGACTTTTCGCATGATTGACAGAATCAACCATGCTACGACCTTCGCCCAACGTCATCATGAGAGATGCATGTGCAAACCATGCGTCAGCAACACGCGTAACATGTGTGGGAACGATAACCGTATTACCAACGTCATCGACCACCGTGCGCGATGTTTCTGTCGATGCCATGGCCACGAAACTGACGGCTGCGACCAAAGCTATCCACCACTGCAACTTCACTTTCATTAGAATTCCTTCACATCAACTAAAAATCGACCTGCAATGAGGCATAGGCCATACGTGGAGCCCCCATCTGTGCGCTTGCGCTGCCGGTACCGGTATATCCAGTTAATGCTCCGGGTACGATGTTGTCCCAGTAACGACGGTTGGTCACATTGGTCACGCCAACACGCCACGTCAGTTGAGTTTGGGCTAGCGGCATTTGATAGCTGGTGCCGAGATCGACCGTGCTGTAAGAACCAACCCATGAGCTATTGTCGTTCGCCGTTGGACGGCGGCCGGTATAGTGCACATTCATGTTCATTCCTAAGCCAGAAACCCAAGGCAGTTGATATTCCACCAGCATATTGGCGCTCATCTTCGGTAGGCCAACGATCTGCTTATTCTCTGTGGCAGAGTTTGCTGAATTACGCAGTTTTGGATCGAGATAAGTCACGCCGCCAAAAATGCGGAGATCGTCGGTGAGATTACCGTCTGCAACAAACTCCAAACCACGGTTGCGCTGTTCGCCTTCCTCAGCAAAGTCACCGTTGGTTTGCACATAGGCATAAGGGCGCTTGATCTGGAATGCGGCTAAGGAAAGGTTAAGGCGATTAACGGCAACTTTCGCGCCTACTTCATACTGTTCACTGCGGTAGGGAGAAAGAATCGAACCTTGGTTATTGGCTCCAGAAGGCGCGGTGTCACCCTGCTGTAAGCTATCTGCGTAGGTGGTATAAAGCGTCAAGATATCAACAGGTTTATATATCAGACTGACTGATTTACTAAAGCCGCTATCGCTTGAATCACTGGTCTGTTTGCCTGTTTTGGCATAGTTGCTGGTATTAAGGTAATTTTGGCTTCCCGTCAGCATCATGCTCCACTGCGGGTTGAAGGTCAGCGTATCTCCCAACACGAAGGCATTTTGTGTACTGGTAGCCGAATGATAACGATGCGTGAAATCAGGGAAGTCAGGTTTATCAAACTCACTGGGGTGGGATAGCGAACCTGTACCTAGCGTGGTTTTCGTACCATCGATCGGATTATAGTTTTTCCAATCAAACCCACGGTATCCCAGAGTCAAATCATGCCGCCAATCTTTGGTCCATACGGTGCCATTCACATCGGCCAAATAGCTGCTGATCGTAAAACGGCTGGCGGTGGTATTGGACACCGTCGAAATATAATCACCCTGATTATTCAACAACGTATTCGTTACCGCCGTAGACTCACGGTCGGCGATCTGACGCAGGAATCCTAAATGCAGCTTCCAGTCATTATCGAACGTATGTTTCAGATGCACACTTCCTGTGTAGGTAGTGTCGTTATCACCCGCAAAATCTTGGCCGTAGTGGCTATGCTTGGGATTGAGCCCCGATGGGAAACTCACGCCGGGTGCCAAAGCAAAATTAGCGGGATTTCCTTTCAATAAATAGTTGTAGTAGCTGAAATTACTTTCCAATACGGTGTTTTCATTGAAATGAAAATCGGTTGCTAACCCAACGAACTGGCGACGTTTTTTACTCTCAGCCCCATAGCTATCACCGTGTTCATCCAACACCGTTAAGCGCGTCTGCAAGCGATCATCAAAACCAATCGGCCCACCGATATCTAGCGAGTTAAAATAGGCGGTTCCGGTTCGTACGCCGGTGGTGACTCGCCCCTGCATGTTGGCCGTTGGGCGCTTAGAGACAAAATTAAACATCCCTGCGGGATTGGCGGGGCCAAACAATGAGCCCGCTAATCCATTCAATACCTGAACATTTTCAAACTGTTCTGCGGGATATTCCGTAGTAGATACAATATTCAGCCCATCGAGCAGGCTATTTTGCACCACGCTCCCCTGCATCCCCCGACTCTGCGGACGCACACCGGTACCTTGCACCGAAGGAAAATAGCTCAGGATATCCTTTAAGCTGGTCATCTGCTGTTCGGTAATCACGTCATTAGACATAACGTGGACGGAATATGGCGTATCCTGCAATTTACGCTCGCCCAATGGACCGAGGCTTGCCGCTTTGTTCTTCGCCAGCGAAGGGTCAGCCGATTCTGGCGTCGCGGTGACAGTAATCGCCTGTAGCGATTGAAGATCTTTATTTTCCGGTGTTGTTGCCGTATTAGCCATCGCATAGCTTGGGGTAATAGCGGCAACCGTCAGTAATAAAGGCACTGACGCAATAACTTCTTTCATCAATTTAGGCATTTTATTTTTTACGCTGTGGAACCGATCTACGGGGTAGAACACGGAACGAAAGTACGCGGTACAAAAAAGCGATAGTGATCGCTGTCGATTTGGCTGACTTCGGTGTGGTAAAGCTGATGGATTAAGGTCGGCGTAATAATCTCTTGAGGAGATCCATCCGCTATCAACCTACCATCCTGAAGCGCCCATACTCGATTCGCCGCAAGCAAGGCATGCTCAGGGCAATGAGTAATCGTGAGAATGCTGCGTCCGCTATCCGCGATACTCCGCAGTCGTTCTAAAAGTCGTAATTGATTGCCGTAATCTAAGCCGTTAGTAGGCTCATCCAACAGAATAAGAGGCGTCTCTTGCAACAGCGCTCGCGCCAGTAAAACTAACTGACGCTCTCCCCCCGAAAGCTGGGTATAAACGCGCTCCCCCAGATCCGCGATCCCCATCATTTCAAGCGCCAGAGAAACTCGTTCATGTAAATCTGCGTCCATCGAACGAAAAAGTCCCTGCTGTGGCAAACGGCCTTGTTCCACCATTTGCCTGACGGTGAACGGAAAATGCGGAGTGTGCTGCTGTGGGACATAGGCAATGCGCCGAGCAACATCCCTGCGAGCCCACTCGGTTAGCCGTTTGTCCTGAAGATAAATGGCTCCCGAAGTCGCGGGTAAAACGCCCAACAGCAAGCGTAACAGCGTGGTTTTTCCCGCGCCATTAGCTCCCAAAAGCGCAATGCTCTCACCCGGTTCTACTTTTAAATTAATCTTATCGATGAGAACGCGATGCCCAATCTGATAACACAGATCTTGAGCACTCAATATTGCCGCCATCATGCCCCCTGCCGAATTCGACCAATAAGGAAGAGAAAGGCTATGGCCCCCAAAAGCTCGGTCACAACGCCCAGCGGGATTTCAGAAGCCGTCAGCGTTCTAGCCAAACCATCTGAAATCAGCAGGAAAAAGCCTCCTAAAGTCGCGCTGAGCGGTAAAATCCAACGGTTTGAAGCGCCAATCAGCAAACGGGCAACATGAGGAATTAACAATCCCACCCATCCCACGACCCCCGCTAAACTCACGGTTAACGCGGAGATCAGCGTGGCAAGCGTAATAACAAAATAGCGGACATAGTTCACCGGGATACCGAGGCTATAAGCTTCGTCATCGCTTAAAGACACCACGTCAAGCACACGCCCAAGCAAGACCAGCAAAATAATTGCCACCGCTAAAACCGGCGCCATGACATACAGCAGCGGCAGAGAAACTGCGCTAAGGCTTCCCAATAACCAAAACACGATGCCTGGCAGTTGATCTTGCGGGTCAGCCATATATTTCACGACCGATAACAGCCCAGCGAACAAGGCATTACTAATAATGCCTCCTAAGATCAGCATTAAAATCGAGTCACTACGCATCGCACGAGCAATCATGACGCCAACTGCCACCGCGATGAGCCCTGTCGCACACGCCAATAGCGGTGTGCCAACGCTCCCTACGTTAAAAACAATGCCAAGGGATGCGCCAAACGCACAGCCGTTTAGAACCCCCAACAAACCGGGTGAAACTAGCGGATTACGAAAGACAGCCTGAAACGCTGCGCCAGCAACCGACAGCCCCGCCCCCACCATCACGGCAGCACAAACCCGAGGCAGACGAGAATCTAGAATCACAGCATTCAACAAAGCAAAACGCTGCTCTGGCATAGACTCAGCGCCCATCAACATTTCTGCCCAACGAAACAGTGTTGCCCCTGAAATCGCATACCGCCCGAGCATCAGCGAACCCAAGCTAGCCACCGCTAACAGCCCCACGCTGGCGAGCATTAACCGTCTTGATCTCTGATTAACAGGCACAAAAAGGCCTCGTCCGCTCGATTTAGAGCGTCGATTTAAAAAATTCATGGGCTTAAAATTCATTCACTGAATCGATATATACAAAACTATACAGCGATCACATATAAATAATCAAAACTTTTCTTAATAAATAATACAAATCAACCAATGAGGAGAATGAAATTAAAATTCAAATTCGATATCAACGAGTTATAAGAACACCACTTTATGGTTACACCCGTTTGAATAACGTATTAAAAATCCTAACAGCTATAGTTAATTTAGCTGATTAACTTTTTTCGATAACAGATAATTATTTAGGTAATTTTTGAACAATAGAAAAGGTGGGAGGATTCGGTAAATCAAAGAACAACGAAGGTTTAGTCTTGAGAATATTCCTCCCCATAGCGGGGAGGAGGTACAGATGAAATTAGTTACTCTGGAACACGCTGCCTTGGCGAGCTGCCTGACCAACGGCTTCACCTAGCTGCCATACCGCCATCGCATAGTGGGTACTATGGTTATAGCGGGTAATGGTGTAGAAGTTCGGCAAACCGTACCAATACTGGTAGCCAGTGCCCATATCAAAGCGCAGCAGGCTTGCCTGCTGATAGCCATCTAACGAGCTTTGAGGGCTAAGACCGGCCTCTGCCAGCGCAGTAATGGAGTAGTTGGTTTTAAAGCCGTTCTCCAGCGTTGGAGCTTGACCATTAGCTGGTACAGCCACTTTTTTACCTGATTGCCAACCGTGCGCCTTAAAGTAATTGGCCACGCTACCGATGGCGTCCTCAGGATCCCATAGATTGATATGGCCGTCGCCGTTGAAATCAACCGCATAGCTCTTAAAGGATGATGGCATAAATTGACCATAACCCATCGCCCCTGCAAATGACCCTTTCAGGTTCAACGGATCGTCGCCCTCTTCACGCGCCATTAATAAAAAGGTTTCTAACTCACCGGAGAAGTATTCCGCACGACGCGGATAAGCGAACGACAGCGTTGCCAAGGCATCAATAATGCGGGTTTTCCCCATGACGCGTCCCCAGCGGGTTTCAACGCCAATAATGCCAACAATAATCTCTGGCGGCACACCATAGACTTGCTGAGCACGCTGCAAGGCATCCTGGTATTGGTTCCAGAACACAACCCCATTTTGTACGTTATCAGGAGTAATAAACTTGCCGCGATAGCGCAGCCAAGCCCCATTAGGGCCCGCAGGCGGGCGCGTAGTTGGCGCTTGTCTATCCATCAATTTGAGCACGTAATCCAAACGTTTGGTCTGCGCCAACACATCGTGCAATTGCTGACGATCAAAACCATGCTCGCTGACCATTTTGTCTACAAAACGGTTCATCGCAGGATCGTAAGCAAAATCCCCCATCTGCACTTGGCCCGAGTGAGAAGGATCCAGTAAAAAACCGCCCTTGGCCGTTTGTGGCGTAGTTTCAGTAACGTCGTTAGACGGTTTTGGCTTGCTGCTACAGGCTGATAGCAAGACCACAATAGGCAGGAGCGCAGCTAGATAACGCATCGAATATCCATCGCAATGCAAGAAAAAGTGACCGATATGTTAGCGCGTTGCCAGAGGGGTGCAAACTGGAATCTCATCCAGCAAGTTAAACAGATGTAGAACACACACCACCATAATTAATGTTTTTTATACCATTTCACGCCTGAACATAAGACCTCATAAAATATAATTAACGTTGAGAAAAATCTTACTTTTCAAAATCGTACAGAACAATAAACTGATTTAACGCTTATTTATGAAATGCTATACCATTAAATCCTTAGGTTATATATTATTTCCATTGATAATAGATATAAGTTATAAATGTCCAACGCTCATCCATGGAACGGAGGACTTATAGCCACTATGAAAACATCTAATTATTTACTTAACGGTTGGCTACGCCAGTAAAACCAATTTATTCATAAGAATATAGCCAATTTCCTGCTGTGCTCATGCACGGTACGACTTTTTACACACTAATTATCACCGCTATGAAGCTGTTCACTGGCAATCGGGGGATGCCATTAGTCGGTGTTAACGAGGTGAATATGTTAGATGACATAAGTTATAAAATTAATGACCTAATTTTATTTACACCAGGAACCAGCGCTTTATCTTTTGTGAAACAGCCGGATATTGAACCTATTCTCATATCCAATATCACTAAGCGATTATTATTACTGCTAATCACTCACCAAGGTGAGGTTGTTAGTAGAAATCTACTATTTCAGAAGGTATGGGATAACTATGGTTTAATTTCTAGCGATAGTAATTTAAATCAATGCGTTAGCAAATTACGACGTTTGATAAAAAGCATGGGGTTAGATGAAGAGTTCATCACAACTGCGCCTAAAATGGGGTTTATGCTGCGCAGCGAAATACAAATCGAAACAGAGAAACATGAGCAAGATGAAAATAATTCTCAGCAAGACGCGTCAATTACTGAGAGAACGCACAGCCCTCCGATTCAACCAATAGAAACGTTCAGTGTACAAAAAGAAGTCAGCGGCAGACGCAGAAAGTGGCTGCTATTGATATATATAGTTGTTGCCTTTGCAATTCTTATTGCGACGTTATCCATTTACTATCTATCTATAAGTAAAGAAATTTACATTGGAAAAGTCGGTGAGTGTAAAACGTTTATTGCGGATAACTCCCTCTATAGCCCTATCACAGAGGATGCTCGCAATAACATACTGGAATTCCTAAAGGCAAAAGAGGTTAACTGCAAACCTGACGACTATATTTTAGTCAACCGCAGCAATAGGGTCAGCAGCTATATTTCTGACATATCGAGAATCTTTGTTGTTAAATGCAAGATTTTGCGTGAAAACAAAATAGAAATATGTGAAAGCATCACTAATGAAAGATCCCTTTAGCTAAATTACGTTATCTTTAGCTTTTCAAATGCCCGTAACTCCTGCGGGCATTTTTTATTCCTGCAATCGCCATTTAAAAAGCTGAATTCACATTAAAGCGCTTATCACATCAAGTTCCCGTCAATTAACTTCCGCAATAAAACAAAACTTAAAACTTAACCAAGATTAATCACCATAAAAAATAAGAACAAAAAACTGTAGTAACGCAATTTGCCAGTTTAAAATTTCAATTAAGTTTTATTGAGTTAGGATAAAGACATAGTAATTAAGGGTTATTGATGATTCTGCTTACATGGATGGTTTCTCTGGTCAGAGACATTCCTGAATGGAAGAAAAAGGGAGAATAATTATGAAACAAGTACGCCCGTTAAAAATATCAATGCTTGCCAGCTGTATTTCAGCTGCGCTTATTGTTTTTTCTATTCCTGCCTATTCATTGCCGGTTTCATCGTTACCAGACGACATTCGGGCGAAAATCCCCAGCGCAGCAAACACAGAATATAATGCCATCACCGGCACGCCTAACTACGTCTATGTTTGGGCTAATGAAGCGGTAAGAGTCTATGGCGATAACGTGACGCTAAATGGCCCCGGCGGCGAAGCCTTCAAACACACCGTCATGATCAACAATAATACTCAGACCGGTGCCAGCATCGGGGTTATTTTTGGCGATAATTTCACGGCGACCTCTGACGGTACCGACTACGACACCATCCGTACCCACGGTAATGCGAGTACGCCTGATAACCCTATGTTCGTCATTATTGGCGATAACGCCAAGATTTATGCCAAAGGCTCGTCCGGCGACGCTATCAATACCGGCTATACATCCTATAACTCAGGTAATGGCTATTTAGGATCGGCCAACGTGTACGTTGGTAACAACGCCTACATCGAAACATGGGGTCAATCGGGTCATGGCATCTCGGTATCCGCGATGAAAGATGCTTCCGTGGCCGCTAACCGCGTCGTGGTTGAAGACAACGCCACCATTACGACAAACGGCTCTAGCGCCTACGCAATT
>Ga0302347_1004782_pt1 | contig 10507 bp, 8 predicted proteins | sample PhyWR1_FD_202178 | JGI IMG/M metagenome (GOLD analysis project Ga0302347, IMG submission 202178) | Leaf surface microbial communities from wheat plants in UC Gill Tract Community Farm, Albany, California, United States - DLSL W.R1 (v2)... | ecosystem: Host-associated > Plants > Phyllosphere >...
ATCGCTCTGAATATCAGGGTTATTAACCTCCAGCTTATGAGCGGTATTAAGATAGTAACCGCTCTCCGTCACCGTAAATGCAATCACTTTGGTGGCTGTGTCAGCGCCAGTATTAATCAGCGGCTGTAAATCTTCCTGCCACGGCAGCAGGGTCTTAATGGAGGTGATTTCTTCGTAATCACGCTCGCCCTGCGGGCTGACCGTCTCCAGCACATAGCGCCCGTTTTGCGCGATAAGCGCCGACACCACCTGTTCCGCATCATTGCGGATATTACCTGCGGCGATATGCCAGCGGGTATCGCCTGAGGCGATAAGTTTGTGCAGATACCACGCCTGATGAGCACGATGAAAGGAACCCAGCCCGATATGTAACCACGTGAATTGATTGTTCATGACTTTGCTCTCCATTGAGGTTATGCCCTGAATGTACATGAGCAAAAGATTAGAAATAGAGCCGCAGATCACAAAAGAGCAAATGACCAATAAAATTACTTTTGACCAGAAATGAACAAAACATTGCCTGATATCGCGGCAAGCGCCACAATGAAAAGGCATTTCAAGCCAGTAATGTTGCTACGTTGTTAACCTAAAGGTCTGAAAATAATAATGAAAGAAGATGACATCCGATTCGACCAGAAAGTGCGGGCAGCATGGATGTATTATGTTGCGGGCCAAAATCAGAGTGAGATCGCCGCCCAGCTTGGCACATCGCGTCCGGTGGTTCAGCGCCTGATCGCCGCGGCGAAAGAGGAAGGCATAGTGTCTATCGGCCTTCATCATCCGATTGCGGCCTGTCTTAATTATGCCTCACTGCTAAAAGAGAAGTACGCGCTGCACGAGTGCAACGTCGTGCCCACGTTTGCCAGCGAATCAACCCTGGATAGCGTTTCTTACGGCTGCTATCAGCTCATGTCAAAATACCTGAAGGATGCCAGCGCGAAAGTGATTGGCGTCGGCTCTGGTCTGACGCTGAAGAAAACCATTAAGCGTATTGATTTTGAGAGCAAAAACAGTAAATGCGTGGCGCTGATCAGCGCGATGGATGAGAACGGGCAGTGTAATTACTACGATGATGTCCCTCTGCTGCTGGCGCGCAAAATTCAGGCTAACTACTTTCAGTGGCCGGCTCCGCGCTATGCCAAATCGCTGCCGGAATACCAGATGTGGTCCACCACCCGGCTGTTTGAAAGCGTCACCTCGGTTGCCGATCATGCGGATGTTATTTTTGTCGGCATCGGCGCGCTTGGCACGCAAAGCCCGATTTTTAAAGACGGTTTTATTAATACGACGCAGCTGGACGACCTGCGCGAACGCGGCGCCATCGGCGAGATCCTCGGGCGCTTTATTGATGCAGAGGGCCAGGTCGCGGAATCAGATAATAACCGGCTGATTACCAGCTATGATATCCGTCGTAACACCTGCCCACGGATTGCCGCCGCCTGCGGCGATGATAAGCGCCCGGTCATTCTGGCCGCATTAAAAGGCGGCTGGATCAATGGTCTGGTAACCGATGAAGGTACCGCACGCTGGCTGCTGACCCATTAAACTGCGGCATCAGGTAACAAATAGTGGCGGAATTTCCCGCCGCTGCTCGCCGGTTTCTCCGGCATCAACGATCTCAAATACCGCCTCAAGCATGGCAGGCACGTCTTGTTTGACCATTTCGATATCGTGCGCCAGCAGCGAAACAAACGGATCCCAGTCAAAACAGCCCATCGGCGGCAGCGGTTCTGCTTCCGCTCCCGCGCGCCTGAGCCACTGCACCACCCCTTCCAGCGAGATGGTGGAGTTAACGAACAGTCCGCCAGTGCATCTCTCACCGGCGGTAAAAAAGGCACGCAGCGCCATTTCCGCTTTTTGCGGCGCATAGCCACAGGCCAGCATGTTCTCTTCCGACAACGTCAGACCCGCCTCAGTATGGGCATCGCGAAAACCACGCAGGCGCTCCCGGGTATTATGATCGGTTGCCCGCCCGCCAACAAATAGCAACGCTCGCATTTCCCCGTAGCGTTTTTCGCAGTTGAGCAGTATTCGCCGGGTCAGTTCTTTCGCCCCGGCATAGTTGTCGGAGATCACCGAGGGAGCCTGGGTGCCAGGAAGATCGAGGTTCAGGGTCGACACGCCGGATGCTGCGCACAGCGCGGTGATTTTATCCGGGTCGGTAGCCCCGGTGGCGATCAGCCAGTCAACCTGCCATGAGAGCATGGTACGCGCGGCTTCAAGCTCCAGCGCCGGATCGCGACGGGTACAGGTTACGATTGGAAACAGGCCGCGCGCACGTGCCATGCTTTCGAAGGTTTCCACAATCGAGCCAAAGTAACGGTTATCATACTTCGGCACGATCATGCCGATGATTTTTGACCGATTGCTGCGCAACAGGCTGGCCTGGAGGTTGACTTCATAGCCCTGCTCCTGAGCGATGCGGGTCACTTTTTCTGCCAGCCTGGCGCTTATCCGCCGCTTTTGCCAGTTGCCGTTGAGGATCGCACTTACCGCGCTGGCCGAAACACCTGACAGTTCCGCCAGATCGTAGATGGTTGTTTTCCTGCTTTTTCCGATCCCGGTCACAAATACTTCTCTCCAGTTGTCGCGAAACTTGCGCTTGTCGTATGAAGCGAGCTAAATCAGCTTCATCGATTGAGCTTGTTGCGCATTTCGCGGTAATGCGGCAGGCAGATGCCAGAAAAAGGCAGTTCGCCATATTTAAAACCTTTACTTTTCATAAGCATGGAAAATAAAGGTTTTCACTACCGTCAGCCGCACAGGGCCGACGCTGTTATCAACATTATGAAGGATTATAAAATGAATTCGTCTGTTGTATCTATGAATCATCCCCTGGCAGGAAAAGTGGCCGCCATCACCGGTGCGGCCTCCGGTATTGGTCTGGCATGTGCAAAAACGCTGCATCAGGCGGGCGCAAAAGTAGTGCTTATCGATCGCGACGGTGAAAAGCTGGCGAAATGCGTTGCGGAAATTGGCGAGAATGCCTTTGCCCTTCAGGTTGACCTGCTTAATCCTGCAGAGGTTTCAGGCATGCTGGAGGGTATTCTGGCGCTAACAGGACGCCTTGACATTTTCCACGCGAATGCCGGGGCTTATATTGGCGGTCCGGTCGCCGAGGGCGATCCTGATGTCTGGGATCGGGTGCTCAATCTGAATATCAACGCGGCCTTTCGCAGCGTTCATGCCGTTCTGCCGCATATGATCGCGCAGAAATCCGGCGATATTCTGTTTACCAGTTCCATTGCCGGCGTCGTGCCGGTGATTTGGGAGCCGATTTATACCGCCTCTAAATTTGCGGTACAGGCATTCGTGCATACTACCCGGCGCCAGGTAGCACCGCACGGCGTACGCGTTGGCGCGGTATTGCCTGGCCCGGTAGTGACCGCTCTGCTGGACGACTGGCCAAAAGCCAAAATGGACGAGGCGCTGGCAAACGGTAGCCTGATGCAGCCGGAGGAAGTGGCTGAAGCAGTGCTGTTTATGATGACACGGTCGAAAAACGTTACCGTCCGGGATCTGGTGATCCTGCCTAACAGCGTTGACCTTTGAGCATCTGCGGGAGCTTCTATGGATCTTGAGAGCAAAACCCTTATCGGCGTGGACGTCGGTTCAGCCAGCGTGCGCGCGGGGATTTTCGATCTTAACGGCACGCTGCTGGCTCATGCCACGCGGCCTGTCACCTTGTGGCGTGAGGCCGGGCAGATGGTTGAACAGTCCAGCCGGGAAATCTGGCAGGCGGTGTGCCAGTGTATTAACGAGTCCATCGCCCGCTCCGGTGCGTCACCACAAAGCGTTGCGGGGATCGGGTTTGATGCCACCTGCTCGCTGGTGGTCGTGGACGGCGACGGCCATCCGCTGCCAGTCGGTCCGTCCGACGATGCCGATCGCAATGTCATTGTCTGGATGGATCATCGCGCCACTGAGCAGGCGGCACGCATTAATCAAACTGGTCACCCGGTATTGCAGTACGTTGGCGGCAAAATTTCGCCGGAAATGGAAACGCCGAAATTGCTGTGGCTGAAGGAAAATCGGCGCGACATTTACGAGCGGGCGGAACACTTTTTCGATCTGGCGGATTTCCTGACGTGGCGCGCCACCGGCGATCTTGCGCGCTCTACCTGTACCGTGACGTGTAAATGGACCTATCTGGCGCATGAAAAACGCTGGGACCCGGACTATTTTCACACCGTCGGATTGGGTGATTTGGCCGATGATGATTTCAGACGAATTGGCCAGCGTATACTGGAGCCGGGTACGCCGTGCGGAAACGGTTTAACGCCGGAGGCAGCCAGAGAGATGGGCCTGCTGGCGGGCACCCCGGTAGCCACCGGCATGATTGACGCCCACGCAGGCGGGATAGGCACCTGCGGTGTGGATTGCGGTCCGCTACAGACGATGGCATGGGTATTCGGGACATCCGCCTGCACCATGATGTCAACCGAAACGCCGGTATTTGTTCCCGGCGTCTGGGGGCCGTATTACTCGGCAATGGTGCCGGATCTGTGGCTTAATGAGGGCGGACAAAGTGCGGCGGGGGCGGCAATCGACCAGTTGATCGATTTTCATCCGGCCAGTGTTGAGGCCCATAAACAGGCGACTGCCGCTGGCGTGTCATTGCCGGTGTTCCTTGCCAACCGGGCGCTAAACAACGCGGCATCGCCCTCTCAGGCCGTGGCGCTGGCGAAGGGGCTGCACGTTGTACCGGAATTTGCCGGCAATCGTGCGCCATTTGCCGATCCGCATGCGCGGGCAGCGATAGCCGGACTGGGGATGGCGCGCGATCTTGATAATCTGGTGGCGCTGTATGTGGCCGGACTGTGTGGAATTGGCTATGGGTTACGGCAGATCCTTGATACGCAGCGTGATAACGGCATTCATACTGCTAAAATCGCCATTAGCGGCGGTGCCGGTCAGCATCCGCTGGTACGTCAGCTACTGGCCGACGCCTGTGGCCTGCCGGTATTAACCACGGTATGTCGCGAGCCGGTACTGTTGGGGGCGGCAATTCTGGGGGCCGTCGCAGGCAAGATATCACCGTCCGTGCGCGAGGCGATGGCACGCTTCACGGTGCGGGATAAGCAGTATGAACCCGATATCGCGCAGCAGGCGGTTCATCAGCAGCGCTATGACGCTTATAAATTACTACAGCACACCGCGCGCCAGCTGCGCGAGTAAGTGCGAGTGTCACCCGATTCGCGCACGCGGACCGGGTGACGCCTGAGGTCAGGCAATCGTCACGTTGTCATCCAGATACACATCCTGGACGGCGTTGATCAGTTTGACCCCGTCAGCCATTGATTTCTTAAACGCTTTACGCCCGAGGATCAGCCCCATTCCGCCGGCACGTTTATTAATTACCGCCGTGCGCACAGCATCGCCGAGATCGGTTTCGCCGCCGTCTGCACCGCCGGAATTGATTAATCCGGCACGTCCCATATAGCAGTTCGCCAGCTGATAGCGCACCAGATCGATAGGGTTATCGCTGGTTAACTTGCTGTACACCCGATCGTCGGTGTAGCCAAATTTCACGGCTTTATAGCCGCCGTTATTCTCGGCCATTTTCTGCTTAACGATATCCGCGCCAATGGTTGCCGCCAGATGATTAGCCTGGCCGGTAAGGTCAGCCGACGCATGGTAGTCCACGCCCTCCTGCTTAAAGGCAGGGTTACGCAGATACGCCCACAGTACCGTCACCATGCCCAGCTCGTGTGCGCGTTCAAATGCGGCAGAGATCTCCTCAATCTGGCGACGTGACTGCTCAGAGCCAAAATAGATTGTCGCCCCTACCGCCACCGCTCCCATGTTAAACGCCTGCTCGACGCTGGCATACAGCGTTTGATCGTACTGCGTCGGATAACTGAGCGTTTCGTTATGATTCAGTTTCATCAGGAAAGGGATTCGGTGCGCATAGCGACGTGACACCGAGGCCAGTACGCCATAGGTGGAGGCCACACAGTTACAGCCCGCCTCCAGCGCCAGTTCAACGATATTTTTCGGATCAAAATAGAGCGGATTTGCGGCGAAAGACGCGCCGGCAGAGTGCTCCACGCCCTGATCGACCGGTAAAATTGACAGGTATCCCGTTCCCGCCAGACGTCCGGTATTATACAGCGTTTGCATGTTTCGCAGCACGGCTGGCGGGCGATTGTTATCTACCATGACACGGTCGACATAATCGTGTCCCGGCAGATGAAATTGGTCAGAGGGGATGGTCATACAACGATGCTGTAACAGGCTGTCGGCGTCTTTGCCAAGCAACTGCGCAATATCAGTCATAACGGTGCTCCGGTTTATTCCGACCTTGCGTCGGATGAGGATTTTTCTATCCCGCGTTATGCGGACAGCACTAAGTCTGGTCGCGGAATGGCTGTTTTTCCATCTTTATGCGCATTTTTGCTGCATTTACCTGGCAGCCTGCGTGGACAGTAAAACTGTTAAGTCGGTCAAACTTTCACCTCAAAGGTATTTAAAAGGTATTATTGAGTGGTATGTTGTGCGCGTACCCTATCTGTCATGAAGGATTTAAAATGAATACTAAAGTGAAGCTGTCATTCATGATGTTCATTGAGTGGTTTATCTGGGGGGCATGGTTTGTTCCCTTGTGGCTCTGGCTCAGCAAAAGCGGCTTTAGCGCCGGAGAAATTGGCTGGTCCTATGCCTGTACGGCCATCGCCGCGATCCTGTCGCCTATTCTGGTGGGATCGCTGACCGACCGCTTCTTTTCGGCGCAAAAGGTGCTGGCGGTGCTGATGTTTGCCGGCGCGGTGCTGATCTACTTTGCCGCCCAGCAAACCACGTTCGCCGGTTTCTTCCCGCTGCTGCTGGCCTACTCCCTGACCTATATGCCGACGATTGCGCTAACCAACAGTATTGCGTTTGCCAACGTCCCTGACGTTGAGCGCGATTTCCCGCGCATTCGGGTAATGGGTACTATCGGCTGGATCGCCTCCGGTCTGGTATGCGGCTTTCTACCGCAAATGATGGGTTACAGCGATATCTCTCCGACTAACATCCCGCTATTAATCACCGCTGCAAGCTCGCTGGCATTAGGGGTTTTTGCACTCTTCCTGCCCGATACGCCGCCGAAAAGTACCGGTAAGCTGAGTCTGCGCGTGATGCTGGGTCTGGATGCGCTGATCCTGCTGCGCGACCGCAACTTCCTCGTATTTTTTGTCTGCTCGTTCCTGTTCGCGATGCCGCTGGCGTTTTATTACATCTTCGCCAACGGCTACCTTACAGAAGTGGGCATGAAAAATGCCACCGGCTGGATGACGCTCGGACAGTTCTCTGAAATCTTCTTTATGCTGGCCCTGCCGTTCTTTACTAAGCGCTTTGGTATTAAAAAGGTATTACTACTGGGTCTGATTACGGCAGCGATTCGTTACGGATTCTTTGTCTATGGCGGTGCAGATCAGTATTTCACCTACGGACTGCTGTTCCTCGGGATCTTACTGCACGGCGTCAGTTACGATTTTTACTATGTCACTGCCTATATCTATGTCGATAAAAAAGCGCCGGTACATATGCGTACTGCGGCCCAGGGGCTGATTACCCTGTGCTGTCAGGGGTTCGGCAGCTTGCTGGGTTATCGCCTCGGCGGCGTGATGATGGAAAAAATGTTTGCCTATCCTGAGCCCGTTAACGGCCTCACCTTTAACTGGGCCGGGATGTGGGCGTTTGGTGGCATTATGATTGCCATTATCGCCGTATTATTTATGTGGTTGTTCCGCGAATCGGATAAAGAAATCACCGCCATAAAGGTGAACACCGATGCGCGCGATATTGCGCTGACACAAGGGGAATCTAAATGAAAGCTGAACGTATTCTCGGTGCTCTTTACGGGCAGGCGTTAGGGGATGCAATGGGGATGCCATCGGAGCTGTGGCCCCGCTCGCGGGTTAAAGCTCACTTTGGCTGGATCGACCGTTTTTTGCCAGGCCCGGCGGAAAACAACGCGGCCTGTTATTTTAATCAGGCAGAGTTTACTGACGATACGTCCATGGCGTTATGCCTTGCCGATGCGCTACTGGCACGTGAAGGTGAAATTGATCCGGAGTTGATTGGCCGAAATATTCTCGACTGGGCGCTGCGCTTTGATGCGTTTAACAAAAATGTCCTTGGTCCGACCTCGAAAATTGCGCTCAATGCAATTCGTGACGGAAAGCCGGTGGCAGAGCTTGAGAATAACGGCGTGACTAACGGCGCGGCCATGCGTATTTCACCGCTGGGCTGTATGCTCCCGGCGCGCGACGTAGATGCCTTTATTGATGCGGTGGCCCTCGCGTCCAGCCCGACGCATAAATCCGATCTGGCTATTGCCGGTGCCGCAGTCGTGGCGTGGGCCATCTCCCGGGCAATTGAGGGCGATTCGTGGCGCACGATTGCCGATTCACTGCCTGCGATTGCCCGCCACGCGCAGGAAAGACGCATCACGACCTTTAGCGCTTCGCTGGCCGCCCGTCTTGAGCTGGCGCTGAAAATTGTTCGCGAGGCTAACGGTATTGAGTCGGCCAGCGAAGCGCTGTATCAGCAAGTCGGCGCGGGAACCAGTACTCTTGAATCCGTTTCCTGCGCGATTGCGATGGTCGAACTGGCGCAAACCGATCCGAATCGTTGTGCCATTCTCTGTGCCAATCTGGGCGGCGATACCGACACCATTGGTGCAATGGCGACGGCGATTTGCGGGGCAATTCAGGGCGTAAACGCGATTGATCCGCAGCTGAAGCAGGAACTTGACGCGGTAAACCAGCTTGATTTTGGTCGCTACGCCGGGGCGTTATCGCGCTACCGCCAGCAGCGGGAGGCGGCATGAATGCCGGCTGGCTTCAGCAAAAACTGCCGACGCTGAATGCCAGTCGTCCGGTAACGGTGGTTGGCGCGGCGGTCATTGACGTGATCGCCGATGCCTATGCCCTGCCGTGGCGCGGCTGTGATATCGAACTGAACCAGCAGAGCGTCAATATTGGCGGCTGCGCGCTGAATATCGCGGTGGCCCTTAAACGCCTGGGTATTCCGGCCGATAACGCGCTGCCGCTGGGTCAGGGCGTCTGGGCTGAAATCGTACGTAATAATCTGGCAAAAGAGGGGCTGACCAGCCTGATCGATAACGCCAGCGGTGATAACGGCTGGTGCCTGGCGCTGGTTGAACCGGACGGCGAGCGGACATTTATGTCGTTCAGCGGCGTGGAAAACGCGTGGAACGCACAGTGGCTGGAAAAACTGCACGTCGTTCCCGGCAGCCTGGTGTCGCTCTCCGGCTATCAGCTTACCTCCTCGTGCGGTGAACTGCTGGTAAGCTGGCTGGAAGGGTTAGAGGATGTTACGCCTTTTATCGACTTTGGCCCGCGCATCGCGGATATCCCTGCCCCGCTGATGACGCGGATTATGGCCTGTAAACCGCTGGTATCCGTGAATCGTCAGGAAGCAGAAATCGCCGCGCAAACCTTTAATTTTAGCCATGAGACAGTGGCATTTGGCAAAGCCTGGCTTGAGAGATTCGATGCGCCGTTAATTGTGCGTCACGATAAAGAGGGCGCGTGGTATTTCAGTCATCAGGGTACGGGAAACGTGGCGGCATTTCCGGCGACGGTCGTTGACACTATCGGCGCAGGTGACAGTCACGCAGGCGGTACGCTGGCAGGGCTGGCCTGCGGCTGGTCACTGGCAGATGCCGTGATGCTTGGCAATGCAGTGGCATCGTGGGTAGTCAGTCATCGGGGAGGTGATTGCGCCCCCACTCGCGAGGAGTTACTCCTCGCAGACAAAAACGTATAGATCGCTGCGGCAGTAGCTGATGCTGTACTCAATGGGCCGTTGTTGCTGATCGAGCGCAACCTGCTTAATCACCAGCACCGGCACTTTGTTTTCCATTTGAATATGCGACTGGAATTCAGCATCCGGCATCCGGGCGCTGACCCGCGAGCGCGTACGCTGGGGATGTATATGCTGGCTGCGAAAATAGTCATACAGCGAAACGCCGATGGCGTCGACATCGTGAATAAGCGCTACCGGTACCCAGGATTCTTCAATTGAGACCGCGTCCTCGTCGACGTAACGAATACGTTTGAGGAGAAACACATCGCTTTGTGCGTTAATAGCCAGCTCGCGCGCGACCTCTTCCGGGCATTTCACGATCCGTTTATTGACCCACAGGGTATTAGGCTTTTTACCGCGCAGCACCACCTGCTGGGAAAATCCCCGCGCCTCTTTCAGTGAGTACTCAAAGATATTATTGATTTGCGTACCGTAGCCACGCCCCCGCGTCACTACGCCCTCCTCTTCAAGGGTTTGCATCGCTTTGCGTACGGTAATGCGCGACACGCCGGTTAACTGACTTAAATCACGCTCGCCAGGTAAAATATTGCCGTGCTCCAGCAATCCGCTGCGCACGGCATTTTTAACCGTTTCGGCGAATTTCAGGTACAGCGGCGTATTATCGGCGGCGGCAATGCGCTCAGTAAGCCGGGCAATAAGCTGGGTATGCGCTTGTTCCATTTGTCTTTTC
>Ga0302347_1004783_pt1 | contig 10499 bp, 8 predicted proteins | sample PhyWR1_FD_202178 | JGI IMG/M metagenome (GOLD analysis project Ga0302347, IMG submission 202178) | Leaf surface microbial communities from wheat plants in UC Gill Tract Community Farm, Albany, California, United States - DLSL W.R1 (v2)... | ecosystem: Host-associated > Plants > Phyllosphere >...
GCAAGCCCGGCTCCCACAACACCTGCGCCACATTCCCCTGTGGGAGCGGGCTTGCTCGCGATGCAGGCAACACGGTGCATCTGGCCAACCGCAGTGATCCCATCGCGGGCAAGCCCGGCTCCCACAAGCCCGGCTCCCACACGGTAGCCGCACGACCAGCCCCTGGCCCTATCGATAGTCCCCGCTGGCCCCATTCGCTGGTCACGGATATGCAGTACTACTGCTGACCACCAAAGCACTTGGCGTCGTCCTGAAAACAAAACGTTAAGGATGGGAAACTCTCACTATGTTTTACGCAAAGTATCCGTTAGCCGTCAGCCTTGCCGCCTTCGCTTTCACCCAGCATGCGCTGGCAGCCGACACGCCCGCTGCCCCCGAATGTGCCCAGTATGAAAAGCTGCTGACCCGCGCCGAACTGGCCTTCAAGAACGTGCCTATTTGCGCGCGGATCAAGCCCGATCTGTGGGGGCTGCGCAAGGAGCTGGCCGAGCATGGCATCGGTTTTACCGCCACCTCCTATAACGGCTACACCTATGACGTATTGGGCAACAACGCCAGAAAGCAGGTGTATAACGGCCAGAACCCCAGCTACAACACCTCGCTCAACCTGTACCTGACCTACGACCTGACCCGCATCGGTTTTGCCAATGACGCGCAACTGACACTGGCCGGCAACTGGGTGGACTCGACCTACACCCCCGCCAACCCGCGGGTCAAAACCGTGTCGGTGTTCGCCATCAACCAGTCCTTTTTCAATCACCAGCTGGAACTGGAATACGGCTTTATCCCCGGCGTGCGTCTGTTCTACGGCATGGCACTGGGCGGCAGCGCCTCGACCGCCGCCCTGGGCCCAAGCAGCGTGGTGCCGTTCCAGGTCGGCATGTCGGCCACCGAACCGACGCCCACCGTCAACGTGATCGTGCGTGACCCGTCGCTGCGCTTCTACAACAGCACCGCCCTGACCCGCAGCGTCAGCCCCGAAGGCATCCAGAAGGACGTCGACCTCAACCCCAGCGGCCTGCGCCTCAAGGTGCCCGATGCCCGCGCCATGCTGATCAACGAGTTCGGCTACAAGCAGGCGCCGTCGGCCAACTCCAACGCCATGTGGCTGCGCGCAGGCGCCATGTACAACACCAGCCACTACACCGAATTCACCACCGGCGAGAAATCGGACAACAACTACGGCGTGTACCTGGCCGAAACCGTGCAGGTAACCAAGCCCTATGGCGATGCCCGCGGCTGGTACCTGGACAGCAAACTCGATTACTCGCCGGACTCGGTCAACGCCATCAACAAGGCCTTCCAGGTCAGTGCCTTCAATGTCGGCCCCTTTGCCAGCCGCCCGGCCGACATGGCCGCCGTGGGCCTGACCAAGAGTTATTACAGCAAGGATCTGCGTGACGTCACCCGGAGCTACGGCCTGGAAGCAGCGCCCTACACCCTGGCGGTAACGGCGTCATATGCCGCCCGCCTGATCCCCGGCGTGTATTTGATCAGCGGGCTGACCTACACCAAAAACCCGGTGTTCACGCCCATTCATTCCGACGCCCTGCTGCTGCAGGAATCGCTGAACTTCCTGTTTTAAAGCGCCAGCCCCCAACCGTTATAGCCGTCACCTGGCCCTTTGCAGCGCAGCCCAGGTGCTAATGCGAGGTCGTACACATGAGCGATGAACGTTATCAACTGTCCACCAATGACTACCTGGCGCTGGATGCCACGGCCATGGCCGATGCGGTCAAAACCGGCGAGCTGACCGCCCGCATGCTGCTCAGCGCCGCCCAGGCGCGCTGCGATGCGGTCAACCCGCAGATCAATGCCGTGAACATGCGCCACGACGAACATGCTGACAGCGTACTGCGCGCCCGCCACCATGCTGGCAGCGAACAACTGGGAGCACTGGCCGGCGTGCCGATGCTGCTCAAGGACCTGAACACCTACCTCACCGGTACCGTGACCACCAACGGCTCGCGCATGCTTGCCGACGCACCGCCGGCAACGCGCAACAGCACCATCGTGCAGCGCTACGAGGCCGCCGGAATGCTGATTTTCGGCAAGACCACCAGCCCCGAATACGGCCTGACCACCACCACCGAGTCCTCACTGTGGGGCCAGACGCGCAACCCGTGGAACCTGGCCCACAGCGCTGGCGGCTCATCGGGTGGTGCAGCGGCAGCGGTGGCCGCCGGTATCGTGCCCGTGGCCCATGCCACCGACGGCGGCGGCTCGATCCGCATCCCGGCGTCGTATTGCGGCCTGTTTGGTCTCAAACCCACGCGCTATCGCACCCCGCAAGGCCCGGATACCTTCGAAGGCTGGTTCGGCGCCAGCTGCGGCCATGTAGTGTCACGCAGCGTGCGCGACTCGGCTTTGCTTCTGGACGTCAGCCACGGCCATGAAAAAGGCAGCCCCTACTGGCTCGCGCCACAGGCCGGGACCTTCAGCGAGGCGGTGCGCCGCAGCCCCGGTTCATTGCGCATCGGCGTGGTCGAGCAAGCCATGACCGGCGTGGAACTGGACGCCGATATCCGCAGCGTTTTGCACACAACTGTTGATCTGCTGTTGGGCCTCGGACACCGGGTCGACCCCGTGACCCTGCCCATCGACCCGCAGCAGGTCTACGCCGCTCACGGGGCCGTGGGCGCGGCCGCGTTGCTGGCCGCCGTGCGTGATCGCGAAACCGTCCTGGGCCGTCCGTTGCATGACGACGAACTGGAGCACGTCAGCCGTTACCTGGTGAACAACGCCGCATCCGCGACCGCCGAAAACCTGTACCGTGCCCGACGCAGTTTCGAGTTGATCGGCAGCCGCATGGAACACCTGTTCGACGACTATGACCTGCTGCTCAGCCCGGTCACCTCGCAGGTCACCCCCGAGCTGGAAGTGGCCAGCCTGGCTCAGGATTACCCGCACTACATCCAGGGCGTCGTCGGCAGCATCGGCTACAGCGTGCTGGCCAATGTCAGCGGCCAACCGTCCATGTCGGTGCCGCTGGGCACCAGCCGCGAAGGCCTGCCCATCGGCATGATGTTTAGCGCCGGCTGGTGCCGTGAGGACCTGTTGTTCCAATTGGCCGGGCAACTCGAGCAGGCCAGCCCCTGGGCTGATCGACGCGCACCGCTGTAAGCCACGCAACCGATGAACATTGCTCGATGGGATTGAAATGATGAACACCCACATCTCTGGATTTCGCCGTCATTACACCTTGTTTGTGTTGTTCCTGATTTCGGCGGTCAGCCTGATCGACCGCCAGGTGATGGGCGTTGTGATTGAGCCGATCAAAGCCGAGTTTCACGTTTCCGACACCCAGATCGGCCTGCTGACGGGGCTGGCCTTTGCCCTGGTCTACTGCCTGTTTGCGATACCCCTGGGGCGGTTTGCCGACCGAGGCCACCGGCGTAACCTGATCGGCTGGTGCTGCGCATTCTGGAGCGTGATGGCCATGCTCTGCGGCTTTGCCAGTAACTTCTGGACCCTGGCCCTGGCGCGTATTGGCGTGGCGGTGGGGGAATCGGGCAGCGGTGCAGCGTCGATGTCGATGATCGCCGACCTCTACCCGCCCCATCAGCGCTCCAAGGCCATCAGCGTATTTATGCTCGGAGCCCCTATCGGCGCACTACTGGGCATGAGCCTGGGCGCCTATATCGCGTACTACCACGGCTGGCGCGAAGCCTTTATCTGGATGGCGTTGCCGGGCATCGCTGCCGCGCTGTTACTGCGGTTTACGGCTGCCGAACCCTTGCGCGGTCTATGGGAAAAAGCCCGCGAGGCGCGCCCTGCCGTACCCCATGAAAGCGTGATGCAAGTGATGCGCGTGGCCTGGGCGTCGAAAACCTTTGTGCGCATTGCCATTGCCGGCGCGCTGCTGGCGTTTGCCAGTTATGCGTTCAGTATCTGGAGCACGGCGTTCCTGGTGCGCAGCCACGGGCTAACGCTCAAGGATGCGGGCATCATCATGGGCCTGGCGGCTGGCCCGGGGGCCATTATCGGTTCACTGTCCAGCGGCTGGCTGAGTGCCCATCTGGCCCGGCGCGACAGCCGCTGGCAATTGGGCGTGCCGATTGTCGGCGCATTGCTGGCGCTGCCGATGTCGATGGCCTTTGCCCTTTACCCGGCTGGCCACCCCTGGGCGCTGGGCGCGTTGCAGGTGCCGCAGGCAACGGTATTCATGTTCGGCATGTCGGTATTCGGCATGTGGTGGATGGCGCCAAGCTACACCGCCATTGCCCAACTGGTAATACCTGAGCGCCGCGCAACCATGATCGCCCTCTATAACTTCGGGATCATGGCCATCGGTGCGGGTTTCGGGCCGCTGGCCGTGGGCGTGCTGAGCGACCACCTGACCCCGCTAATGGGCGTCAATGCCTTGCGCTGGTCACTGGTGATCTGCTCCGGCGGTTACCTGCTGGCGAGCGGGTTGCTGTTCAGTGTGCTGCGCCCTTACGGGGTGGCGGCCGGGCTGGCCAATGTGTTGCCAGTGTTACCGGCGGGCAAGCTGCGCACGGCGTGATGTGCCGGTGGGAGCGGGTAACCCCGCTCCTGCAAGTGACTACCTGACACGAACAAACCCCGAAGTCACACCGAACACTTCAACGCCTTGGACGGTGGACTGGCCTGTGGTCACGGCTCGACGCACAACCGGGGCGTCAAGCCCGTCGCGGTGCTCTACAAACAGCGTGTCACCGTCCTTCTCTATGGCCGCATGGGGGATGATGAAACTGCTGTCGTTGCTATAGGTCACAATCGTCATATGCACACTCATGCCCAACCTGACACTCTGGAGATCATTGTCTGACGTTGAGGTCAGCGTGACGGTGATCGGAAACCTTGCTGCAGCACCGGCATTTTCATCCTGAATGGCAAGTTGACTGATGGCGCTTATAAAACCGCCTAATGGCTGACCCGAAAAACCATCACCGGAGATGATGACTGGCTGGTTCAGGGAGAACTTGCCCACATCGACTTCCGAGACCTGGGCTACCACTTTGAGTCCTTCCATATTGGCCAGCTTGAGCACCTGCAAGCCCTGGGTAAAAGAAGCGCCCTGTTGCAGCACCCCGGCTTCTGCTCCCGTTGCCTGCGGCGTTCCCACAGAAAGAACAACACCAGAAAACGGCGCATAGAGCGTTTTCTTTTCCAGCAATTGGCTTAGTTGCTCGTGGATAACCGAAGCATTCATGTACTCCATATCTGCAATCGTGCGGGCCTCTCCAACACCGACAGCCAGCACATTTTTGAGTTCGGCCTGAGCGGCCACCAGCTCAAGTGATTGCAGGTAGCGTTGCTGCTCCAGGGTGTCGCGCTCGTTACGGGGGACGATGCCTTTTTGATACAACGCCTCAACGTTCGAATACTCCAACTCAAGATTTTGCATGCTCAACTCGGCAACCCTGAGCGCCTGCTTCGCTCGCCTCACATCAGGGCCTGTAGCCCAGCGGCGGTAAGACTCAACGTTCTGCTGCGCCTTCAACTTGTTAGCCAGTGCATCCCTGATCTTGATTTCAAGCAACGCAGGATCAAATGACAACAAGGCCTGTCCTTTCTCGACTTGCATGCCCGGAGTCAACTCGTTGGCCAGAACAGAACCTTCAAAAGGCGCATTGATAATGACGGCGTCCATTGGTTCTATTTTTCCCACCAGACCGATTTCATGCTCCAGCTTCTGGCGGGTGACAGACACCCACGAAGATTCGTCGTCAGGTGCCTTCGGCAGGCAAAACAACAACAGCGCGACAACCACCAGGCCAACGCCAACCAGATATTTCCATCGCCCCGAGCGCGCGCCAAGTGTTCGCAGACATGTGCCGCCCTTAAAAGTGTTCAAGGGAAATCTCCCAGTGTTCCAACATCACCCCCAGCAGCAGGTCCAGCTGAGACCTGGCGTCCAGATATGACATCTGCGCATTCAGGTTGGAATCTTCAGCCGCCCGCAAGTCCGCTTCAAAGCTGATAATTTGAAAATTGGTGGATCGCCCGGCATTCAGCTTTTCTGTTTCAATGGCCAGCTTTCGTTTAGACAGATCAATGACGCGCTGCGAAATTTCGAGCTGGCGCCACAAAGTGTCCAAACCTCGGATCGCGTCAGTGATTCGGGTTTTCAACTCAAGCAGCGCCTGTTCCTCAAGCAACTTTTGCTGCTCAAGCAGCGTTTGAGCATGAACCTCGCCTTGCTTGCTGCTGCGATCACCAATGGGGATCTCCAGCTTCAAACCCGTGTAGCTGTCCCATGCGCGGTTGGCACCCGTGCTGCCGTGCTGTTCATTCAACTGGTTGACACCGGCCTCCAGGGACAAGTCCCAGCGAGACTTGTCCTGGGCAAGCAACAGGTTCAGAGCGGCCTGTTCACTCTGCAACAAGGTCGACAGGAACTGCGGTTGATTGGCTTGAGCCAGCCTTAACGCGGTGTCCTGATCGATTTCAAGCCTGACCACCTTCAGGCTGTCACTGGCACGGATCGGCGTAGACAGGTCAAGGGCCAGCAACTTGAGCAACAGCAATCGACTGGCCTGCTGCTGGTTTTTTGCTTCTTCTACTGCCAATTCCTGTGTCGCGATGTCAGCCTCAATCTGCACAGCATCAAATTTGGCGACGCGGCCTGACGCGATCAGCAACTCGTTGACCGCCAGCAGCGAAACGGCTCGTTTATGCGCATTCGTAGCAAGGACTACCTGGTTCTGGGACTTCATCAGGGCACGATAGGCCGAGACTATTTGGTACAGGGTTTCAGAGACGCTGGACTTCACGTTCAGTTTGTTGACTTGCTCAGTCAAATGGGCGAGCCGCAAGGGCGCCGAAGTCACCTCTTTACCTGCCCCCCTGAGTAAAGGCTGAATGACCGTCAGCCCCAGCCCCTCGCTGTTCAGCTCGCCCGTTTTTTTAGTGGTACTGAACCGCTGGTTCCAACCGAGTTCAACGTTGGTTCCATACTCGCCCAACAGATTCACCGCAGGCGCAATACGGGTCGTGCGACTACGGTCGGCACTGCCCCTGGCCAGCCGGTGTTCACCACTGAGTTTCAATTTGGGGTTGAACATGCCTTCAGTGACATACAGATCGAACTTCTCCCTTGCACGCTGGAGTTTGAGGCTTCTGATGTTGTAGTTACGCCGCAAGCCCAGCGACACAGCTTCATTCAACGACATATCCATTGAATGCTGGCTCAACGACGACCCCTGTGACTCTGTGAAGCGGGAGGCACTGCCTTGAACCTGGCTGACAGCCGCAACAGTGAGGTCTGAAATCAACACCGCATAACATGCGCCACTGACCAGTGCTGAGCATTTAATAAACACGCAGTGCCTCGACGGGGGTCAACCGAGAGGCGGCCAGGGCGGGCTTCAATCCTGACAAAACCCCTACCAGTAACGTACTGCCAACCCCCAAGGGGATGGACACCATCGACAACTCGAATGTCCATTGCGAGATCACGGCATAAAGCCAGGCCAGCACTATTCCCACGCACGCTCCCGACAGGGCACCCATTGCACTCAAGGCAAGTGCCTCAATCAGGAAAAGATTGCGTATATCCTGCCCGCGCGCACCAATGGCCATACGCAAGCCTATTTCGTTGCGCCGTTCGCAGACGTTCATGTACATAACATTCATGACTGCAACGCCAGCCCCAACCAGAGTAATGACGCCCAATGCCAGCAACAGATATTCAAACGTCTTGTTCTGTCGCGCCATCGCGTCGATCATTTGTTGCGGCACTGTCATTTCCACGCGGCGTGTTTTAAATGCGTGGCTCAAGCCTTCAAATACCCGGGAAGCGCCTTCGCTACTGTCAAGCGGGGGCAGAACACGCGCCAGTACCGTGCTGACATTGCTACTTTGAGCCACACGCGCCAGGGCCGCGAACGGCATAAATACCGAGTGATCGGTCAAGACGGGGCTGATCATCGACGCCTCGGCTGGCTGCAAAACACCTGCAACCCTGAATAAATAAGTGTTGATTCTCACCCACTCACCCGGCTCAACAGCAATACCGCGATCACCCAGTGACGTGGCCACCGCGTGCCCCAACACGACAACATTTTCAGCAGTGTCCAAAGCATGCAAGAAGCGCCCACGCCTTATTGGCAACTTCAGGATTGAAGTGACCGCTGGTTCAACACCTACCGCCCGCGCATCAACCGGGTGATGATTGAAAGTCAATTTGACTGAAACTTGCGCAACCGGGGAAATCACCAGGCCGGGCAGGTTCAATGAACGTATTTTCTCGACCTCGGTCGATAACAAAGAATCTTCAACACCCCGATCGTTGTTCAGACTCGCAACAAGGGTATCGACGCCCATGTCATGAAATATCCGGGTGGCCTCTTGCCCGGCGTTAAAACCGATATTAAGGATGGCGACAATCGAGGCACTGCCAATGACAATTCCCAGCAACGCCAACACCGTGCGCTTGCCCAATGTCCGAAAAGTGTCAATCGCATCCCCCACCACTTGTCTTGACCCTGCCAGACGCATCACGCTTGCAGTTCCTCAACGAGGCCGTTATGCACTACAAACTGGCGCTGCATTCTCTGAGCAACACTCATGTCGTGGGTCACAATCAATAACGTCACGCCCTGCTCTTTCTGAATCGACAACAACAGGTCCAGGATGTCGCCTGACGACTGGCTATCCAGGCTTCCAGTCGGCTCATCCGCCAAAATCAGCGAAGGCTGCCCTACCAGAGCACGGGCAATGGCCACTCGTTGTTTTTGCCCACCAGACAGCTCGGCGGGTTTATAACTGGCGCGGTGGGCCATCCCAACACGCTGCAACTCGGACATGGCGCGTTTCAGAGAGCATGCGCGATCGAGACCACGGTAACGAAGCGGCAAGGCAACGTTTTCAATAACATTCAAGCGCGGTATCAAATTGAAATGCTGAAAGACAAAACCCATTGTCATTTTTCGAAGTGTTGCCAGTTCATCACTCCGGGCTTTCGCAACCGGGCGCCCCATAAACACATATTCCCCGGCATCGGCAAAATCCAGCAGGCCGATAATATTCAGCAGTGTGCTTTTACCTGAACCTGACTGACCGATAATGGCGCAGCTTTGCCCTGCGCCAACCTCAAAGGTCACCCCGGCGATAATGGAATGGGGCTGACCTTCATGACGGTAATATTTGCTGACTCCTTTCAGTGAGACACAGATCAAATCGTGCACGAAGCCATTAACTCCCACCTTGTTGCGACACACTCTTTCTTGCTGGCAATAGTCCAGCAAGAAAGAGCCCATCAGCAAAACCAACACTACATCATGCTCAAGACAATCTATTCAGAACCCCAACCTTTCAGTCCAGCACGTTGGGGCTGCACCCATTTTGTCCAAAACAAACTCATATGACGTTTCCGCCTTGGCGTTGCCGATGCCCATATTGGTGCGACTCAGCCCAAGTTCGTGCCATTGGCCGTCCTGAATCTTGTTGTTTGTGGAATACACCATGTCCTTACGGTCGAACTTGGGGGCTCTACCCGCATTCAGGTTCACCTTGGCCTTGTTTGCGCCTTGTTGACCGGGCGTTTTTTAATAAAACTTTCTGCACAACATGCTCCTGATTTTTACTTGCCCGATACTCAATAAATTGAATTCGGCGGGCATATTTGATCACCGGGAAATTATAAAAAATGCAGGGTTATCCCCTCAGACTATGTAGGAAATGACTACGCACTCCACTTGCCACACAACAAATCACAAACAAAAAAAACCCCGCGCTTCTTTCGAAGGCGGGGTTTTTTCGGGTCTGGCTAAATCAATGCGCGTAAGTCAGCAACAACTCGGCAGGCGCTTTGAAATCCAGGGACATCATGACGCTCAGGGCGGTGATGGTGAAGATCGAGAACACGAACAGCTTGCGTGCCCAGACCTTGTCGTCGACGGCCTTGTAGCCCGTCCACGCCATGTACAGCCAGTACATGCCCATCGCAGCTGCCACGGCCATGTAGCTCATGCCGGCGTAACCGCCGAGGGTGAGCATCAGGGTCGCGATCAGGAACGCGAGGATGTAGAGCAGGATGTGCTTCTTGGCAACCTTGATCCCGCGCTTCACTGGCAACACCGGAATCGATGCGGCCAGGTAATCGTTGAAGCGGAAGATCGCGATGGCGTAGGAATGCGGCATCTGCCACAGGCTGAACATCACCAGCAAGGTCAAAGCGGCCATGTCGAAGCTGTTGCTCACAGCTACATAGCCGATGACCGGCGGCATCGCACCCGACAGACTGCCAATCAGCGTGCCGTGAACCGACTTGCGCTTGAAGTACAGGCTGTACAGACCGACGTAGATCACGAAGCCGATCGCGGCGAACAGTGCCGCCAGCGGGTTGGCTACGCGATACAGCAGGTAAAGGCCGGCGCCCCCCAGCAAGGTGGCGTAAACCAGTGCCACCTTGAGGGAGATCAGGCCTTGAACCAGTACGCGGTTCTTGGTGCGGTCCATCTTGATGTCAATGTCGCGGTCGATGCAGTTGTTGAACACACAACCGGACGCTACCACCAGGGAGGTGCCGA
>Ga0302347_1004788_pt1 | contig 10484 bp, 11 predicted proteins | sample PhyWR1_FD_202178 | JGI IMG/M metagenome (GOLD analysis project Ga0302347, IMG submission 202178) | Leaf surface microbial communities from wheat plants in UC Gill Tract Community Farm, Albany, California, United States - DLSL W.R1 (v2)... | ecosystem: Host-associated > Plants > Phyllosphere >...
CACTTGAGGAACTTTGCAATGACGACTCGTCAGCCACTGTACAAATCCCTGTATTTGCAAGTGATCGTAGCGATTGCTATCGGTATTTTGCTGGGCCATTACTACCCGGAAACCGGCGTAGCGCTCAAACCCTTGGGTGATGGCTTCATCAAACTGATCAAGATGGTTATCGCGCCAATTATTTTCTGTACGGTGGTGAGCGGTATCGCCGGTATGCAGAGCATGAAGTCGGTCGGCAAGACCGGTGGTTATGCCTTGCTCTACTTTGAAGTGGTATCAACCATCGCCCTGTTGATCGGGCTGGTTGTGGTGAACGTGGTTCAACCGGGCGCTGGCATGCACATCGATGTGGCCACCCTGGACGCCTCCAAAGTAGCGGCCTATGTGACTGCCGGTGCGGACCAGAGCATCGTTGGCTTCATCCTTAACGTGATCCCTTCGACCATCGTGGGCGCGTTTGCCAACGGCGACATCCTGCAAGTGCTGATGTTCTCGGTGATCTTCGGCTTCGCCCTGCACCGCCTGGGTGCTTACGGCAAACCGGTGCTGGACTTCATCGATCGCTTCGCCCACGTGATGTTCAACATCATCAACATGATCATGAAACTGGCGCCCCTGGGTGCGCTGGGTGCCATGGCCTTCACCATCGGTGCCTACGGTGTGGGTTCGCTGGTGCAGTTGGGTCAGTTGATGATCTGTTTCTACATCACGTGCGTGTTGTTCGTGCTGGTCGTTCTGGGCAGCATCGCTCGCGCTCACGGCTTCAGCGTACTCAAGCTGATTCGCTACATCCGTGAAGAACTGCTGATCGTTCTGGGCACCTCCTCGTCCGAATCGGCCCTGCCACGCATGCTGGTGAAGATGGAGCGTCTGGGCGCGAAGAAGTCGGTTGTGGGTCTGGTCATTCCGACCGGCTACTCGTTCAACCTTGATGGCACCTCGATCTACCTGACCATGGCTGCAGTGTTTATTGCCCAGGCAACTGACACGCACATGGACATCACCCACCAGATCACTCTGCTGCTGGTGTTGTTGCTGTCGTCCAAAGGCGCCGCTGGCGTCACCGGTAGTGGCTTTATCGTGCTGGCTGCGACCTTGTCGGCTGTAGGCCACTTGCCGGTTGCCGGTCTGGCGCTGATCCTGGGTATCGACCGCTTCATGTCCGAAGCCCGTGCCCTGACCAACCTGATTGGTAACGCGGTCGCCACGCTGGTGGTTGCCAAGTGGGTCAAAGAACTGGACGAAGACAAGCTCCAGATCGAGCTCAACTCCGGTGGCAGCCCGTTGAATGACATGCGTCCTGCCGACGATCTGGGGGTGGCTGAAGGCCAGGCTCCGGAGCTGTCGAAGTAAATTAAGGCGTATAAAAAACCCATCTTCGGATGGGTTTTTTTATGACCGTTTATTCGACTCGGGTTTCACCGCTGAACACCAGGGTGTTTCGGCAGCGACGGCACAGATAGCCGCGGCCTTGTTTGACCAGTCCATGGCGTTGGGCTGAAAACGCAAAATCGCTGTTCGGGCAAGGGCAGCGGTAGATGTAGCGCGTGACGCTACGGCGCTTGATGACATAGGTATGACAGCGATTGGGCGGCAGTTCGTACACCCCGCGCATGATCAATTGCCATTCTTCGCCATGGGGCGTGATGCGGTCGCCAAACAGCTGGTGGGCGATCAGGTGCGCGACTTCGTGAGCGACAGTCTGCTTGAGGAAGTCTTCGCTGTTTTCGCGGTACAGCTGTGGATTGAAGCGCAGCAGGTTTTCGTGCAAATGCGCGACACCGGCTTTCTGTCCACGCAGCTTGAGGCTGACTACGGGGCGTTTGAAAGGGCGTTTGAAAAATACTTCGGCCTGTTGGAAACAGTCTTCGACGCGGGTATTGAGCAACTCGGGCATGCGGTTCGGTTCTCCAGAGCCGGCGATTATGCCGCAATCGGGAGGGGTTCCGAAGCGATAGCGCCCAATGGTCATGCAACCATCCGGTCTCTGCAGGAGCGCGCTCCTGCAGAGGGTTGGTCTTTCAGTTTGTATAGATCGGTCCTACGCCCAGGCCCCAGATGATCACGGTAAATGCCATGATCGCCACCAGCACCACCAGGCCGACTGCCAGTACTGAGCTGGAAAACAAAAAGCCTTCATCCGGGTCGATGTTCATAAAGGTCGGCAAGCCGACGTACAACAAGTACACGGTGTAACAAATGGCCGCGGTACCGACCAACATGCCCAGCCACATATGCGGATACAGAGCTGCCAGCCCCCCGATAAACAGGGGTGTGGCGGTATAGGTGGCAAAAGCGATACAGCGCGCCATGCTCGGTTGAGCATCGTAAGTACGTGCCATCCAGTGGATAAAGGCCCCCATTACGCCTACGCCTGCCAGCATCGCTATGTAAGACATCAAGGTCATCCACAGCGCGCTGTCGGTGGTCAGCATCACCGCTGCACGGCTGCCGATGGACCAGCCGACCTGGGTGGTGCCAATAAACGCTGAAATGGCCGGTATGGCGGCCAGAATAAGTGTGTGCGTGAAGTACATACGGCCAATGCTTTCTTCTGCATCGCCACGTATTTCACGCCACTCTTGATCGGGGTGGGTGAAAAGCCCTACAACGTGATGGATCATGGCTGTCGCTCCTGTAAAAGACGCATCGCCCCCCAGTGGGACACGTGCCGGTCGCGCAGCCAGATCATGTGTTCAGTACGTAGGCATGCGGCCTAATTCGCAGTATAGGAAACCTGCTACCCAATGAACCCGGCCCGTTAGAGCATATTGCGCTGTCAGGCCTGCGCTTATCGCGTTGAAGTCTTTAGCCCGGCCCGGGGCTTCGTGTGGCAGGTTTTTTTCAGTAAAATCCCCGGTTTTTCGTCTTAACTCGCGGATTTGAAGCGCTATGGGCACTCTTTCGGTCTCTCAAAATAAACTCCAGAAACGCCTGCGTCGTTTGACCGGTGAGGCTGTGGCCGACTTCAACATGATTGAACACGGCGACAAGGTGATGGTCTGCCTATCGGGCGGCAAGGACAGCTACACCCTGCTCGATGTGCTGCTGCACCTGCAAAAGGTCGCGCCCATCCAGTTTGAAATCGTGGCCGTGAACATGGATCAGAAACAGCCGGGGTTCCCCGAAGACGTTTTGCCGGCTTACCTCAAGTCGTTGGGTGTGCAATACCACATCGTTGAAAAAGACACGTACTCGGTGGTCAAGGAACTGATCCCGGAAGGCAAGACCACGTGTTCGCTGTGCTCCCGCTTGCGGCGCGGCACCCTGTACACCTTTGCCGATGAAATCGGCGCGACCAAGATGGCGCTGGGGCATCATCGCGATGACATCGTTGAAACGTTCTTCCTGAATATGTTCTTCAACGGCACCCTCAAGGCGATGCCGCCCAAGCTGCGCTCCGATGACGGTCGCAACGTGGTGATCCGGCCGTTGGCGTACTGCAACGAGAAGGACATCCAGGCTTACTCCGATTTGCAGCAATTCCCGATCATCCCGTGCAATTTGTGCGGATCCCAGGAGAACCTGCAGCGTCAGGTGGTCAAAGACATGCTGGTGGAGTGGGAGCGCAAGACGCCGGGCCGTACCGAGAGTATCTTGCGCAGTTTGCAGAACGTGATGCCCTCGCAGTTGGCGGACCGTAACCTGTACGACTTCAAGAATCTGAAGATTGACGACAACGCCGCACCGCGGTTCGTCAACCTGCTGAATTTGTAAGCCTGATAGCCAAATAGGAGAGGGCATGCGCGACTACAAATGGCTGCATGAATATTGTTTGAATCGCTTTGGTTCGTCAGCCGCCCTGGAAGCCGAATTGCCCGTTCCCAAAACGGCTGAGCAGTTGCGCCGGATCAGCGACGATCGCTACCTGTCGACCCTGGCCTTGCGCGTATTTCGCGCGGGGCTCAAGCACAGCGTGGTGGACGCCAAGTGGCCAGTATTTGAACAGGTCTTTTTCGGATTCGATCCTGAAAAAGTGGTGTTGATGGGCGCCGAGCACCTTGAACGGCTGATGCAGGATGCGCGGATCATCCGCCACCTGGGCAAGCTCAAAAGCGTGCCGCGCAACGCGCAGATGGTCCTCGACATAGCCCATGAACACGGCAGTTTCGGCGCTTTCATTGCCGACTGGCCGGTGACCGATATCGTGGGGCTCTGGAAGTACCTGGCCAAGCACGGGCATCAGTTGGGCGGGCTATCGGCGCCGCGCTTTTTACGCATGGTGGGCAAAGACACTTTTGTGCCGAGCTATGACGTAGTGGCCGCGCTGAACGCACAAAAGCTGGTGGACAAGGCACCGACCAGTCTGCGCGACCTAGCGATTGTGCAGAACGCTTTCAATCAGTGGCACGCCGAAAGCGGTCGGCCGATGTGCCAGTTGTCACAGATGCTGGCGTTCACGGTTAATCACTGACATTCAGGTGTTTTCATCGCTGGCAAGCCAGCTCCCACAGAGAGTGCACTCACCTTGTGGGAGCTGGCTTGCCAGCGATGGATTCAAGCGCCTTCACCCGCCAGCCGGCGATCCAGCTGATAGCGCCAGCGCACATACAGCATGGCACTGCAAAACACCGCCACGCTGGCTGCGATTTCCAGCAAACCGAACACCTGACGGTTCGGGTCGAACGCGGCCAGTGCACCCTTGATCAGGTACAGGTTGACCACGTAGCAGGTGAACGAGTGCCCGCGTGCGCTGCCCATGAGCATGCCCGGCACCAGAAACATCAAAGGCACCAGCTCGATCAGCAAAATCACCCAGGGGCGGGCGCCATGCAGGTTGGCAAATGCAAGGTAATAGGCGCAGAGCAAACCGATCAACCCGAAGAAGCACACCAGGCTGAGCACCCGCATCAGCCTCACCCGGGGCTCCAGCCACGCGATGGAGGGCAGCACTTTTGGCTTTTTAGCCACGGGTGTTCTCCAGTTTCAGGGCAATAGTCGCCAGCCGCTGACCCAGTGCCCGGCACAGGGCTGTCTCGTGCTCATCCAGTTTGCGCTTGCCATCGGCACCGGCGTGATGGCTAGGGCCGTAAGGCGTGCCGCCGCCTGTGGTATTGAGCAGGGATGTTTCGCTGTACGGCAGGCCGGTGACCAGCATGCCGTGGTGCAGCAACGGCATCATCATCGACAGCAGGGTGGTTTCCTGGCCGCCGTGCAGGCTGGCGGTGGACGTGAAGACACCAGCCGGCTTGCCGACCAGGGCGCCCGTCAGCCACAGGTTGCTGGTGCCATCCAGAAAGTACTTTAGCGGGGCGGCCATGTTGCCGAAACGGGTCGGACTGCCGAGTGCCAGGCCGGCGCAGTTTTTCAGGTCATCCAGGCTGGCATACAGCGCGCCCTCGGCCGGAATGTCCGCAGCGACGGCTTCGCATTCGCTGGAGACGGCAGGCACGGTGCGCAGGCGTGCTTCAAGGCCGCCTTGCTCGATGCCACGGGCAATTTGCCGGGCCATTTCGCTGGTCGAACCATTACGGCTGTAATACAGCACCAGAACGTAGGGTGTGCTCACGGCAGTATCTCCAGAATCTTTTCAGGTGGACGGCCAATGACCGCTTTGTCACCTGCCACCAGAATCGGGCGTTCGATCAACTTGGGGTGTGCGGCCATTGCGCCGATCAATTGTTCGTCACTGAGGCCGGCATCGCCCAGGTTGAGGGTTTTGTATTCCTCTTCGCCGGTGCGCAATAGCTGGCGCGGGCTGATGTCGAGTTTGACCAGCAGACTGTGCAGTTGCGCGACGTCCAGCGGGTTATCGAGGTAGCGCACCACGGTTGGCGTCAGGCCGCGGGCTTCAAGGATTTCGAGCGCACCGCGGGATTTCGAGCAGCGCGGGTTGTGATAAAGCGTCAGATCGGTCATGTGCGGGTCGCATCTTGCGTAAGGTGGCGGCTATTCTACCCGTCTGACGGGCGTGTCTGAACCGTGTGCGCTAATTGGCCGCCGTCTAAAGACTTTTTTGACAATATTTACCCAGAAGGATCAACACATGTTTAAGCGGCTTTTGGCGGTAGTTGCCGTCGCCACCTCGTTACTGCTGACGGGTTGCGGTAATGATTACGGGGTCGACCAACATGGGCAGAAGGTCGCTTCCGAGCGTCTGGACAAGCAATGGAAGGTCATTAATTACTGGGCTGAGTGGTGCGGCCCGTGCCGTATTGAAATACCGGAACTCAACGCGCTGGAGAAGCAGTTGCAGGGGCAGTCGGTGGGCGTGTTCGGGGTGAACTACGATGGCTTGCAGGGCAAGGAGCTGAGCGATGCCAGTTCTGCAATGGGCATCACCTTCACTGTGCTGGCACAAGATCCGGCCGAGCACTTTGATCTGCCGCGCAGCGAAGCGCTGCCGGTGACTTACATCATTGATGAAAAGGGCAAGGTTCTGGCACAGATGATGGGCGAGCAGACCGCTGCCGGGGTTTTGGCCAAGATCAAGGAATTACGCGGCAGTTAAGACCGGTTTCCTGTTCCCTGTAGGCGCGAGCCTGCACGCGATCTTTTGATCTTAAAAGACCGCGCGCAAGCTCGCTCCCGCAGTCGGGCCCGAATCAGCCTTCTTCAGGCCACAGCCGCAAGGGCTTGCCTTCTGCAGGCCAGAAACGCACCTGTTCGATTGGCGAAATGTCCCAGCGCTGTACGGTTTGCAGGGCTTCGAAGAACCGCTGCTCCTGCTCCATCAGCGCCGGCGCGCAGGCTTTGCGAGTGCTGCCCACGCCACCAAAGCTCAGCTTGTCGCCGTCCAGGGTGTAGGGCGCAAACCAATGATTACAACCGCCGTTGCCATAGGCCCGGCCACCTTCATCAAAGGTCACGGTCAGGTGGCTGTAGTCCATCAATGGACGTTCGCCGATCCATTCCACAACGTATGCCCGGTTGTGTTGCAATTGCACCGGATCACCTGCGCAGCCCGCCAGGCTTGCGCCCAGCAGTGCCAACAGGGTCAGGTGTTTCATAGCGCAGCCTTTTGGCATTGAGGGCACAGGTGCTTGCTGCCTTCTGTGCTCCAGCCCAGCTCGGCAATGCGCGCGCTGGCGGCAGGTTTTTGTGCCTTGGTTCCGAGCTTGGCGTCGACCGCGAACTCGAACTTCAGCTCTTTGCCACAGGCATCGCAGTTGACTTGCCATTGATGAATCGCCAATTCACCGAAAACCGGTCCTTTGGTTACGGCAACCCACTGGCCGCGCGGGTTGATCAGGTGACGCACTTTGTCGACCGTCAGGCGCATGGACAAGTCCTTGCTGCCCTTGAGCGTCACGATCAGTACGTCACTGGTCTGGATCGAGCCACCGTTGCCGGTGACTTGATACAGGCCTGGCGCCAGGGCGCGGCATTCAATCAGGGTGTGCTGCGGGTTAAGCAGGCTGTAGCGGAAATCGTGTTCGACCATGGGTCCTCCAAATAGGCCGCTATGCTAGCACGCAGCCGAGGTATGGCCTTTCAACCTTCGATCAGGTTTTGTGGCGTGCCGTTTCTCCAGGCCACGATATTGTCCAGCGTGGTGCTGGCAATCGCGCTGAGTGCTTCGCGGGTCAGAAACGCCTGGTGCGCAGTAATGATCACGTTGGGGAAGGTCAGCAGCCGCGCCAGCACGTCATCCTGCAACGGTAAATCGGAGCGATCCTCAAAGAACAGCTGGGCTTCCTCCTCGTATACATCCAGCCCCAGGTAACCCAACTGACCACTTTTCAGCGCTTCGATCAGTGCCGGAGTGTTAACCAGTGCGCCGCGCCCGGTATTGATCAGCATGGCGCCATGTTTGAGTGTCGCCAGCGACTGGCTGTTGATCAGGTGCTTGTTATCCGCAGTCAGCGGACAGTGCAGGCTGATGATATGCGAGCCTGCCAGCAGCTCGGGCAAGCTTACATACTGCGCACCCAGCGCCAGCAGTTGTGCATTTGGATACGGATCAAAGCACAGCAGCTTGCAGCCGAAGCCGGCCATTATTTTGCCGAAGGTCGCGCCGATCTGGCCAGTACCGACCACGCCGACGGTTTTGCCGACCAGATCAAAACCGGTGAGGCCATGCAGCGTGAAGTCGCCTTCGCGGGTCCGGTTATAGGCCCGGTGCAGACGACGGTTCAACGCCAGAATCAGGGCTACGGCATGCTCGGCCACGGCATGGGGCGAGTAGGCGGGGACCCGTACAACGCTCAAGCCAAGGCGCTTGGCGGCTGGCAGGTCGACATGGTTAAAGCCGGCCGAACGCAGAGCAATCAGTTGCGTACCGCCGTCAGCCAGTTGCTCCAGCACCGGGGCGCTCAAATCGTCGTTGATAAACGGACAGACCACCTCGTAACCGTGGGCAAGGGCTGCGGTATCGAGGGTCAGTCGCGCCGGTTGAAAGTGCAACTGGACACTCTCGGGTCGTACCGCGGCGGTAAAACTGTCGCGGTCGTAGGTCTGGCTGCTGAACAAAATCGTGCGCATGAGATCTTCCTTGGAGTGGCGTGCCGGGTGGTCAGTTTCAGTTGTTTAACCGTCTTGTTTACGCCGTACTGCGCGCTTCTTTGGCCAGGCGGATAATAGCCTCGTCCAGTTCGTTGAGGGCCGCGTAGGCGTGCGGGCTTTCCTGTTTGAGCAGGGTTTCACTGCGTTGGCAGGCGGCGCGCAATTGCGGGACTCCGCAATAACGGGTAGCACCGTGCAAGCGGTGAACACGTTCGATCAATGCATTGTTGTCCTGCTCTTTACGAGCCTGCTGGATCGCTTCACGGTCTGCTTCCAGCGAGGCCAGCAGCATGGCCAGCATGTCGACAGCCAGATCGGCCTTGCCGGCGGCAAGGCGCAGGCCTTCTTCGTGATCAAGTATCGGCAACTTGGCGTTGGGGCGGGCGGCTTCGTAGCCGCTTTCCTGGACCTGGTTGCGCAACGCCAGCCCGGTCCACTTCAACACCACTTGCGCCAATTGCCGCTCGCTGATGGGTTTGGTCAGGTAGTCGTCCATACCGCTCTGTAACAGGGCCCGTTTTTCGTTAGCCATGGCATGGGCGGTCAGCGCGACGATGGGCAGCGGCGCATTGTGCTGCCCGCTTTCCCACTGGCGCAGGACCTCGGTGGTTTCCCGACCGTCCATGCCGGGCATCTGTACGTCCATCAGCACCAGATCGAAGGCTTCGGTCTTGACCGCCTCAATGGCGGCATAGCCACTGTCTACGGCCGTTACCCTGGAGCCCATGTCTTCCAGCAGGGTTTGCACCAGCAACAGGTTGGCCGGGTTGTCATCGACACACAGGATCCGTGGCGCGCGGCTGGCAAGCAGTTCGCCGGGCTCGGTACGCGTTTGTCGGGGGTTGATCAGATCAGCCAGCGCCCGCCGCAGTTTGCGGGTGCAGGCGGGTTTGGATTGCAACTGGCTATGGGGGTTGGGTACCGAGGTATTGAACAGCGCCTGTTCGGTCGTCGGGCACAGCACCAGGACTTTACAGCCCATATGTTCGAGGTCCCAGATGTGCTGGTTGAGACGCTCGGGAGGCATGTCGTTGGCCGTGACCCCGAGCACCGCCAGATCAATGGCCAGAGGTGTCTGATGGGCTCCGGTCACGCAATTGGTGAGTTTTTCCAGGGTAGTAAATGGCGTGACATCAAGTCCGCAGTCTTCCAGTTGGTGTTGCAACGCCTGGCGCGCCAGGTCGTGTTTTTCCAGCAACGCCACGCGATGGCCCGACAACACTGCGCCAGGCAAATCTTCTGCGTCATCACGGGCCTTGGGCAGCTTGACGCTGATCCAGAACACCGAGCCTTCGCCGGGTGTGCTTTCAACGCCAATTTCGCCGCCCATTTGTTCGACCAGCCGTTTGGAAATTACCAGGCCCAGGCCGGTACCGCCGGGCTGGCGCGACAGGGAGTTATCAGCCTGACTAAAGGCCTGGAACAAGGCCCGCACATCCTGGCTGGTCAGGCCGATTCCGGTGTCTTGCACGCTGATGCGCAACTGCACGCAGCCATCGGTCGTGTTGTCATCTTCATCTTCGAGCATGGCCCGCACCGCGATCGTTCCCTCACGGGTGAACTTGATGGCGTTGTTCACCAGGTTGGTGAGGATCTGTTTAAGCCGAAGCGGGTCGCCGATCAGTGATAACGGTGTGTCGCGGTAGACCAGGCTGACCAGTTCCAGGTTTTTTTCGTGGGCGGAGGGCGCGAGGATGGTCAAGGTGTCCTGCAACAAGTCGCGCAGGTTGAACGGGATGCTGTCGAGTACCAGCTTGCCCGCTTCGATTTTCGAGAAATCCAGAATTTCGTTGATGATCCCGAGCAGGCTGTCGGCTGATTTTTCTATGGTGTTCAGGTAATCGAACTGGCGGGGCGTCAACTCGCTTTTTTGCAGCAAGTGGGTGAAGCCCAGGATGCCATTGAGCGGGGTGCGGATTTCGTGGCTCATGTTGGCCAGAAACTCGGACTTGATGCGACTTGCCTCAAGGGCTTCCTTGCGGGCCAGGTCGAGCTCCAGGTTCTGGATCTCAATGGTCTCGAGGTTTTGACGAACGTCT
>Ga0302347_1004792_pt1 | contig 10480 bp, 8 predicted proteins | sample PhyWR1_FD_202178 | JGI IMG/M metagenome (GOLD analysis project Ga0302347, IMG submission 202178) | Leaf surface microbial communities from wheat plants in UC Gill Tract Community Farm, Albany, California, United States - DLSL W.R1 (v2)... | ecosystem: Host-associated > Plants > Phyllosphere >...
ACCTTCACTTTCTTGAATGATTTGTTGTTTAAGTCTTGCGCCACCGCCTTTCAAATTGTTTCCCCACAGATTAAAAGTATTGCTCTCAAGAATATAGGTATTACTACCTCCTGTCGGAAATTTAACCTTTTTTAAAGACCAAAGTTTAGAAAGATCATTTGGTTCTTTATTAACTACGTCTTGATTAGACCAAGGATCAATTAAAGGATAATGATTGTTATCACTATCAATATCATATGGCAGAATACTATATTCATACTTATTAGGATAGTAAAAATATAATGGGTATTGAAGATTGGAAGGTTCTGGGTTACTTCCATCATCATTATTATATCCAAAGATATCTTGTAAAGCAGAACCTATTCGAGGCAGTTTGCCTTCTTCATGATAGTCAAATTGATATTCATTTTTTCCTTTTTCCTTAACTGAAAGAAGCTTTAATCGTTTGTTAAATTGATCTTGAGCTGTAATTGATGTATCAGAAACAAAATAGTCATACTCAAAATCAAATCTATTTATTTCAACACCATTATCATTTTTAACAACAATACTTGTCAATGCTTTACCATTGGTATGGTCTTCTCTAGCTTTATTGTAATTAAATTCAACAGAACCACCTCTAAATTTAATTTTTTTAAGTCGCTGCGCTTCTAATAAACGATTATAAAATCTACCACTATTGCTTTGATCATAAGGCTCTCGGAACAAAAGATTGTTTTCATAAGGATGAACTGTCGCACCAGGAAAAAAAGTCTCGTATCTAAAATAAGGATGGTTATTTAGAATATCATCATATTGATAACTGTTTACCGGATAGTACGTTTCATAAGTAAAAACTAATTCTTCGTTATTATGAAGATTCTTAATTTGGGAAACATACCAAGAGCTAGCTCTAGGGTAAGTTCCGCTGATACCACCAAATTCATGGGTATTCAATTCACTATATATAGCAGCGAAACTGTGAGATAAGTCTCTTTCTATAAATGTATAGGAAATACCATCTTTTGTAACTAATTCAAATTCGTTATAATCATCTACATTTATCAAATTATTAAACCATTCTCCATTGTAATCTCTAAGATAGTTGTAATTAGCTCTATCATGAGATGCACCAATATAAGTTCCCTTTTTATCAAGTTCTACTGAATTACTTCCATTAAAATAAAATCTGCTAATACCATTGGGAGAGACAAACTTAAACAAATCGGGATAGAAATCTACATTGGGTTCTGTAATAGCATATGCTTCGTTTAACCACATCCTCCTATATTCAAGATAGCCATATTTCCTTTTTTGATTCAATTGTCTTGTATCATTTATGGTTTCAAGATCTGCGTCACCTATAACTGTTCTATTTATAAAAGTAGATGTCAGACTCCATCCCAAACCCACATCTGAGGCCATACTGTTCACCTGTATCCCGCCATGTGCGTAATTTAAAGAAATAGGATACTTGATGCCTCCCACATTGATTTCATAGATTGGTATAGAAAAATTACCTCTCCCGTTGTAATGATTAACTGACGATTCTTGAAACCTCATAAATCCAGCTACATTAGGAGTAGCTGTATTACTTATACCATTTGGACTTGATGCTGCAAGGTCTTGCTGACCAAACAACAACTTGATAAAAAATATTATGCTTATAGTTATTATTCTTTTTCTCATAGTGTTTTACTCTTTCACGATTTTAGTACTTAGTTTTTTGTCTTTCTTTGCCGGGATATTGGCCTTGATGATGTAAACACCTTGTGGTAATGTGCTGGTATCCACTTTCGTGATTTTGTTCTTTGTTTGTATCTGTTTGATCACCTTCCCTGTCATATCATACAGATAGATATCAGCACTTTCGAAGTCTAGTCCGATATCCACATAGCAATACTCCTTCACGGGATTAGGATATATCTGGATATCCCTGCTCTCCATCAGGTCCTCAACATCGCTATCCAATAGTTTCACCACCTTCCAGTTCTCCCTGCCCAATTCCTCAGCACTTGTCCCTGCCAGGATGTAAGAACCGTCCCTGTTCAGCAATGCCGATGTCAGTCTTTCTTCGTTCTTCTTGTCCCTACCCTCTACATATTTCCGCCAGACCTCCTTGCCATTCTTATCTATGTACAACATCCAGAATGTCTCGTCATTCTTTTGAACCTTTCCTTCAGATTGGGTGTAACCACCGATCAAAAATCCTTTGGTCTCAGAGTCGGAGTTCTTGATGGTATTAAGACTCATCATCACATCCCTGTTCTTGAAGTTGTAGGATCGTTGCCATTGCTCATTGCCATCATCGTCCAACGCCAGCACCCAAAGGTCAGTACCTTCCTCCAATTTGGCTTTTTTATTACCGGAGGTCTCAGACCTGCTTTCTCCTCCGATGATATAACCCGAGTCTGTCAACGCCATCGTACGGACATGGTCATCCTCACTTCCCCCGAAGTTCTTCTCCCATTGGACCTTGCTGTTCTTATCGAGCTTCACGACCCAGTAATCGCCTTCTCCATAGTTTACCTCTGATTTTCCATGGAATTCAGTATCATAAGATTCGGTTTTATCCTGAGAGCTTGAGGTTGAAAAATTATTATTGGTCGAGGTTGCGTCATTTAAATCCTTGGAATTGACCCTTGCCCTGTCCTGTCCTTCGTAAATTCCACTTCGGGAATAGATACCTAGCAGAACCCCACCATCCCTCGTTGGGATGATCTTTTCCACCTCATCAAGTCCCTTGCCTCCCAATACCAGTTGACCGATGACCCTTCCCGTCTTGTCCAATTTCACCAAGAGGACATCTTTGGAACCATGGCCCAGTTTGGGGTTGTTCGTACTTCCTGCAATGACATAGCCCTGGTCGGTCGTCTGTGTCACACTTCTAGCCTCCTCGCCATACCTTGTTCCGATGGTCTGTTGCCATTGCTCCTCACCATTTTCATCGATTTTGATGACCCAAATATCAGAGGAACCGTTGGATTTCTGCTTTTTGTCCAATGCCAATGATGAGTACGATGTCCCTGCCAACAGAAAACCCCCTTCCTTTGTTGAGACGGTTGAACTGAGATAGTCGTGCTGATTCCCGGAGAAGTATTTCTCCCAGACCTTCTGACCTTGTTGATCGAGTTTGAGGATGTGGTAGTCGTAACCTTTGTTCCGGTCGCTACCTGTTGGACTTTGATTCTTTTGGATGGATGAGCCTGAAACTAGATATTGCCCGTCTATTGTGATAACAAGCCCTGAAAGGAAATCCTGTGTCCCGGATTCCAGATTTTTTTGCCAGCTTACTTTCTGGGCATGGGAGTAGCCGATAGCTAGGACAGCCAAGCTAATAATGAGTCTATTCATTGGTTAATATTTTCGTTTCCAAATTAGCAAAATTTTATGAAACTTTATAATAAATATTGACCTATTCTATTTATCTGACATGAAATTAATCATGATTTAACATAATATTTTTGATTTATTTGAATTTCTGAAACAAAACCCTATCTATAATAGTAACTCTAGAAAACATAAATATAGTAGCAGACAAAATCAACAGATCTGCCCCTAGCATTGATCATAAAAACAAATTGACCCGCTCTCCAAAGTGGTAGTCATTCTATAATAGGATGCCCTGTTTTTTCATCTAACCCATATTTATACACCCAAACTAATACCCACGTCCTATAATGGCGTGGGCTGTAAGTTCTATCTGGATTACGGGTTTTGCAGACCACCGTAACAGATTGTATGCCAGCATTTTGTATTATCTGAGGTATTAGAAACCATACCTTGAAGATGAAAAATGATGAAAAAAACTACAAACCACACAAAATTTCATGGTCTACAAGGATTTTAAATCTCTTATTATTTAGGACGTATATTCCGCCAATTAATAGATGGAAAATACCATTCTATTTCGGGAAAAGTTGCTGAAAGATTCAATAATACTGAAAACTTCTTTTCCAACAATGAAGTAAGGGATGCGAATAATGGAAGAGGTACTAATTGATATTACAGATGTTAAAGAATATAGGGCATTACGTCGTGAGCTTTTGAAATACTACAATAATAGTCTTGTAGGTTAATTATGCTTAAAAAAAATCCTATAGTACGGATGCGCAAATGATAAATACAGGCAGTCCTGACCTAATGAGAATCTATTCTTCACTACCATACATTCCAATTCGCCTTAAAGCATCTCTCTCCAACCATTTCGCTGACTTGTTTGACAGCTTCAATTCACATCAGGGTAAAATTTCAAAACGAAAATATGAAAGCTTACAAGAAAAATATTTGAAAAATAATACATTTTATAAAATTGACTTAAATCTCGCAAAACACGAAAACATAAGGACCCAGAATACATTAAGAGAAGAGATGATTTTTAACTTATAGATTTATCAAGAAAAATAAGCTTGATATATTTTACGAACAAATTCCAGAAAATGATTTAGTAAACGAAGATGAATTGATAGAAAAATCTCTACGTTTAACGATTGGATTAAAATCTTTATACGAACTAGCAAATTTACCTTTATAATTAATTTCAACTGCACATTTACTGCACGATAAAACAAAAAACCTTGACAATCAATCGATCATCAAGGTTATTTTGTACCCCAGACGGGACTTGAACCCGTACGTCCTTACGGACACAGGATTTTAAGTCCTGCGTGTCTACCAGTTCCACCACCAGGGCAGAGGTGGAGCGAAAAACGGGACTCGAACCCGCGACCCCGACCTTGGCAAGGTCGTGCTCTACCAGCTGAGCTATTTTCGCATAAAAAAAATTCCTAATTACTTAGAAATTTTTCTGTTGTGCGGATGAAGGGACTCGAACCCCCACGCGGTGAAGCACCAGATCCTAAGTCTGGCATGGCTACCAATTACATCACATCCGCATTATTTTTAAGAACTTCTTTTCTTTCGTTTTGGTGAGTGCAAATATAGAACCTTTTCCAATTCCCTCCAAACTAAATTCAATATTTTTTTAAAGTTTTTTACAGCATCGGTTTCTGATCACTTCAATAGTTTTTATTACCTTTACAATCTTAAAACATTTTCGAGACATGGAATTAACAGGAACGATCAAGAAGATTTCTGATTTACAAACATTTGCAAGCGGATTTCAAAAAAAAGAACTAGTTCTTTTGACTGAAGAACAATATCCACAACCTATTAATATTGAATTCACGCAGGATAAAGTTGACTTGCTCAGCGCTCACAAAGTTGGTGATAAAGTGAAAGTGCACATCAATATCAGAGGCAGAGAATGGACAAGTCCACAGGGTGAAGTGAAATATTTCAACTCTATCGTAGGATGGAGAATGGAAAAAGAGGCTTCTTCTGATTTCAATGAGCCTACGGAAGCTGCTCCAAATCAGGGTCAGTCATCTGCTGAGAACAAAAACGTATTCGCAGAAGACGAAGATGACGATTTGCCATTCTAATATTTAGAAGAATTTAATCATATTTCCCTGCATTTCTTAACAAAGATGCAGGGATTCTTTTTATATTTCCATCTTGAAACTGCCTATGGAGATTTTTAAAATAATCGAACCTACTCTTCCACGAGTTCCCATTATCATCAGTGTTCCTCACGCCGGGACTTTTATTCCGGAAGATATCAGGTCTCGGATGAATCCCAAACTTGCTGAAAATTTGGACGACACAGATTGGTTTATCGACAAACTTTACGGTTTTTCAACGGATCTGGGAATTACCATTATCAAAGCCAATTACAGCAGATGGGTGGTCGATTTGAACAGAGATCCCAGCAATCAGCCGCTTTACAATGACGGAAGGGTCATTACGGATGTTGTAACTGTGACAGATTTTAACGGAAACGCCATTTATGAGGATGATTATATCCCTGACACTACAGAAATTTTGCGACGCGTAGAGCATTTTCATAAGCCTTATCACGAAAAACTGAATGAAATTTTGCTGGAAACAAAAGCTAAATTTGGGAAAGTATTGCTATTTGATGCGCATTCTATCAGGAAATCTGTTCCCGGAATTCGTTCTGAGGATTTTCCAGATTTGATTCTAGGCGATAACGATGAAACATCGGCAAGCTCTGATTTGATAAAATCTACAATCGATTCTTTGCAAAATAACGGTTATGGGTTCTCTCACAATCATCCGTTCAAAGGTGGTTACATTACAAGAAGTTTTGGAAAACCTGAAGAAAACATCCACGCTCTGCAACTGGAGATGTGCAAGATGAATTATATGGATTCTTCGGAAACGCTTTATGATGAGGAGAATGTGCAGAAAATTCAAGCGGTTTTGAAAAGAATGCTTTTGAAACTGATTGAAGAAATGCAGGTTGTTTAATTTTTATTTGTTACATCTAGTTATCATTCCGTAGAAATCTCAACAGTTTTATTTCCTAAGGAATGACAAAATTGGACTCTATGACAAATTTGAAATTATGTTGAATCCGCAGCCCGACTTGAGCGGAAATCCTTTTTTGCGTGTACTTGCGTTCTATATAAACTGGAAACATTCTGCAAAAAAGATTGGGAGCGGAAGGCGGAAAAGCTGCCCGAAAAATTAAAAATGGCTTCGAGAGCCTCAGCCTGACCACTGTAAACAAAAAAACTATCACTTAAATAATGTACACATTCAAAGGATTACTGACCGAAAGCGGCTGGATGGAAAATGCTTTTGTAAAGCTGGATGCCGCCGGAAATATCGCTGAATTGCAAACCGTAGAAAAACCTGAAGGCGAATATATTGACGGCTATGTTTTGCCGGGATTTCAGAATGCGCATTCGCACGCTTTTCAATATGCGATGTGCGGTTTGGCTGAATATTTTGAAGGCTCGGAAGTTCCCGATGATTTCTGGAGCTGGCGCGATGCAATGTACCGAATTGCGCTCTCGCTCTCGCCTGCACAGATGGAAGATGTGGCGGCAATGCTGTACGCTGAAATGCTGAGAAATGGTTACACTTCTGTGGCAGAGTTCCATTATGTGCATCACGATAAAGACGGTAAAGCGTATCAAAATCTCTCCGAAATGGGCGAAAGACTGTTGGCTGCTGCGAAAACAGCAGGAATTAGAATTACGTTGATTCCGATGTTTTATCAGAAGGGTAATTTTGGAACTGAACGCTATGATCTGCAGAGACGATTTATTTCTAAGAATATTGAGAATTATTATCAATTACTGGAAGCTTCTAAACAGTCGATAAAGTTTTATGACAAAGCCAATCTGGCGGTTGGCTCGCACTCTTTGAGAGCTGTACAGAAAGAGGATTTGATAGAATCTTCTTTGCTGGCGAAAGATTATCCGTTTCATATCCATATCGCGGAACAGTTGAAAGAAATCAAAGACTGCACCGATTTTTACGGTAAAAGGCCTGCAGAGTGGCTATTGGAAAATTGTGATGTGAATGCAAATTTTAACCTAATTCACTGTACACATTTGCAGGATAATGAGGTTGAAGGCATTGCAAAATCTGGCGCTAACATCGTTCTTTGCCCGTCGACGGAAGGTAATTTGGGCGATGGAAGATTCCGTTTTAAAGATTATCAGAATTTTGGCGGGAACTGGTCTGTCGGGACGGACAGTCAGATTTGCCTGAATCCTTTGGAGGATTTGCGAATTTTGGATTACGGACAACGGATTCATACGCACCGACGTGACACATTTTTCCAGCCAAATCTGGGTGACAGTGGTTTCAATGCTTTGAAGACGGCCTGGAAAGCCGGACGAAAATCTATGGCTTTTGAGAATGATAATTTCTTCAAGGTCGGACAAAGCTTTGATGCGGTTGTGATTGATGCAAAAGCGCCTTTGATTGCGACTTCTTCTCTCAAAAACCTCTGCAATACGATCGTTTATTCGTCTGACTCTTCTCATTTGCTGGGAACTGTCGTTGCCGGAAAATGGGTGGTAAGAAATGGCAAGCACGAGGATTATGAAGGCATCAGACAAGGTTTTGTCAAATCAATTGATGATATTAAAATCAGATAAAAATGTATTCTCTCGCAGATTTTGCAGATCGAGCAGATATATTTAATTGAATCTGTATAATCTGCAATCTGCGAGAAATAAAACTAAAAAATAATCCCAAAAAATGTTTCGTTTAGATCCAAAAGACATCTCTTTTCCAGACCCGAAATTCTATGATTCTGATGGCGGTCTGATGGCCATTGGCGGCGATCTGAAACCGGAAAGGCTTTGGTTTGCTTATCAATTGGGACTTTTTCCCTGGTATAATGAAGGTGAAGAAATCCTCTGGTGGTGTCCAGATCCGAGATTTGTACTTTTCCCAAAGGAAATCAGAATCTCAAAATCGATGAAGAAAATATTGAGAGATGACGTCTTTGAATTTACGGAAAACCAGTGTTTTGAGGATGTGATGAGGAACTGCAAAATGGCGGAACGGAAAGACCAGGACGGCACCTGGATCAATGAAGAACTGATTTCTTCCTTCGTAAAACTGCATCAAGCCGGGAAAGCACACAGTTTTGAAGTCTGGCAAAACGGCGAATTGGTTGGCGGTTTTTATGGAATACAGGTCGGTAATGTATTCTGTGGCGAAAGTATGTTTGCGAAAGTTTCTAATGCCTCAAAGGCCGGATTTATCCATTTTACAAGCAAATATCAGAATGATTGGGAACTGATCGATTGCCAGATCCATTCTGAACATCTGGAAAGTCTGGGTGCCAAAATGATCCCAAAACTTGATTACCTTAATATTTTAAAACAACAAATCTCTTGACAGCAGAACGACAAAAATGGATTCTCCTCATCTTATTATCTCTAATCTGGGGTTCCTCATTTATACTCATCAAAAAATCTCTGGAACATTTCAATCCTTATGAGGTGGGCGCTCTGCGGGTTCTTATTTCGGGAATTGTTCTGATGCCTTATGCCATCTCAAAGAGGAAACTGTTTCCCAAACGGCATTTGAAATGGCTGATAATTGCAGGATTGACAGGAAGTTTTGTCCCGATGTTTCTATTCCCGATGGCAGAAACTGAGATCAGCAGCAGCATTGCCGGAATCATCAATTCTATGATGCCGATTTTCGTGATCATCGTGGGCTCTCTTGTTTGGAAGTTTTCTACTACGAAAAGGCAGTTGCTGGGTGTTCTCATCAGCTTTACGGGTGCTTGCATTTTGGCTTTGGGTGGTGGCGAAAGTGGAGCAATCAAAATCTACCCTATTCTGCTGCTGCTCCTTGCTACATTATTGTACGCCATCAGTACAACGACTGTCAAATCTAAGTTGCACGAGGTGCCTGCGATTCTGATGTCGGCATACGTTTTTTCTTTTGTTTTGTTTCTACCGTCATTAATTGCTTTGGTTCTGTCAGGATTTTTTAGAGACCTGAGTCTGAATCGCGGAACTCTGGAAGGATTGGGTTTTGTGGCGATGCTATCGGTGTTCGGGACGGGATTGGCGATGATGATGAACTATAAATTACTGAGTATTTCTACGCCTTTATTTGCTTCTACTGTAACTTTGCTGATGCCGATTGTGGCAATCATCTGGGGAATTTTGGATGGCGAGCAGCTGACGGCACAACAATCTTGTGGCGCTTTGGTTATCTTGGCTGGTTTGATATTTTTGAGGAGCAAACCGCAGCCTGTAAAGGTTTAAAATAAGGAAATTCACTCCGCCTTTATTAAATCTAACGATTTCGAATCTGTGCTTATGCGTTGGTTCGTCTGTGCGGATGCGCGACTTTATCTGTGCGGACAGATCGGCTCGCGCATCCGCTCCCGTTGACTGTTTCTGAGAAGTCCGATGGATAAAGAGTTATAGAAGGATCAGTTTACGGGCCGCTCTTGTGAGCTTGTTTTGTATTGGTTTCGATTTTTTTTCTATCAAACGACCTTCGTCCTGAGACTTTTTATGGCGACAATTCTAAATTGATTTTAATTAAATGCCGTAATTTCTGATGATGACAAAACCCATAGCCCCGATGTTCTATGTTAATTTGCAAATTGTTCAGGTTAAAATTTTAAAGTTTTTCTGATAATCCTGTTGATACGCTGTTTTATTTTTCACGACACCAAAACAAATTCTCAGCAGTTTGTTACAGACTGCTATCAAAGCAAGCTTTTTAGCTTTGCCTTTCTCCAAAAGACGCTCGTAAAGCGCTTTGCATTGGGTATTGTGTTTCATCGCCGTCCAGGAACATACATAGAGCAAACTTCGGATATGAGTTTTGGACGTTCGGCACTTGCCCGGAGAGTAGGATTTCTTTCCCGATTGGTAAATCCGCGGTGCCAGTCCAAAATATTTCACAAGTGATCCGGCCGAATCAAAATTCCTGAAGCCCGAGGTGGCAGTCATCAATTGAAGCGAGGTCTTCTCTCCTATGCCGGACACGCTTTGTAGCAAACCTTTCACTTCCTTGAATTCTTCATCCTGAAGCTGTGGAAGGCGTAACTCTACTTCCCGTATTTCTTTGTCCAATTGTTTTAATCTCCTTTCATAATGCTTCTCAGTATCAGGATTGAGCTGTGGATTGTAGCGAAGCG
>Ga0302347_1004793_pt1 | contig 10480 bp, 11 predicted proteins | sample PhyWR1_FD_202178 | JGI IMG/M metagenome (GOLD analysis project Ga0302347, IMG submission 202178) | Leaf surface microbial communities from wheat plants in UC Gill Tract Community Farm, Albany, California, United States - DLSL W.R1 (v2)... | ecosystem: Host-associated > Plants > Phyllosphere >...
GGGGTTCCTTGCCGAAGAATTCCTTGACCTTTTCCTGCACCTTGGGCATGCGGGTCATGCCGCCGACCAGGATCACGTCATGGATGTCGGACACGGAGATGCCGGCGTCCTTGATGGCCATGCGGCAAGGCGCAATCGTGCGCTCGATCAGTTCGTCGACCAGGCTTTCGAGCTTGGCGCGCGTCAGCTTGATGTTCAGGTGCTTGGGACCCGAAGCGTCGGCGGTGACGTAAGGCAGGTTGATGTCGGTCTGGGCCGAGTTCGACAGTTCGATCTTGGCCTTTTCGGCAGCTTCCTTCAGGCGTTGCAGCGCGAGCACGTCCTTCGACAGATCAACGCCTTGTTCCTTCTTGAACTCGCTGATGATGTAGTCGATGATGCGCTGGTCGAAGTCTTCGCCGCCCAGGAAGGTGTCGCCGTTGGTCGACAGCACTTCGAACTGCTTTTCGCCGTCCACGTCGGCGATTTCGATGATCGAGACGTCGAACGTGCCGCCGCCCAGGTCATACACGGCGATCTTGCGGTCGGCCTTGTCCTGCTTGTCGAGGCCGAAGGCCAGGGCTGCAGCGGTAGGTTCGTTGATGATGCGCTTGACGTCGAGACCGGCGATGCGGCCTGCATCCTTGGTGGCCTGGCGCTGGGCGTCGTTGAAGTAGGCCGGCACCGTGATCACGGCTTCGGTCACGGGCTCGCCCAGGAAGTCCTCGGCGGTCTTCTTCATCTTGCGCAGCACTTCGGCGCTGATCTGTGGAGGTGCCATCTTCTGGCCGCGCACTTCGATCCAGGCGTCGCCGTTGTCAGCCTTGGTGATCGTGTAGGGCATCAGATCGATGTCCTTTTGCACTTCCTTCTCGGCAAACTTGCGGCCGATCAGGCGCTTGGAAGCGTAGATCGTGTTGCGTGGGTTGGTCACGGCCTGGCGCTTGGCCGATGCGCCGACGAGAATCTCGCCGTCTTCCTGATAGGCAATGATCGACGGCGTGGTGCGCGCACCTTCGCTGTTCTCGATCACGCGGATGGTGTTGCCTTCCATCACAGCCACGCAGCTGTTGGTGGTGCCCAGATCGATACCGATGATTTTTCCCATGTTCTTCTCCGAAATATTAAATATATGAATGGCTGATAGCTTGTGGCGCGCGGGCCTGCTTCAAGCCGCCCGGCCGAAATTTTTCAGCTAGTTGGGGGCCGTGACGGTCACGAGTGCGGGGCGCAGGATGCGGTCGGCAATCGAATAACCCTTTTGCAGCACGGCGACCACGGTGTTGGCGGCCTGATCGGCGGGCACCACGCTGATCGCCTGGTGCAGGTGGGGATCGAACTTGTCGCCGGCCGCGGGATCGATGGGCTGGACCTTGTTGCGCTCCAGCGCCGAAATCAGCTGGCGGCGCGTGGCGTCGGCGCCTTCGCGCAACTGCTCGGACGTGGCCGACTGGATGGCCAGCGCGGCGTCGAGGCTGTCGCAGACGGGCAACAGGCTTTCGGCAAAGCTTTCAATGCCGAACTTGCGCGCCTTGGACACTTCGTCCTCGGCGCGGCGGCGTGCATTTTCCGCTTCGGCCTTGGCGCGCAGGAACTGGTCGGCCAGTTCGGCGCTCTTGGTCTTGATCTCCGCGAGCTCGGCCTGCAGGCGGGCGATTTCGTCCGCGCTGTGGGCAGCCATTGCGGCTTCCACTTCTTCAGGCGAGGCATCTGCCGGGGCAGGGTGGGCTGTAGGATTCTGTTCAGACATGGATTAAGGCTTCAAGAATAAGAGGAATTAAACAACTGCTGCGCAGATGGGGCGCCTTCCGGTGGATTTCAAGACCGGCTGCAGCAGCGCATCCGTGGAGTGGTAAACCGCCATCTGGCAAGGACATCTCAAGGCGGGAGTGTACAAGCGTAACCAAGCGACGCTATAATTGCCTGCTTTGCCTTGCCACACCGCTACAGACGCAGCGGGGGGCCCAACCCAAAAGGGAGTTTACATGCGTCATTACGAAATCATTTTGTTGATCCACCCGGATCAAAGCGAACAAGTTCCAGCCATGCTGGAGCGCTACAAGGGCATGATTACCGCCGGCGGCGGTAAGGTGCACCGTGAAGAAGACTGGGGTCGTCGTCAACTGGCCTACATGATCAACAAGCTTGCCAAGGCCCACTACCTGTGCCTGAACATCGAAGCTGATCAAGCCGTGATGGCTGAACTGGAACACGCGTTCAAGTTCAACGACGCCGTGCTGCGTCACCTGACCGTGCAAAAGAAGAAGGCTGACACTGCACCTTCTTCGATGATGAAGACTGTCGAGCGCGAAGAAGCCCGCAAGGCTAACCAGGCCGAACAGGCCTAAAGCTCAGCGTCTCATCACGCCCACGGAGTGGAAAACCACGTTGTCCTGACTGCCTGTATCGCCGAGGTCGAACCCCTGCGCTACACGCCCGCCGGACTGCCAGCGCTGGATCTGCGAATCGAACACGAGTCGCAGCAGCAAGAGGCAGGTACCCAGCGGAAAGTCACGGCAGCTGTCAAAGCGGTGGCCTTCGGTGCACTGGCAGAGCGTCTGGCTCGTCAGGCCCCGGGCAGCAGCTGGAAGTTTCAAGGCTTCCTCGCTACCCCGCGCAACAGCAAGACAGTGGTGATGCACATCCAGGATATTCAACAAAATTAATTTTCAAGAGGTCCAGCAATGGCCACGTTCAAGAAATTCAACAAAGACAAGCGCCCCAAGCGCAACACCCAGTCGCTGCTGTTCAAGCGCAAGCGCTTCTGCCGCTTCACCGTGGCTGGCGTTGAAGAAATCGACTACAAGGATGTCGACACGCTGCGCGATTTCATCGGCGAAAACGGCAAGATCGTGCCCGCACGTCTGACCGGCACCCGCGCCATTTATCAGCGTCAGCTGAACACCGCCATCAAGCGCGCGCGCTTCCTGGCCCTGGTGCCTTACAGCGACCAGCACAAGATCTAAGGAGCACGAACCATGCAAATCATTCTGCTCGAAAAGGTTGTGAACCTGGGTAACCTCGGCGATATCGTCAAGGTCAAAGACGGCTACGCCCGTAACTTCCTGATCCCTTCCGGCTCCGCACGCCGCGCGACCGAAGCCAACAAGGCCGAGTTCGAAGCCAAGCGCGTTGAACTGGAAAAGGCTGCTGCTGAAAAGCTGGCTGCTGCACAAGCTGAAGGCGAAAAGCTCGCCGGCAGCAATGTCAAGCTGTCGCAAAAGGCTGGCGTTGACGGCCGTCTGTTCGGCTCGGTGACCAACCACGACATCTCGGCTGAGCTGAACAAGCAAGGCTACAAGGTCGTGAAGTCGCAAGTGCGCCTGCCCAACGGTCCCATCAAGACCATTGGCGATACCACCGTCAGCGTGTCCCTGCACACCGACGTGGTCGTCGACGTGACCGTTTCGGTCTACGGCGAAGCCGCCTAATCAGCGCCTCGGCCCTGAACGAAAGCCGCCTTAGGGCGGCTTTTGTGTTTTTGTCCCTCCCCTTTGGTTGCGGCTGCAAGCCATAGCCGCGTCTGACGTGCGTGCAACGCGCGTCAAGGATGACGCCGGCGCCCGCTGCGGCTAGGATGGAGGGCTTGCCCCCAAGGAAATTCATGTCCTCTGTTATGCCTCCCCTCGAGCTCGATGATGCTTTTTCTCCGCCGGATCGCCAGGTCGCGCAACTGCGCGTGCCGCCGCATTCCATGGAGTCCGAATCGAGCGTGCTGGGCGGCCTGCTGCTGGACAACAATGCCTGGGACCGCGTGGGCGACCTGCTGTCGGACGGCGATTTCTATCGCCACGAGCACAAGCTGATCTACGAGGCCATAGGCAAGCTGATCAATGCGAGCAAGCCCGCCGACGTGATCACGGTCTACGAGAACCTGCAGACCATGGGCAAGGCCGAGGAAATCGGCGGCCTGATGTATCTGAACCAGCTGGCCCAGTACGTGCCCAGCGCGACCAACATCCGCCGCTATGCGGAAATCGTGCGCGACCGCTCCATCCTGCGCAAGCTGATCACGGCCAGCGACGATATCGCGACCAACGCGTTCAATCCCCAGGGCAAGACCGTGGAGCGCGTGCTCGACGAAGCCGAGTCCAAGATCTTCGCGATCGGCGAAGAGGGCGCGCGCAACAAGCAGGGCTTCCAGTCGCTGGATACGCTGGTCGTCGACCTGCTGGACCGCGTCCAGGAAATGGCCGACAACCCCATGGACGTGACCGGCGTGCCCACGGGCTTTGCCGACCTGGACCGCATGACTTCGGGCATGCAGGCCGGCGACCTGGTGGTGCTGGCCGCGCGTCCTTCGATGGGCAAGACCGCGCTGGCGGTCAACATCGCCGAGCATGTGGCGCTCAACGAAGGCCTGCCCGTTGCGATCTTCTCCATGGAAATGGGCGCGGCCCAGCTCGCGGTGCGTATCGTGGGCTCTATCGGCCGCGTGAACCAGGGCAATCTGCGCACCGGCAAGCTCAATGACGACGAGTGGCCGCGGCTGACCGAAGCCATCGAGCGCCTGCGCACGGTGTCGCTGCACATCGATGAAAGCCCGGGCCTGACGCCGGGCGAGCTGCGCGCCAACTCGCGCCGTCTGGCGCGCCAATGCGGCAAGCTGGGCCTGATCGTGGTCGATTACCTGCAGCTGATGAGCGGCTCGGGTTCGGCGGCGAGCTCCGACAACCGCGCGACCGAACTGGGCGAAATTTCGCGCGGTCTGAAGATGCTGGCCAAGGAGCTGCAATGCCCGGTGATCGCGCTGTCTCAGCTCAACCGCTCGGTCGAGCAGCGCACCGACAAGCGCCCGATGATGTCCGATCTGCGTGAATCGGGCGCCATCGAGCAGGATGCCGACATCATCATGTTCATCTACCGCGACGACTACTACAACAAGGACTCCAAGGAGCCCAATATCGCCGAAGTCATCATCGGCAAACAGCGTAACGGACCCACGGGTACCGTGAAGCTGTTCTTCCAGAAGAACCAGACGCGCTTTGAAAACCTGGCAATGGGCGCGGATGATTTTTAAAGCGCCCTTCCAGGCATAAAAAAACGGCCCTGAGGCCGTTTTCTGTTTTTGGGGCGGGCGCGCTGCTCAACCCATGCGCCACACCGCGATCGCCAGCCCGACCACGGTCACCCCCAGCGCCACGCAGGCCCAGGCCAGGCGCTGGGCGCCGGTGCGCAGCAGGTCGACGGTGCGTATCACCTGGGCGTTCTGCTCCGCGAGTTGCTGGATCAGCTCGGCCGACTGCTGCTGGCCCTGTTCGAGCTGGCGTATGCGGCCTTCGAGCGACTGGATCAGCTGCAGCGCCTGCTCGCCCGAGGAGTGGGGCGTCGAGAGCCTGCTGGACGCCGCAGGCGCGGCGGCTTCTTCGGCCGCGGCGTCCTTCTTGCGCAGCAGGCCCTTGGCGGCCTTGACCACCTGGGGCGTGGCTTCGATGACGTCGCCCCAGGGAACGAGCTTCAGTGCGGTGATCCAGCTGATCGCCATGGCTTAGAGTACCTCGCTGGCGAAGTCGGCCAGACGCGAGCGCTCGCCGCGCGCCAGCGTGATGTGGCCGCTGTGCGGCCAGCCCTTGAAGCGGTCCACCGAGTAGGTCAGGCCCGAAGAGCCTTCGGTGAGGTACGGGGTGTCGATCTGCGCCAGGTTGCCCATGCAGATGATCTTCGTGCCCGGGCCGGCGCGTGTGATCAGCGTCTTCATCTGCTTGGGCGTGAGGTTCTGCGCCTCGTCGAGGATCAGATACTTGTTGAGGAAGGTGCGCCCGCGCATGAAGTTCATGCTCTTGATCTTGATGCGGCTGCGGATCAGCTCGTTGGTCGCGGCGCGGCCCCATTCGCCGGCATTGCCGCCGTCGCCCTTGGCCAGGAACTCGAGGTTGTCGTCGAGCGCTCCCATCCAGGGGCCCATCTTTTCCTCTTCGGTGCCCGGCAGGAAGCCTATGTCCTCGCCTACGCTCACCGTGGCGCGCGTCATGATGATCTCGGTGTAGCGGCGTTCGTCGAGCACCTGGGTCAGGCCCGCGGCCAGCGCCATCAGCGTCTTGCCGGTGCCGGCCGTGCCGGTCAGCGTCACGAGGTCGATTTCCGGGTCCATCAGCAGGTTCATCGCGAAGTTCTGCTCGCGGTTGCGCGTGGTCACGCCCCAGACCGCGTTCTTCGCATGGCCATAGTCGCGCAAGGTCTTGAGCACCGCCGTGCGGTCGCGGATCTCGGTCACGCGCAGGAACAGGCTGGGCTCGCCCGGCGCTTCGTAGTAGACGAACTGGTTGATCATGAACTGGCCGACGATGGCGCCCGTGACCCGATAGCAGGTGTAGGGGCCTTCGTTCCAGCTTTCCATGCCCTTGCCGGCCTTGGTCCAGAAATCCTGCGGCAGCGGCATCAGGCCGGAGTACAGCAGGTCGCCGTCCTCGAGCACCTTGTCGTTCTGGTAGTCCTCTGCGGCCAGGCCCAGCGCGCGCGCCTTGACGCGCATGTTGATGTCCTTGGACACCAGCACCACGTCGCGGCCTTTGCGCTGCTGGCGCAGCGCTTCGACCACGCCCAGGATCTGGTTGTCGGCCTTGCCCTGGGGCAGGCTGGTGGGCAGCGTGCATTCCAGCGCTTCGGTCTGGAAGAACAGCTGGCCGGTGGCGCTGCGGTGGCCCGAGGCGGACAGGCTCAGGCCCTTGTCGAGGCTGGTCTCGCCCTGGGCGGCGACCAGCGCGTCAAGGCTGCGGCTGACCTGGCGGCCGTTGCGCGCGACTTCGGTCATGCCCTTCTTGTGTGCATCGAGCTCCTCGAGCACCACCATCGGCAGGAAGATGTCATGTTCCTCGAAGCGGAACAGGCTGGTCGGGTCGTGCAGCAGCACATTGGTGTCGAGCACGAACAGCGTGGTGTTGTCTGAGCGCGACTTGCGCTTGCTGACCTTGGTGGCGACCACGGGTGCCGGGGCTGGCGCGGTCGGCGCCGCGGCCACCGGAGCCTTGGCCTTGGCCTCGATGGCCGGGGCTGGCGCGCTGTCGCGCTTGGCACGGCGCGCGCGGGCTGCAGGGGCGGGTGCGGAAGCGGCCACCGGAGCCGCAGGCGTGCGCACTGTGGTTTCCACCTGGATCATGGGGGCGTCGGCATCCACGCTGGCGCTGCGCCGGCGTGCCGGGGCGGCGGGGGCAACCGCGGCAACCACCTCGGGGGCGTCGTCGAAGTCGTCGTCAGCAATGTTCGGGCGCGTGTCCTTGCGCTGTGCGACTACGCTGAAAGCTTCGGCAGGGAGAGTGGCCGCGCGGCGGCTGGGTGCAGGAGGCAGTGGCATATTCGGCAGGCCCAATCAAAAAACAGCGGAACAAAAAGCACAAAGCCGCCACGGAGACCGGGGCGGCTTGGGATTGGAAACACAGGATGAAACGAAGCTCAGGAGCATCGTTCCATTATGCATACCTCTGTGACAGACAGAGGCATTCAGGGGCAGCGGCGGAAAATCAGGCCGCTTCCTTCTTCAGCGACTTCAAGGACTTGACGGCCTTGAGCACTTCCTCGACATGGCCAGGCACCTTGAGGCCGCGCCATTCCTGGTGCAGGATGCCGTCGGCATCGATCAGGAAGGTGCTGCGCTCGATGCCCTTGACCTTCTTGCCGTACATGATCTTGTTCTTGACCACGCCGAACATGTGGCACATCTTTTCTTCGGTGTCGGCGATGAGTTCGAAGGGCAGCTCGAGCTTTTCCTTGAAATCATCATGGGATTTCATGTTGTCGCGCGACACACCGAAGACAGCGGCACCGGCTTTGACAAAATCCTTGTATTTATCCCGAAACTGCATCGCTTCGGTGGTACAACCGGGCGTATTGTCTTTAGGATAGAAGTAGAGAATCACAATCTGGCCGTTGTGGGAGGTGTTGGACACCTTGAGCCCGCCGGTTGCATTGGCTTCGAATTCAGGGAGTGGTTTGTTGACAACGATCGCCATGCGCTTCTATCTCTCGGGTGTAGTCGTTGAATAGTTGAGGGCAAAGGTCTGTTATTGCTTTGGTGCAACCCCCAACCGCAGCCGTGTATTTTACCCTGAATTGATTTACAGCGTCTAAACACAACCCTTGAGGCGTCGTTGTGCGGGCTTGCCGCGCCTGCAGCGCAAATACTGCCCTGTGGTTTTGACCACGTCGGGCGCATTTCTTTTCGCTGGAACTACTCCAGCAGCAATGCCGCGACCACGTTTCTGCCTTCTCCGGCGAGGATGTTGTAGGTGCGGCAGGCGGCCTGCGTGTCCATGGTCTCGAGGCCGATTCCCTTGGCCATCAGCGGCTGCAGCCAGGCGGGCGACACGAAGCGGTTGCGTGTGCCGCTGCCAAACAGCACCAGCTCCGCGGGAATTTCGGCGAGCGCGGCGAAGTGCGCGGGCGTCAGATCCTCGAAACGCTGGCAGTTCCAGTCCTGGCGCAGTCCCTGCGCGCTGATGATCAGGCTGTGGCTGAATTTCTCCTGCTCGATGGCGATCCAGCCGGGGCCATAGCCGCGTATGGTCTGTGCTTCGGAGCGGTCGGGTTGGAATTTCATGCTGCGCTCGGTTGTGGCTGCTCGGGCAGCCGGCGTGAAAAGTGCATGCCCATGGGCACGATGGTGCAGTGCGGAACTGTGGTCAAATTATAGGTTTCACCAGGGGGTCTTTGCCCTTTGGCGTGTTCTGCAGTAACTACTCCCTACCAGCATGAAGACCGTCCTCAAATCCGCCAAACTTGCCAACGTCTGCTATGACATCCGCGGGCCCATCATGGACGCGGCCAAGCAGATGGAGGAAGACGGCCACAAGATCATCAAGCTCAACATCGGCAATCTGGCGGTGTTCGGCTTCGATGCGCCCGAGGAAATCCAGCAGGACATGATCCGCAATCTGCCCAATTCCGCGGGCTATTCGGACAGCAAGGGCATTTTCGCGGCGCGCAAGGCGGTGATGCACGAGACCCAGCACCAGGGCATCAAGGGCGTGACGCTCGACGACATCTACCTGGGCAACGGCGCGTCCGAGCTGATCGTGATGGCCACCAACGCGCTGCTCGACAACGGCGACGAACTGCTGCTGCCCGCGCCCGACTATCCGCTGTGGACGGCGGCGGCGAGCCTGTCGGGCGGAACGCCCGTGCACTACATCTGCGACGAAGCCAACGGCTGGATGCCCGACCTCGACGACATCCGCGCCAAGGTCACGCCGCGCACCAAGGGCATCGTGGTCATCAACCCGAACAATCCCACGGGCGCGCTGTACTCGACCGAACTGCTCAAGGGCATCGTCGAGATCGCGCGCGAGCACGGCCTGGTGATCTTTGCCGACGAGGTCTATGACAAGGTGCTCTACGACGGCGCCAAGCATGTGCCGCTGGCCAGCCTGTCGACCGATGTGCTGACGCTGACGTTCAATTCGCTGTCCAAGGCCTACCGTTCGTGCGGCTACCGCGCGGGCTGGCTCGTGGTGTCGGGCGACAAGAAGCCCGCACGCGACTACATCGAAGGCCTGAACATGCTGTCGAACATGCGGCTGTGCGCCAACGTTCCCGGCCAGTGGGCCGTGCAGACGGCGCTGGGCGGCCACCAGAGCATCGACGACCTGGTGTGCGCGGGCGGGCGGCTGCGCGTGCAGCGCGACCTCGCGCATGAACTGATCACCGCGATTCCGGGCGTGAGCTGCGTCAAGCCCCAGGCCGCCTTGTACATGTTCCCCAAGCTCGATCCCGTGATCTATCCGATCAAGGACGACCAGCAGTTCTTCCTCGAAATGCTGCAGGAGACCAAGGTCATGCTGGTGCAGGGTACGGGCTTCAACTGGCCCGAGCCCGATCACTTCCGCATTGTTTTCCTGCCGCACGAGGCCGACCTGCGCGAAGCGATCCGCCGCGTGGCCGTGTTCCTCGAAAAGGCGCGCCTGCGTTTCGGCACGAACTGATTCACTGCTTTCCCCCTGCTGCGCACCGCAGCGTTTTTTGACTGGCAATTTGTATATGAAACCGATCCAAGTAGGCCTTCTGGGCATTGGCACCGTGGGTAGCGGCACTTTCAACGTGTTGCAGCGCAATCAGGGCGAGATTCGCCGCCGCGCAGGTCGCGGGATTGAAATTACCATGGTGGCCGACTTGGACACAGAGCGCGCCAAGAGCGTGGTCGGTGACGCGGTCCGCGTGGTCGGCGACGCGCGCGAAGTCATTGCCAATCCCGACATCGACGTCGTGGTCGAGCTGATCGGCGGCTACGGCATCGCCAAGCAGCTGGTGCTCGAAGCGATTGCCGCGGGCAAGCATGTGGTCACGGCCAACAAGGCGCTGCTGGCGGTGCACGGCACGGAAATCTTCCAGGCCGCGGCCGACAAGGGCGTGATGGTGGCCTATGAAGCCGCGGTCGCGGGTGGCATTCCCATCATCAAGGCGCTGCGCGAAGGGCTGACCGCCAACTCCATCCAGTGGCTGGCCGGCATCATCAACGGCACGACCAACTTCATCCTGTCCGAAATGCGCGACAAGGGCCTGGACTTCGACG
>Ga0302347_1004794_pt1 | contig 10476 bp, 11 predicted proteins | sample PhyWR1_FD_202178 | JGI IMG/M metagenome (GOLD analysis project Ga0302347, IMG submission 202178) | Leaf surface microbial communities from wheat plants in UC Gill Tract Community Farm, Albany, California, United States - DLSL W.R1 (v2)... | ecosystem: Host-associated > Plants > Phyllosphere >...
TAGAGGAGCAGAACATGTACAAGTCCAGCCTGGCCGTGGCCGTGGCACTGGGGGTTTTCGCCCAAACAGCAGGCGCTGCCGGTTTCGTTGAAGACAGCAAACTGTCGCTCAGCTCGCGCACCATGTACTTCAACAACGACAACCGCGACGGCGGTGCCGACAACCGCGAATCGGGTCAGGGCTTCAAGCTCGACTACATCTCCGGTTTCACCGAAGGCACCGTTGGCTTCGGTGTAGATGCCCAGGCCCTGTGGGGTATTCACCTGGACGGCGGCCGTGGCAAGCACCCTGACAACAGCAGCTTCTTCCCAAGCGATAGCGACGGCTCGGCTGCAAGCCAGTGGGCGCGCGTGGGTGCGAACGCCAAGGCTCGCTTCTCCAAGACCGAAGTCCACTACGGTAGCGCCCTGGCGCCAAACCTGCCGATTCTGGTCTCCAACGACGGCCGTCTGCTGCCGCAAACCTTCGAGGGTGGCACCATCCAGTCGAAGGAAATCGACAACCTGACCATCAACGCCGGTCAGCTGACCCACGCCATGGGCCGTGCTTCGAGCAACCGCACCGGTCTGTCCGTTGCTGGTGCCTTCCGCGAAAGCAACAAGTTCCGCTACGGTGGCCTGGACTACAAACTCACTCCAGATCTGACCCTGCAGTACTACTACTCGAACCTGGAAGACTTCTACAAGCAGCACTTCCTGGGCGCCACCCACGTCTTCAAGATCGCTGACGACCAGTCGTTCAAGACTGACCTGCGTTACTTCGACAGCAGCAGCGACGGTCGCAACGGCGAAACTGGCTACGCCTTCAACAACAACGGTGGTTATGCCAAGAACACTGGCGAGGTCGACAACAAGACCTGGTCTGCCATGTTCACTTACACCTTGGGTGGCCACTCGTTGATGCTGGGTCACCAGCAGATCAGCGACGACGGTGGTTTTGTTTGGCTGAACCAGGGCAACGTGCGTAAGGACGGCTCTACTTCCTCCCTGGAAGGCGCCGGTGGTTCCAGCTTCTACCTGTTCACCGACAGCATGATCAACCAGTTCGCCAAGGCGGGTGAAAACACCACCTTCGGTCAGTACGCCTACGACTTCGCACGCCTGGGCGTACCGGGCCTGAAAGCCTCGGTTGCCTACCTGAAAGGTGAAGACGGCAAGAACGCCGTTGGCGGCGGTACCTTCAGCGAATGGGAACGTGACGCTCGTGTCGACTACGTGATCCAGGAAGGCACCTTCAAGGGCCTGGGCGCCAGCCTGCGTCACGGCGTATACCGTGGCACTGGCACCAGCTCGCTGGCTGACCAGGATCAGACCCGTCTGATCTTCAACTACACTTACAACTTCATGTAAGCCGTAGCTGAACAAGAAGCCTCGCCTAGTGCGAGGCTTTTTTATGCCTGTAATTCCGTATGCAATATGGTTATAAACAAATCAATATTTATTCTTTTTGTTTTTAATCGGATGCAGGCACATTAAACCCACACGGTGTACAGAACCCCGCACAGGAGCCGCAGCCCATGAGCCTAAAACTCGGCGATATCGCCCCCGATTTCGAACAGGATTCCAGCGAAGGCAAAATCCGCTTCCACGAGTGGCTGGGCAACAGCTGGGGTGTGTTGTTCTCCCACCCGGCCGACTTTACCCCGGTGTGCACCACCGAGCTGGGCCTGACTGCCAAGCTCAAGGACGATTTCGCCAAGCGCGGGGTCAAGGCCATTGCCTTGTCGGTGGATCCGGTCGACTCGCATCACCGCTGGATCGATGACATCAACGAGACCCAGAACACCGTGGTCAACTTCCCGATCATCGCCGACGCCGACCGCAAGGTGTCGGACCTGTACGACCTGATCCATCCGAACGCCAGCGACACCCTGACCGTGCGTTCGCTGTTCGTGATCGACCCGAACAAGAAGGTGCGCCTGACCATCACCTATCCGGCCAGTACCGGGCGCAACTTCAATGAAATCCTGCGTGTGATCGACTCGCTGCAGCTGACCGACAACCACAAGGTCGCCACACCAGGCAACTGGCAGGACGGCGACGAGGTGGTGATCGTGCCCTCGCTCAAGGATGAGGAAGAGATCAAACAGCGCTTCCCCAAAGGTTACCGCGCGGTCAAACCCTACCTGCGGCTGACCCCTCAGCCCAATCGTTGATGAATTCCTCGTTGCATTGCTCTTAGCCAAGCAGGGATTTTCGGGCCGTTTCGACGGCCCTTTTTTATGCCTGCTGAAAACCGCGTGGGCCTCTTCGCGGGTAAACCCGCTCCCCACAGGGTTAAGCGCCGTCCTCAAGGTTTGTGGTGTCCCTGTGGGAGCGGGTTCACCACGGAAAAAGCCGGCACAGGAAATAATCAAAATGGAATAAACAAATGAAAAAATATGATTTCTAGATATATGTAAGCGCTGTTAATGTCACTCCCAACAGAACAAAAGGAAGCGCTGCAATGCTGGTCGTCTCAATCGGTGGTAGCCCAAGTACCCGTTCACGCTCTGGCGTGCTGCTGGAGCGTTCGCGCCAGTGGCTGCAGAACCGCGGCGTCGAAGTGGTGACGTTCCAGGTGCGTGACTTTGCCGCCGAAGACCTGCTGCATGCCCGTTTCGACAGCCCGCAGGTTCAGCATTTCCAGCAACTGGTGGCCCAGGCCGATGGCCTGATCGTCGCAACGCCGGTGTACAAGGCATCGTTCGCCGGCGCTCTGAAAACCTTGCTCGACCTGTTGCCCGAGCGCGCCCTGGCTCACAAGATCGTGCTACCGATTGCTACAGGCGGCAGCATCGCCCACATGCTGGCGGTGGATTACGCACTTAAACCCGTGCTGTCGGCACTCAAGGCGCAAGAGACCCTGCAAGGGATCTTCGCCGACGACAGCCAGGTTACTTACGCAGAAGGCTCCAGACCCGCGCAACTGTTACCGGTGCTGGAAGAACGCCTGCATGACTCGCTGGAAACCTTCCACGCTGCCCTGGCCCGTCGGCCGAGCCCCGTCGCCCCGGGCCTGTTGAACGAACGCCTGATCAGCGCCCGCTGGAGCATCTGACCAGCACAACCCGCTTTACCACCTTACTCGCCCGACAACGAGGCAAGCAGGTGCAACCCGAACCCATTCGCACAGGAGAGCGCCATGCGCACAGTCTTCTTGCGTCGCGGTCTGGTCGCCCTGTTTGCGGCGGCTGTGTCCTTCGGCGCCATTACCCAAGCCCAGGCCGAGAGCCTGCGTATCGGCTATCAGAAATACGGCACCCTGGTGCTGCTCAAGGCCAAGGGCACGCTGGAAAAGCGCCTGGCCGAGCAGGGCGTGCAGGTGCAGTGGACCGAATTCCCCGGCGGCCCGCAGCTGCTTGAAGGGCTGAATGTCGGCTCCATCGATTTTGGCGTCACCGGCGAGACCCCACCCGTGTTCGCCCAGGCTGCTGGCGCCGATCTGCTCTACGTGGCGTATGAGCCGCCGGCGCCGCACAGCGAGGCGATCCTGGTGCCGAAGGGCTCGCCGATCCAGTCGGTCAAAGACCTCAAGGGCAAGAAAGTCGTCCTCAACAAAGGCTCCAACGTGCACTACCTGCTGGTCCGTGCGCTGGAAGATGCCGGCCTCAAGTACAGCGACATCCAGGCCGTCTACCTGCCCCCGGCCGACGCTCGCGCCGCCTTCGAGCGCGGCAGCGTGGATGCCTGGGTGATCTGGGACCCGTACCAGGCTGCCGCCGAGAAACAACTGCAGGCACGTACCCTGCGCGACGGCAAAGACCTGGTCGACAACCACCAGTTCTATCTTGCCACCCGCGACTACGCGACCCAGCACCCAGCGGTGATCAACACCGTGATCGAGCAAGTGCGCGCCGTGGGCGAATGGTCCCAGGCCAACCCGCAGGAAGTGACCGATCAGGTCGCCCCGCTGCTTGGGCTGCCCGCTGACATCACCCTGACTTCGGTCAAGCGCCAGGGCTACGGCGCCGCGCCGCTCACCCCAGAAGTGGTGGCCGCGCAACAGAAAATCGCCGACACGTTCCATGCGCTGAAGCTTATCCCCAAGCCGCTGAGCATCAAGGACGTTATCTGGACACCCCCGGCCAAGGTCGCCAGCGCGCCTTGATTGACTTGCCTGCGCCGGGGCGCCGCCCCGGCTGAGCCACCCTTGAGGAGACAACTCCAATGAGCCTTAACATTTTCTGGTTCCTGCCCACCCACGGTGACGGTAAGTACCTGGGCACCTCCGATGGTGCTCGCGCGGTCGACCATGGCTACCTGCAGCAGGTCGCCCAGGCGGCCGACCGCCTTGGCTTCGGCGGCGTACTGATCCCTACCGGGCGATCCTGCGAGGATTCCTGGCTGGTGGCGGCATCGCTGATCCCGGTTACCCAGCGCCTGAAGTTTTTGGTCGCATTGCGCCCCGGCATCATTTCGCCGACCGTGGCGGCACGCCAGGCAGCCACCCTCGACCGCCTGTCCAACGGCCGTGCGCTGTTCAACCTGGTGACCGGTGGCGACCCGGACGAGCTGGCGGGTGACGGCCTGCACCTGAACCACCAGGAGCGCTACGAGGCCTCCGTGGAGTTCACCCGTATCTGGCGCAAGGTGCTGGAAGGCGAAACCGTCGACTACGACGGCAAACATATCCAGGTGAAGGGCGCCAAGCTGCTTTACCCGCCAATCCAGCAACCGCGCCCGCCGCTGTACTTCGGTGGCTCATCGGATGCCGCACAGGACCTGGCCGCCGAGCAGGTCGAGCTGTACCTGACCTGGGGCGAGCCGCCGAGCGCGGTCGCAGAAAAAATCGCCCAGGTGCGCGAGAAAGCCGCCGCCCAGGGCCGCGAAGTGCGCTTCGGCATCCGCCTGCACGTGATCGTGCGGGAAACCAACGAAGAAGCCTGGGCTGCCGCCGACAAGCTGATCTCGCACCTGGACGATGACACCATCGCCCGTGCCCAGGCCTCGCTGGCACGCTTCGACTCGGTCGGCCAGCAACGCATGGCGGCGCTGCACAACGGCAACCGCGACAAGCTGGAAGTGGCCCCCAACCTTTGGGCGGGCGTCGGCCTGGTCCGCGGTGGTGCCGGCACCGCCCTGGTAGGCGATGGCCCGACCGTTGCGGCGCGGGTCAAGGAATACGCCGAGCTGGGCATCGATACCTTCATCTTCTCCGGTTACCCGCACCTGGAAGAATCGTACCGGGTTGCCGAGCTGCTGTTCCCGCACCTGGATGTGCAACGCCCGGAGCAGGCCAAGGCCGGTGGTTACGTGAGCCCGTTCGGCGAGATGGTGGCCAACGACATCCTGCCCAAGTCCGTTGCGCAAAGCTGAGGGCCAGGCCATGAGTCGTGCAACTTCCAATACCCTTGCCCAGCGCCTGGCGCCGTGGGCGCTACCGGTGCTGCTGCTGGCCGCCTGGCAGCTGGCGGTCAGCGCCGGCTGGCTGTCGACACGCATCCTGCCAGCGCCTAGCGCGGTGGTCAGTGCCGGCGTCGAGCTGGTGCGCAGCGGTGATATCTGGACCCACCTGGCCATCAGCGGCTGGCGTGCCGGGCTGGGTTTTGTCATCGGTGGCAGCATCGGCCTGGTGCTGGGCTTTATCACCGGCCTGTCGAACTGGGGCGAGCGCTTGCTCGACAGCTCGGTGCAGATGATCCGCAACGTGCCGCACCTGGCGCTGATTCCGCTGGTGATCCTGTGGTTCGGCATCGACGAGTCGGCGAAGGTTTTCCTGGTTGCGCTGGGCACGCTGTTCCCGATCTATCTGAACACCTACCACGGCATCCGCAACGTCGACCCGGCGCTGGTGGAAATGGCGCGCAGCTATGGTTTGTCCGGCTTCACCCTGTTCCGCCAGGTGATCTTGCCGGGTGCGCTGCCTTCGATCCTGGTGGGCGTGCGCTTTGCCCTGGGCTTCATGTGGCTGACCTTGATCGTTGCCGAAACCATCTCGGCCAATGCCGGCATCGGCTACCTGGCGATGAACGCCCGGGAATTCCTGCAGACCGACGTGGTGGTACTGGCCATCGTCCTGTATGCCGTGCTGGGCAAGCTCGCCGACCTGGCCGCCCGCGGCCTGGAACGTGTGTGGTTGCGTTGGCACCCGGCCTATCAAGTAGCCAGGAAGGAGGGCGCATGACCGTGCTCAAGGAACAGCCGCCACGCCTGCTGCGTGGCATCCCGCTGGCCTGCAACGGCCTGCGCAAGGCCTTTGGCCAACGCGAAGTGTTGAAGGGCATCGACCTGCACATCCCCGCAGGCCAGTTTGTCGCCATCGTCGGCCGCAGCGGCTGCGGCAAGAGCACCCTGCTGCGCCTGCTGGCCGGGCTCGACCAGCCCAGCGCCGGGCAATTGCTGGCCGGCGCCGCGCCGCTGGATGAGGCGCGGGACGAAACCCGCCTGATGTTCCAGGATGCCCGCCTGCTGCCGTGGAAGAAGGTGATCGACAACGTCGGCCTGGGCCTGTCCGGCGACTGGCGCGGGCGTGCGCTGGACGCGCTGGAGGCGGTTGGCCTGGCCGACCGGGCCAATGAATGGCCGGCAGCGCTGTCGGGCGGGCAGAAGCAGCGTGTGGCGCTGGCGCGGGCATTGATCCACCAGCCGCGTCTGCTGCTGCTGGACGAGCCACTGGGGGCGCTCGATGCGCTGACCCGCATCGAGATGCAGCAACTGATCGAACGCTTGTGGCGTCAGCACGGCTTCACCGTGCTGCTGGTCACCCACGATGTCAGCGAGGCAGTTGCCGTGGCTGACCGGGTGATCCTGATCGAGGACGGCGAGGTCGGGCTCGACCTTACCGTCGACCTGGCGCGGCCCCGGGCGCGTGGTTCGCACCGCCTGGCGGCGCTGGAAAGCGAAGTGCTCAACCGTGTTCTGTCAGCCCCGGGCACTGCACCCGAGCCAGACCCTGTAGCCCCTTTGCCCACGCAATTGCGTTGGGCGCACTGAAAACTCACTTACCAGACTCAAGCCCACAGAGAAGGAAGCAAATCATGACTATCAAAGCCATCAACGTTCGCAACCAGTTCAAAGGCACCGTGAAAGAAATCCTTGAAGGGCCTGTGCTGTCGGAAATCGACGTGCAGACTGCCTCGGGCATCGTCACTTCGGTGATTACCACCCGCTCTGTGAAAGAGCTGGAATTGCAGGTGGGTAGTGAAGTGATTGCTTTTGTGAAGTCGACTGAAGTGTCTATCGCCAAGCTGTGATGAAAGTGGCCCGCGGGGCTGCGTTGCAGCCCGATCCCGGCAAGCCAGCTACCACAGGTACTGCGCAGGTTTCAGGCCTTGTGCTTTATCTGTGGGAGCTGGCTTGCCGGCGATGAGGCCATTGAATTTAACGCTTGGCCAGAAACGGCGGCAGATACAACCCCAGATAGGCCTCGAACACCCGCTTGCCCTCTTCGGCCATGCGCGGCGTAATCGCCTCATGCAACTGCACCGACCGTGCATAAACCCGGTCGCTCAGCTCCATGGCCAGCGCAAACACATCCACATCCCCCGGCATCACCGGCAGATGAAAATGCTGGTCGAACAACTTGTACATCAAGTCGCCCAGTTCCATGTCGTGCTGCCGATCGGCCTGCACCACTTCGCTCAGGCCATGCTGGGCCAGGATCAGCTGCCGCGCCGCAGCATCGTCGTTGTAGATATCCAGCATGCGCTGCTCGATCAGCCGTGACAGTTCGTGCCAGGTGCTGAACGCACTGCTGTCGATGGGCGCACTCAACGCATCACGGAAGGCCCGGTGCACGTCGGCGGTCAGCGCCTCGAGCAAGGCAGGCACGCTGGCGAAGAAGTGGTACACCGATGAGGGCGGAATCTGCGCCCGCTCGGCCACGCTGTACACCGACAGGCCTGCCACCCCCAACTCGGCCAGCAGCTCGCGAGCAGCCGCCAGGATCGCCTCGATCCTGGCCTGGCTGCTTGCACGCGGCTTGCGCGAGGTGGCAGTGCGGGTCATTAGTTGCTGATTGCCAGGATGCTGGCCTGGTAGCCACCGACGAACAGGTCGAAATCACCGACTTCTTCCTGTTCCAGCTCGGACTGTTTGGCGAGCGACTCGCGGGCCAGCGTTTCAAAGCCCTGTTGCTGTTCGTTGCTCAGCGGTTGCCCGCGGAACGTGTCGGCGTGGAGGCGGCTTTGCCGCAGCGAGAACTGGATGAAGCTCTCGTCATGCTCGGTCATGCGTGCCAGTACCTGCGCCGACGGGGTCAGCTCGGGGTCGTTGACCTTGGCCTGCTGGGCATCCAGGGCATTGCCGTGCTCATCAAGGCCTTGCGCCTTGTCAAGCAGATCGGCCAGCGGGCGGATACGCTCGATCAGTTCGCTGGCCCAGTCTTTCAGGGCAATTGGCTGGCCGTTGCGCTGCAGCTCCAGGCCTGGGCGTCGGCCTTCCTTGACCACGGTCAGGAAGTTGTCAGTGCACTGGCCGCACTCACTGTTTTCCAGTTGCGGGCTGTCTTCCAGCGCGCAGAACAGCAGGAATGCATCGAGGAAACGCGCCTCGGTCAGGTCGATACCCACCGGCAGGAACGGGTTGATGTCCAGGCAGCGCACTTCTACATACTGCACGCCACGCGAGGTCAGGGCCTGGATCGGCCGTTCGCCGGTGTAGGTGACCCGCTTGGGGCGAATGTTCGAGTAGTACTCGTTCTCGATCTGCAGGATGTTGGTGTTCAGCTGTACCCACTCGCCGTCCACGTGCGTGCCCACTTCAACATAGGGCGGGTAGGGCGTGCCCACCGCCTTGCGCAGGCTGTCGGTGTAGCTGGCCAGGTTGTTGTAACACGGTGTCAGGCCGGCCTGGGCGTTGCTCTGGTAGCCCAGGTCACTCATGCGCAGGCTGGTGGCGTAAGGCAGGAACAGGGTTTCGGCGTCGAGCTCTTCGAGCTGGTGCGGGCGGCCGCGCAGGAAGCCTTTGTCCAGGGCCGGCGAGGCGCCGAACAGGTACATCAGCAGCCAGCTGTAGCGGCGGAAGTTGCGGATCAGCGCGATGTAGGCCGACGACTGGTAGTCGCGGTCGCTCTCGTTGCCACCTTCGTCTGCGCGCAGCAATGGCCACAGCGCTTCGGGCAGCGAGAAGTTGTAATGGATACCGGCGATGCACTGCATGGTGCGGCCGTAACGCAGGGCCAGGCCCTTGCGGTACACGTGCTTGAGCTTGCCGATGTTGGAGCTGCCGTACTCGGCGATCGGGATGTCCTCCTCGGCCGGCAGCGTGCATGGCATCGACGGGCTCCACAGGTATTCGTCGCCCAGCTTGCTGTAGACGAATCGGTGGGTCTGTTCGAGGCTTTCGAGCACCTTGGCCGGGTCGGGCAGCGCTGGGGTGATGAACTCCAGCAGCGACTCGGAATAATCGGTAGTGATCTGCTCGTTGGTCAGCGCCGACCCCAGTGCTTCCGGATGCGGGGTCTGGGCCAGGCGACCTTCATCGGTCACGCGCAGGCATTCGCGCTCAATACCGTGCAGGCACTGCTTGAGCAGGGGGAGATTTGCGCCGAGCAGGCTCAGGCGGCGGTTGAGGAGTTTGCTCAAGATGTATTCCTTCACGCGTCAGTCGCCCCAATATGGGGGTAGAAATAACGGTCTACAAGGGTAGGAAGAAAGGAACTGGCGTTGTCGCCTTGTCAGCGCGGATCCAGCAGTGCCAGCGCACTGCTGAAAATACCGCAGATACTGCTTGGTGAGCTAGAGAACCGCGAAGGTTCCCTGTGCTTTCGCCACCAGCTTGTCGCCCTGGACTACGTCGGCGTCGACCACCAGGGTGCGCCGCCCGGCGTGCAGCACGCGGGCAGTGCACAGGACTTCGCCGTCACTGACGGCGCGCATGTAGTTGATCTTGCACTCGATGGTGACGCTTTGCTGGTCAAAGCCATGGCTGGCCGAGCAGGCCAGGCCCATGGCGATGTCCACCAGGCTGAAGATCGCCCCACCGTGCAGCTTCTGGCCACGGTTGCGCAGCTGTGGCTCGAGCGCCAGGGCGACCTCGGCAACGCCTTTGTCCAGGCGTTGCAGGCGGCAGCCCAGCAGCCGGCTGAAGGCGCTTTCGACGTATTCGCGTGGAACGTCCATCACTTCTTCTTCAGCTGCTTGGCGTTGGCAAACAGCGATGCCATGGCGTTGTTGGCCGGCGCCGCCGCGGTGGTTTCGCGCTGGCGCGGGGCCTGCTGCTGGCGGTTGCCGCCATTGCCACGGTTGCCACCGCGGTTGCCTTCAACCTTTTCGCCCGGGGTATCGCCCATGCGCATGGACAAGCCGACGCGCTTGCGCGGGATGTCCACTTCCATGACCTTGACCTTGACCACGTCGCCGGCCTTGACCGCTTCACGCGGGTCCTTGACGAATTTTTCGGACAGCGCCGAGATGTGCACCAGGCCGTCCTGGTGCACACCGATGTCAACGAAGGCGCCGAAGTTGGTGACGTTGGTCACCACGCCTTCGAGGATCATGCCGGGCTCCAGGTCCTTGAGGTCTTCGACGCCGTCCTGGAAGGTGGCGGTCTTGAA
>Ga0302347_1004796_pt1 | contig 10468 bp, 12 predicted proteins | sample PhyWR1_FD_202178 | JGI IMG/M metagenome (GOLD analysis project Ga0302347, IMG submission 202178) | Leaf surface microbial communities from wheat plants in UC Gill Tract Community Farm, Albany, California, United States - DLSL W.R1 (v2)... | ecosystem: Host-associated > Plants > Phyllosphere >...
AGTTGCTGAATGATAATGCTCACCAGAATGGGTTCTTCCCAACCAAATAAAAAGCACACAGCAAATAAAACTAACACCAACAATAGCACAATAAAACACATTCAGATCCAAATCTGGGGAGATAGGCCATAAAACCTTAACTAGTAGCGCGCCCCAAAGAAATATTACAAAAAAACTAATTAGTTGATTTATTTTAGATACTGAAAATGGAGCTGGGCCAGTGATAACCCCCATAAATCCCCCAGCAGACTCCACACCTTTATTTCTCGCAAGAACAATCTTATACAAGGGACCAATCTCTGAGTCTTCAAGCAAATCCACATGATTTTCCCAGTTTTCTTGCCAAAACTTACTCCCTTTATTAACACAAAACCATGCAACCGAGAAAACCAAGCCTAAACAACATAGAATAACTAACAAGTCGCGTCTATTTTCAGATGGTGATGCGTAGGCAACAAAAAAACCTGCAAATGCTGCACCAATAAAGGTCCAGAAGTAACTCGCCCTCTTCCAGTACAAATCAATCTCGAACTTTCTAATATCCAGCGCTTTTTCAAGAGCCTTCTTTTCTTTACCTATAAAGCACTTTTTATAATCAATTTCAGAAATTGATTCAAGATTGTTTTTTTCTGTTTTACTCACAAGGCCACCTCCATAAAAATATCATATTTGATACTTTACAGAATATTAAACTGGTTGTGAATTAATATCTATCCTGTTCAGCCCGAGTGCCTTAATACCTACTCCTAAACCTATCCCCCTCTCCAGGCTCCGCCTTGTTGACCTTGTTACTCAACACAAAACTAATCAGTAAGGACCAAACACTGTAATGCAGGAAAGTATTATTGGTGATCCTCAACGTAGATTCCCGCTGAAACAATTGCCCCTCCAATACGTGGTTTCCCATAAGGCAGCGCAACTGGATAACCCTGCGCTACAGTATTTGTTACGCCACCAAAGGCGTAAGAAGCTCGGTTATCAGCATCCTGTTTGTTGGCAAGCCCCTGAGTCTGCGGAGAAAGCATCTGAGCCACGCCACCGAGAGCTACCGATGCCCCCGCGTCAAAAAGAATACTGCTGGCAGGCGCTCCAACGCCCATCCAGAATGATGCACCAATCAGCGCCACACCCAGTATGGTCTGGAAGAGGCCGCCGTGTTTACTGCCGATGATAACAGGCGCAATGCGAATATCTTCCGCGCTATTGTCCATATCCAGCTCCTGAGCAGTGATGTTGCGTTTGCCGCTGAATACGGCAAAGGTCAGGCCACGTTGTTTGCTGTTATTGATGAAAGTTTCCAAACCGGGAACCAGCACGCACAGTGCTTTAAGGCCCTCTTTCGGTGTTGCGACGGCCAGCCGATAAATACGGCCAAAGGTTTTACCGAGAACGCCATAAAGTCGGATTGTCCTCATTTTTTCCTGCATATACACCCCATAAAAAAACCACCCGCAGGTGGTTGAATTGGATCTGGTGCCCGTACAGCATTAATTTAAATACACTGTTTAACACTCGTCTCATAAGATGCAGAGGTCAGAGAGGCGATACGTTCAAATAAAATAAATTTGCTCCCGCTGTCGGTTTTCTGCACGTCAAGAACGACATCATATCCACCCATCGCCTGCGGGATTTGTAGGCTTACTCCATTATTAAGTGGCAGGGATGTTACGTGGCCACTGCTACCAGACCATGAAGAAGAAACACACGCGGCGAACTCGCTAACATTTTTTTTGGTTTCACCTGTTAACACAGGGGCCTGAGATCTCACGTAATCTAACGATTTACAACCTACCAGCGTGCAGGACAGGATTAAAAATGCTGATATCTTCCTCATACCCGTATTCCTTATCAAACGCATGATGATGTTCCTAAACCAACTTTACACTAAATGATGAGTGTCAATTTTCGTTTGCGGGATTAGTCATTGCAACTTTAAAAAGCCCTAATTTCATTAAGACTTTAAGCGCAAAAGCTGGTGTAAGACCCCAAGTGCCAAATCTTGAGCCAGTCGTCATCAGCAAAGATCCCTGTGCCGCACGACCTTTACCGTCCTGTCCCGCCAGTAGCCACCATAAGGCACCCTCTGACTTAACCTGCCATAGAGATGATGCAGGAGCATGCCATCCGCCAGCAGCACACCGGCATGGTTAGCGACAGGAGCCTGTACCTGCATGATGATAAGGTCTCCCGGCTGCAGATCCCCACTGAACTCACGAAAACCACACTCATACCAGTTATCCCTATAGCGGTTTTCGTCACCGCTTTCCCACCAGAGATAATCAACACGATAATCAGGGAGTTCAATCCCGTGCGTTTGCCGGAAGTAGCTCATTACCAGCCCCCAGCAATCCGTATGGCCCAGAACAAAAGAACGGCCAATCAACGGCAGCTCCTCACGGGGCTGGATAGTATGAAGATCGCCCTCAGGCCAGCTCACAATATGCCAGGGTAATGCAGACGCATCACACTGAGCCTTGTCCAGGTCACTGGGACGGGTAGTCGCGTCGGGATGGCTGTGAACAACAGCGCTGATGGTTCCCCAGTCTTCAGCATTTGCGTAATCTTCCGGCGATAAATGAAAATGATCGTTCGGTTTATCAGCGAGATTACGGCAAGGAAAATAGCGTTCCACTCTGTTTTTCTGGGCTATCACCCCACAGCATTCCTGTGGATAGCATTGGGCCGCATGCTCAAAAATGGCTTTGACGGTTTTATTGCGCATTGATCAGCTCTTAATCAACGAGGTACCAGGGAAGCCACCAAACGGCAGCGGATTATCTGCACCAAAACGGATTTTGCACGCGGAGAGCGTACCGGAGCATTGATCGCTTCCAGGGTCATCCACAGGTTTATTGAATCTGTCGAAACAGCCATTACCGGCGTAATCACACCCATCGCCGCTACGATACTGATTTCGGATGGCCCATTCACATAGTGCATGCATTTGCCGGGAAGGGATTTTTCTGCCCTGCAGATCGACAGGACTCGATAAGATGAATTCGACAGCCGCAGGAGCTTCTCTGCTTTTTCCATCGATGAAAAAGACCCGTACTTTTTCCTGCGTGGGATCGGCTGTGGGATTTCCGTCAGCGAAATTGCGGGCATCAAGATAATGTGAAAGCGTATCGCGGATGGTGACCGGAAACTTCAGCATATCGTCATACTCAAGACACAGCGCGGTAACCGAGCTGTTGAGATTCGCCACAGTGAGCCTGGGTTGTGCGCTGGCTCCATCGGTCGAGGCATCCAGCCCTTCAATCTGGCAGGGCCAGGGGACATACTCCTCGCCCTTCCACCAGATGGACTGGCCGTAAAACTTGCCTGCTTCCACGGCATCTTTCAGCTGCACATCATTCAGATCTCCCTGTTTTTGAAGTTCGGCAATATCACCCGCACTCAGCGGAACGTTATGGCTGTGATACCTGAGCATCTCACCACCAAAATTTGTGCCATCGACTTCGAACAGGCGCACCGTATTCCCCGGTTTGAGTTTCTGATAATCACTGTTAATCGGCATAGTTCACCTGTAAAAAAACCATCCAAGGATGGTTGATTAGAAAATGATTTTCCTGAAGGTTAAGCCTGCTCAAACGTGGCCTTAATGTTCATCACTCGCCCACCCAGCGGCGAGGCGCGCACGGAATCTGCCGCGACACGATACATGCCGGTATCTCCATAGGGTGGTGTCCAGATAAAAGACCGTACGGCGTGTTGACGCAGAAAATTCAGCACCGGTAGCAGGTCTTTTTCTCGTCCGGTCATTGAAACAGGCCACGTCTGAGACTCCGGATGGATACCATCCCCGGAGACTTGCTTGTATCCATCACCAAACTGCGCCACTTTCACGCGTTGTTTGAATGTGCCTTCCATCCCGTCCTGAATCTGGGTGCGCCAGGTGAATGTCTCAATCGCCATGTTTCCCCCGATAAAAAGACGAAAGTGAACGGTTAATCACCGGCGGGGTTACCGTCCTATCCTGTTGTTCACAAAAGTGCTGATACGTCCTGACTGGCCCAGCGCCTTATCCAGCTGCTGTGAAAAGAGATTCATGATCAGGTCTTTTGCCGCTTTACCCCCGCCCGCGACTTGCCCCGTCAGTGCGGTTTGCGTCTGCTGCCCGTTGATGTTGAATACGTTGTTAATGACAAAATCGGTCCCTCGATTGGCGGCGGACTGCCGAATCGGTGCCGGTGGATAATCGCTGACATAACCGCCCTCTGAATAGCCGCGCATCATGCCGTACAGATTCGGCACGCCGATACGCTGCGTAGCTTCGCGATTAAAGACAAACTCCCCGCCGTGAACCACACCTTTAGGGTCATATTTGTCTCCATCACCGGTATATCCACCACCAGCAAACCCCAGAAAAGCACCAAATTGAGTGCCACCAGCGACCATTTTCATGGAATTTAACAGGGCCATCTGGGTAGTCATCTGAACGATCCCCTTGAGGACTGTCATCAGAAAATCCTTGAAACTGGCTTTCCCGGTCGTGAAGAAATCCGTCAGCGTCGAGGCCATGCCGGTAAACGCATTTCGGGTGACCCCCTCCACTTGCGAATAGGTGTTTGTTGCCTCATCTGCGAATTCAGACCAGCCCTTTTGAGCGCCCTTCTGCCAGTCGCTGCGAAGCGCATCCTCCGCAGCATAGTAGTTCTGGGCCGCCGCCAGCTCTTCACGGTATCCCGATTCCGAAAGATTTCCGCCCGCGTTCTTCCAGCCGGAAGCCAGCTGTGACTTTGCCAGTTCTCGCTGGGCAAGACGGTCGCTCATCCCGGCACCGGCCTCCAGAGCACCGGATTTCTCCGCCATCTGGTTAACGTACTTCTGTGCGGTATCCATGCGTTTGTTGAGCTGTTCCTGAGCGGTGATCTGGTCACCCAACAGTGCTTTCTGACGGGCCAGTTGCATAACCTGGTCTTTACTGGCCAGCAATGACTTTTCCTGCTTCGTCAACTGCCGGCTTCGGACTGCATCCTCCAGTACGGCAAAAGTATTTTCAGTTTTGTGCAGATCAAGTCGCTGCTGGCTGAGGACATCGTTAATAACACGATGCTTCTGGAGTGCTCGCAATTGCGCCTGCAGGTCCAGCAGATCGCGCTGTCCCTTATCTTCTGCTTTGTCACCAGAGGAAGATGCAAAGCCTTTAGGTTTGGGTGGTTTCGGATCTTTATACTGGTTTTGGATATTCGCCAGGCGTTGCTTGTACTGTGTATCCGACATGCCGGTATTGTGTTCAGGATGGTCAGCAGCAGCTTCATTCATTCTCAACCGCATCTGGTTCAGTTCAGTGATGTCCTTTTCACGCTTCTGCTGATTTGTCAGCCCCTGATTCAGCCCCTGCTGAAGTGAGATCGCATCTTTAAGATTCTGGTTTTGTTGCACCTGAGCATCATTTGCTGCTTTCTCACGCGCGACCTGAGTATCTGCCGCCAGATTGTAAGCATTGATCTGCAGATTCAACGCATTCAGTTCTTCCTGAAGTTCGCTGCGCGTCCCGCCCAGCGGCGTATCCGTAAACGCCACACTGTTCAGGCGTGTCTGAATGCTGTCGCGCTTCGTCGTCAGGCGTTTCACTTCTTCGTTCACCGTGGTCGAACGACCGATACCTTCAACGGCATCCCACATTCCTTTCGCCATATCCGTCAAACCACCGATGATTCTCGATACGGTACTGAGCGAATCTTTCATCTTATCTGCCGCAGCATCCATGCTATCCGATGCGATTTTATTCGCAGCCGCTAAAGCCTCAGTGAATTTCCCCTGCTCCTGGAGGGCGGTAATTTGCGTATATTGAGTCGCGGTTAAAAGATGATACTTGTCATTCAGCGCCAGAATTCCTTTAGTAGGATCGTCGGCAAGACGCGCAAAGCTCTGCGCAAGGTCATCAATTGATTCCCCTGATTTATCAGCAAAATTGGAAACCGTGACGGTTAGTTTTTCAAAGTTAGTCCCTGCAGGGACGCCTGCATCAATCAGGCTGTCCAGCGAGTTTGACGCATCAGCAAAAGTCACACCGGCTTCGTGTGCCGCATCGACTGTGCTCAGGAGAGAGCTTTCAGTAAGCCCTGAAAAATGACTTGTCAGGATCAACGATTTTTGGAGCTGTTCGGACCGCATTGAAGCCTGATAGAACTGATAAGCCAATACCCCTCCCACCACAGCCAGCGCGGTGATTCCGACCGTCAGAGGAGAGATGAAACTGGACAGGCTTTTCGCGTGCTCGGTGTTCTCGGCCAGCGCATTCGCATTTTCCGACAAAGACTCAGATGAATCGTCAGAGGCGTCTTTCATTCCCAGAAGTTCTTTTTTGACATAGGTGAAAAAACCACCCAGACCGCCAAAAGAATCCGATATTTGCCCGCCCTGTTGCAACAGCACCAACCAGGGCGGCATTCCGCCTGCGAGGGACGTGGCAATATCGGTGAACTGAGCAGGCAGTTGTCTGACGGCTTGCCGGTACTGCCCTACAGATATTGTGCCATTTTTCCAGGCGTTCTCCTGCTCGCGCAGTTTGATGAGCATGGGCTCTGCCTGTGATGACACACCGAGTTGCGCCGCTTTCAGTGCCAGCAGCTCTGAACGCGTTTTCCCAATCGCGTTAGCCTGTTCCTGCAAGGATCGGATGAAACCGTCTTGCGAGACAGCGGTTCGGTGCGCTTCAGCCGCCGCTGCACGTTCAGCCGCTTCCTGTCCGGCGAGCGCCTGTTTAAGTCCGCGAGTGGCGATAATCGCAGCGCGTTTCTGGTCGGCTTCCCTTGCGACTGCACGCTCCTGTTCACGCAGTTGAGCAATCAGGGGGGCAGCCTGTTCACTGATCCCCATCTGTGCCGCACGGTATTCGGCAAGATCTGACTTCGACGCGCGAAATGCTGCAGCCTGGTCGGTCAGACTTTGCAAAAAGGCTTTCTGGGAAGCCGCAGCCCGTTCCGTCGTCTGCGCCTCTTCGATACGCGCACGACCTTCCGCTGTTTCAGCTTCCATAACCTGGAACAGTTTTTTTCGGGTGATTTCCAGTACAGCATTGTAGTGGGTATAGTCGTCATCATCGACCATGCCTTTTCCGCGATATCCCACCAGACTACGCTGGAGTTCATCCAGATCGTTCAGCGCACGATTGACCGGACTAATGCGGTTAAGCAGGCTCTGAAGCTCCTGTTTCTGCCGGTCGATAGCCAGCGTTGCCGACTGCGTCGCGGCCTGAGTCTTACGTTGTGCATCACTGTACTCACGCACCCGCCGGTGAATATCTTCGATTTCACGTGCCGCCTCAGCAGTGATCCTGGACGCCCCTTTGCTACTGTTTCCGAAGTTATCTGCACCTTTAGCCGCATCGGATGCGGCCCCTTTAAAGTCATCCAACGCTTTGCTGCCGCGCTCAAGTTCGGCGGTATTCACGCGCAGCGAGATTGTGGCGATATCGGCCATTACGCCTCCTTGTGGATCATATTCAGGGCTGCGCGTTCCATGATCCTGACATCGTTAAATACGGTTGCCTCTTCCACCACGCCAGTTACCTTCATCAGCCAGGGAAGCACGTTGTAGTCCAGCCCGGTAACGCCATTCATATCGGTGCGCCACTGCGTGCTCATCGAGCGGAAAACGTCGAATGACGGCCACACGTCAGGCCATACATCAACGTTTACATCATCGTAATCCCCCGGCGTAAGTCCGTAGGGTGCAAGCTCTGCCGCTGAAGGCTCAGGTGTATAAAACGCCGAGGCAACCGCCATCAGTTTTTTTCACGTTGGCCCATCAGTTCGCGATAGTAGGTTTCTGAAATAGCCCGCACGGACGCCGGATAGTTTTCGAGAAGAAGAGCCAGATTTTCCGCGTTGAAGGCCTCGGGTAGTGCCCAGCCCGCGATGATCTCCAACAGAAAATCAGTGACGCTCTTGCCTTCCATTTTTTCCTGCTCAACCAACTCTTTTAACGGCTTATGGTTAAAGGTGAAGGTCAGAACACCATCGTCTTCGCCCGCCCGGGGGATTGTGACGTTTGCTTTGAAAGTCGGTTTGGGCTGGAGTGTGAATTTTGTCGCCATCATGTCCTCTTAGCGCAAAAAAGGCCTCTCTGACGGAGGCATGGAATTCGGGGATCTGTCGTCGGGATTACGAAGCAGTGGCGGGAACTTTGTAGAATGTCATCGCCGGAGACTGGAGGCTAAGTACCACACTCACCGTTTCCACCTCATTGACCGCTGTCGCTGGCGTTTCGTCAAAAGAAGCCGTCGCCGCCCAGTACCGGTTCTCCTTTGCCTTCGGTACGTACATGTAAGCCGCGACCGTCTCTTCTTCCTCATCCAGTTGACGCAGCAGGGAATAGACAGGAAGTGTTGAGTCATGTGCTATCGAATAGGTCTGGGAAATCGCAGACTTGTAAGTATTCAGGTTTCGCTGCCGGTCATCGCTAAGGAACTGGATTTGCGTGGTGTTCTGATCGCCCCCTGACTTCGAGACTTCTTTAATCTGCGGCAGCTCCGTCCATTCCAGTATCTTGCGGACAGAACCCGTCCCGCCACCTACGGCATATTTGTTTTTATTCGTGGTGTCGATATTTCGTAGCGTAACCTCGTTGCCGGCGACGGCATCGATTTTCGCGACGATGTTATCAATGCCTGACCAGGACGAGTTCACGTGGACGATATCGCCGACGGCCAGAGCGCCATCAGCACCGACGGAAATCACCGCATTTTCGGCGTTGGTGATGTCGGTAAAAGGGAGTGCCGGACCATAGCCCGACGCCAGATAAACGTGCGCACCATTCGGCAATGCGAAGCCCATAAAATTACTCCTTCGAAATAGAAAAACCGGCGCGAGGCCGGTCTGTTTAGAAATGCGGGAGGTCAGAGTCAGCGGGTGATATCGGCCCGGTAATTCAGGCTGACAGGAATGGTGTAGGTTGTCGGGGTAACAATTCCGGCATACTGTGCGGGCTCACCGGTGACATAACAGACAAAACCCTCTCCCTCCATTTCCGTCCCGTTGGCGAAGAGATCTTCGATATGGCGCGCCACTGTCATGCCTTCCATTCTGCCCTGAGCTGCAGGCAAGACGACATTCACCTGGTAGATACCTGTGTGAGCGCTGCAATTTTGAGCAAGATCTATGGTTGAAGGCGTGGCTGGCATATCGTGGGAGGTCAGGTAGATACCGGAGGGAGGAGTAAAGCTGATATTGTCCCAGGCGACCAGCAGTCCCTGAGCATCAGCCCATTGGCCAAGACGGGTTTCCAGCACTTCAGTTATGGCAGGCCGACTCACGACTCTACCTCCCGCGCTGACGCGTCGAAGAACTGCTGAAATTCAGCAGCAGTAATACGAACCATGCCGCCGGGTGCCTGCCGGGAATGGCCGAACTCCAGTGGGTACGCGTAGGGCACGTTGTTGGAGAAATAGACCGCCGTCATCCCCACCTTAAACTGTTCAATCACCAGATTACCGGCAGCAAGTGTTTCACCCCCCGCTTTATCAATCCGCCCTGTTTCACCCTGTGAGGGCTGATTAAAGGAGACCTGCCAGTTCCCGCGAAAACGGCCACCGGTGTAACCCGGCGGGGCCGAGAGTCCCATGCTGTCGCTGACCTTCAGGCCTTTACGCAGCCTCCCGGTTTTTGTCAGGTTATCCGGATTCTGGCGTAACAGACGATTGTGTTCGGCCACAGCAGAGTTGTAGGCAACCTGCGTCTGATTGACCTGCCACAGCTCAGGATTACCGACCGGAGACATCTGCACCAGACGTGCCAGTATTTTGATGGAAACAGCTCTAATCACCGCCTCCTGATTTGCCTTAGCCTTACTCACAAAGGCATCAATTGAGGTCATGAACTGTTGGTTATCTGACATATCATGTCCTCAGCTGAGCGCGATAGCTGATTACCAGCGCTCCGGGTTTAATCGGGTTGGGTCTTAAAATTCGATACTGTTTATCATCAACGTTAACCAGATCACCTACCAGCAACTCCGGTTCGGCGCTAAACACGATACGCACATCAGCGGCCAGAATAAATTCTCCGTCGATTTCTTTGGGGTCGTAATCAACACGTACCCCGCTGGCGGTAAATGCACGATCGGGTTGATGGACTTCTTTGCCGCCCTGCATCGAGATCGCGCCCTTTCGAGTGACGGCATACGGCAGACCATTTTCGGTCAGAAGGCGTGTAGACGTGGCCTGCATACGCTCATAATTTATCGCCATTTCATCCCCTCACCACACTGACCTGCCCGAAACCCACGACCATGCCGCGAAGCAAACTGTACAACCAGGGAAAAGAAGGCGGATCGCTGCTTGTGCCCTCTGCGTAAGTGATACTGACTGCGCCAGAAACGGACTCCTGCAACACCTCTGCACCTCCCGCCGTGGTGGGCTGCAGTTCGGTATCCTGAGCTTCAATGGCCAGACGGCATTGTGCCTGAATCAAGGATTTTGGTACGGTGTAACCCGGTAGCGTGGCACCATCAACAACTACAC
>Ga0302347_1004798_pt1 | contig 10467 bp, 8 predicted proteins | sample PhyWR1_FD_202178 | JGI IMG/M metagenome (GOLD analysis project Ga0302347, IMG submission 202178) | Leaf surface microbial communities from wheat plants in UC Gill Tract Community Farm, Albany, California, United States - DLSL W.R1 (v2)... | ecosystem: Host-associated > Plants > Phyllosphere >...
CGCACTTCTCCGCGATCAACTCCAAGGGCTTCCGCAGTCTGCAGGAAGGCCAGAAGGTCACCTATGACGTGACCCAGGGCCCGAAGGGCGCCCAAGCCTCGAACATCGTGCCGGCTGAGTGATTTTCTCGGCTGCGCATTGAAAACCCCGCTTCGGCGGGGTTTTTTTTCATCAGTGAGTCCCCCATGACCCCTCGTCGCACCATCGCCATCGTCGGTTACGGCACCGCTGGCCAGGCCCTGTCGATCCTGCTTTCACGTGACCATCACCAGGTGCACGTGTTCGAGCGCGCGGCGCGGCCCGGTCCGGTCGGGGCCGGCTTCCTGCTCCAGCCGACCGGGCTGGAGGTGCTCTGGCAGATGGGGCTGCTGCCCGCGGTGATGCAGCACGGTGCCCCCGTGCGCCGCTTGCACGGCCAAACCCCCTGCGGGCGCACGGTGATGGACATGCGCTATGCCGACTTGAATCCAGCGCTGCACGGCGTGGGCATGCAGCGCGGTGCGCTGTTCTCGCTGCTGGCTGATGCGTGGGAGCAGCCGGGCAATCTGCAGCCCGCCACGTCCATCGTCGAGGTGGACACCGCGCAGGGGCGCGTGCGTGACGCACAGGGGCGCTGGCATGGCCCCTATGATCTGGTGATCGCCGCCGATGGCGCGGCCTCGTCGCTGCGCGCGCAGGTGCAGGGCACATCGCTTGACCGCCAATACCCGTGGGGCGCGCTGTGGTGCCTGCTGCCGCGCGGTGATTGGCCGCACATCGAAGAGCTGCGCCAACGTTATGTGGCGGCGCGCAAGATGATCGGGCTGCTGCCGGTGGGCACGCGACCCGGCAACGATGTGCCGCAGTTGAGCTTCTTCTGGAGCCTGCCACGCGACCGGTTCGCCCAGTGGGAGCGTGATGGCATGGCGCGCTGGCTGGATGAGATCGCCGCATTGTGGCCGCAGGCGCACGCGCGGTTGGCGGGCGTGTGTGAACCCACACAGTTGGCTCGCGCCGGGTATCGCGACGCGGTGCTCTCGCGCTGGCACCGCGAGCGGCTGGTGCTGGTGGGGGACGCCGCCCACGCGATGAGCCCCCAGCTGGGGCAGGGCGTGAACATGGCGCTGATGGACGCACTGGCGTTGCGCGATGCACTGCGCGCGCACGCTGATCGCGACAACGCGCTGCAGGCCTACCAGGAACAGCGCCGCGCGCATGTAGCGATCTACCAGTACTGGAGCCGCTGGCTGACGCCGTTGTTCCAGTCCGAACGGGATGGCCTGGCGCGCGCCCGCGATGTGCTGTTCCAGCCGATGGGCCGCATCCCAGGCGGGCGTGGACACATGCTCCGCGTCCTCAGTGGAACGCAGCGCGGCTGGCTCGGCAGACTGCCGTTGTCGCCCGCGTTCATGCAGGCGATGCACGGGCTGCAGGACACGCGCGAGCGCGACGGCATCTGCTGATGACCCCGCGTAGCAGTGCATCGCAGCGGATGTGAAGGCGTGAATAACATCCATTGACGGTGGACTCACCGCCCACGTGGGACAACACTCAGGCAAACGCAGCGTGCATGTGGTTCATCCATGCGCGACCTGCTGCTTCCACGGACGCGCTGTCCGATGCCTGATCGCTTGGAGCCCCGCGACTGCGGGGTGGTAGGGTGGGGCTGCGTTTGCGACCTACGGTCCGGTGGACCGATCGCAACCCAAGGAGATTGAAATGCTGTTCTCGGCCGAAACTCTGGAAAGTGAAATCCGCAAACTGCGCGGACTGCTGCAGATGCTGCATGAGGATCAGCCGGACGTGATGGAAGACGTGTTCGAGTTCCATGTCACCAGCCTCATCACGCACGCTGCGCCGGAACACCACCCGCGCATCCGCAGCGCTGCCCATGAGATGTTGACCGCGATCCAGCGGCAACCCGTGCGGCCCAATCCGAATGCACCGGATATCCGGTTGATGCCCAGCCTGTTGGCCTCCGCTGCCTGATGCAGGCAAGCTGATGCAGGCAAGGTAGCTGCGTCACCGACGTCGCGCGCTGTCCGGATCAGCGCGCCGGCAACGCGATGGCCTGGTCCTCGACGCAGGCCACCAGCCTTTCGCCCGAGGCCAGTACCGGTGCGATGCCGGCAGTGAAGCCCGAGAACGCTGGCAGTATCGTCATTCCCTCGCGCATCCAGAACGCTGGCCAACGCCGCTGCATGCCCGGCAAGCGGGCCAGCGGATGCAGGTGACCACACAGCACATGCAGCCCTGGCTGCGGCTGCGGTGCATGACGCAGCAGGAACGGTCCTTCCTGGATACGCTCGCCCAGCAGTTCGATGCCCAGGTCGGCCTTGGGCAGCACACGGTCATGATTGCCTTCCAGTGCACCGATCCACAGCTGTGGATGCTGCTCGCGCCATCCCTGCCACTGGCGGTACCACGCGGCGCGGTGCGCAGCGCCATGCAGTACATCGCCGAGTATCCACAGATGGCGGATGGCGCGCTGCTGCACCACGGCGCCCAGACGCTGCAGGTCATCGGAGGTGCCGCCACTGGGCAGGCCGATGCCCGAACGCCGGAACAGATCGGCTTTGCCCAGGTGAAGATCAGCGATCAACAGTGCATCGCTCGCCGGCCAGTACAGCGCACGCGCGCCAAGCAGATGGACGCTTTCGCCGGCGAGGGTGATCGGCAGTTCAGGCGCCATGGCGCTTCTCCAGTTGCTGTGCGGCGCGCAGGACGCGGGTCTTCCAGTCTTCGTTGCTGAGCTGGCCGCGCAACCGTTCCGCCCAGAGCGGGAAAGACAACGGTCCCAGGCTGGTCGGATGCTGCACGCTCAGCGTGCGGGCCTGGCAGCTCGACAGAGCGCGGGCCAGGCTTCCCAGATCGAGTTGATCGTGCAGCACTTCGTGTTCGGCCAACGTCAGCAGGATGTGATCCGGATCGTGCTGGCGCAGCACGTCGTACAGCAGCCCGCTGGAGGCCTGCAGCTGGCGCAGGCTGCGCGGTGTGCGGCCGGGCAGTGCCGGTACGAGCATGCCTGACACCCGCGCGATATCGCGGAACTGGCGCCGCGCCAGTTCGCCCAGGTTGAGGCTCTCGCGCAGATCGGTGAGCAGTCCCTCCGGTGCCAGCAGGGTGCGCACGCGCGCTGCATCGAGTTCGACCGGGCGCGCCGGTGCGAGCACGAAGCCATAGTCGTTGGCCGCGTAGCCGAAGGTATTGCTGTGCTGTCGCGTCCAGCGCAATGCCATCAGCGCGGCCAGCCCTTCATTGACCTGGCGACCGGCGAAGGGATACACGAACACGAACTGGCCATCGCGACGCCGCACGTGTTCCACCAGCAGCAGCTCCGGACCGGGCAGTGCGGACAGGCGCGTCTGCAGGGCCAGCAGCGGCGCCAGCCAGCGCATCTCCGGGCTGTCGGCAGGGCGGGCCAGCACCGTTTCCATTTCATGGCCCAGCGCGTCGGACAGGGGCAGCCGGCCACCCTGCCAGCGCGGCACCACGCCATCGCCGCCCCGGGCCAGGCGCACATACGCGGTCAGGTTCTCCAGCCGCACCAGTTCCAGCAGGCGACCGGCGAACTGGAAGCGATCACCGGGGCGCAGCCGGCTGAGGAACTGCTCCTCCACCGCACCCAGCCGGCCGCCGCGCAGGAACTGCACCATGACACTGCCATCGCTGGTGATGGTGCCGATCGACAGCCGGTGCCGCAGCGCGACGCGACGGTCGTGCACGCGGTAGATGCCATCGTCATCGCGCACCACCTTGTGGAAGTCCGGGTACTGCGACAGCGCGCGGCCGCCCTGCACGATGAACTCGAGCACGCCCTCCCAGTGGGTGCTGTCCAGCCCGGCGAACGCGTGCGTGCGCCGCACCTGCTCCAGCAGTGCGTCCGGAGCGAAGCCGCCGCCCAACGCGCAGCTCACCGCGTGCTGCGCCAACACATCCAGCGACAATCGCAGCGGCCGGCGGGCTTCGATGTGCCCCTGGGCCAGCGCGCGACGCGCGGCGGCATACTCCACCAGCTCCAGCGCGTGCGAGGGCACGCACACGATGTGCCCGGATTCGCCGGGGCGATGCCTGGCGCGCCCGGCACGCTGCAGCAGCCGCGCGATGCCCTTGGGGCTGCCGATCTGCAGCACCTGGTCGACACTGGGGAAATCGACGCCGAGATCCAGGCTGGAGGTGGCGACCACGCAGCGCAGGCGGCCTTCGCGCAGGCCCTGCTCGGCGGCGCGGCGCAACGCCGGGTCCAGTGAGCCATGATGCAGTGCGAGGGTATCCGGGTCTTCCGGCCACACTGCCGCCAGTGCCTGGTGCCAGAGTTCGGCATGGGCGCGGGTGTTGGTGAACAACAGGCTGGTGCGCACCGTGAGCAGCTTCTCCAGCACGCGCTGCAGCTGCGACAAGCCCAGGTGGCCGGCCCAGGGAAAACGCTCGCCCTGCGCGGGCAGGAGTGTTTCCACGCTGACCGGACGCGGGCGTGCGCCGGCCACCAGCGGCGCGTCGGGCACGTCGGGCAAGAGCACCTCGCGCGCCTCCTCCAGATTGCCCAGCGTGGCCGACAGCCCCCATACCTGCAGGGCGGGCAGGGCGTCGCGCAGGCGGCGCAGATTCAACTGCAGCAGTACGCCGCGCTTGTTGCCCAGCAGTTCATGCCATTCATCCACGACCACGCAGCGCAGGTGCTGCAGGCGGGCCATCGTGTCGGGGTAGCTGAGCAGCAGGGCCAGTGACTCGGGCGTGGTCACCAGCACATCCAGCCGACCCTCGCGCGCCAGTCGCTTGTCGCGCGCGCTGGCATCGCCAGTGCGCAGGCCGACCTGCCAGTCCAGCCCGAGGGCGTCCAAAGGTTCGCGCAGCGCGCGCGCGGTATCGGCGGCCAGCGCCCGCAGCGGGGTGATCCACAGCACCTGCAGGACCGGCACCGGTGTCTTGGCACGGCCACGCGTGGTGCGTGGTGGCGGATCGTGCAGCGCCTGCAGTAGCGGCCCGCCGAACATCGCCAGCGTCTTGCCGCTACCGGTGGGTGTGTGCAGCAGGCCCGAGTCGCCCGCCAGGTAATGCTTCCACATCGCTTTCTGGAACGGCAGCGGCGCCCAGCCCCGGCTGGCGAACCACGCTGTCAGGCGGGCCATGGCCTCCCGTCGCGTCACCGCGCCAGTGCCTGCAGCTGGGCCAGCGTGTCTGCTTCGCTGGCGGGTTTGTCATGCCGCCAGCGCAGGATCCGCGGAAAGCGCACCGCGATGCCGGACTTGTGGCGCTTGCTGCGGTTCACCGCCTCGAAGCCGAGCTCGAACACCTGCTCGCCACGGACGCTGCGGACCGGCCCGAAGCGCTCGATCGTGTTCGCGCGGATCCAGCGGTCCAGCGCGAGGATTTCCTTGTCATCCAGGCCCGAGTACGCCTTGGCCACCGGCACCAGCGTCTGGCCATCCCACACGCCGAAGGTGTAATCGGTGTACAGCGTACTGCGGCGGCCATGGCCGGACTGGGCATAGATCATCACCGCATCGATGGTCAGCGGCGCGATCTTCCACTTCCACCAGTCGCCGCGCCGGCGCCCGGCCTGGTAAACCGACTCGGCGCGCTTGAGCATCAGCCCTTCCACGCCACGCTCGCGGGCCAGGTCACGCTGCAGTGCCGCCGCGTGCCAGTCCACCACGCTGAGCGCCGGTGACAGCCGCAGGCGCGGGTCGTCCAGCGTGGCCAGTACCTCGGCCAGGCGCGCCCGCCGTTGCGAGAGGGGCAGGGCGCGCAGGTCTTCACCGCCCAGCTCGAGCAGATCGTAGGCAAGCACGCGCACCGGCGTATCGCGCAGTGTCTTCGGGCCGGGCTTGAGTCGCTGGATGCGGGTCTGCAGGGCGGTGAAGGGCAGCGGCAGATCGTCGCCGTCCGCCCAGGCCAGCAGCTCGCCATCGATCACGCAGCCATCGGGCAACGCCATCGCGGCCGCCTCGATCTCGGGGAAGCGACCGTCCAGCCGCTCCTCGCCACGCGACCACAGCGCGACCTCACCCTGGCGGCGCAGCACCTGCAGGCGGATGCCATCCCACTTCCATTCCAGCAGCCAGTCGTCGATCGGGCCCAGCGTGTCGACCTCCGCCTCCAACGGCGAGGCCAGGAAGAATGGGTAGGGCTGCTGGCGATCCTCGGGGCGCTCTTCGGGGGACAACAAGGCGGCCAGCAGGCCCGGCGCGGGCACCCAGCTGCCGAGCATGCGCTGGGCAATGCGCGCGATGTCGATGCCCGACCATTCGGCCAGCGCCTGCTGCACCAGCCGCTGTGACACGCCCACCCGCAGCGCGCCGGTCAGCAGCTTGTTGAACACCAGCCGCTCATCGAAGGCGAGCTGTTGCCAGGCCCCGGTGACGGCGGCATGACGCACCGGCTCGGGCTGATTGGCCACCGGCAGCAGCTTCTGCTCGATCCAGTCGGCCAGCCCGATATCCGCGCCGGCCTGCGCCGGATCATTCATGAGCAGGGTCAGCGTCTCGGCCAGATCGCCAACCTGGTCATAGCTGTCGTCGACCAGCCAGGCGGGCGTATCGGACAACTCGGCCACCCACACGCGCAACTCGGCGTTGCCGGCGATCTTCTGGCGCGCGCTGGTGACCTTGCCGCCGGCCAGCAGGAACAGCGCCCATGCGGCGTCGTGCGCGGGGGCCTGCTGGAAGTAGCGCACCAGCGCGGCGCGTTTGTCGCCGGTCGCGGTGCTGCGGTCCAGCTCGCTGTAGAGCGCGGCAAAGCGTTTCATTCTTCGTCCCCGTAGCCGGTGGCGAAGGCTTCGGCGGCGACGCCACGCTCGCGCAGGAAGCGGATCAGCGCGTCGGTGTTGCCGTGGGTGGCGATGACGCGGCGCGCACCGGTCTCGGTGATGGTGCGCAGCAGGTCAGGCCAGTCGGCGTGATCGGAGACGACGAAACCGCGGTCGTAATTGCGCCGGCGGCGGTTGCCGCGCACGCGCATCCATCCGGAGGCAAAGCCCAGCTGCGCGCGCTTGAAACGGCGCATCCACGCGCTGCCCGCCGCCGAGGGCGGCGCCAGGATCAGCTTGCCGGCGAACGCCGCCCCGCGTTCCTGCTCGCTGACCGGTTCGGTGGCCAGCATCGGGATTCCCGCCTCGCGATAGACCGCCACGCCCGTGGCGATCGCCCCATGCAGCAACGCCGGTTGCGTTTCCAGCGGCAGCAGTTCGGCGAGGATCCGCTGCGCCTTGCCGAGTGCGTAGCACAGCAGCACGGCTGCCTCGCCACGCGCTTCGCACTCCCGCCGCCAGGCCACGATGTCCGCGGCGACCTGTGCGGTGTCCGGCCAGCGATACACCGGCAGGCCGAAGGTTGCTTCGGTGATGAAGGTATCGCACGGCACCACCTCGAACGGCGCGCAGCTCGGATCGTGCTGGCGCTTGTAGTCGCCCGAGGCCACCCACACCCGGCCCGCATGCGCGATCCGCACCTGCGCCGAGCCGAGCACATGCCCGGCCGAGTGCAGGGAGACCTCGGTGTCGCCAAGGGTGAAACGTTCACCATAGGCGTGCGCGGTGCAGTCCACATCGCCCAGCCGCCAACGCAGGATCGGCAGGGTCTGCGTGGTGCAGTGGTAGTGACCCATGCCGTTGCGCGCATGGTCGCCGTGGCCATGCGTGATCACCGCGCGCGGCACCGGCCGCCACGGGTCGATATGGAAATCACCGGCCGGGCAGTACAGCCCCTCCGGGCGCAGCACCACCAGGTCGTCGTTGTCGGCATCGGCGTTCATGCCTGCACTGTGCCGCCGCGCTCGTGCAGGAGGTGAGAATCCGCATGAACGGCGGCCTGCACGGGGATGCGGCAGAATCGGTGCATCTGTCTGCAAGGAGGTCGCCGAGATGACGTCTGCCTGGCCCGCGTTCGAGACGCACGAGGTGAGCAACCAGCCGCCGCCCTTCGGAGGCCGGAATCTCTGGGCCGACGACAGTGCACTGGCCGATGCCGTCCAGCGCGAGGGAGGTGGCGTTTTCGTGAGCCCGCTGGCGCGCTACGGCGGCCTCGCCGGCGATGCGCTGTACCGGCTCGGCTTCGATGCCAACCGCGACCGCCCGCGTCTGCGCACGCACGACGCGCAGGGCCACCGCATCGATACCGTCGAGTTCCATCCGGCGTACCACGAGTTGATGAGCACGGCCAAGACGCATGGCGTGGCGGGGCTGTCCTGGCACGACGGCCGCCCCGGCGCGCATGTCGCGCGCGCTGCCTTGAGCTACCTGCATCACCAGGCCGAGGCGGGCACCAGCTGTCCGTTGACGATGACCCATGCGGCGGTCGCGGTGCTGCGCCAGGCGCCGGCGCTCGCCGAATGGGCGGACAAGGCGGCGGCCCCGCACTACGACCCGCGTGACGTCCCGATTGCCGACAAGGCCGGGATCACCCTGGGCATGGGCATGACCGAGAAGCAGGGCGGCTCTGATGTGCGCAGCAACACCACGCGCGCCGAGCCGCAGGGCGATGGCAGCCATGCGCTGATCGGGCACAAGTGGTTCTTCTCCGCGCCGATGTCCGATGGCTTCCTGGTGCTCGCGCAGGCGCCGGGTGGGCTGAGCTGTTTCCTCATGCCGCGGCGCCTGGCCGACGGCAACCGCAACGCGTTCCGTCTGATGCGCCTGAAGGACAAGCTTGGCGACTGGTCCAACGCCTCCAGCGAGGTGGAACTGTGTGGGGCCTGGGCGCAGCGCGTGGGCGAGGAAGGGCGTGGAGTGGCCACCATCATCGGCATGGTGATGATGACGCGGCTGGACTGCATGCTTGGTGCCGCGGCGGAGATGCGCATGGCACTGGCGCAGGCACTGCACCACACCCGGCACCGCAGCAGTTTCGGCACGCGGTTGAGCGAGCATCCGCTGATGGCCAATGTGCTGGCCGACCTGGCGATCGAATCCGAAGCGGCCACCGTGTTCGCCATGCGCGTGGCGCGTGCGGTCGACCAGGCCGAACGCGATCCGCAGCAGGCGGCATTCGCGCGCATCGCCACGGCGGTGGGCAAGTACTGGGTGTGCAAGCGGGCTGCCGTGTTCGTCAACGAAGCGCAGGAATGCCTGGGCGGCGCGGGCTATGTGGAGGAGTCGATGCTGCCGCGGCTGTACCGGCAGGCGCCGTTGAATTCGATCTGGGAAGGCAGCGGCAACATCCAGTGCCTGGACGTGCTGCGTGCGCTGTCGCGCGAGCCGCAGGTACTGCAGGCGCTGCAGGCTGAGCTGGACGCGGTGGCCGGGACCGATGCCCTCTATGACGCCGCGTTGCGGGCACTGCGGGCGCAGTTGGCGGTGCCACCAGAGCAGGCGCAGGCACGCCGGGTCACCGAGCGCCTGGCGCTGTTGTTGCAGGCCGCGGTGCTGCTGCGCGCGCAGAGCCCGAACGCGTCCGCCTTCATCCGCTCACGGCTGGGGGCCGAGCATGGGATGGCCTTCGGCACGCTGCCGGCCGACGTGGACTTCGCGGCCGTGCTGGGCCGCGCTCTGCCGTAAGCGGCCGCCAATGAAAACGCCCCCTCCGGAGAGGGGGCGCTGGTCACCACGCAGTGGCGGTGCGTAACGCCGACTCAGCGCTTGGCTTCGTTGGCGTTCTTCTTGGCATCATCGGCCACGTCGCGCGCCTTGTCGGCGACCTTCTGCGCGGCATCGGCGGTGGAATCGCTCGCGTGGGCCGCCGCATCCTTGGCCGCGACCTTGGCTTCGCCGGCGGCTTCGGAGGTGGCGGCGGCAGCACGGTCGAGTGCCTGCTGGGTATCGGCGGCAGCGCGCTCGGAGGCGGCGGCGGCATCGTCGGCGGCACTGCGGGTCGCCGCAGCGGCCTTGTCGACGGCTTCGCGGGCGGCAGCGTTGGTGCTGTCGGCGGCCTGGGCGGCATCACGGCGCGCCTGTTCGGCTTCCGGGCCCTTGCAGGCGGCCAGGCCGAGCAGCAGGGAAGCGGCCAGCAGGGAGGTGGTCAGCGGACGGATCTTCATGTGGCGCTCCAGAACGGCGATGGATGGGAGGCCAGCCTATTCATGCGCCTGTGAAGAACCGGTGGGTGGCGGCACGGCCACCAAAACGCGCCCAAAGAAAAAGCCGCTGGCGAACCAGCGGCTTCTTCAGACTTGCTTGAAGAAAGAAGTGATTACTTCTTGGCTTCTTCAGCAGCGTCCTTGGCCTGCTCAGCGGTGTTTTCCGCAGTCTTGGCAGCGTCCTTGGCCTGCTCAGCAGCAGCGTCGGTGGCAGCGCCAGCAGCCTGGGCAGCGGCATCAGCCGAAGCGTCAGCAGCGGTGGTGGCGGTGTCAGCAGCAGCCTGGGCAGCGTCAGCAGCCGGGGCGCCAGCAGCAGCGGCCTGGTCAGCAGCGGCCTGGGCGTCAGCGGCGGCTTCGTTGGCCGAAGCGGCGGCGTCAGCAGCCTGCTCCTGCTTCGAGCAGGCGGTCAGAGCCAGGCCCAGGGCCATTGCGATCAGCAGCTTGTTGATGCTCATTGTTGTGAATCCTCGTCGTTAG
>Ga0302347_1004800_pt1 | contig 10465 bp, 7 predicted proteins | sample PhyWR1_FD_202178 | JGI IMG/M metagenome (GOLD analysis project Ga0302347, IMG submission 202178) | Leaf surface microbial communities from wheat plants in UC Gill Tract Community Farm, Albany, California, United States - DLSL W.R1 (v2)... | ecosystem: Host-associated > Plants > Phyllosphere >...
CTGATCGGGCTGCCCCCTTTAAGCTAAGACGTATAGGAACTGTGACATGAGTAAGCCCATCGTTTTCAGTGGCGCACAGCCATCTGGTGAACTGACCATTGGTAACTACATGGGTGCTTTGCGCCAGTGGGTGCAGATGCAAGATGAATACGACTGCATTTATTGCATCGTTGACCAGCACGCTATCACCGTGCGTCAGGATGCTCAGCAGCTGCGTAAAGCGACCTTGGATACGCTGGCGTTGTATTTAGCCTGCGGTATTGATCCAGAGAAAAGCACTATCTTTGTTCAGTCTCATGTTCCTGAACATGCTCAGCTTGGCTGGGTGCTTAACTGCTACACCTATTTCGGCGAACTGAGCCGCATGACGCAGTTCAAAGATAAATCGGCACGCTATGCTGAAAACATCAATGCGGGTTTGTTCGATTATCCTGTGCTGATGGCGGCAGATATCTTGCTGTATCAAACGACTCAGGTACCGGTGGGCGAAGATCAGAAGCAGCATCTGGAACTGAGCCGCGATGTGGCAGCACGTTTCAACGCACTTTATGGTGATATCTTTAAAGTGCCAGAGCCGTTTATTCCTAAGTCTGGTGCTCGCGTGATGTCTTTATTAGAGCCGACCAAAAAGATGTCCAAATCTGATGATAATCGTAATAACGTTATCGGCTTATTAGAAGATCCTAAGTCTGTTGTTAAGAAGATCAAACGTGCGGTCACCGATTCTGATGAGCCAGCAGTAGTGCGTTATGACGTCGTGAATAAGGCCGGTGTTTCCAACCTGCTGGATATTCTGGCTGGCGTAACGGGTAAAACTATCCCAGAACTCGAACAAGAGTTTGAAGGTAAGATGTACGGCCATTTAAAAGGTGCCGTTGCCGACGCAGTTTCTGGAATGCTGACAGAACTACAGGAGCGTTATAACCGTTTCCGTAATGATGAAGCTTTCTTGCAACAGGTCATGCGTGACGGTGCTCAGAAAGCGCGTGCACGTGCACAAGACACAGTGAAGAAAGTCTATGATGCTATTGGCTTTGTTGCTCAGCCATAATATCTAACGCTTAGTCGTAATAAAAACCCGCTGATTGATTGCGGGTTTTTTATTTCCAATAACCCCATGAGTTTTCTATTTATTGAAATGTGAATTTATAATATTAAGAAATTTATTCTTGTTTGTTCGGGGTGAAATAAGAAAGGAAATAAACTATAACGATAGGCGGCGTAGCTTAATATTATTTATGCTCATCAGTAATAAACTGGCAAGCATAAATAGGCTAATTTCTGATGTGTTCATTCAACCAAATAATTCTATGGCTGTTTTTCCACTGGGCCACAGCCGCCGATCATTTTAGAAATAGAAAGAGCAGGGGTGAACCAATAGTCATAGCTACAGTTTTTTTCTTTGTTATCAATGTGCCCGCTGCATGCGGTCAGTGTTGAAAGAACTGCGGCGACAATGGCAATTTTAATCAGTTTGTTCATTAGATATTCCTTATCTTAAATGCGTATTGATAGTTTTTAAATATATTCCACTTGGATGAAAATAATAAATATAAACCAGGCCGTAAAATAGAACGGCTGCACTATAAGTTATAAAAAATATACTGACAAGTTAATTGGCTATTTAATTGCTCTGCAAGTGACGAAAGTTTATTTAAGAAAAATTAAACTGTTATGAATGTGATACTATTTATAGGTAGGTATGTGCTGATTAGCCTAAAGTTAATATATCCTCCTAAATATAAAGGAGGATATATTTTTAGTGAGTCTAAAGTAATTATTTTAATTTTGGCTATCAATAGTGCTTAGTCATTTCTAAAATTATAGGTAAAGGTGGCGCTAAAACGCCAATCTCGACGATTGCTATCGCTGGGGAGGTCAGCAATCGGACGTGCGCCTTCAAAGGTTAATGAGTAATGCTTGTTATCACCCAACATCACACCAACGGCATAGGAGGCAAGGTTCTGAGTGGGCAGACCGCTTTGGTTAAACTGGGTATGTGCCGTATCCATCAGCACATAAGGTTGCACGGTCTTTAGCCATTCTCCCTGTTCTCTATTATGCAGATAGCGCATTTCTATTTGTCCCCCATAGCCATAATCGCCGCTGGCTTCGCCATCTGGATAGCCTCGGCCATAGCGCTGCGCACCAAATGAGACTCGCTCTGGTTCAGGTAGCGTGTTGTCGGTCCAATCACCTTCAAGCGAAGTGCTTAAGCGCCACTTTTTATCAAACAGATAAGCCGCTTCTCCATTCCATCTATAGCTCGTAAATGATAGGTCTGCGGGGGAATTGGTATTGGTTGCGCCGAAGTCGTTAATGCCTTGCCGTATACCAAATCGTGTACTCCAATAGGACTGGGTATATTCACGATAGCCGTTGAGAGAAAATTCTGCCGCTGGATAGCGTGTATGGAAATTGGCATCGGGCAAGGCAGCCTGCTGGGTCGCATTTCTGACCCGCAGTTTGTAGTCGTAGCGTTTGTCGAGATAGTCGAGTTCACCATTCACGGTCCATTGCTGCTGACGAGTTAGCATCAATGGATAACTGAATGCGACGCCTCCGTTGTACTGCGTCTGTTTCTCTTTAGCATCAAGAGAAACACCGTTGCTTGTTGTAAGAAGCGTGGTGTAATCATCAGGATTTTGTTGAACAAAGCTCCCTTTAACCTGCATAAGCAGCCCGCTGTCGTTGACATATTGCTGGTAGTTCAACCCTAGCAGGCTTTTGCGTGTGCTTTTATCGAGTGGGACTAATGTCGAAACGGCAAGTTGTTCGCCATAGTTGCTAAATCCGCTGAACGTGGCGTTCACGAAAGCGAGGCTTTCGCCTTTACGTGAGTCGAATGTGGTATTGACATCCCAGTTACGTGGGTGCTTCGCGTCGACAACCATTTCTGCTGCGCCAAAGATGTTATTGGGCGGCGCGGCGCTGGCGGTGACTTTGGTATCGGGGGTTCTCGACATCAGAATGCTATAGCGCTCAAATGTTTTCTGTGTGAGCGGCTTCTCTTCCATGATGCGTTTTGACAGTTTTGTCAGCCAGCCGCCAACGGCCGCGTTATCGCTTTGAATTCTTGTATTAGCAATATAGCCCTCGACCAGACCAACCTGCACGTTACCGTTGTGAAAATTATCAGCGGGAAGATAGGCATAGGAAAGAACATAGCCGTCTTTTTGATATCTCTGGGTTATGGTGTTGGTGATGGAGATAAGTGTGCTCAAGGGTACTTTCTGACCAATAACCCCGGTATAGGGCTGAATCAATTCCTTTAACGGATAGCGGGTTCCACCAATAAAAACGATATGCCTCACATCAATCAGCGTATTCGGTGTGAGCGTAGGGATATTGTTTGAAGGGGAAGAAACTTTGGGAACATCGACCTTTGGTGGCTGAGGGAGCGGTTTTCCTGCCTGAGTTGCTAGTTTTGTTGGATTATTAGGATCGATAAAAGCAGGAAGTATTTCCGCAAAGCTGCTGCCAATCGTCATACCAGAAAGCACAACGGCCAGAGTTTTTAATTTCATAGCGGGTTCCTTATGAAGAAAAATCAAAGAAACTCAACGAGCAAATTGGCGACCCCGGACCGCTTGGCAATAAACCTACGGGATCGCCATAATAACTTGATATGTTATTTAGTCTTAGGTGTGAGCAATCCAGAGACTCCACCCAATAACCCACTAGAGCCGTTATTGCTTGTTGCACCAGATACTCCGGTTGTCGAAACCCCAACCCCAGCCCCAGTGACGCTCGTTACTCCTGAGGTTATACCGCTTACGGTGGTGATTAATCCGCCACCTAAGCCAGCGCTGCCAGCAGGCGTTGTTGCTGAAACTCCAGCGCCAGCGCCTAAACCTGCCGTGATCGAACCAAGGCCACCAGCGCTACTGCCAGAAGCCGCTGGCTTCACGAGCCCACCGCTATCGGTCACCGCATTGCCCACGCTTGTTACTGCTTGGCCAGCACCATTTAATGCAGGAACACTGGTGCTCAGCTGTGAGCCAGCGCCGCTGACACTATTTCCAACGCTGGTAAGGAGTCCATTCACCGGTGTGCCAAGTCCAGTGGCTCCGCCAACGGTCTGCGTTACGGTTTGAGTCTGAGAAAGTACAGGATTTACCACGCTAGTTACGCCGGTAGTTGTGCCGGAAAGGGCTCCCGTTTGTACGCTGGTAGTCAACCCGTTACTGACATTGGTGACAAGACCTCCGGTTCCGCTGACTAAGCCACCTGCGGTTTGTGTCACACCATTGAGCGGTGTGTTACCACCTAATGCACTGACATTGTTGCCAATGCCTGTGACACCTGATCCGACGTTACCGGTAGCTTTCGTGACACCAGCGACGGTTGTCCCTAATCCGTTGGCATTTGAACTGTTACCGAGCCCGTTTTGTAAACCAGAACCAATATTAGAGACAGCGCCGCCGCCGGTGCTGGTGACTATCTGCACCGTAGATGTCACTGGGTTATTGGCGGGCAGAGGAAGCTGAGTACCCAGCGAACTAATCTGGCTACCTACGCCGTTGAGAGCACCGCCAGTATCTTTGATAATATTAGCCGCTGCTGTTTGTGAGGATGAGCCCCCGCCGGTTCCACCACCAGAGCCTCCGCCGGTTCCGCCACCAGAGCCTCCGCCGGTTCCGCCACCAGAGCCTCCGCCAGTTCCGCCACCAGAGCCCCCGCCGGTTCCGCCACCAGAACCCCCGCCGGTTCCGCCACCAGAGCCTCCGCCGGTTCCACCACCAGAACCTCCGCCGGTTCCACCACCAGAACCTCCGCCGGTTCCACCACCAGAACCTCCACCGGTTCCGCCGCCATCAGACCCACCGCCAACGGTGCCGGGAGAACCATTTTTTGCCGTATTGTGCGAACCACCGCCGCCGCCACTACAGGCAGCAAGCGACAGCGCTAAAATTATTGCCACCCCAATGGTACTTAGGCGGCCAAAAGTTTTCTGGCTCATAGGATGACTCCGCAGATGAAAACGCCAAAGCGGCGTAATTCAAGTGTAAGAGTTAGAATTATCCTACGCCATGTGAAGGAATCCTTTATTTTCTTCTGTGATGAATAATATGAATTTTTAGTTTTTAATTGATTTGAAGCCTTGAGCTTGCTGCTCTCAAGGCTTTATTTGGATGCGGGGTTTTGCGGAGGTATTAATCCAATTATCTGACAATAATTAAGATTTATTTATTAGTTGTCCCACTGAACCAATTCAGTTTGTCGCGCAGGGAAACGACAGCGCCAACGATAATCAGGCTTGGACTTTCAACCTGTTGTGCCAGCTCACCTAAAGCAGCAAGTTCGCCTGTGACCACTTTCTGCTGCACTGAAGTACCGTTTTCCACCAAGGCAACAGGCATGGACTCGCTCATTCCGTGTTTGATTAACTGTGTCTGGATTTCAGTGGCTTGGCTCAATCCCATATAAAACACTAAGGTTTGTTTTTCAGCCGCTAAATTTGCCCAGTCAAGCGAGGTGTCTTTTTTGGCATGGCCGGTAACCAAACGCACGCTTTGAGCGTAATCACGGTGGGTGAGTGGAATGCCGCTGTAGGCTGAACAGCCGGATGCCGCAGTAATCCCGGGAACGACGGAAAAGGCAATGCTGTCATCTGCTAGCACTTCCAGCTCTTCGCCTCCGCGACCAAAAATAAAGGGATCGCCACCTTTTAATCGCACCACGCGTTTGCCATTGCGGGCGTTGCGCAGCAGGATTTGGTTGATTTCATCTTGAGGTACGCAGTGGAAGCCTGCACGTTTGCCCACGAAAATACGTTCAGCGTCACGGCGGACTAAATTCATGATGTCATCAGAAACCAGACGGTCATAAACCACGACGTCAGCCTGTTGGATCTGCTGCAAGCCTTTTAGCGTCAGTAGCCCTGCATCCCCTGGCCCAGCGCCGACGAGAACCACTTCGCCACGCTGCTCCAATGGTTGCTCAAACAGATCGGTAAGATGCTTATCGACCATCTCAGCGTCTTGATTTGCCAAAGACTGAGCAAGACGATCGTGGGCGAACAGGCGCTCCCAAAAACGCCTGCGTAGCGTAATCGTTGAGAATTTATCTTTCACCTGCTGGCGTAGGTCACCGGCAAGGCGGGCTAGCTGACCCAAATGCTGAGGCAAAATAGCTTCAAGCTTTTCACGTAGCAATCGAGCAAGTACCGGCGATTTACCGCCTGAAGAAACCGCGACCATCAGCGGGGAGCGGTCGATGATAGAAGGCATGATGAAACTGGCACGTTTAGGGGCATCGACCACGTTGCAGAAGATCTGACGCTCACTGGCTTGCTGATAGACAAGATCGTTAACGTTCTCATCATCGGTTGCAGCAATAACCAGCCAAACGCCTTCCAACAGCGCGGGAGAAAATTCGCCATGTGCCTGTTTTAGCTTGCCATCTTGTGCCCATAGATCAAATTGTGGGGTGAACTCTTTGGCGTTAACCATGATATCTGCCCCTGCATCCATCAGCAGTCGTGCTTTGCGTTCAGCGACTTCGCCACCGCCGACGAGCAGGCAGGCTTTTTGCTGCAGTTGGCAAAAAATCGGTAAATAGTCCATCCAACAATCCTCACAACGGAAATTTGCTTCGGCAAAAAATAGCGCACCGCCTGAGCGATGCGCCATAAAATCATTAAGCAGTCTGATTTTTTTGTGCTGTGGCTTCCGTTACCGGGCGCTGTGCGCGCGGCGTTGCATACCAGTAGCCAAGGCCCATAAAAACTGCACCGGATAATGTATTACCCAGAGTTACCCACAGCAGATTATGGCCGATACCGCTCAGGGTAAAGGATTCGCCGTGGTTGCCGAGCCAAGATAGGGCAAAAAGGGTCATGTTGGCAACCGAGTGCTCGTAGCCAGAGGCGATAAATGCGAGCAAACACCACCAAATAGCCAAGAATTTGCCAGCACCTTCAGTGCGTAGCGCCATCCAAATCGCTAAACAGACCAGCCAGTTACACAGCGCGCCTTTGAAGAACAGCACAGCAGCCGGTGCCGTGGTTTTCGCCAGTGCGGCGGTGTGTACTAAGCTGCTATCGACAGGCAATAAATTTCCGCCGCCGTAATAATATAAAACGGCAACGAAGATTGAACCGATCAGATTGCCCAACCACGTTTGCGGCAGAATGGCTAACCATTGGCCTCCGCTAATGGTGCCTGCTTTAACGCCCAGCGTGAGGAACATGGTGTGGCCGGTAAACAGCTCAGAACCGGCAATGATCACCAGCGTTAAGGCGATACCAAACGTTGCGCCCATAAGCAAAGGACGCAGTGCGGGTTCAACCATATTGCCGAGCGTGAAGATCAGAATGATGCCGAGGCCAACATAAGCCCCCGCCATCGCAGAGCTAATCCAAAATCCAAACGGGTTATCTTTGTTCAGGCGAACAATGCGTGCCGCATTGGTTGCGCATTTATTGATGGTGTCGGTAAACATACTGGCTTCCATGTTTGTTAAAGATTGAAAATGAAAATTTTTGGGTAAAACTAAAATCTGGGTGACTTAATATTTCGTTCTCTTCGCGATATTTCATTGCAGTGTAAGATTTCGACCGCCTGTCAATGACCGCTTTCATATGTAACTTCAGTCTAAGGCGTTCGATGAGAGCCCCATTGCGCGGGGGCTCTCAACTCGCGCGCTTTTATCCGAGAAGCCATCTTCGCTCCGGGTCGGCATGCGCCATCCCTGGCGCCTCCTCCCCTAGTGGAAACATCCTGTTTCCACTGCTCTAACTGCCAAAACCTAGCGTTTAAAAAAACAAGATAGTGATTTTTTTGCTGTGTTTTTTTGTGTTAGATGAAATGCGTTATAGAGCCATCATCATGGATGATGGTGGCAGGTCGAGGGCACACAAGGACGTGTGCTCCGAGACCGATCGGCCAAACGACTCAGTAAAAAGAGCGCGGGTTAAGGGTATGCGCTCAGGCATACCCTTATCGTTCGTTTACCCCAGTATTTTCATGGGAGTGAAAATGCTGATAGGCGAACGAAACTTTTGTCGCGCTGGTATAGAGTCATTCTTGTTATTAATCCGCCGAACGTACCTGCACAAACCCATCAACCAAACGGGTTGCAAAATGCGGTACGGAATGGGCTTCGTCTTCGAGGCAAAGCCCATCTACCAAGCGGAAATGCTGCTTTTTCAGCGGGCTAGCAACCCACAGCTCGCCCTGATGTTCAGCAATCAATCCGCGAGATAGCACGCTTGAACCGGCAAAAGGATCGATATTGGAGATGGCAAAAACCTGCTCATCTTGGTAAGGACGGAACACCGCGACCTGATGAGTCCCCACCAAAGCGCACACGCCGGTGCCGGGCAGAATATCGTTTAACGGGCAAACATTAATCCACTGGCTCATGCGTTAGCCTCCTCGGTTGCGATCAGGGTGACAGGAATACGCTCGTCTGGGCGTGCAGGACGATGCTGAGCGCGTTCAGACACGATCTGAACGTTAGGATCACGTTGATCGCTGTTGATGAAGTGAGCGAAGCGTACCTGTGCTTCTGGGGTGTTTACGGTTTCAGTCCATTCGCAGATTACTTTTTCGCGCAGGCGGGCAATTTCCTGCTCCAGCAAGGCATTCATCCCGAGTTTATCGTTGATAATGACGGAACGCAGGTAGTCGATACCGCCTTCTAAGCTTTCTAACCAAACAGATGTGCGCTGTAATTTATCGCCGGTACGAATGTAGAACATCATGAAGCGATCGAGGTATTTGATCAGCGTTTCGCGATCGAGATCGGCAGCCAGCAAATCACCATGGCGTGGTTTCATCCCGCCGTTACCACATACGTAGAGGTTCCAGCCATTTTCGGTGGCGATAATACCGACGTCTTTGCCCTGTGCTTCTGAACATTCACGCGTACAGCCGGAGACACCGAATTTCATTTTGTGCGGTGTACGAATGCCTTTGTAGCGGTTTTCCAATTCCACGCCGAAGCCAACGCTGTCGCCTACGCCGTAACGACACCAGGTGCTGCCGACGCAGGTTTTTGCCATGCGCAGTGCTTTGGCATAGGCGTGACCGGTTTCAAAGCCTGCTTCAATCAACTTGCTCCAGATAGCAGGTAAATCGTCTTTCTGTGCACCAAACATACCGATACGCTGTGAGCCGGTGATTTTGGTATACAGATTGTATTCGCGTGCGATCTGGCCGATGGCCAACAGGCCTTCTGGGGTGATTTCACCGCCAGCAGAACGAGGGATCACCGAGTAGGTGCCGTCTTTCTGAATATTCGCAAGGAAGTTGTCATTGGTATCCTGCAACGGAGTGAGTTCCGGTTGCAGAATGTAGTCGTTCCAGCATGAAGCCAGCAGAGAGCCGACCGTTGGCTTACACACTTCACAGCCGTAGCCTTTGCCGTATTTTTCCAGCAGCTCGTTGAAGGATTTAATCTCTTCTACGCGGATGAGGTGATACAGCTCTTGGCGCGAATAGGCAAAGTGTTCGCATAGGTGGTTATTGACTTCAATACCTTGCTTAGCCAATTCGGCGTTAAGCACCTGAGTCACGAGTGGAATACAGCCGCCGCAGCCGGTACCGGCTTTCGTTGCCGATTTAATCGCTGCAACGGTATGACAGCCCGCGTTGACCGCTTTGATAATGTCGCCTTTGCTGACGTCAAAGCAGGAGCAGATCTGCGCCGTTTCTGGCAATGATTCCACGCCGATAGCCGGTTTACCTTTGCCCGCGTGCGCAGGCAGGATCAGGCTGTCTGGGTGTTCTGGCAGTTCAATATCGTTGAGCGTGAGCTGAAGCAGATTGCCATAGTCGCTGGTATCGCCCACCAACACCGCGCCGAGCAGACGTTTGTTGTCAGCGCTGACGATAATGCGTTTGTAGATTTCTTGGCTTTCATCAAGATAAACGTAGCTGCGAGCGCCTTCGGTGCGGCCGTGCGCATCACCGATGCCGCCGACGTCTACGCCCAGCAGTTTCAACTTGGCGCTCATATCTGCGCCGTGGAAGCCGTTTTCGTTGCCAAGCAGGTGGTCAACGGTGACCTGAGCCATCTTGTAGCCAGGAGCAACCAAACCGAAAGTACGATCGTTCCATGATGCGCATTCGCCGATAGCGTACACGTCAGGATCGGAGGTTTGGCACTGATCGTTAATCACGATCCCGCCGCGACGCGCAGTGGCTAATCCACATTGGTGCGCCAGCTTATCCTGCGGGCGGATACCGGTTGAGAAAACGATGAAGTCGATTTCAAGCTCGGTGCCGTCGGCAAAGCGCATGGTTTTACGCGCTTCGCTGCCGGAATGAATGATTTCTTGGGTATTTTTGCTGGTATGAACGCGCACGCCCATACGCTCGATTTTTTCACGCAGTTGCTGGCCGCCCATCGGGTCGAGCTGCTCAGCCATTAATACCGGTGCAAATTCGATAACGTGAGTTTCAACGCCCAGATTTTTCAGCGCACCAGCGGCTTCTAAGCCGAGAAGGCCGCCGCC
>Ga0302347_1004802_pt1 | contig 10464 bp, 9 predicted proteins | sample PhyWR1_FD_202178 | JGI IMG/M metagenome (GOLD analysis project Ga0302347, IMG submission 202178) | Leaf surface microbial communities from wheat plants in UC Gill Tract Community Farm, Albany, California, United States - DLSL W.R1 (v2)... | ecosystem: Host-associated > Plants > Phyllosphere >...
AAGAAAATTTTTCTTGCTGAAAAAAGAATTATTACAGAAAATGGCTTCATTAAAGCAATCTTAAGAATAAAGAATTCTTTCGTAACTTTATGCTTAAAACCAAAACAAATGTCAATCAACAACGAATCTGAATTGAGAGGAATGCAGGAAGCCAGCAAAGCGGTCGCCTATACTTTGAAAGCGATGGTAGAGTTTGCAAAACCTGGAATGAGCACAAAAGAGTTAGATGATTTCGGAGGGAAAATTTTAGCTGATTTTGGAGCGAAGTCTGCGCCTTATTTGACTTACGGATTTCCGGGATGGACTTGCATCAGTGTAGATAACGAGTTTTGCCACGGTATTCCTTCAGAAAAAAGAATATTGAAAGAAGGTGATCTCATCAATATCGATGTTTCTGCCGAACTGAATGGCTTTTGGGCAGATAATGGTTCTTCTTTCGTAGTTGGAAAGGATTTTCATCAACATCAGAATTTAGTGGATGCTTCCAAGGAGATTTTGAAAAAAGCCATCAATCAGATCAAAGGCGGTGTGAAAATTTCGGACATTGGACATCTGATGGAAACCGAAGCCAAAAAGAGGGGCTACAAGGTTATTAAGAATCTAGGAGGGCACGGCATCGGAAGAAGTTTACACGAGCAACCAGATGAATTACTTAATTACAGAAACCGGTTCGACCAAAGAAGATTCAAGAAAAACTCGGTTGTAGCCATTGAAACTTTTATTTCAACCCATTCATCTATTGCCGACACAACTAAGGATGGTTGGACAATGGTTGGAAACAAAGGCGGTTTTATGGCGCAACACGAGCACACGATTGTAATTACGGATGGAAAACCAATTATCCTCACAGAAATGAATGAAATCTGGAATTAAAACCAGAATTATATAAAACAAAAAACCATCTCGTTTTGAGATGGTTTTTGTTTTAATGTAAGATAATCTTAGTCGATAATTTCGTATTCAATAGCGATAGTACCTTTTCTGGTATCTGCGATTGAACTAAATGCAGCTTTAGATAAATCAAAGGCTCTTGACGAATGATAAGGACCTCTATCATTTACTTTCACTACAACACTTTTCCCTGAAATCAAATTAGTAATTTTTACTTCTGTTCCAAAAGGAAGGGTTTTGTTAGCAGCGGTTAACTCACTGTTACTGAAAATTTCTCCGCTTGCTGTTTTCCTACCGTTAAACTTATCGTGGTAGAACGATGCAAAACTTGTTTTGGCATCTGTGGCATCACTCTTGAAGGAATAAATACCAAGTGTTGAAATCATCATTATGATTACGAGAATAACTCTTTTCATCATTTTGAATATATTTATTGGTTTTGACTCTGCAAAGATATTCGGAATGATTACTGAAACCTCGCTTTTGAAGTTTGGCCAACAGATTCGAGGTAAAAACTAATTTTTGAAAGCTGTAATACAGCTATAGTAAGCAGATTAGAAGATTTGTTAAAGAATGTTAATTTATTTTCAGTTTTGTTAATTATATTCATCAATAAAGACTGAGACAAAACATTAATATTACTGAAAATCAGATAATTAAATATTAAACAGTAATTTGATTAAATTAATTAAAATCATTTTTAAATTAATGTTAGCTAAATATAAACTCATCTAAATCAAATAACTTATATATTTGATAAAAATTAATAGTATATTTTATTAATAATTCAATATATTAAAATTTACATTATTTACGGGATACAATAAAATTATAAAACACTGAATTACAATAGATTAATTGAAAACGAATATTTTTTTAACATAAAACAAAAAAACCACCTTAATATTAAGATGGTTTTAATTAATAATTTTATGAATTAGATCAATTCTCCAATCAAATCGTAATCCTCAGCTGAAGTAATTTTGACATTGGCAAATTCTCCAATCGAGATATAGACATCTTTTGCAGGCACTAAAACTGTGTTATCTACATCGGGTGAATCATACTCTGTACGTCCAACAAAATAATCACCTTCCTTTCTGTCAAAAATACATTTAAAGGTTTTTCCAATCTTTTCCTGGTTTTTCTCCCAAGAAATCTGTTGTTGGATTTCCATAATATCCTCTACTCTTTTCTGCTTCACTTCATCCGGAATATTATCTTCCAAAACGTAAGCCGTTGTATTTTCTTCGTGTGAATAAGTGAAGCAACCTAATCTGTCAAATCTTTGGTCTCTCACCCATTGTTTCAGTTCTTCGAACTTTTCTTCTGTTTCACCTGGAAATCCAACAATTAAGGTTGTTCTAATCGCCATATCCGGAACTTTCTCACGGAATTTATCCAGAAGTGCATTTGTTTTTTCAAATGTTGTTCCTCGTTTCATGGCTTTCAACAATTCTGTATTGATGTGCTGAAGTGGAATATCAATGTAGTTACAGATTTTAGGTTCTGTTCTGATAATATCTAAAACGTCCTCCGGAAAACCTGTCGGGAATGCATAATGAAGACGAATCCACTCGATTCCTTCTACTTTGATTAATTCCTGCAAAAGTTCTCCAAGAGCTCTTTTCTTATAAATATCCAAACCATAAAAAGTCAAATCCTGAGCAATAAGAATCAATTCTTTAACACCTTTCTTTGCTAATTTCTGGGCTTCTATGATTAATTTTTCAATCGGAGTTGAAATATGATTCCCCCTCATCAATGGGATTGCACAGAACGAACAAGGTCTATCGCAACCTTCAGAAATCTTTAGATAGGCGTAATGCTTAGGAGTCGTTGTCAGTCTCTCACCTACCAATTCGTGCTTGTAATCTGCGCCAAGATGCTTTAACAGAATCGGCAAATCACGTGTTCCAAAATATTGGTCAACATCCGGAATCTCACGAATCAAGTCTGGTTTGTATCTTTCTGACAAACAACCCGTCACGAAAACCTTTTCCACAATACCCTGATTCTTCAAATCAACATACTCCAAAATGGTGTTGATACTTTCTTCTTTCGCATTATCAATAAATCCGCAGGTGTTAATCACTACAACATCACCTTTCTCTTCGTGAACTACTTTTTTTCCATTAGCTTCCAGCTGACCCATCAAAACTTCTGAGTCATAGACGTTTTTGGAACATCCAAGTGTCACGATATTAATTTTCTTTTTACCTACAGATTTGGTACGCATTATCTACAATTTTAAGTTTGCAAATTTAGGAATAAAAAAAGGAATCAATTTTTGATTCCTTGTTATTTGTATTTATTAAAAATTGCCCTCTTTGAATATTGGTGCTAATTTATCTTTTTCGGATAAAATAATATCTTCTAGAGGTAATTGCCAGTCGATATTAAGATCAGCATCATTCCAATAAACAGCTCCTTCTGATTCTTTATTATAAAAATTATCACACTTATAAGAAAAAACAGCAGTTTCACTAAGAACAGAAAAACCATGTCCAAACCCTCTTGGAACATATAACTGGAGTTTATTTTCTGCCGTTAATTCTATAGAAAACCATTTTCCAAAGGTTGGAGAATCTTTCCTTAAGTCAACAGCAACATCTAAAACTTTACCTTCTAAGCAAGAAACTAATTTAGCCTGAGCATGCTCTCCTTTCTGTAAATGCAATCCTCTTAAAACTCCATAGCTTGATTTTGAAATATTGTCCTGTACAAAATGGCCATTCATTCCTGAGATTTCTTCAAACTTTTTCTCGTTGAATTTTTCGAAAAAATAACCTCTATCGTCTTCAAAAATTGTTGGTTCTATGATGTAGCAGTCTTTAAGTGGAGTTTCTTTTATTTTCATTAAGAGTTAATATTTACAATGGAACTTTTAGTATATATTTTAAAAAGCAGATAGATTGTTACAAGAGGAATAACAATTATCAAGAAATAAGTTCCAAATGAGAAATCTGTTAAAATTAAGAATATATTAATTAATACTTGTAATAATGCATAAAAAAAACTGATTACAAGATGAGAATATTGTTTCTCATTGACAAGTAGTTGATAAAGATGTCTTCTGTGGGCATCAAAAATGTTTTCTTTCAGCTTTAACCGTTCTATAATGGTAAGCACAGAATCAACACCGTAAACTGTCAGAAAAAGTAAATATTTATAATTTCCGCTGTAAATTATAAATCCTACAATTAATGTAATAATCCAAAACGAAATACTGAAACTTCCAATGTCTCCTGCAAAACACTTTGCTTTCTTCCTGAAATTAAAAAATAAAAAAACTAGGGAGGCTAATATCGGAAAAATAATGAAATCTGGTTTGAAAACGCTGGTATTTTCATTAACAAAATACAAACTTACTAAGGCCACAAGACTATACAACCCCGTTATACCATTAATCCCATCCATAAAATTGTAACTGTTAATAATACCAATTATAAAAATATAGTATAAAGCAATTATCCAGATCGGCAATGAAAAACCATCGATGCTAAATAATAACAATGTCACGGACAAAAAATGGAAAATAATTCTTACGAGTGGCGAAAGCATCATTACATCATCGATAAAGCTAATTATAGAAATAATAACAAGACCCAACCCAAAAACCCAATAATGTATCTGTGGATTTATAGTATTATTATCAAATAGTAAAATAACTAGAAAACAGATCAGAGAAACAGGATAGATTATACCGCCACCCCGGATTGTAATTCTGGAATGAGAGCTTCTCTCGTTGGGTTTGTCTATTATTTTATACTTCTTTGCAATTGAGAAGTAGGCAAGAAGGCAAAAAAGAAGAAGAATGGTTATTAACAGATAGTACATTTGTAGTTTTTAGTGCGCTAAAATACTAATTTTACTTTCATAGATCAATTAATTTCAGGATTATTTGGATGTTTTTTGTTCTACAAATGATCTGATAGTGACTTCCAATCCTTGATAAACAGACAGAGGCAAGTGTTCTATTTTTAATGCTGATTTTATTTTTTGGTTAGAAACCTGATAGCTTTCTGTAAGTTTCTTCAATCTTTCTGAGTTTAATGGCAAGCCTATAACATCTCCAATCTTGGCAAGCTTTAAAATTAAACCAGAATTAACTTTCCACAATCTTTCTTGTTTCCCGATTTTCTTTGCAATGAAGGAAACCAGATCATTCGTGGAGATATCTTGATCATCAGAAAAATTATAAATACCAGAAGGAACGTGCTTGTTATGAAGCATTTGATAGATCATAAAGCTAAGATTACCAATACTCAAAAATGATCTCCGATTTTCAAAACCTGCCAAAGGCCATGGAAGTCCTTTTTTCACAACTCTATAAAGCAGATTGAGATTTCCCTTATTTCCGGGTCCATGAATCATACAAGGCCGGACGATAAACAATCTTTTGCCAGCAGGCAATTCTTTTGAAAGTAAATATTTTTCTGCCTCCAATTTTGATTTTCCGTAGGGCGTTTGAGGGTTGGATTGGTGGGTTTCATCTAAAATTCCGTCTACTGTATCTGCAGCAGCTTTTACAGAACTGAAGTAGAAAAAATCTTTAATTTCTGAATTTAAGAATTCATCAAAAAGCTGAATAGTTAAGTCTCTGTTTACTTTGAAATATTCTTCATCTGCTGAAGTATTTGTAGTATCGTGAGCTTTTCCTGCGAGATGAATTATGGCATCGCAATTTTTGTCAAGTACCCAAGAATTTCTTAATGATAATGCTGATATATCATCGTGTTTTTCCTTTAAGTATTTTGAAAGATTTTGACCGACGAAGCCAGATACTCCCGTGATGATGATTTTCATTATTAGTAATTTAATCGTTTATGTATTAAATCCCAAATCTTAGTTTCTTCGAAATTTTCTTTTACAAATTTTCTACCTTCCCTCCCATGAATTATTTTCATTTCAGGGTTTTGTATGTAGTATTCAATTTTTTCTGCAATATCTTTCGGATTATTTTTTATGAAGATGCCAGTTTTATTTTCTACAATGGATTCTTCGCAACCCGTTGCCCTAGTAATCAAAACCGGTAAATTCATTGAGGAAGCCTCTAATGATACTGTAGGAAAGCCTTCACGATAAGTAGGTAGTATGAATATATCCATCAAACTGAAATATGGTGCGGCATTAAGGACAAAACCCGTATTAATAATATTTTTATCAGCTTCAATAATCATTTTCGACTTTTCACTGATGGTATCCCTATCCTCAATTGGTCCAACTAGAAGCAACTTCAAATTATCGTGTTCCGCAGTTAATATTTCCCAAGCTTCAATCAATTCATTGATTCCTTTATCTTTAACCAACCGACCAACATATCCAATTACAAAATTATTATCGGAGAGTTGTAAATTATTTTTAAGATTAGATAAAGCCGTTAGTTCCTTTCTTTCAGGATTAAATTTAATTTCTGTGTCTATACCATTGCAAGTACCCAAGCCTAAGACGATATTTTTAAAATGGTTGTTTAACTTGTCTCTTTCGCTAATCTTTTTGACTGAATGGCTTACACAAACTACCTTATTTGCCAATGTACCTGAAAGTCTGTCAATATTTTTGAGAAGAAATCTCTTGAATCCTTTACTAGTTTCGTATATAATACCATGCCGAAAATATACTTTATTACTTACTCCTGCAAAGAAAGCAGCAATCATTGCTACCATACCACCTTTCGGGGTATGCCCTACAACTGTATCGATACGATTGCTCTTTATAAATTTATAAATCTTGATGATTGCTTTTAAATCAGTAATGGGGCTAATGCTACGAGTTACATTTACGGCAAAAGGTACATAATTAAGAGATTCGCTGAGTTGAAAAAATTCATTAGAAGGACTACAACCAAGGAAATATTGGTTTGAAGTTTTAGATTGAAGATAAGAAAACTGTTTCCCAAAAAAATGATTTATAACAAAAGAAACTGTTATAATATGTAGAACTTTTTTGTTATCCATTTATAAGATTTTTATAAAGACTATGGTATATTGAAACCATTATTTGCACATCAAAAATCACCGAACGCTCCAAGGCATAATTTTGCATTTTTAAATAATGATTATGATCCGTAATTAGTTTTTTAATTCTATTTGCCAAATCAACTTCATTTCCCTTTTCAAATAGTAAATCTGGTGTCCCAATGACGCCTGCTAATCCCGACACATTGGAGCCTATTACCGGTTTACCCGCGGCCATAGCTTCTACGGCTGCTAATCCAAATCCTTCCCAATGAGAGCTTAAAATCGCTACATCAGACATTTTCAACAATGAATACACATCATTTCGAATACCTAAAAAACTCACGCGTTCCTGTAAATTAAGAGAAGCGATTAAACTTTTTAGTTCTTCTTTTCTTTCTCCCTCTCCAACCAAAATTAATTTATAGTTCTGAGGTAATTTTTGCAAACTCTTTATTACTGTATCCTGATCTTTTTCATGTCTGAACGCTGCAACCATTATTAGCAGAACATCTTCGTCGCTGTATCCGAAATTTGATTTATCATATTTAATAGCCTTTTCAATTTTATTATTATTAACTCCATTTTCAATCACAAGTAGTTTTGAAGCATCTATACCAAGCTTATCTATCAATATATTTTTAACTTGTGGTGTAATGCAGATAATTTTAGAATAATATTTATATATGAAGTTTTCAATAAATCTGAGTTTAGGATTATTAAGTCTTTTATTCCCAGTACTATGTTCTGTAAACAATAGCTTGACTTTGGAAAATGAAAGAATTTTCGCTAAAACAACTAAATATTGAGCAGGAAATAAATGGACGTGAACTAAATCATATTTTTTCAAATAGGGCATTATCATAAAAATATACTTTGGATTGTAATAGGAATTTCCCAAACTAAATATATTGGTAACACCCAAACTTTCTAACTCGGTATAAAATGTAGTTTTTGTGCCATTCAACAACAGCACGTCTACTATAACACCGCGCTCTATTAATAATGGAACAATTTCTACCAAAAGTTTTTCAGCACCCCCTATACCCAGACAGTCTATTACTTGAAGTATTCTCATTTAATATCAATATTACTCTGAAGATTGTTTCTGCTTATCTTACTTTTACCATAATTAAATATGGAATATTTTTTATTTGTATTCGTGCTTTTGAAAGTATTTCTAATTAATTCTACATTTTTTGACCTTATATTAAAAACAGAATTGGATTTATAAATATAATCATCATCCACCAAAAATTCGTTGTCTTGAAAAATAATCAAATTACATTCAGCGCTTCCTGTCGTCACTAGATAAACAAAAGATCGGTCACCGAAACTTCCTTCCCCATAGGATTTAGTGAATTTTACATTTTTACGAAGATTCACATTAGATATTTTATTTTTAGAAAACACTGCACGTTTGTAAGTTTTTTCAAAGTTTTCTGCTACAACAATACCTAGATCTGAACCTCTGAAGATATTACCTACGATAGAATGCCCTCCAAATGTACTCTCAACATGGAGAGGACGATCGTAACCTTCTACTACTTGATTGTTGGAAACTGTTATATTTTCGGAAAAATACTCCAATACAATCCCGCATCTTCCCAATTGTTTTGTTTGCAGAAGCCTGTTATCAATATAATTATTTTTTATTACACCATTTGCTACATTCGCAAGATAAATGGCATCACCATAATCATCCGATTTTGGATTACTTCCCCAAATATCTATTAACTTACAATTTGTGATTTCTACTAATTTGAATCTTGCACCCAATGGCAAATTGAGTGGATCTGTGGTCGTGATATGAATTCCCTGACCATAGAAATTTTCAATATGTACCTTATTGATAGATATATTGCTCATATCAGTAATCATGAGAGCCGCATTCCATTCTTTTTTGTTTATACTTGGATGATTTAGACTGTATGGTTTATTGTTCCCAATAATTGTTATCTGATTTAATTTAAATGTACCTGTTGAGGGATTTGAAAAAAAGCCTCTAATATGAATGATGTGCTTCATTGAGGTGGAATGAACTTCAGTAATTTCATCTTTAATTGTTTCTCCTATGATTTCTAAATTTTTACCTGCGCAATTTGCAGTCAATTGTTTATTAATATTATAAACCCCCGAACCAAAAATTATTTTAGAGTTTTCATATTTAACGGCTTCATTGATACAATTTTGAATAGCCTGAGTATCATCTTTGCTATCATTAGGCATTGCTCCAAAATCTTTGATATTAAAGACCTTGTCAGTCGCAAATCCGAAAGCCCCTAGAATAGAGAATAAAATAATCAAAATATTTTTTTTCATAAGATATTAATTTTAAATCGGTTTCCTAAGTAAAGTTTTCAGAACTAAATTTCCAACATTTATAACTTTGAAGGAATTACTAATCACTATTAAAAGACGCTGAATTATGTTGGCATTTGGAAACCTGAAATAATCTAAAAACAATTTTTTATTTTTTTTATCCAATATAGATTTATATGTGTCATAAAAACTTTTGTTTGCATTATAATGTTTTCTTTCAATAATTGGATTATTATAATTTAAAAACGTTGCAAGTCTCTGGAAAAATGAAATTTCAATATTCCCTGTCACATTATTATCGTGCTGGCGGTATAACATAAGTGGCCTATCTATATAGATTATTTCTGCAAATGTTACGGAGAGCATGGTAATAAAATGGTCATGCATAAATACATAATCAGGATATATATAATTGATTTTTTTTAATAAAAATTTATTTATCATCACACAACAACCGTGAATACCTCCGTTTAAAAAAATACTATCCTGAATATTATTACGATGGAAAGTAATAAATTCAACGTGAGTATTTATGTTGTCCTTATAAATATAACCATTTGAATAGATCATGGCAGGCGTTGTTTTATCTTTTATTCCATTGTAATGAATTTCAATTTTATCACTCATCCAAATATCATCTTGATCACAAAACATGATAAAATCAGATGAGGCTAAGGACAACAAATGCATGAAGTTTTTACCAGCATCCCCAAATCGAATACCATCTTCAATTAAAGTTATCCTTGAATCGTTTGTTTGAAATTCTTTAATAATAGTTATAGTCTCGTCATTCGAACCATCATCGTGAATCAATAACTTCCAATCAGAAAAAGATTGATTTTGGAGTGAAACAATTTGTTCTCTCAAAAATTTCTCACCATTATATGTAGCTAAAAGAATATCAATCATTTTGAAACGGACATTTCGTAGGGTCTAATAAGTTGCGGATTTATAATCCTTATTCCATAAACTAGATAAAAGATGCTCAAACAGAAATAGAGAAGTAGGAAATTTTCTTTTCTTTCAATATGTTTTTTTGCCATCAATAATAAAAAAGATATTACTACAATGGAACATTGAAATAAAATCAACGTAAATCTCTGAAAAATAGCCGACTGAACGAAGAGCAAATTGAGAGATACGCTAAATGCCAAAATTCTGAAATAGAAGTTTTGAGTATCCGTAAATTCTATTTTTTTTGAATATCTATCAAAAATATAATAGATTAAAACTAAAAAATAACCAAATATAGATATCGCATATCCAGCACCACCTTCTTCTTTCAAATATT
>Ga0302347_1004803_pt1 | contig 10464 bp, 13 predicted proteins | sample PhyWR1_FD_202178 | JGI IMG/M metagenome (GOLD analysis project Ga0302347, IMG submission 202178) | Leaf surface microbial communities from wheat plants in UC Gill Tract Community Farm, Albany, California, United States - DLSL W.R1 (v2)... | ecosystem: Host-associated > Plants > Phyllosphere >...
GCACTCGTAGCTCAGCTGGATAGAGTACTCGGCTACGAACCGAGCGGTCACAGGTTCGAATCCTGTCGAGTGCACCATTTAAGAGTTAGCTGCAGCGATGCAGGTAGCTTGGCTTCAACCAGTTGTGATCTGGTCTAAAAAACACAATCTGCACTCGTAGCTCAGCTGGATAGAGTACTCGGCTACGAACCGAGCGGTCACAGGTTCGAATCCTGTCGAGTGCACCATACAAACAAAAAGCCCGCCTAGCGCGGGCTTTTTGCCGTCTGGGGTTTTATCTTTTTTCTCTCGGCCCATGTGTTTTCCTTTCCGTCTGCGTCGTCGCAGTTCATAGATGCGGCCAATACTCAACTTTGGCTCGCAAGCGCTTGTTCTTTCCAGTTTTTTAACGTTAAAAGCGGACGCAAGGTGTATCATTGCGCCCGTCAGCCCCGCCGGGGCTTGTGGAATACCTCCATGGACTTACCCAGTAGTTACTCAGTGCCCCGTTTCACCAATCATGAATTGACTGATTGATCCTTCCGGCGTGCCCCGCTGCTGGGAGTGGAGTTCGCCTATGACCGAAGTTGAAGTAAAGAAAACTCAAGAAAGCCTGCAGGATCGCCTTGCTCAAGTTATCGAGCTGCTGCAGCGCCAGCGTGTGGTCGAAGACCTAACGCACCGCCAGGAAGGTCCTCACCACGACCGCGTCGAAAACCTGGTGCACCGGCAAAACCTCGTCGAGCTGCAACGCAAGCTCGATGACCTGCACTCCGCCGACGTTGCCTACATACTTGAAGCCCTCCCGCTCGATGATCGACTGACCCTGTGGCAGTTGGTCAAGGCCGACCGTGATGGCGACATCCTGCTCGAAGTGTCGGACTCGGTGCGGGAAACCCTGATCGCCGACATGGACGATCACGAATTGTTGGCGGCGGCCAAGGAGATGGACGCCGACGAACTGGCCGACCTGGCGCCGGAATTGCCGCGTGATGTTGTCCATGAGCTGATGGAGGCCCTTGACGGTCAGCAGCGCGAGCGCGTGCGCTCAGCGTTGTCCTACGATGAGGATCAGGTCGGCGCCCTGATGGACTTCGAGATGGTCACCATCCGTGAAGACGTCAGCCTGGAAGTGGTACTGCGCTATCTACGTCGATTGAAAGAATTGCCAAGCCACACCGATAAGCTGTTCGTGGTGGATTACGAAGGTATTCTCAAGGGTGTGCTGCCGATCAAGCGGCTGCTGGTCAACGACCCTGAGAAAAAAGTGGCCGACTTGATGGCCAGCGACACGGTGAGCTTTCATCCTGACGAAGATGCTTACGAGGCGGCTCAGGCCTTTGAGCGTTACGACTTGATTTCGGCTCCCGTGGTGGACAAGAACGGCAAGCTGATCGGTCGTCTGACTATCGATGAAATCGTCGACCTGATCCGTGAAGAGAGTGAAACCGAAGTCCTCAACATGGCGGGTCTGCGTGAAGAGGAAGATATTTTTGCCTCGGTTTGGCGTTCGCTGCATAACCGCTGGGCGTGGCTGGCAATCAACCTGATTACTGCGTTTATCGCATCCCGCGTGATCGGATTGTTCGAAGGCTCCATCGAGAAGCTGGTGGCGTTGGCGGCGCTGATGCCGATTGTGGCAGGCATCGGCGGCAACTCAGGCAACCAGACGATTACCATGATTGTGCGTGCGATGGCGCTGGATCAGGTGAGTACTGCCAACTCGTCGCGATTGCTGCGCAAAGAATTGGCGGTGGGCTTGATCAATGGTCTGGTATGGGGTGGCGTGATCGGCGTCGTGGCTTACTTGCTGTATGGCAGTTGGTCGCTGGGGGTAGTGATGACTGCTGCCATGACCCTTAATCTGCTGCTTGCGGCGCTGATGGGCGTGTTGATCCCTATGACTTTAGCGCGCCTGGGGCGCGACCCTGCCATGGGCGCCAGTGTGATGATCACGGCCATGACCGACAGCGGCGGCTTCTTTATCTTCCTGGGCCTGGCGACGATCTTTCTCCTCTAAGCCAACTCGATGCGCGGCTGCCCGGCCGCTACGCCGCAAGAGCGAGCAGACTTGCTCTTGCGGTTGTTTTCACAAATCCCACGCAAAAAAAAGCCAGCACTAGGCTGGCTTCGGCTTTCGGTTGCACATCAATCGGCTTCTGCGGCCGCCTCAACGTCGTGCGCGATGAGCGAGACGAGAGCATTTTGCTGGCGATGGGAGAGCTGACGAAAACGCTGCAGCAGTTCGCGTTCGTGCAGCGACAGCTCAGGACTGTCCAGGCGCATGCTCAACTCTTCACCCAGCGCACCTTCCTGAATAAGGCTCTGTTCCAGGCGCGCGATGATTTCGGAGTTCATGCTGCGGTGATGATTGCGAGCCACCTCGGCAATGCGTTCCCGCATTCCGTCTGGCAGACCAAAGTTCAACCCGAATTGCAAAGAGGCCGCATCATGCCTCACATTTGCCAGTTCCTTGGCGTCAATTCTGTGACAAATATTGAACTGCCTGGAGGCTTTATGCCAGCACTGATTTGCATTTTTGCGGACTGGTTGGAAAACATTCACTTGAGGGGCTACCCAGATGGAACTATCCCAAAAACCCAGTCACAGCAGGGTTTGAGGCCGCACATCCTATAACAAAGTGGCCTTTTGCCCTTATCTTTAAGACTAGTGGCAAATGGCCGATTGGCTAGGTTGGGGCGACGTAAGGTATGGAGGAAGAGGAGCTTTCAGCGTAGGACTGGATCGAATTTGATGCGACGGCCCACGAAAAGGGTGAGCACGAATAAGCAGGCAGATACGCCGCTGGCAATCAGCGCAGTGGTTTGCTCATCTGGCGCATCTGTCCGCAGGCCATAGAGACCCGTTGCCGCGGTCAGGCATAGGAGAAGCCAGGCAGATTTGCTCATCATGTTGTCCTCAGAAAACCCAGTGTTCGGCTGCAGGGGCGGGCTGGGAGCCCTGGGTCAGGCGTACGGGAGATTTTGCGGTTGGCGTCATCACCGCCAGCTGCGGGCGTTGCTGCAGGTGGTGTGGAACAGCGTTTTGGCTGATCTGTGCCGGATCTTGCGCATTCGACGATTGAAAGTGAAACATCACCAGTGCAGCCAGGGCGACAGAATTGAGAGCTAACAGAAGGGCGCTGTTCATGGGCATGTTCTCCGTTTACCGCCTGGCTGAGTGGTGGGGTATAAGAACAATATTGCAGGTGTCGTGCCAACCCATTAATCCAATAAAATCAATGGTTTGTAGGTGTTTATACTGCTTTTGAGGTTGCAATTTGCAACGCGACCAGTTTGCGGGAGTGCATTTTGCACGACTTAGGCCAAGTACCTGTGTTTACGGGGCGAAACCGAAATCGCTGTAGTCAGGATCGGCTTACGGGCAAAAAGCCTAAGGACGACATGACAAAACTCACCTCCGCCGTTAACATGCACGCCGTCCATCGCCGCCATGGCTTGATGGCTGTCATTAGTCCCAGTAGCTCAATTGGATAGAGCATCCCCCTCCTAAGGGGAAGGTTGGCCGTTCGAACCGGCCCTGGGACGCCATATTCAAAGCCCCGTACGGAATATCCGGCGGGGCTTTTTTGTGCGTGCTCGAACTTTTCCAGAGCCGGTCGAACCTTGGCGGCAATCGAGGTTCACAGCAGGGACTGTCGTGTATTCGTGACAACGGTGTATCTCGGGCGACACTGAGCTGCGTCTGAGCTGTAGCCAATTGTTTTGTACAAATTTATCCCCGGAAACTGCCTTACCGCCTGTCCGGAACCGGCCACCCAGGACTATCATGCCGATAGCCCTGTTTCTCACTGCAAGGAGCCGCTCGGAACGCCGATGCGACAGATCTGGAAATCTTTTCGAGCCCTTTATTTCGCCTCCTTGATGATGCTGATCGGCTCTGGCTTGCTCAGCACCTACCTGGCTCTGCGCCTGGCGGCTGATAACGTTGACAGCCTTTGGGTCGGTGCGCTGATGGCCGCCAACTATTTTGGTTTGGTGCTGGGCGGCAAGATTGGACACCGCCTGATTGCCCGAGTGGGGCATATCCGCGCCTATGCCACCTGTGCCGGGATTGTCGGTGCGGCGGTGTTGGGCCATGGCCTGGTCGATTGGTTGCCAGCCTGGATCGTGCTGCGGGTGATCGTGGGGCTGGGCATGATGTGCCAGTACATGGTCATTGAAAGCTGGCTCAACGAACAGGCTGACGCCAAGCAGCGGGGTGTGGTGTTCAGTGGCTATATGATCGCCTCTTATCTGGGCCTGGTACTGGGTCAGTTGATTCTGGTAATGCATCCCCAGCTCGGCCTGGAACTGTTGATGCTGGTCGCGTTGTGCTTTGCGCTCTGTCTGGTACCGGTTGCCATGACTCGGCGCATTCACCCGGCGCCTTTGCGGCCGGCTCCGATGGAGCCGCGCTTCTTTATCAAGCGCGTGCCGCAGTCGCTGAGTACTGTGTTGGGCGCGGGGCTGATCGTCGGCTCCTTCTACGGTTTGGCGCCGCTGTATGCCTCCCAGCAGGGGTTGACGACCGAGCAGGTCGGCTTGTTCATGGGTAGCTGCATCTTTGCCGGGTTGGTGGTGCAGTGGCCGTTGGGCTGGCTGTCGGACCGTTATGATCGCGCGCTGCTGATTCGTTGCTTCGCGCTTTGCCTGGCGGTGGCGTCATTGCCGCTGGCGATTCTCACTCAGGTGCCGCTGGAGGTACTGTTCATCGCCGGATTCCTGTGCTCGTTGGTGCAGTTTTGCCTGTACCCGCTGGCGGTGGCGTTTTCCAACGACCATGTCGAAGGTGACCGCCGGGTATCTTTGACGGCCATGCTGTTGGTTACCTATGGCGTCGGCGCCAGTGTCGGGCCTTTGTTGGCGGGTGTGGTGATGAAGTTGTTCGGCAGTCAGATGCTGTACGCGTTTTTCACCTTGTGCGCGCTGATCCTGGTGTGGCGGATTAGGCCCAAGGCGGTCACCAATCTGCATCAGGTGGACGACGCGCCTTTGCATCACGTCGCGATGCCCGACAGTATGTCCAGTTCGCCGCTGGTCGCGGCGCTCGATCCGCGGGTGGATGAGCAAGTGGTGCAGGATCAGATGCAAACGAGCCCTGAGCCCGAAGTCGAGCCGCCGCAGCCACCGCAGCCGCCACCGGTCGAAGAGCCGAGTGCCGAGGCACCTGCCGAACAGCCGGACTCCGACGAGCATCCCAACGGCTTGAGTGGGGCGCGTCCCTAATAACGAAAAACGGGCAGACCCCTGAGGGTCTGCCCGTTTTTTATTGCGACCTGTTGCGCTTAAAAGTCGTCGTCTTTGTCGAAACGACGTGCTTCGCGCTGCAATTGGTAAACGAAACGCTCGACCTGTCGCTGCACCAGCCCGCTCATATTATGGAAGCGTACGCCGGCGAAAGTGGTGTTGATCTTCTCTTCGAAGTGCAGGTAGCGCAGTTCGACCGAGGTGGTCATGCTGCCGAAGGGCAGGGCGGCGATAAATCGATCATAGACCTGGCCCAGTTGCAGGCGCTCAGTGATGTCTCCCTCGAAGCGCAATTTGCAGCCGGTGGCGGAAATATCCAACAGCTTGCCGTTGATCGGCGCCTTGAGCTTTTCACCACCCAGCTCGATGTTCACCAACTGTGCCAGCTTCAGGGCGGCACGAAAGGCATTCCGACGTTGGTGATAGACAACTTCGTTGGGCATGCTGCCGGTGTAGATGCGGTGACCATTCTTTTCGCTGATGGTCATGCCACCGTTGCTTTCCCACGCAACGCGCACGCCATCGTGGAAACCTTCGATGCGGAACGGCTCGCCATTTTCAAGATAGCGCTCACCGTCGCGGGGGATCATTTCGTCCATGACCAGCGTGTTACTGTCCCGATCGACATCCACCAGATAACTCTGGAAACGCTGGCTGCGCTCGTGAAACGTAATGATCAGCGGGTCATGGCTTTCTTGCAGCATTCGCAAGTTGCCGGCGATTTCCAGAGGCGTGGTGAGGACCTTGGGGGGCTGCGGAGCATCTTCCGCATTAAGAGCGTTGAACACGGTTCTTCCATCTCCAGACAAATACGACTACACGCAAGAACCGGCATTTTGCCAGCATGTAGCGCGCCTTGGATAGGGCGCGCGGTAAACCGGTATCAGGCTTGGCTACGGGTGCTGGGTTTGACCAAGCGAGAGGTAGAGCCTTGCGCGTTATACAACGCCGGTGGCTCGCCGCCGTGGAGTATACGCAACTGGTTGGCCGTCGTAGCTTGCTGAAGCTGGATCGACTGACCATTGAGTTGGTTGGCTTCCTGGCATTGGGTAAGCAACTGATTGAGTGCTTTGCTCTGACTCAGCAGTTGGTCGCCGACCGAAGAGTGGCTGGCCAGTTGGGCCAGGCCGTCATGGTCTGCGGGCAAGCCCAGGCTGATCAGGATCTGGCTGCGTTTCTTGCCGTGCTGTTCCAGCAGGACGATCAGCGACTGCTTACGTGCGAGGATTTCCTCCAGCAGCGGCATGTCCCGGCCATAGAGGGCCAAGGATTCTTCTTTCAGCAGCTCGAGCAATTGTTGCGTCGGCGCTAGATCATCGATGATCAGTTGAAGCAGGGTTTCGTCGTGATGCATGGCTGGCCTTGGGTTTTAAGCGTCCAAAAGCCCGGCGCAGGCCTTTGCCTAGCGCTCGGCTTCGAAGTTAAGCAGCTTGCTGTCGACTTTATAGCTGCCATCAGCGATTGCCTGTTTCAACTCGGCCACGCGGGCTTTATTGACAACCGGTTGATCGCGCAGCGAGTCAGTGACCTTCTGCAACTGTTGAGCCTCATTGCTCAGGTGTACCGATTCCCCGCTCTGGCTGGCGCTGGTTTGTTCCGTCTTGGCAGGCACTGGGGCCTTGGTTTCCGCACTTTCTTTGGCACCCGTGGTGCGTGCAGTACCAGACGTTGCCGGGGAGTTATTTAAACGACTGAAATCAATGACCATGATAAAAAACCTCTGGGTATTTGGACGCTTGCCATGTTTTCGGCCATACCCGGATAAACTTTAGGCGCGAATGACAATAAATCTCCACACGGGACTTCTCGTGCACAGTGTAGGAAAACCCAGCGTCCTCTACCAGCGATCTATAAAGCCACCTCGACTTGTCCTGGGGCGGTCACGCGCGCTTTGATTACACGGTTTGAATTGAGGTTCTTAACCCGGATCTGCTCGCTCATGCCGCCGTTGGACAGTGCTTCACCGGGCATTTTCACGTTCAAGGCGCCGCTGCTGGCGGAGATCACCACCTGGTCGCCCTTGCGAATCACCTCGGCCTGTTCCAGATGGACAAGAGTCAGGACCTGATCGGTGACCACTGGTCGGGTTAATTTCTGCCCGATGGCCTGGTCGAGGCTTGTCAAATACCCCTGATTGATCTGGCTGATGTCGCGCTCGCGTAAGGCGACATCCTCAAACGCGATGATGGCGGTGCGCTTAAGCGGTCGCGCGACCACCACCACATCACGGAACAGCTTGACCTGCGCCGGCACAAACACAGTCCAGGGCGAAGCGCCGTCGCATCGGACCCTTACCGTCACACGGCCGATGGGCTGGGCGGGGCTTTCCAGGGTGGCTGTCAATTCCTTGTCGCACATAGGCATGCGCAGGCGAGGGTCCAACTGGTTGACTTGGATTTCATAACGCCCCAGCGTCTGTGTAGTTGCCAGATAATCTTCTACAGTGAACTCAAGAAAGCCTTGAGTGACGCCGATAAGGAGATCAGGCAAGGTGACGTTCTCTGCGCGGGCCGTGGTGCCCAGGCAGAAAGCCAGCAATGCCATCGAGACGCTGAGCAATCTGCGGTGGCGGGGGTGTCGGGAAACTGTCGTTTTCATATCCATAGCCAACAAATAGCAAAGCTCGTGCCGTTTAGTGTCGGGTGCGCGTCGTACCCCCGAAGGTTTTAGCGTAGGAGTCTGGGCATGGCAGGTGTAATGGATTCAGTAAACCAGCGCACACAGCTGGTAGGGCAGAATCGCCTGGAGTTGTTGCTTTTTCGCCTCGACGGCGGGCAGCTGTATGGCATCAATGTGTTCAAAGTGCGGGAAGTGCTGCAATGTCCCAAGCTGACGATCATGCCCAAATCCAGTCCAGTGGTATGTGGCGTTGCCAATATTCGCGGTGCGACCATCCCGATTCTTGATCTGGCTCTGGCGACAGGCTCGTCCGGTCTTCAGGACCGTGAAAGTCCGTTCGTGATCATCACCGAGTACAACACCAAGACCCAGGGTTTCCTGGTGCGCTCGGTGGAGCGCATCGTCAATATGAACTGGGAAGAGATTCATCCACCACCCAAGGGCACCGGCCGCGATCACTACCTTACGGCGGTGACGCGGGTCGATAACCAGTTGGTGGAAATTATCGATGTGGAGAAGATACTCGCCGAAGTGGCCCCTACCTCTGAGACGATTTCGGTGGGCGTGGTAGACGCCGAGACGGCGCACAAAGCGGTGTCCCTGCGTGTGCTGACGGTGGATGACTCTTCCGTGGCCCGTAAGCAGGTGACCCGTTGCCTGCAAACTGTCGGCGTGGAAGTGGTAGCGCTCAACGATGGCCGCCAGGCGCTGGATTACCTGCGCAAACTGGTGGATGAGGGCAAGAAGCCGGAAGAAGAATTCCTGATGATGATCTCGGATATCGAGATGCCGGAAATGGACGGCTACACTCTCACAGCCGAGATACGCAGCGACCCGCGTATGCAAAAATTGCATATCGTGCTGCATACTTCGTTGTCGGGTGTATTCAACCAGGCCATGGTCAAAAAGGTCGGGGCGGATGATTTCCTGGCCAAATTCCGTCCTGATGACCTCGCATCCCGAGTCGTCGACCGGATCAAAGCAGCAGATCACGGCTAAGGTTTATTCTTGGCGATCATAAGATTTTAGAGGCGGTATCAGTGTCGACAGGTAATTTGGATTTTGAACAGTTCCGGGTCTTCCTGGAAAAAGCCTGTGGCATATTGCTCGGTGAGAACAAGCAGTACCTGGTATCCAGCCGTCTCAACAAGCTGATGGAGCAGCAGGGCATCAAGTCCCTGGGCGAGTTGGTTCAGCGGATCCAGAGTCAGCCGCGCAGTGGGCTCAAGGAGATGGTGGTCGATGCCATGACCACCAACGAAACCCTGTGGTTTCGCGATACGTATCCGTTTGAAGTGCTTAAAAGCAAGGTGCTGCCGGAGGCCATCAAGGCCAGTCCCGGACAGCGCTTGCGCATCTGGTCGGCGGCCTGTTCTTCGGGGCAGGAGCCGTACTCGATTTCCATGGCTATCGACGAGTTCGAGCGAACCAACATGGGCCAGTTGAAGGCTGGAGCGCAGATTGTCGCCACAGACTTGTCCGGGACCATGTTGAATAACTGCAAGACCGGCGAATACGACACCCTGGCGCTGGGGCGCGGTTTGTCCCAGGAGCGTTTGCAACGTTACTTCGACTCCAAAGGCGCGGGCCGCTGGGCGGTGAAAGCGCCGATCAAGAGCCGAGTGGAGTTTCGCTCGTTCAACCTGCTCGACAGTTACGCCAGCCTGGGCAAGTTCGACATGGTGTTCTGCCGCAACGTGCTGATCTACTTTTCGGCCGAAGTGAAGAAAGACATCCTGCTGCGTATCCATGGCACGCTCAAGCGTGGCGGCTACTTGTTCCTCGGTGCGTCTGAGGCGCTCAACGGCCTGCCGGATCACTACCAGATGGTGCAGTGCAGCCCGGGCATCATCTACCAGGCCAAGTAAACAAGGCCTGTGCAGTCAAAAATGTGGGAGGGGGCTTGCCCCCCGATAGCGTTGGATCAGTCACCTGTCCATGACTTGATACGCCGCTATCGGAGGCAAGCCTCCTCCCACTTTTAGTTTTGCGGCAATCCCCCATTGCCGCTTTACTGGCGCCAAGCGGAAGCCGCTTGCCGCTTTTCTGGCATTGCCGCCGGCAATGTCGGCTTAAGTCCTTGATATAAGGGGCTTGAAAAAATTGGCATGCACCTTGCTATACCTCTGTTAACGAACAGCAGGTCAGCCTAAAGGTCTCCGCCATGAGCATCAGCTTCGATAAAGCGCTCGGTATCCACGAACAAGCCTTGGGCTTCCGCGCCCAGCGTGCCGAAGTCCTGGCCAACAACATTGCCAACGCCGATACCCCGAACTACAAGGCTCGGGATCTGGACTTCTCCGCCGTGCTCGCTGCACAGCAGGACAAGACCAAAAACGGCACCTTTGCCTTGAATATGACCAACAGCCGTCATATCGAAGCACAAGGTCTGAGCAGTGGTGACGAGTCGCTGCTTTATCGCACGCCGATGCAGCCGTCCATCGACCAAAACACCGTCGACGCGCAGTTGGAGCAATCGGCCTATGCCGAGAACTCGGTGAACTTCCAGGCCAGCTTTACCCTGCTCAACAGTAAATTCAAAGGGCTGATGTCAGCCCTGCGTGGAGAGTAAGCCATGTCCCTGTCCAGTGTTTTCAATATTGCCGGCAGTGGCATG
>Ga0302347_1004805_pt1 | contig 10459 bp, 7 predicted proteins | sample PhyWR1_FD_202178 | JGI IMG/M metagenome (GOLD analysis project Ga0302347, IMG submission 202178) | Leaf surface microbial communities from wheat plants in UC Gill Tract Community Farm, Albany, California, United States - DLSL W.R1 (v2)... | ecosystem: Host-associated > Plants > Phyllosphere >...
CGTTCACAGTGAACAATGAGCCGAAAGTCGAGGTTCTTCGCGGTGATGTGAATGCATCAGTAGAGCGTCAAGCGGTCGAGCCGGGGTAACGGCTCAGCCTTTCTAGGCCTGAAAGACTCATTCCAGTAGGTGTTTCGCTGTGACTCCGTGGTCACCGGCGCAGTATACATAGGTCACTAATGTTCCTGCGAGGGGTGCGGCTTATCACGAATCATCCATTGGTCTAAGTCCCTGCGGCAAAATGCCCTTGTTTTTGGCATTTTAACCCCTGTTTACAGGGGTTTCGGGGCAATTGGCGGAGGTTGGTGCTGTGTGTGCGGAACATTAAGTTTGCGTGTCAATTTAACTGGGGTACGCTCGGGATCGGCATGATGTTCCACCCACAAATGGAGTTCAGCATGGGATACAACAAGATCAAGGTTCCAGCCGCAGGTGAGAAAATCACCGTCAACGCCGACCACTCGCTCAATGTTCCCGACAACCCCATCATTCCCTACATTGAGGGGGATGGCATCGGTGTCGATATCAGTCCGGTGATGATCAAGGTTGTGGATGCGGCGGTGAACAAGGCCTACGCCGGCAAGCGCAAGATTTCCTGGATGGAAGTTTATGCAGGGGAGAAAGCAACCCAGGTCTATGACCAGGACACCTGGCTGCCTCAGGAAACCCTGGATGCGGTAAAGGATTATGTGGTGTCGATCAAGGGCCCGCTGACAACTCCGGTAGGTGGCGGTATTCGCTCCCTGAACGTTGCCCTGCGCCAACAGCTTGATCTGTATGTATGCCTGCGTCCGGTGCGCTGGTTTGAAGGTGTGCCCAGCCCGGTGAAAAAGCCCGGCGACGTCGATATGACGATCTTTCGCGAAAACTCCGAAGACATCTATGCCGGGATTGAATGGAAGGCCGGCTCGCCTGAAGCGATCAAGGTGATCAAGTTCCTGAAAGAAGAAATGGGTGTGACCAAGATCCGTTTCGACCAGGACTGCGGGATCGGGGTCAAGCCGGTGTCAAAAGAGGGCACCAAACGCCTGGCGCGCAAGGCCCTGCAATACGTAGTGGATAACGACCGCGAATCCCTGACCATCGTGCATAAAGGCAACATCATGAAGTTCACCGAGGGTGCCTTCAAGGAGTGGGCCTATGAGGTGGCGGCCGAAGAGTTCGGTGCGACCTTGCTCGACGGCGGCCCGTGGATGCAGTTCAAAAACCCGAAAACCGGGCGCAATGTGATCGTCAAGGACGCGATCGCCGATGCCATGCTCCAGCAGATCCTGCTGCGCCCGGCCGAATATGATGTGATCGCCACGCTCAACCTCAACGGTGACTACCTGTCCGATGCCCTGGCTGCTGAAGTGGGCGGCATCGGCATTGCGCCAGGGGCCAACCTGTCCGATACCATTGCCATGTTCGAAGCTACCCATGGTACGGCGCCCAAGTATGCGGGCAAGGATCAGGTCAACCCGGGTTCCTTGATCCTGTCAGCGGAAATGATGCTGCGGCATATGGGCTGGGTAGAGGCTGCCGACCTGATCATCAAGGGCACCAATGGCGCGATTTCGGCCAAAACCGTGACCTACGACTTCGAGCGGTTGATGGACGGTGCCACGCTGGTTTCGTCTTCGGGTTTCGGCGATGCGCTGATTGCACATATGTGAACTGAGCAGGCATAAAAAAACCGGCCGATTCGAGCGATTGAATCGGCCGGTTTTTTTTGCGGCGGGTCAGACCGGGAGGCTGGTTACCTCTTGCGCAGCCACAGAAGTGCTGGCAGGGACTTGAGCATTGCTGATGGCAACAGCATGCAGGCCCTTGGGGCCCTGGATTATTTCGAAGCTCACAGGTTGGCCAGCCTTGAGCGTCTTGTAACCGTCCATCTGGATTGCTGAAAAATGTGCAAAAAAGTCGATCGGGTTTCCGTGTTCATCGATGCCTTCCTTGGCCTGCGTATTAATAAAGCCGAAGCCTTTGGCGTTGTTGAACCACTTGACCTTGCCTTGCATACTCATATCCCTCTGCTGCAAACAACTCCATCACTGGAGTATTATCCAGTCAACTCGCACAGAATCCAGTAAATATGGTTGACTGTGCGGACCATTTTTCCCACTGTGGGTACTATATGGTTGTAACACCGTTTTACCGATAGTCAAGGTCACGCGGCGGCGGTGTTGAAATTTGACACGTTTGCCTCCATCACTGTAATTGCACCATCAACGACGAACCTTTTTTTCCATGCATGCAATCAGCCAGACTCGACTAACATTCAATCAAGATCAACCCGATTTTGATGACGAAGATTCCGCTGGCTTGGCTGTGCAAGAGGCTAAGCCTGCGCTTCAGGCGCCGCCGATGTACAAGGTGGTTTTGTTCAATGATGACTACACGCCAATGGATTTCGTTGTCGAAATTCTAGAGGTGTTTTTTAACTTGAATCGCGAATTGGCGACCAAGGTCATGCTGGCCGTCCATACAGAAGGACGGGCTGTGTGCGGCATCTATACCCGCGACATTGCCGAGACCAAGGCGGCGCAGGTAAATCAGTACGCACGCGAAAGCCAGCATCCGCTACTCTGTGAAATCGAGAAGGACGGTTAACGCCGACCACTTGGGTATGAGGTGAAGCCATGTTAAATCGCGAGCTCGAAGTCACCCTCAATCTTGCCTTCAAGGAAGCCCGTTCCAAACGTCATGAATTCATGACGGTTGAACACCTCCTTTTAGCGCTCCTGGATAATGAGGCGGCCGCAACCGTTCTACGCGCCTGTGGCGCAAACCTCGACAAACTCAAGCATGACCTGCAAGAGTTTATTGACTCCACCACCCCCCTGATTCCTATCCACGACGAAGATCGTGAAACCCAGCCAACCCTGGGCTTTCAGCGTGTCTTGCAGCGTGCCGTTTTCCACGTACAAAGTTCCGGCAAGCGTGAAGTGACGGGCGCCAATGTGCTGGTCGCGATTTTCAGCGAGCAGGAAAGCCAGGCGGTGTTTCTGCTCAAACAGCAGAGCGTTGCGCGCATTGATGTGGTCAACTTTATTGCCCATGGTATCTCCAAGGTGCCGGGGCATGGCGATCACACCGACAGCGACCATGAAATGCAGGATGAAGAGGGCGGCGAGTCGTCGTCTTCGAGCAATCCTCTGGACGCTTATGCCAGCAACCTGAACGAACTGGCCCGTCAGGGTCGGATCGATCCGCTGGTGGGTCGTGAAATGGAAGTTGAGCGCGTTGCCCAGATCCTGGCGCGTCGTCGCAAAAACAACCCGTTGCTGGTGGGTGAGGCCGGTGTGGGTAAAACCGCTATTGCCGAAGGCCTGGCCAAGCGCATTGTCGACAATCAGGTGCCGGACCTGTTGGCTAACAGCATCGTCTACTCCCTGGATCTCGGCGCCTTGCTGGCGGGTACCAAGTACCGTGGTGATTTCGAGAAGCGCTTCAAGGCGCTGCTCGGTGAGCTGAAAAAACGCCCGCAGGCGATTCTGTTTATCGACGAAATCCACACCATTATCGGTGCCGGTGCCGCTTCCGGCGGCGTGATGGATGCTTCGAACCTGCTCAAGCCGCTGTTGTCTTCGGGCGACATTCGTTGCATCGGCTCGACCACGTTCCAGGAGTTCCGCGGAATTTTCGAGAAAGACCGTGCCCTGGCGAGACGTTTCCAGAAAGTCGACGTGTCCGAGCCTTCGGTTGAAGACACCATCGGTATTCTGCGTGGCCTCAAAGGCCGCTTCGAACAGCATCACGGCATCGAGTACAGCGATGAGGCCCTGCGTGCAGCGGCTGAGCTGGCCTCGCGCTATATCAATGACCGGCATATGCCGGACAAGGCCATTGATGTGATCGACGAAGCGGGTGCTTATCAGCGTCTGCAGCCGGTCGAAAGCCGGGTCAAGCGTATCGAGGTGGCACAGGTTGAAGATATCGTGGCGAAAATCGCCCGTATTCCGCCTAAACACGTTTCGGTCTCGGACAAGGAGCTGTTGCGCAACCTTGAGCGCGACCTGCGCCTGACTGTATTCGGTCAGGATGCGGCGATCGATTCGCTGTCCACGGCCATCAAGTTGTCCCGTGCCGGGCTCAAGTCACCAGACAAGCCGGTGGGTTCGTTCCTGTTCGCCGGGCCTACCGGTGTCGGCAAAACCGAGGCGGCACGCCAGTTGGCCAAGGCCCTGGGGATCGAGCTGATCCGCTTCGACATGTCCGAGTATATGGAGCGCCACACCGTATCGCGTCTGATCGGTGCGCCTCCGGGCTATGTCGGTTTCGATCAGGGCGGTCTGTTGACCGAAGCAATCACCAAGCAGCCACATTGTGTATTGCTGCTCGATGAGATCGAGAAGGCCCACCCGGAAGTCTTCAACCTGCTGCTGCAGGTCATGGACCACGGCACCCTGACCGATAACAACGGGCGCAAGGCGGATTTCCGCAACGTGATCGTCATCATGACCACCAACGCCGGTGCTGAAACAGCTTCCCGGGCCTCGATGGGCTTTACTCATCAGGATCATGCTTCCGATGCCATGGAAGCGATCAAGAAGAGCTTTACCCCCGAGTTCCGCAACCGCCTGGACACCATCATCCAGTTTGGTCGCCTCAGTCACGAGGTTATCAAGCACGTGGTGGACAAGTTCCTTACCGAACTGCAGGCGCAGCTGGAAGACAAGCATGTGCAGCTTGAAGTGTCGGATGCGGCGCGTGGCTGGTTGGCTGCAGGTGGCTATGATGCTCTGATGGGCGCACGGCCGATGGCACGTTTGATCCAGGACAAGATCAAGCGTCCTCTGGCTGAGGAGATTCTCTTTGGTGAGCTGGCCGATCATGGCGGTGTGGTACACATCGACCTGGAAAACGGCGAGCTGACCTTCGAGTTTGAAACCGCAGTCGAAATGGCTTGATGTAACACTGCAGTAATGAAAGGCGCCTTAGGGCGCCTTTTTGCTGTCTGCAATCAGCTGGTCTGGATCAGCGCGCTATTGCGCTCCAGCACCGGGTAGCCCAGTGCGGCAATATGGTGATGCACGCGTCGATAGTCGCGCAGCACCCGCTGGAAAATATCCCCGGACTCGGCCCATGTGGTCTTGTCGTTCTGCAACTTGCGAAAGTGCTCGCGGCTGGCACCGGCTTCCAGTTTGCGTACGCTCTCCTTGTGGCCGATCAAGTCCTCGGCTGCGCTGATGTCTTCGCGCAAAAACGCGGTAATGGCCAGGTTAAGGCTGTCCAGCAGCGCCAGGTGCATGGCCTGGATATGCACCAACTCAAAGGACGAAAAACGTTCGCCCCGACGAGTCCGGCGAACGGCCAGTTGCGCCAGGTTGCTGAGAATGTCACCGGCATGCTCCAGGTTGATCACGAACATCAGGATCTCCTGGGCGCGATCGGCATCTTCATCGCTCAGGCCGTCCTGGCCAATATCTGCAAGATAGGCGCGGATCGCCGCACTTAGCAGATCAATGGAGTGATCCAGTTGCCGTACCTTGTTCATGGTCTGCTGATCGGGCTTTTCGAACAGTTGCAGCACCTGGTTGAGCATCAGCGAGGTCATGTCCGCCAAGCGCAGGGCCTCACGCACAGAATTGGACAGTCCGATATTGGCCACTTCCAGCCCGGCTTCGTCCAGATACTGCGGCATACCCGGGTCCGCTGGTGGTTCTTGCTGGGGAAACAGGCGAGTCAGCAGGCGTGCGCAGGGCTCGGTCAGGCCGATAAACACCAGTGCCAGTGCCAGATTGAACGCGGTATGCAGGTACACCACCATGTGTGCAGGGCCGATATCAGTGCGGGCCAGAGAACTGGCGATAAAACCCAGCCACGGTAGTAAGGCCAGGGTGCCGAGCAAGCGGATTAGCAGGTTGCCCACCGGCAGGCGGCGTGCCACGGGCGAGCTGGCGCTGAATACGGAGGGCAGGGCGCCGCCGATATTGGCGCCGAGCATCAGGGCGATGGCGGTTATGGGTGTCATCATGCCGACTCCCGCCAAAGAGGCGATCAGCAGTACCACCGCGACGCTTGAGTGGCAGATCCAGGTCAGCAGGACGGCGGCGATCACTGCAATGATCACGTCGCCTTCCAGGCTGTGCATGATGGCGCGAAACACCGAAGTCGCCTCCATATGGGCCAGGGTGGCGCTGAGCAAGCCCAGGGCCAGCAGCATCAGGCCCAGGCCGATCAGCGCGCAGCCGACGCTTTCATGGCGTGAATCATCGCGCAGGCGAAACACGATAAAACCCACCAGCAGGATGACCGGCATCGCTAGCGAGGTGTCGAAGCTCAGCAGTTGCACGACCAGAGTCGAGCCGATATTGGCCCCCAGCATCACCGCCAGGGCGGGCGCCAGGCTCAGGGTGCCAGCAGCAGTAAACGAAGTGGCCATCAGGCTGACCGCAGTACTGCTCTGCAGTACGCCGGTTATACCGATTCCGGAAATCAGCGCCATCCAGCGGTTATTCAGGTTGCGCCCCATCCAGTTGCGCAGTTGGGTGCCAAACCCGCGTAGCAGGGCCGTGGAAATCATATGGGTGCCCCACAGCAACAGTGCGATGGCCCCTGCGAGGTTGAGCAACAGAGTGGTTCCCGTCATAAGGAATCTCCACAAAACAAGCATTCATGTGTTACGAGGTCGTAATACAAAGGTACGGGCTGGCGCGCTATGGCGTCAGCCCGTGGTGATTCAAGTCAGTACCACTGCTTGAAGCGGCGGATATAAAGGGTCTTCATCAGCTGTGCGACGCAGCAGTAGCTGAACAGGGTGGCTACCAGCCATGGGAAGTACGACAGCGGCAGCGGTTCCAGGCCTACCAGTGTGCCCAGCGGCGAGAACGGTACGTAGATCCCCAGCACAATCACGATGATGGTCATCATGGTCACCGGCCATGCGGCGGTGCTCTGGATAAACGGGATCTTGCGGGTTCGCAGCATATGCACCACCAGGGTTTGCGACAGCAGCCCCTCGATAAACCAGCCGGACTGGAACAGGGTCTGCATTTCCACACTGTTGGCCGAGAATACGTACCACATCAGGGCAAAGGTGGTGATATCGAAGATCGACGACGTTGGCCCGATCCAGATCATAAAACGGCCGATATTTTTGGCGTCCCACTTGCGTGGTTTTTGCAGGTATTCCTTGTCCATCTTGTCCCACGGCAGTGCCAGCTGGGAGATGTCGTACATCAGATTTTGCAGCAGCAGGTGAATCGACAGCATCGGCAGAAAAGGGATAAAGGCGCTGGCCACCAGTACCGAGAACACGTTGCCGAAATTGGAGCTGGCGGTCATGTTCAGGTACTTCATGATATTGCCGAAGGTTTCGCGGCCCTTGAGCACGCCTTCTTCCAGCACCATCAGGCTCTTTTCCAGAAGAATGATGTCAGCTGATTCCTTGGCGATATCCGTGCCGCTGTCCACCGAGATGCCTACATCGGCATCGCGCAAGGCTGGGGCGTCATTGATGCCGTCACCAAGGAAGCCGACGGTGTGGCCATTGGCTTGCAACGCTTTCAGTACCCGGGACTTCTGCAATGGGGTGAGTTTGGCAAAGACCGTGCGCTGTTCGACTTCCAGTTGCAGGGCGTCGTCGTCCATGCTCTCGATCTGTGGGCCCAGCAGTGGTGTGCCAGGCTCCAGGCCGACCTGGCGGCAGATCTTGCTGGTGACCACGGCGTTGTCGCCGGTCAGCACCTTGACCGTGACGCCGATATCGCGCAGCGCGGCAATCGCCGGGCCGGCGGTTTCCTTTGGTGGATCAAGGAAGGTGAGCATGCCGCGGATCACCAGATCCCGTTCGTCGGCGGTGTTGTATTGCTTGCAAGCCTGAGCCTTGGGGATTTCGCGGGTAGCGACCAGCAATACCCGGAAGCCGTCCTCGTTGTACTCGGTGGCCAGGGTCAGCAATTGCTCGCGGCGTGCCGGGTCCAGTGCCACAGCGGTGTCGCCTTCCATCACATGAGTGGCGATACCGAGCATTTCTTCCACGGCGCCCTTGCATACCAGCAGGTGGTCGCCCTGGGTGTCCTTGACGATGATCGACAGGCGCCGACGCACGAAGTCGAAAGGCAGTTCATCGACCTTGCTGTAGTTGAGCGGGGCGTTGAACTGTGGATCCTGTTGCGAGAACTGCACCACCGCCTGATCCATCAGGTTGCGGATGCCGCTTTGGTGATGGCTGTTGAGCCAGGCCAGGGCCAGTACCGATTCGTCGCGCTTGCCGCTGGCGTCGACATGGTGCTCAAGGATAATGTGGTCCTGGGTCAGGGTGCCGGTCTTGTCGGTACACAGCACGTCCATCGAGCCGAGGTTCTGGATCGCGTTCAGGCGTTTGACCACCACCTTGCGCTTGGCCATGGCCGTGGCGCCCTTGGCCAGGTTGGCACTGACAATCATGGGTAGCATTTCCGGGGTCAGGCCGACCGCCACCGCCAGGGCAAACAGGAACGCATCGCCCCAATCGCCCTTGGAGAAACCGTTGAGGAAAAACACGATGGGCACCATGACCAGCATAAAGCGGATCAGCAGCCAGCTGACGCTGTTGACCCCGCGGTCGAAGGCGGTTTGTGTGCGTGAGCCGACGATGGCCTTGGCCAGCGAGCCGAAGTAGGTGCGCGGGCCGGTGGCGACCACCACGGCCCTGGCGGTGCCGCTGACCACGTTGGTGCCCATAAAGCAGATATTGGGCAGGTCCAGCAGGTTGCTTTGATCGGCTGCGCTGCTGGATGCCGACTTTTGCGTAACATCCCCCAGGGTGTCGTATTTCTCCACCGGCAAGGCTTCGCCGGTGAGCACGGCCTGGCTGATAAACAAATCCCGGGATTCGATCAGGCGAATATCCGCCGGAATCATGTCGCCCGCGGACAGTTGCACGATGTCACCGGCCACCAGTTCGCGCATCGGCACTTCGTGTATCGAGGTCTTGCCGCCGGTTTTGTCGCGCCGCACAACGGTAGCGGTGGTGCGGACCATGGCCTTGAGGGCTTCGGCGGACTTGGCCGAGCGATGCTCCTGCCAGAACCGCAACAGGCTGCTCAGGCCAACCATCAGGCCAATGATGATGACTTTGGTCAGGTCGCCTTCTTCGCCATCGCGTTCCGGCAGCCAGTAGTCGGTGAAAAAGCTGATCACGCCCAGGGTCAGCAGTACATAGATAAAGGGGTTGTGCAGGGCCAGCAGCAATTGCACGAGGGCGTGAGGTGGCTTGTCATGGGCCACTTCGTTGTAGCCATCGCTCTGCAGGCGCTCGGCGGCGTCCTGCTCGGTCAGGCCGGCGGTTGTGGCGCGTACATTGGCCAGGGTGGCCGAAAGGCCGTTTTGGGCTTCCCGGGCGGCACGCATGGACAGTTTGTGGCTGTCAGCGGTGCTCTTCTTGTCTCGAACTTCAGTGTCTTTTACGGCGCTCATGATGAGAACTCCTGTCGCCAACTCTTGACCAAACATACGTTGGCTTACCTTTTAAAAGGCGAGCCAATGTATGCCGAGTCGCAAACTTCGCAATCGGTTTAAATGAAGTGTTAAGTGTGTTTTAAAGTTCCGCTGCGAACGTTTTAAAGCGCGCGCAGCGGGTAACTACTGGCGTCTTCCATAAGGAACTCCAGTGAACTGAAAGTTATTGTTGGTTAGCGGCTGGTCAGCGCCAGAAACGACTCTGCGGGTCCTGAGTATCGCTCAGGCTCCAGCGCTGCTCCAGCTGGCCTGTGGCAGGGCTGACGCGCCAATGCACCTGGCGGTGCGCAGGTTTTGCGGTGGGAGCGGGTGTGGAAAAGGGCGATCTGGTCGAGCGGGCAAGGGTGGGCTCGCGTGACAGTTTTACGCGCATGCTGGAGGCAAAGGCGCGAACGCCGGGTAGTACATGGGTTTTGTAGGTCATAACACACCTCGTGACCGGACAGCTGCCGGTGAGGTCGTTACGTTGGAGCGTCAGGCTCTAGCGCAGTTGACCCCGCCGTGCAGGCGAGTCCCGTCAATGTCTGGGTTTGGTGCCCGGTGATCCGTATTTACGGTGACCGGACAGCGACTAGATACTGTGTCCATTGGCTTCTTTTGTGAAGTTTATAGGCGGCCTGAATGACCGACCCGTGCAATTTACTCAGGGCGCCGGTGCAAGTCAATGTTTAAACCCGGCAAGTGTCTCCGGTACAGCAACGGTTCAGGAAGTTTGGAAGTTGTAAGTGTTGTATTGGATATAAATTAAATAAGACAGAAAAGTTACAGTAGCACGAAGTCTCTATTATGACGCCAAGTCTGTGGGAGCGAGCCTGCTCGCGATGCCGGCGGATGCTATCGCGAGCAAGTCCGCTCCCACAGGTATTCCCGTGGGCTCTGTGAGCGGTGGTCAAATTGCACGCACACAAAAACGCCCGGCAGAACCGGGCGTTTTGTATTGACTTGCTTAGCGAGCGCGGTAAGTGATGCGCCCTTTGCTCAAGTCATAGGGCGTCAGCTCGACGCGCACTTTGTCACCGGTAAGAATACGAAT